>Ga0163153_10001435_pt1 | contig 37620 bp, 27 predicted proteins | sample OliLakLV19MP6IB1_FD_148629 | JGI IMG/M metagenome (GOLD analysis project Ga0163153, IMG submission 148629) | Freshwater microbial mat bacterial communities from Lake Vanda, McMurdo Dry Valleys, Antarctica - Oligotrophic Lake LV.19.MP6.IB-1 | ecosystem: Environmental > Aquatic > Freshwater >... | reverse complement strand
GGTCCGGGCAATGCGGCGCCAGTTGTGATCGCCGGGGGTTTCCTGACAACAGATCACCACAGCGGCATCGGACAGTGGAAGGATCTCGAGGGCAGCGGGAAGGGAAGGCACAAACTCCACGTCCCATTGCGAGCGGAGCAATGCGGAACGAATGAGTTGTTGCACTTCGGAATTAGCGACGAGAGCAAGAATGCGATACTGGCGCGGGTCTGGCATAGACGTGCAAACTCCTCGATCGGGCTGAGAAGAAGTAAAAAGAGCACGCCGGTGGCCAGGGACAACTGTTGCAATCAGGGCACTTAGAGGAGAGCGAGAAACCCCGCAGAAGAATTTTCTACTCCGCCTTGTCAGGATTACCGGGATTGGGGCAGAGGCTGGCTCATGCGCGTCATGATGTCGGACCAGGCGGCCAGCAGATCCCGCGGCTGTTGAATGGAATAGCGGCGCCCCGCGGACTGGCGGACGATCCGGTCGATGACATCGTTCCAGGCAGGCTGAAGCGGGTTGGGTTGGTAGCGCAGATAAAACACGTTCCGCGGGACATCCCAATCGGCGGCAAGTTTTGTCTGGACGGTGGGGTTGGCTGGACCAATGAAGATGGCAGCGCGGGAGTCCTCGGTGTGGACAAGGTTGGCCAGGAAGGGGTCAAGGCCGCCATCCTGCAGGGAAAGAACCCTGGCATCAATTACGCCCGCGGTAAAGTCCTTGAGAGCTGCTTCGATGGCGGGAAAGTCGATGGGGGCGCCGGACTGTTCCAACAGGATACGGCGCTGATCTAGGTTAAACAGGACGAGGGAAGTGTCCCCGACGCGGGGGTCGCCGGAGATCGCGCGGAGCATTTCCAGAAGCGCTTCGCCATCGCCGGGAGAGTAGTTAATGAGTAACTTCACAGGGATGGCACGCGGGGAAGCCTCGTCGCCGCCGGGGAACGGTGAGGGCGGCGGATCGGAAAGACCGGCTTCGGCAGCTTCGACAGATTCGACATGGCCGGGCGGGATGTGCAGTTGAACATGCCCGTGTTTGTCGGAAAGGCGGGCATCGATGGTCCAGAAGTTGGTGCAGACGCGGCCGCCGGAATCCCGGAGCAGCCAATCGACCTGATAGCGGCCGCGGCCCACGTAGAGGCCTCCGGTGAAGTGGGCAAGGACCGCGCGGTCCTGCACCGGCTCCGGCGGGGCACTCACCAGAATACGCTGCTTGAAATGAACAGGAGGGGCATCCGGACGGTCCAGATCGGTGATGCGGGAGATCACCACATAGCGAAGATCCCGCTCGATTCCGTCGAGAGTCACCGTTACGTTGTAGCCGGTTTCGAATTTGAGCTCGAAGCCGAGAGCAGCAGGAACCGGTTGCACGTCGCAAGCAAGATCGGTACGCCGTTCCTTACTTTCGAGAGCGGAAAGATCCGCATGTAACAAATGGACAGATCCGGAAGCGGACTCACCCATACGAGTTTGTGGAACCGCGATCGCAGCACATCCAAAGAATACAAACAGGGCCGTTCTTTTCACAGTAATGATCTTGCAATTTAGACACCCACGCATGAAGTTGAACAGTAAACGCCCGGAAACGTGCAGGGAGTAAGAAACAGCAGCGAAGCTTTCCGCCAGACATCACCAGCAGGAGGAAACGGGAGGCGGGAGGGACAGAAAGGGCAAGCGGAAGACGGGGGAAGGGAGGATTCGCGGTCTGGAGCACCTTCAGGGTGATGGCTGACGGAAATTTCCGTCAGCCATCACCCTGAAGGTGACGTTGGACGGAAAACAGGCGATGTGCGACGGAAGCGCGGGTGATGGCTGACGGAGGAGGGGATGATGCGCGGCGGAAAACCTGTAAGGATAAAGTGCTGTAAGTACAGTAGTTATGAATCGCTAAAGAGATGTTTTAGAGGATGTACTTAAGGAAGACACCAAGTTTGGCAGTAGTGTTGCTGGGCAGACCCCAACGATGGCAGTGTCAGCAAGGCGTCAACAGGAACTCCTCACCGTATCCGATCGAGGGGAACTCGTGCGGGTGGAGAAGAATTTGAATTCGTTCGGCTTCTTCACGCCCTCGCACAAACGGGTGGAGTCACTGGCGGAGAAGACAGTGACGGTATTGGTGCGCAACCAGGGAGGGCAACGGGCGGAGGCGCGAGCGACGATTCTGCCCAACGCGCGGTACGGACTGCCGACGACAGCGGACCAGGACAAATACTACGCGTTCCAGAAGATTGTACAGGACATGCGATGGCGGGAGGGGCGGATCGCGAATCCGGTGGGATTCACGTCCGCACAGATGCTGCGGCTGCTGGGGAGAAAGAAATCGGGGCAGGGATACCGGGAGATCGGCGACTGGCTGGAGCGCATGACGCTGACAGGAATTCGGTCCGAAGGGGTGGTGTATTTTGCAGGGGCGCGGAAGTATATGCGCGACACGTTCACGGTATTCTCGCGGGTGGTGACGGTGGGGCGGCAGATGCCGGACGGAAGCAAGGCCGACCGGAACTGGGTATGGCTAAGTGACTGGCAGTTGGAAAATCTGAACGCAAGTTATGTGCTTCCGATCGACTACGACGCGTACCGGAGCCTGCGATTGAACATATCGAAGGCATTGCTGCCGTTGATGCAGATCTGGTTTTACGCGGCGCGGCGGGCGTCGATGCCGCAGATCGAGAAGCGGTATAGCACGTTATGCGAACTGCTGAGCATCCGCCGGTATCAGCATCTGTCGAAGATCAAAGAGATCCTGGGGCCGTCGCTGGAAGAGTTAGTGCGCTTGCAGATTGTGGAGGAGTGGGAGGTGCGGCGGACGGCTGATGGAGGCGACTACAAACTGGTGATGCGGCCGGGTGAGCGGTTTCTGACGGACCGGCGGGCGCGGTTGCTGGAGCGGCCGACGGCCGACGCGGAGTTTGAAGGAGCGCTGCAAGCACTGGTCACGAGAGGAGTGCAGACGGCGCGGGCACGGAGGATCCTGTTGGAAGCGGAAGAAGACCAGGCGGTTCGGGACCAGATCGAGTATGGGGATGCGGAGATTGCACGGAGAAATCAGAGCCGGGATCCGATCGCCAACCCGAGCGGGTTCTTTGTGTACCTGGTGCAAAACAACGTGCCGGTACCGGCCGGATTCCAAACCACGCGCCGGATGGAACTGGAACGGCTGGCGTCGCAGGGGAACGAGACGGTGCGGGCGCGGCAGGCCGAGCAGGAGTTACAACGGGACCGGCTGCGGTTCGAGTATGAAGAGTACCTCGAACGGGAGATAATGCGATGGCTGCGGCATCACTACAAGGAAGAGGACTTACAGCGGCTGCTGGTGGAGTCGCGGGTCTTGATCCGCAAAGAGTTTCGGGAGTTATGCCTTCCGGAGCAGGCGCTGGAGGAACTGGCATGGAAGCGCCTGCGGCAGGAGCATCTCGAACAGGCGGGGATCCTGTCGTGGGATGAATACTGCCGTCAGGAGCAGATGAGTCTATCTTTTGAGGAGGGTACGTAAGCGCGGGTTGCAACCAGCCGCTGCACGGCAAGGCAGCCCGCGCGTAAGTGTTCAGGCCGCGCGCAGAGCGGGCGACTGGGCAGAGGCGGAAGCAGCGGCAGTAGACGGCTTACTCAACTGAGTGCGCAAGGCGCGGCGCAACCGGAGAAGACGGACCCGTACAGTAACGGGAGTCAGTCCTACATGATGAGCGATTTCTTCCGTCGTATACCCTTCCACGTAATAACCCTTCAGGATGAGGGAGTCACGCTTGGCGCAGCGATTGAGAATGCGCTTTATATCGATCCCGAGAGAGGGAGAAATACCCGGCTGAATGCCTTCGGAAAGCGTATCCAGTTTCTGCTCGGCGCGAATACGGTTCCGGAGCATATTCTTGGCGATGCTGTTGACCCAGGTTCCAACCATATGATGGCGCTGCAGTTGCGCACGGCATTCCCAGCCTTTTACCCAGGCGGCCTGGGCGATCTCCTCGGCGATGTCGGCATGTGCGCCGCGCGAGAGGAGAAAGCGAAGGGTCATGGGGTAACAGTGACGGAACGCCGTCGCGAACGCATCAGTTTCCATGGGAGCGGGGGCGGGTTGAAATGGAATCATTGGTAGCATTGGCATTCGAGTTTGCACGCAGGAAAGACAAAGGCAATTGCCATGCCAAGAAGGAAGAAGGCGCTAGTAGATTTTGGGAGGGCGGAGAGGTAATTTCTTCCCTGCGCGTTTAAAAGCGTTTAGGAAGCAGTTGTGCCGGGCAGCTCAACGATAATCGCCAGGCCGGTTGGGGTGGCCGGCTGAGCCACGATGGTACCGCCGAGAGACGTGATAGTTCTTCGGGCGATCGCCAATCCGAGGCCATGACCGGGAAAGCGCTTGCTGTGCAGACGTTGAAACGGGGCAAAGATGGTTTCTGTATGTGCAGGATTAAATGGCGGCCCGGAATCCTCAACGCGGATCAGCACGCGGGAGGAACGGCATTCGGAGGAGAGGCGGACGCGAGGCTGGTCGCCGGCGAACTTGAGAGAGTTGTCAAGGACACGGACCAGCAACTGGGCGACTGTATCTTCTGAGGCCGCGATGACGCCGTCGCCGGGTTCGAGGACGAGGGTAGCGCCGGAAGATTCGAACCGCCGGCGCGTGAGATAGGCAACAGTGTCGAAAATCGCGGTAACGGAAGATTTGGATACCGGAGAGTGCTTTCGTCCGGAGTGGGCATAGGTGGACAGCTCCCGCAGCAGCAGCTCGGTATCGGCGAGATGGGTAGTGGTGAGGCCGGCCAGTTCGGCCAGTTCCGGATGGTCGACGGCTTTCCGTTGAAGGAGTTGGGCGAAACCGGCGGCGCGGCCGAGGCCGCCGCGGACATCGTGGGTAACGGCGGAGAGGAAATCGGCGGACTGCTGATCAATGGCGGCAGAGCGGAGAGCAAGGCCGAGAGCAGCGGCGATGGATGGCGCATTGGGTAGCGCAGCAGCGGCGTTGCAGCGGAGATAGCCGTAGGTGAGCCCGGCGCAGCGCAGTTCGAGCTGTTGCTGCCAGGAAGAAGCGGGCGGTCCGGAACTGGCGAGCACGACACCGGCAGTGGTGACGAGGGACCCGGACGGCGAGGCAGCCTCCAACAGGATACAATCCAGCACGGCCTGCCAGTCGACGGTATCCGGCTGCGTCAATAACTCGAGCAGATTTGCGAGCACGCCTTCCCGATTCTGCTATCGCCACTGCGATGTGTCAAGAGAACGGCCAAGGGTGGGTGTACGACAGGAAACTGGTAGGGGTTCGCGGGAATTGCCGTGACCGTGAGGGAATGTGAGTTTTCACAATCACTCTCGCGGCTCAGTCACCCTTCTCACAACATCAAAGTTGAGACTACCGGTTACCGGATCACTGCAGGCAGCGCGAGATAAAGGAAGTTGACAGGACCGAAGGTTTCATTCTCCTGGCCTAATCGTCTCCAGGTGGTGCCGTCGAGATAGACGGCATGTTCGACGTGAACGCCGGCGGCGGTATCGACACGGGAACGTTCATCGTAGAAGTAGTCGCCAACGTTGTTGGAGACGCTTTCGGAAGAGACGAGCAGGTAGGTTTCGCCGGGGCGAAGAGGAACAGGCTTGGCAAGTGTACCGAAAACGAAGTTGCCGGGACTGCTGCCCTTCATGGAGATCTCCACGGAGGCGCCGGGGACCTGCTGAGCGGTGGAGGCGATGAGCAGTTGGAGCGTGTGTTTGCGGCTGTTGCCGGCCAACGAGAGGCGTCCCAGATCGGTAACGGAAATGGGGGCTGCGCCGACGGTAAACTGCATCCCGATCCAGCCGGAATAGCCTCCTGAGACGAGGCGTCCGGGTTCGTAAGAGACGACGAACGGCATGCCCCTTCCCTGCGAAACCCAATAATAGTAACCCCCGGCGGCCGCGGCGAGCACGAGGACACCGAGCGTGGAGAGGATCCACAGCCTGGTGCGGCGGCCGCTGCCGGAGACCGGCTGCGGGGAATCGCCATCGCTAGTGTGCACCGTGCCGATGGTTCCGTCCGTTCCTCTGGGGCGGCCGGCGTCGACCGGGAGCGGGGTAGGGCCGCTACGGGATTTCGTTGAGGTTGCTCCCATACGCATTCGGGGAAAGGCTCCGTTCGTGGTTTAAGCCGCGGACTCATCGGAGACCGGGCGCTCTGGCGGACCCAACGGGAAACCGGCAGCGGCCAGGGAAACGCCGGGCTGCGGCCGGGCGTGGCGTGGAGACGGCTGGGATGCAAGCTCCCGATCGAAGCGGTCGATGATCTCATTGAGGATCAAGTCGATCCCATACTCCAACTGCCACTGAGGGAAATGCGAACGAATCTTGGATAAATCGGAGATGTAACAGATATGATCGCCGACGCGATTGCGGTCTTCATAACGCACCGGGAGCGGGTAGCCGCGAATGGCGAGGGCATGTACGGTCTCGCGAATCGAAAGGCTGTTGTTGCGTCCACCGCCAAGGTTATAGACTTCGCCCCGATAGGGGTGCTGGTAGAACGCCGAGAGCAGACGCACGACATCGCGAGTGTGTATCTGGTCGCGAACCTGTTTTCCTTTGTAGCCGAAGACGGTGTAAGGAATGCCGAAGACCGCGCAGCGAACGATGTAGTTGAGATATCCATGGAGCTCGACCCCGGCATGCTGCGGTCCGGTGAGGCAACCGCCGCGAAAGATGCCGACCGGCATATCGAAGTATCTGCCGAACTCCTGGGCGAGGATGTCGGCGGCGGCTTTGGACGCGCCGAAGACGGAGTGGAGGCACTGATCGATGGACATCGTCTCGCTGATACCGTCGAGTTCGCCCGCGTAGTCATAGCGGGTCTCCAGTTCGACCAGGGGAAGAGAATTGGGGCGATCGCCGTAAACTTTGTTGGTGCTGATGAAACAAAATGGCGAATCACGAACGAAGTCACGGGCGGCGACCAGGAGGTTGAGAGTGCCGCCGGCGTTGACGTCGAAATCCTCATAGGGGATGGAAGCGGCGCGGTCGTGAGACGGCTGCGCGGCAGTATGGATGATCCAGGCGGGGCGTAACTCGCCGATCAGATCGCGGACAGCCTGGCGGTCGCGGATATCGAGCGCGACGTGATGATATGCCGGATAGTCCCTCCGGAGCGCGGCGACCACGGGCTGCGTGGTGCCGGATGGCCCGAAAAACCAAGCCCGCATGTCATTATCTATACCGGTAACGGTCCATCCCTCTGAGCAAAGGGCGCGCACACATTCAGAACCGATGAGACCGCCCGAGCCTGTTACCAACGCGTGTCTGACAGACACTTATGTTCCCTCCTGCGGATTGTGAGGCGACTGTGCCTAGTGTATGCGGGAGTTGCGGACTGATACCAGTGGGAAAATAACACCAAAAGCGCGGTGAGCATAGAACTATACCTTCCAAGCGGAAGGACATGGTCGAATTGTACGTGTGCCAGAAACAGAGATGACCGTACGGTTGCAAAGGGCACATGGCACGGGTGGTACGCGCGAAAAGGGGCTACAAATACCTTGCAAGAGCATCGCAAAAGCAAGTATAAGTGGGGACGCGGGCTTTGTAAGTGGGGCAGTGGAGACGGATCGAAAAGCCCGTCTTCATGGCGGCAGCTTTGCACCAGAGCCTGAAATTTCCATACTGCATCAAGCTTTGACCCAGCGGAAGGGGACCGTTGGAGCAATTCAATTTGTATTCATCTGTTGCAGCTAAGGAAAAGGAGAGAGCAATTTAATTAATGCAGAACTGCTGGTATGCGCTGCAGGTCAAGCCCCGCGCCGAATTGGTGTGCACAACACTGCTTACGCAAAAGGGGTACGAAGTTTTTTTGCCGTCGTACATGAGGCGGATGTTGCGAAAGGGACGGATCGCGGCAGTACCGGAGGTATTGTTTCCGGGATATCTGTTCTGCCGCGTGACGGAACAGTCGGTGGGGAAGATGGTAGCTACGCCTGGGGTCGTGCGCATTTTGGGAAGCGAGGGGCGGCCGGTGCCGGTGGATGCCGGAGAGATGGAGTCGCTGCAACGGCTGGTGGAGTCGGACGTGGCGCGGCGGCCGTGGAAGTATCTCCCGGAGGGATGCCGAGTGGAGATCCGGAGCGGACCGTTGAGCGGGGCGCGCGGGATATTAATGGCGGACGACGGCCGGAGGGCGCTGGTGGTATCGGTGAGTCTGCTGCAGCGTGCGGTGCTGGCACAGTTGGACGAAGAGACGGTTCTGCAGCCATTGGAATGGTCTTCGGGGAACACCGAAGGAGTGCAGGCGCGGGTAGCCATGTCGTTGCTTGCGGCTGAGGAGATTGGGAACAGCAGCCAGTGAAAGGTCTGCTCTGGAGGTGCGGCGTGAGGAATGGCGCATGTGGAATTGCGGGGTTGCTGCTGGGTTGCGGAGTGGTGCTGTCGGCGCAGACCGGACCCGTTGCGGGAGCAAAAGCCGCGGAAACGGCGACGACGCCCGCGATGGCGACGCCTGCAGCGGCGGTAGCCGGGACTGCGGGATCCCTAATCGGGCGGGACGATGAACTGGTGGTGTGGGCAGCGGACATACCGGATCTGGCGAATAGCGGTAAGACGGTTACAGTGGATGCCGGCGGGTATATCAACGTTCCGATGGCAGGGCGAGTGCAGGTGCGGGGGCTGAGCGCGACACAGGTGGAAGAAGCGCTGGTGGCTCGGCTGCGGAAGTACCTGCGCTATCCGCAGGTGAACGTAACACTGATGCAGATCCGGAGCCAGCCGGTGAGCGTGATGGGGGCTGTGAACACGCCCGGCATTCACCAGATCCGTGGACATATGGCGTTGTTGGAAGTGCTGGCGCAGGCGGGTGGATTGCGGAACGATGCGGGCCCGACGGTGACGATCACACGGCCGATCGAGAACGGGACACTGCCGCTGCCGATGGCGGAGGTGGATCCCACAGGGAAGTACACGGTAGCCGAGGTGAACCTGGAGGCGATGATGCGCGGGGATCACCCGGAGTACAACACCAAGGTGCTTGCCAACGACGTAATCGCAGTGCGGCGGGCGGAGATGGTGTACGTGGTGGGCGAGGTGACGCGCGCCGGCGGGTTCGTGCTGAACGGGAAAAAGACGGTATCGGTGCTACAGGCGTTGTCGCTGGCGGGGGGGCTGACGGTGACGGCGGCTCCGAGCAATGCCCGGATCATCCGCGGCGGGCCGGACGGTCCGGAAAAACGCGTTGAGGTGGCGGTGAACCTGAAGCGCATCCTTGGCGGCAAAGACAAGGATGTTCCGATGAACCCGGAAGACATCCTGTTTATTCCGGACAGCACTTCGAAGAAGCTGGCGATACGAACGGCCGAGGCCGTTTTGCAGACAGTCTCGGGGATCATGATCTTCCGCGGAGGGCGGCCCTAGAGCAGGCGACAACTGCCGGGGACCGCGCGGAACAAACCAAGCGAGAGAACAACACAAATGATACCGGAAGAAACCCGGCTGCCCAGCGCCTATCGGGCTCCTGGGCTACAGATGCCGCAGCGTGCGGCGGATGCATTTACACGGTACTCGGCAGGGCTGGTGGATGCCCGCGAGGACAACGGGAATGGGTCGGCGAACCGCGACAACATTCTCGCGTTCGTTCACATCCTGCTGCGGCACAAAGCGCTGCTACTGCTGGGCACGCTGGTTGGGGCGGCAGCGGCTACGGCGTATGTGTTGGGGCAGGTCCCTGTATACGAGGCCAGGACATCGCTGGAACTGCAGGGTGTGAATGAAGACTTTCTGGACATGCGGAAAGTGGATCCCACAGCAGGCAATTATGCCGGGGACACCTACGTCCAGACGCAGATCAAGCTGCTACAAAGCAACGCACTGACGCTTAGCGTCGTGAAGATACTGAAGGAGAACCCGGTCCAGTCGAAGAACGCGAAGGGTGAACTGATACAGGTTCCGGCGCCGCTGGCAGCGCTGCAGTCGTGGATCGGGCTGGATCCGGAGGTGCAGGTACTGCGGGCCGAAGCACTGACAATGGCGGCCGACACGGTAAAGATCCGCGGGTCGGGGATGACGCGGATCGTCGAGGTGTATGTGCAGACAACGTGGCCGGAACTGGCCGCGAAGTTCACCAACACGCTGGCCGATCAGTATATCGAGCAGAACCTGCAAGCGCGCTGGCAAACGGCGCAGGACACCACCACGTGGCTGTCGCGGCAGTTGGACGATCTGAAGGTGAAACTGGAGCAATCCGAGCAACGGCTGCAGACTTCGGCCCACGGCGCGCATATGACGTTCACCGAACAGGGCAACCTTGCGGAAGCCAAGCTGCGGCAGATTCAGACGGACCTGATGAACGCGCAGGCAGACCGCATGGTGAAGCAGTCCGCGTTTGAACTGGCGCAGGCGAAGGCGAAATCTCCGGACGAATTGCCGGAGGTGTTGGGCGATCCGATGCTGCGCGATTACCAGTCGAAGCTGACGGAGTTGCGGAGGCAACTGGCGGATCAAGGGGCGGCGTTCACCGACGAGCATCCCAACGTGGTGCGGCTGCGGCTGCAGTTGCAGACACTGCAAAGCGCGCGGGACCGCGAGCTGCAGAACGTCCTGAAGCGCATCGAGACGGAGTTTCAAACAGCAACGCGGCGCGAGGCGCTGCTGTCGAACGCTTATGACCAGCAAGCCACGCTGGTGGGCGAGCAGGCGGGCAAGGCGATCGAGTACAACGTTGCCAAACGCGAGGTGGACACGATTCGCTCGCTGTACGACACGATGCTGCAGAAAGTCCGGGAGGCCGGCATTGCGGCGGCGATGCGGCGCAGCGACGCGCGCGTGGTGGACTACGCGCTGCCGCCGGAAAAGCCAATCCGGCCGAGCGTTCCGATCTTGCTGGCAATGGGGATGTTCGGCGGATTCTCGTGTTGCATGGTGTTTGTGGTGGCGCGGGAGCGCAGCAAGCGGGCGTTCACGGCGCCGGGCGACACAAGCGACTTTCTGGGTATGCCGGAACTGGGCATTATCCCCAGCGTGCATGTAGACCCTGCGATGACCAGCCGGAAGCGGACGCTGCAGCGTGGAGAGGACGGCATGCTGACCTCGGTGCAACCGCGCGCGCTGGAACTGGCGGCCTGGAATGAAGGGCCGTGTCTGACGTCGGAGTCGTTTCACGCCGCGCTGGTGTCGATCAACTTCGCATCCAACGGATCATCGAGCCGGCGGGTACTGTTGGTGACGAGCGCGGATCCGAGTGAAGGAAAGACGTTCACCGCGGTCAACCTGGCGGTGGCATCGGCAAAGCGCGGCGACCGGGTGCTGCTGATCGACGCGGACATGCGGCGGCCGCGGATACACGACATCTTCGGCGTGTCGAACGCAGCAGGGCTTTGCACAATCCTGGAGTCGAAGGAGTTGCCGGTATCCGAGTCTCTGCTCCAGATCATCCAGCCGACGGCGATTGCGGGGCTGAGCCTGCTGCCGAGCGGCGACACCAGCACGGACATCGCGCGGCTGCTGCACACGCCGATGATGCAGAGCCTGATTGACTGGGCCCGCGAGCACTACGACGTGATCCTGCTGGACACGCCTCCGATGCTGCAGGTTTCCGACGCACGCATCATGGGGCGCTATGTCGACGCGGTGATCTTTGCCATTCGCGCCGGACAGACGCAGCGAGACAAAGCGCGTGCGGCGCTGCGCAAGTTCGCACAGGACGGCACGGTGGTGCTGGGAACGATTCTGACGGACTGGAACCCGTCGCGCAATGCGGGCGCGTCGAGCTACTACCACAACTACACCAGCTACTACCACAAAGCGAAACGCTGACCTTCCTTTCTTTCGGGAGACACAACCAGACATGAAGAGCGTGGAACGACCCAGGCAGGCGGTGATCCTTGCCGGAGGACGGGGGACACGGCTGCAGCCGCTGACCTTCGACCGGCCCAAGCCGATGATCCGGTTTCATGGCAGGCCGTTTCTGGAATACCTGATCGAGCAACTGCGTGACGAGGGGTTCGAATCGATCGTGCTGTTGCTGGGGTATCTGCCGGAGGTGGTGCGACAGCATTTCGGCGACGGCAGCGCGTTTGGCGTGAAGATCCGCTACACGGTGACGGACCCGGATGCGCTGACAGCCACGAGGATGAAGTCGGCCTTGGACGCCGGGCTGTTGAAACGGCGCTTTCTGCTGCTGTACTGCGACAACTACTGGCCGCTGCGGATGGAGCCCATGTGGGACGCCTACTGTGCGGCGGGATTGCCGCCGGCCATGGTGACGGTATATCGCAACGACGACGGCTATTCGCGAAGCAACGTGCGGGTGGACGAGGACAGTTGGGTGACCGTGTTCGACCGGAGCCGGACCGCGCCGGGGCTGCGGGGAGTGGAGATCGGGTACGCGATCGTAGACCGGCAGGTGCTCGACCTGCTGCCGGAGCAGGATGTGTTGTTCGAAGAGGCCGTCTACCCGCGGCTTGCTGAACGGCGGCAACTGCTGGCGAACGTGACCCGGCACCGCTACTACAGCGTGGGATCGATCGAGCGGCTGGGGCGCACCGGAGAGTTTCTGGCACGGCGGGCGACGATCATTCTCGACCGCGACGGGGTGTTGAACCGGAAGCCGCCGCGAGCCGAGTACGTCAGGAACCGGAGCGAATTCGTCTGGCTGCCGGGGGCGCTGGAAGCGCTGGGACTGCTGGGCAGCGCCGGCTATCGCATCGTGGTGGTGTCCAACCAGGCGGGCATCGCACGCGGGGCGATGACGGCGGCCGATGTCGACGCGATCCATGAGCGGATGCTGCGGGAGGCCGCGGAAGCCGGGGGCCCGATCGAAGCGGTGCTGTACTGCCCGCATCACTGGGACGACAACTGCGAATGCCGCAAGCCGAAGCCCGGCATGCTGTTCGAGGTGCAGCGGCGGTTCCACTGCGATCTGACCCGCACCGTGTTTGCCGGCGACGACGAACGGGACGGGATGGCGGCGGAAGCGGCTGGATGCCCGTACATCGCCATCGACACAGACTGCCCGCTGCTGGAGGCGGTGCGGCGCCTGCCGCAGGGGCAGACAACACCGGAACACGAGCGGGAAACGGCGGCTTCGGCCGCGGGAGCAATGACCTTATGAATCATCCACAACGAGTGCTCATCACAGGCCACAAAGGCTACATCGGTTCAGTGCTCACGCCCATCTTTGTGAGGGCCGGCCACGAGGTGGTTGGCCTGGACACCGGCTACTTTGCCGACTGCACACTGATACCGGACCCCATCGAGGTGCCGGCGCTGCAGAAGGACATTCGCAATGTCGAACCGGCGGATCTGCGGGGCTTTGACGCCATCGTGCACCTGGCGGCGCTGAGCAACGATCCGATCGGCAACCTGAACGATGCCTGGACCGGCGAGATCAACCACCAAGCCTCGGTGCGGCTGGCGGAGATGGGGCGCGCGGCGGGAGTGAAGCGGCTGCTGTTCTCGTCGTCGTGCATCATGTACGGGATGTCGGAGCTGTCGGAGGTGAACGAAGACTGCCCGCTGCATCCGCAGACGGAGTATGCGCGGTCGAAGGTGGCTGCCGAACACGACATTCGCGAGATTGCCGCCGATGGGTTCTCGCCAGTGTATCTGCGCAACGGCACGATCTATGGGATCTCACCGCGGATGCGCTTTGACACGGTGTTCAACGACTTCATGGCCGCGGCGGTGTGTACCGGAAAGATCATGGTGCACAGCGACGGCACACCGTGGCGCCCGGTGATTCATGTTGAGGACGTGGCGCGGGCTTTTCTGCGGGTGCTGGAGGCAAAGGCCGAACAGATTCACAACCGCGCGTTCAATATTGGCGCCAACGACCTCAATTACCAGGTGGGGGCGCTGGCGGCGATCGCCGCGGAATCGGTTGCCGGGTGCACACTGTCGGTGACCGCGAACCCGGGCGCCGATCAGCGCACCTATCGCTGCGACTTCAGCCGCTTTGCGGACACCTTCCCGGACTTCGCCTTCCAGTGGAATGCGCGGAAGGCGGCGCCGGTGATGCGGGACACGCTGCGCACTCTGGGCGTGACTACGGCGGTATGGAAGGATCCCCGGTTCACGCGCCTGCTCTGGCTGCGGCAACTGATGCAGGGGCACCATGTGGACGACAACCTGCGATGGACGGCGGAAGCCGGAGTCGCGGCAGCCGCGCGGTAGACGGAGGGCAGAGGGGCAATCAATGGGAGCACTGGCAGTACTCACCTCTTCGGCGCTGATCGACCTGCCGAGCAGCCGCTACGAATCCGGCATGATCCTGACGCGCACCCCGCTACGGATCAGCTTTGCCGGAGGCGGAACGGATCTGGCGGAGTTTTACGAGCACGATCACGGAGCCGTCTTCAGCACCGCGATCAACAAATACGTCTACGTGACGGTGAAGCAGCACAGCCGGTTGTTCACCGAAGCGATCCGGCTGAACTATGCGCAGACGGAGTGGGTAAGCACGGTGGACGACGTCAAGAACGATATCGCGCGGGAGTGCCTGCGCCTGCTCGAAATCGATCCGCCGATCTATGTGAGTACCGTGGCGGACCTGCCGGCGTCGACAGGGCTGGGCGGATCGAGCAGCTTCGCGGTAGGGCTGCTGCACGCGCTGCATCTATATCGCCGGGAGCGCGTGTCGGCGGGCCAACTGGCGGAGGAAGCGACGCATATCGAGGTGGATGTACTGAAACAGCCCATCGGCAAACAGGACCAGTATGCGGCCGCATTTGGAGGGCTGAACCTGTTCCGCTTTCATTCGGACGGAGGGGTGAGTGTGGAGCCGCAGCGGGTCTCGCGAAAGCGGCTGGAGGATCTGTTCGATCACCTGCTGTTGTTCTGGACCGGGACGCAGCGGGATGCCAGTGCGGTGCTGTCGCAGCAGAAGGCGAACACGGCGGCGAAACTGGATCACCTGCGGGAGATGAGAAGCCAGGCGTATTCGCTGCAGCGGATGATGACCAACGGGGAGCCGCGCCTGGAGGCGTTTGGAGAACTGCTGGATCTCGGCTGGCAGTTCAAGAAGCAATTGGCCGCCGGCATCTCGAACGAGAGAATCGATTGCTGGTATCAGCGGGCGATGGATGCCGGCGCCAGCGGAGGAAAGATCTGCGGCGCGGGCGCGGGAGGATTCCTTCTATTTCTGGTGCGTCCGGACCGTCAACAGGCGGTTCGCGACGCATTGAGCGACCTTCTTGAAGTGCACACCCGTCCGGAGGTGCAGGGGTCGTGTGTATTGATGCCAGCCGCCTACTAAGCCGCAGCAGGCGGGCTGTAGCCACGAGGAGAGGGACATGACGTTCCAGACAGTGCAGATCCCGGGAGTAACGGTCATCGACATCGAGCCGTATCACGACAGCCGGGGACTGTTCGCACGCACCTGCTGTGCCCGCGAGATGCAACAGCACGGATTGCACGCCATGTTTGTGCAATGCAACATCTCGTTCAACCACAAGAAAGGCACGGTCCGGGGAATGCACTGGCAGGTGGCTCCGGCCACGGAGTGCAAACTGGTGCGCTGCACCAGCGGGGCGATCTACGACGTGATCATCGACATGCGTCCCGATTCGCCGACGTACCTGCAGCATTTCGGGATCTACCTGTCGGCGGAGAACCGCCGCCTGCTGTATATCCCGGAGATGTTCGCGCATGGGTATCAGGCGCTGTGCAACGGGGCCGAAGTGGCCTACCAGGTAACGGACTACTATGCTCCGGCGGCAGAGCGTGGTGTGCGCCCGGACGATCCGGCCTTCCGGATCAAGTGGCCGCTATCGGTGACCGAAGTGAGCGAGAAGGACCGTAGCTGGCCGGATTTTCGAAACCTTAACTTGGAGCAAACCGCATGATTATCGTGGACCGACTGCTGGAGGACCGGGTACGGACGCAGAGGCCGATTCAGGTGGCCTTGATCGGCGCCGGGTTTCTGGGCAAAGGGCTCGCCTATCACCTGCTGAAGTATGTGCCGGGGATCCGCGTGGCGGGCGTATTCAGCCGCAACCTGGACAACGCGGCGGCGGCGTACCTGCAGGCCGGAATCAGGGACGTGACGGAAGCGCGGTCGACCGGCGAGGTACGGGATGCGATCCGGCGTTCGCGGCCGGTGATCACCACCGACGCCTCAGTGCTGTGCAGCGCCGACGGGATCGACGCGGTGGTGGAGATGACCGGCTCGGTCTCGTTTGGAGCCGAAGTGGCGATGCTGGCCATTCAAAACCGCAAGCACCTGCTGTTGAACGCGGAGCTGGATGCCACGCTGGGACCGGCACTGAAGAAGCGCGCCGACGAAGCCGGAGTGACGGTGACGACGCTCGACGGGGATCAGCCGGGCACGGAGCTGAACCTGTATCGCTTTGTGAAAGGAATGGGACTGGAGCCGCTGCTGTGCGGCAATATCAAGGCCCTGCTCGACCCCTACCGCACGCCTCTGACACAGCGCGGCTTTGCCGAACGATGGAAGCAGAACCCGGTGCAGTGCACCAGCTTTGCCGACGGCAGCAAGATCTCGTTCGAGCAGGCAGTGGTGGCGAATGCGACCGGAATGCAGGTGGCGCGGCGCGGCATGTTGGGACCACGGCATGACGGGCATGTGAGCGAGTTGACGAATTCGGTACTGTTCGATCGCGACGAACTGCGCGAGATGGGAGGAATCGTCGACTACGTGATCGGGAGCCAGCCAAGCCCGGGCGTGTTCGTGCTGGCGACTACCGACGACGCAATGGAGCGGCACTACCTGGACATGTACAAGATGGGGCCGGGGCCGCTGTACTGCTTCTATGCGCCGTATCATCTCTGCCATCTGGAAGCGCCGTTCTCGATAGCGCGCGCCGTATTGCTGCACGATGCAACCGCGGCCCCGGTGGGACGCCCGGTGGTGGATGTGGTGGCTGTAGCAAAGAAAGACCTGGCGCCGGGGATGGTGCTGGATGGCATCGGCGGCTTCACGGCATACGGGCAGTGCGAGAACGCTCCTGTGGTGCACAACGACGGATTGCTGCCGCTGGGACTGGCCGAGGGATGCGAAGTGATTCGTCCCATCGCCCGCGACCAGACGATCCGCTATGCCGATGTACGCCAGCCGTCGGCGCGCTGGTGCGACATGCTGCGCGCCGAGCAGGACCGGGAACTGATCGGCGATCCGGAAGAACTGGCCGCCGCCCGGTGAAACAACCGTGGTGAAAACCCGTGGCAGAAGCCTGTGAAAACACCGCAACCGCTTGCTGACGCGCGCGGCTCTGTAGCGTATCGCGTTGACTCGAAGTTGTTACAGAGCCACGACCGTAAGGGAGTGGTTCCGGAAGTGGAGTTTTCATAGGCCCTTGTAGTTACTTAGACGCGAACGTCAGTAAGCGTTGCCCGCATTTGTTCACGTGCCCTCACAGGGAGCGGCTGCTAAATCAACGGAAAGCCACACACAGGAATGAGCAGCAAAGACGGAATTCTGAGCCGGCTGACCCGCGGCACCGCGGCAACGCTGATGCGTCAGGTGATCAATATCTTTGGGCAGATCGTGCTCGTGCCGGTCTACCTGAAGTATTGGGGAAGCCAGTTGTACGGCGAGTGGATGCTGCTGTCGGCTGCAGTTGCCTACCTGACGTTGCTGGACTTCGGCATGCAGACTTACGCGGTCAACCGGATGAACCAGGCGTATGCGAGAGGCGACATGGGTGAGTTCCGGAAGGTGTTTCACACCGCGTTGTCCTGTTCCCTGCTGGTGTCCAGCATCGCCGGGTTGGCCCTGCTGGCAGGCATCGCCGCGGTCCCGGTGGAGCAGTGGTTTCAACTGGAGAACACGGCGAAGTCTACGGCCCTGCTGGCGCTGACGGCGATCGGGTTTCAGTTGGTCTGCTCATTGCCGGCGGGCGTAGTCGGCGGCGTGTACCGGGCGGTAGGCGAATACTCGCGGGACGTGTTCTTCAACAACCTGCAGAGAGGGAGCGTGCTGGCGGCGACCGCGATCCTGCTGACCCAGGGAGCGGGCATCGTCGCGGTGGCGCTGGCCCAGTTGACCGGCCTGCTGGCGCATATCGCCTTTGTGCAATGGGACCTGCGGCGTCGTCACCCGGAAGTGAAGATCGGCCTCAGCGGCCGCGACTGGGCGCTGGCCGGGGCGTTTTTGGGGCCGAGTTCATTGTTCTTTCTGCTGCAGATCTCCGGCGCGCTGACACTGCAGGGCGCCACCCTGGTGATGGGCGGCGTGGCGGGCGCCGGCGGAGTGGCCGTGTTCGTGTCGCTGCGGGCGCTGGCTAACGGGATTCCGCAGGTAGCGCAGGCACTGGGCGCGACGCTCTGGCCGGAGATGACCGCACTGGAGGCCAAGGGCGATCTGCGGCGGCTGCGCGCCACCTACCTGATTGCCTCCAAACTACTGCTGGGCTTTGCGCTCAGTGCCGGAATCTTTCTGCTGTTCACGGCGGAGGACATCGTCAGGATGTGGACCCAGGGCCGCATCACCTTCGAGCCGCTCACCATGGCCGCATTGATCGCACTGCAGATCTGCCAGACGTGGTATCTGAGCAGCAGTGTAGTGCTGGGGAGTTCCAACAATCACCGCCAACTGGCGTTCTGCAGCATCGCATCAAGCGGACTGGGACTGCTGGCGGCGGCATTGCTGGGCCGCAGCTACGGGCCGTCGGCGGTGGTCTGGGGCCTGGTGACGGCGGAGCTGCTGATCTCGTGCTGGATCATTCCATGGAGCGCCTGCAGGCTGGTGCGGCAACACCCGGCACAGTACGCGATCGAAGTGCTGGGAAAGGGCGCGGTGTTCGCCGGGACATTGTCCGCGGCCCTGGTTGGCGTGAGCGCGCTCTGGCCGATGAACGGCGGTCCGCAGCGGGTGCTCGTGATGGGTGCGGTGGTGGCATTCACCGGACTGGCAACGCTGCTGTTGTTCTGGCTGGACAGTGAGCAGCGCGGATGGATCCGCGGTTTGCTACGGGTACCGCAGCCGTGGAGAGCCGCCGCCACCGGCAGCTAGTCGCTTATCCGAACGGATGAAAAATAGATTGTGGATATTCAGGCGGCGATGCCGATGTCGGTGAAGAGAACACGCATCGCGGCTCGGAGACTTTCATAATGATGATCGATGGGGACCGGGTTGGCGGGCTCGCCCGCGGGCTCTGGCTGGCCGCTGGCTGCGAGCAATGGCCGGATGATTTTTTCGCGCAGGAGCAGCAGAGCGGTCAGCGCTCGCAGGCCTTCTGGGACGGGTTCGTAACGGCGTGATTTTCCGATCTTCCGCACCATGCCCTTGGCCCGAAGCTTCTTGATGTCGTAAGCTGCGCGTCGCACCCCGTAGTCGGATTCCGGCTGATTGCTCATCAAGGGTACCTGTTGGGCCAGATCCGAGGAAGTGAACCCAGCCGGAGCTGCGGACAGGGCCAGCACCGCTTCGGCCACCCTGCGCATTCTCGGTTTGTTGAAATCGATGCCGCCCACTTTGGTCTGACCGATCTGCGCGGGTTGCGGCAAGTTTTCCAGCGTTTCATCGCTGACGAAGCAGGCATTGATGCAGCCGACTGCGTTCAGGAATCTTTCCGCCGGAGCCTTTGACACCAGAACCATAAACAGCCCTGGCCTGGTTGGGTGCCTGGCGAGATGTTGGTTCCGCCAGCTTGTGCTTGTCCTCGCCGGGCGAGCAGTAGATGACCGGGATCTGATTGTCTTTTGCCCACGCCCGCAGCCGCCGGCTAAAGCGCCCTGCCAGGCGCACGCATCAGGTGAGTGTCGTTCAGATTCTCATCGGAACCATAGAGCGCGCGCCACCAAACGCGCAGTCCTCCGCCGGTTTGGCCCATGCCAAAGTACGCGTTCAGAACCACGCGGTCGACGCAATCATAGCTGCCTTCGAGAAGATCGCTGTAGAGGGTGCTCAGTTGGTCCGGCATTGCCTCCGAAGCCTAACCGCAACCTGCCTGTCACCGCAACTGACTCGAGGCAAGCTGCCCCGAAGGGGCCACTCTTTCGCAGCGCAGTCTGCGAAAAAGCGTAGCTACTTTTCCGGCGCAACATTCGATTCCGGACCGTTTAACCGCTCGTTCGCGGGCTTGTGAAAAACCTCGGCAACCGCTTGCTCACGCGCCCGGCTCAGCATGTGTGTTTATGGTTCTACAAAAGTTACAGAGCCACGACCGTGAGGGAGTGGTTCCGAAATCAGGTTTTTCACACGCCCTTAGGGAGTGGCCATCAGACGAAAAAGCGGCATTTCTGCGCCGGAAAGTTAGCTAGCGCTTCCCGCAAGCGCGATTAATCCTATGTTTCAACTTGCCGTATTCGTGCTGGCGTTACTGCTGATGTTCGTCAGCGAACGCGGCCTGGAGAATCTTCCGGGCTGGCTGCTGCCGTGGGCGACGGTAGCGGTCCTGCTGGCGCTGCTGATCCATCATCGGAAGCTGGCCAGGCTCAATGGCGAGAACGTCTGGACCGGCGTCGCGCCTCTGGTGCTGGGTTGGATCCTGCTGCGGTACGGGCTGGCTGCGTTGGTGGTCTACTACTGGGACCAATACGAGTGGGAAGTGCCGAACATGGAGCGGCGCTTCCAGGTATATGGAGGACGGCAGAACCTGCACATGGGATGCGCGGTCGCTCTGCTCGGAGGCTTGGGCTTCTATAGCGGCTTCCGGCTGCCGGTGGGTGGCCTGGTACGGATGCTGCCCGATGTGAGCTGGCCCATGGACACTGCCAAGCTGCAGCGCAATGTGGTGCTCTACGCTCCGGTGGGGCTGGTGCTGTTGCTATTCGTGATTCCACAGTTGCCGTTGTCGATTCAATTCGCAGTGTCGCTGTTCGCCACAATCACCTACGCCCTGATCGCCATGGTCAGCTATTGGTGGGCGTCATCCAACGGCGCCGCCAGGGTTCGCTGGGGGATAGCCACGGCGGGAATCTGCGGATTCGCCTCGTTACTGGGGCTGCTGTCCGGACAGGTGGGACAGGTGTTTGTGCCGTCGCTGATGGTGGTGCTGGGATACACGGTGGCGCGCGGCAGCCCTCCCTGGCGCGTACTGCTGCCGGCCGGACTGGCTGCGTTCTTTCTGCTGTGCCCGTTCCTGACGATCTACAAGCACTCGCAGCATTCCATCGGTGTTGTCGAAAACCCTACGGTGGAAGAGCGGATTCACTACACGCGCGAGCGATTGGAGATGACCAGCTACCGCGCCGGGCTGGAATTGGCGGTCGATCGCTTCATCGCGCGCCTCTGCCTGATCGAGTTTCCGTCTGTCTTCTCCATTTACTACCCGCACACCTACCCTTACGCCGCCGGTCACAGTTTCCTGGTGGAGTTCTCGAGCCTGATACCGCGATTCCTATGGCCGGACAAGCCCCAGATGAGTCCTGAGCTCAACCGCTACACGGCCACAGTGGGAATGGTGAAGGAAGGCGGCAACACCTCGGCGGTATTTGACGCATTGACGGAATATTACGTCAACTTCGGGCGGCTCGGTGTGTTCCTGCTGGCCGCACTGCATGCGCTCTATCTAAAGGTGCTCTATCACTGGCTGATCTCGCTCGACCGGCTCGCCGGAACCGCGCTGCATCTGATGGTGTTCCTGCTGAATTTCGATTTCTTCGGTGTCGGGCAAATTATCGTGGCCCATACCAAGCTGATTCCGGCGTCGATTCTGATTCTCTACGTGCTCGGCCGCAGGAGCTCGTACGATCCACTCGCACAGGGAGTTGAATATGCCCGAACTTAGCATTTGCGTCCCCACCTATAACCGCGTCGACCTGCTGGAGGAGACGCTGCCCACGATCCTCAACCAGACCTACAGCGACTTCGAACTGGTGATCGTGGACAACGCATCGACCGATGGGACCGAAGCGTTCGTCCGCGGCCAGAAGGACTCGCGCATCCGCTACGTGCGGAATCCGGAGAACGTCGGGCTGGTCGCCAATCAGCAGCGCTGCGTCGATGAAGCCAAGAGCAGCATCGTGGCTGTCTACCACGATCACGACCTCTATGACCTGGACATCGTGCGGCAGTCGATGGATCTGCTGGCCGAGCACCCGCGCGTCGGCGTGGTGTGCACCGGAATGATTCTGGTGGACCCGAACAATCCAGCAAAGGTGGTCCGGCCCTTCATTGAGAACTGGGACCGGGTGACGCCGGGAAAGCAGATCAATGAGATCCTGCTGCATGCCTATCCGTCGCCCATCACCTCGCCAACGGCAATGGTCCGCAAGGCCTGCTACGAACAGGTGGGGCCCTGGCGGTTCGACGTAGGCGAAGGAGCGGACCGCGAGTTGTGGCTGCGCATCTTTCGTCACTGGGACCTCGGCTATATCAAGGGGCCGCTGGCACGGCTGCGCGACCGGCCGGCGCGCGCCGAGTACACCTTCGCCCAGGCCAAGCATCTGTGGAAGACGATCGAGCTGCAGCACTATATCTCCTCGATCCATGTGGAACAGATTTATAAAGACAGGCCGCTGCGCCTGCGTTGGGAGCGCATGCGCGCCAAGGCGATTCTGTATCAGGAATGCTGGCGATGGGGCATCTGGGCCGTAGCGAAGCCGCATCCGGTGGTGTCCGAGGTAGGCGTGGATGCGTTCCGCTTTCTGGATATGCCCTATGCGGCGGGGATCCTGCGAAGGATGCGGCAGTCACGGCTGGCGCACCTGTCGATGGCCCAGGCGCTGCGCGTCTACCGGACGTTGTTTGTGTAAACACCATGAGAGCCGCATCTGCGATTATTTCCGAGGCGTTCGGCAGCGGCGGCGCGCAGTCCAGGACAGTCGTCCGGAATCCGCGCGTACTGCTGCTGGCTACTCAGGTGTTCAGCACCAACGGCGGAGTGCCGGTGTACATGCGGCGCCTGATCGAAGTGTTTGCCGGCTATGTAGAGCAACAGGACGGCCAGTCCGGTGTGGTGGCCCTGGAGCGGGTGGGGGCGACATCATCAGCGGCGGCGGGCAGCCATAAAGGCGTCTACCTGCTGCGCGGGGCTCCGGTAAAGCCCGCCTATATCCAGGCAGCCTTCCGCGTGGCTTGGGAGATGCGGCCGCACCTGGTGGTAGCCGGCCATGTCGGGCTGGCCCCGGTCGCCTGGCTGCTGCAGCAGGCGCATCTGGCCCGGCAATTCGCGGTAGTGCTGCATGGAACCGAGGCGTGGCGCCGCTGCGATTGGACCGACCGTGCGGCTGCCCGCGATGCCGCGGCGCTGGTGGCCACCACGCGCTACACCGCCGAGGCGTTTGCCCGCCACAACGGAACATCGCCCAAGCGTATGCGGATCATTCCCTTGGGACTGGAGGAACGGGAGACCGGGAAGCCCGCGGCGCGGCAGAGAACCGCCCGGGATCCATTGCGCGTGCTCGCCGTGAGCCGCCTCAGCTCCGCCGATCCGTACAAGGGAATCGACACTCTGATTGAAGCCGTAGCCCGGCTGGAAGGGCGCCGCCTGCCCGCCATCCGTCTGGAGATCGCCGGTACCGGTGACGACCAGCCGCGGCTGCAGGCTCTGGCGCAATCGCTGGGAGCCGGCCATTGCATCCAGTTCCATGGCGCGGTGTCCGACGAGCAGCTGCGGGAGCTGTATGCCGGCTGCGATGTGTTCGCTCTGCCCAGCAAGGGAGAGGGCTTCGGGATTGTCTTCCTGGAGGCAATGCGGTTCGGCAAGCCCTGCATCGGAGGCAATCACGGCGGCGTCCCCGAAGTGATCGATCACGGTGTAAACGGAATTCTGGTGGAGCACGGCAACATCGGGCAGTTGGTAAACGCGCTGGCGGATCTGGCGGCCTCGCCGGCACGCACAGCCGAACTGGGACGCAATGCCCGCGACAAGGTGGCTGCGCACTATCTGTTTCCCGCCTTTGCCTCCAACTGGCACCGCTTTCTCGACGACCTTTTCGGCATCAGCCACACAACCGCAACCACCACCATCGCCTCGTAGTAGTAGCCAAGACTTCAGGAGCAGCAGAATTATGTGTGGCATAGCAGGAGTTCTCTCCGCGAATCCGGCGCTTGATGTTTCCGCCACTGTGGACGGGATGGTCAACAGTCTCCGGCACCGCGGACCCGACTGCAGCGGCCAGGAGATCCGGACGTTTGCCGGTGTCCGGGTTGGGCTGGGCCATACCAGGCTCTCCATCCTCGACCTGTCCGACGCCGGTAAACAACCGATGCGCTCGGCCGACGCCCGCATGTGGCTCACCTACAACGGCGAGACCTACAACTTCCAGGAACTGCGCCGCCGCCTGGTCGACCGCGGGGCCGTGTTCCGTTCGCAAACCGATACCGAGGTCATTCTGGAGGCCTTCGCGCGATGGGGACCCGACTCGCTCGGCCGGCTGCGCGGCATGTTCGCCCTCGGCGTATGGGATGAGCGCACCGGTACGCTCACTCTGGCGCGTGACCCGTTCGGGATCAAGCCGCTCTACTACGCGGCGCCCGCTGGCGGACAAAGCTTTGTGTTTGCCTCCGAGATCCGCGCCCTGCTGCGCTCGCGACTGGTTTCCGGCCAGGTCAGCCCCGCCGGACTGCGGAGCTATCTGCAGACCGGAAGCATCACGGCGCCCGATACGATTCTGTCCGGCGTCCGCAGCCTCATGCCGGGCGAGTATCTGCAGGTGCGGATCCGCAACGGGTCGATCGAGATCGGCAGTGCCCTGCCCTACGCCGATCCCGTGCTGACCCATGCCTCTGAAGTCGAAGCCCCCGGCCGCCGCGCGGACGCCGTTGCGCAACTGCGCTCCGTTCTGGCCGAATCGATCCGGCTGCACCGCATCAGCGACGTCCCGCTGGGTGTCTTTCTTTCCGGCGGCATCGATTCTTCCGCTATCGTGGCGCTGGTCAAGTCGGTCGCCGGCACGCCGCCCAAGACGTTCTCCGTCGTGTTCGGCGAGCAGCAGTTTTCAGAGCAGCAGCACGCCCGCCGCATTGCCGACGAGTTCGAGACTGACCATACCGAAGTCCTGCTCACTGAAGGAGACTTGCTGGCACAACTGCCGGAAGCGCTGGGGGCGCTCGATCAGCCATCGATGGACGGCTTCAACACCTACGTGATCTCGAAAGCAGTGAAGCAGGCCGGCGTCACCGTGGCGCTCTCGGGCCTGGGCGGTGACGAGCTGTTTGCCGGCTACTCGAGCTTTGCCCGGGCGCTCCGCCTGCGCCCGCTGGCGCTCGCTCCCGAGGGTGTGCGCCGGTACGCCGCGGCACTCGGCCGCCAGTGGTGGAACGGTTCGGTGCAGCGCGACAAGCTATGGGATCTGCTGGCCTCCGACATCTCGCCCGCGGCGGCTTATCGCATCAGCCGGCGCCTGTTCGCAGACCCCGAGATCGCCCACCTGTTTCCGATGACGAACACCGCGCGGACCACCGCCGCTGACGGAATGCGCGCCGATGCCATCAACTGCGTGTCCCGGCTGGAACTGCGCGGCTACATGGCGAACACCCTGCTGCGCGACACCGACTCGATGAGCATGGCGCATTCCATTGAGGTGCGTGTTCCCTTCGTCGACCGCGATGTGGCGCGCTACGTTCTCAGCCTCCCGGGATCCTGGAAGGTCAGTCGCACGCGGCCCAAGCCGCTGCTGCTCGATGCGCTCAACGGACTGCTCCCGGAATCGGTCTGGAACCGCCCCAAGATGGGCTTTTCGCTGCCGTTTGAACGCTGGATGCGTTCCTCCCTGCAGCCCGAGATTACCCGGCTGCTGGCGGCGCCGGCGCTGTCCTCCATTGGCGTCGATTCCGCCTGCGCGGGATCTGTCTGGCGCACCTTTCTCGATCGCCCGCAAGCCGAGAGATGGTCCCGCGCCTGGTCCCTCTACGTCCTTGGCCGCTGGTGCGAACAGCAACAAGTCTCCCTATGAACGTCCTGCATCTCACTCCCTCGTTCTACCCTGCCTTGTTCTGGGGCGGGCCGACCGAATCCGGCTATGCGCTCTGCCGCCACCTGTCGCGGCTGGGCTGTAGCGTACGTGTGCTGACCTCCAACGACAACGGCCCCACCGTGGTGGATCAACCCACCGGTAAAGATGTCGTGTTGGACGATGGCGTCACCGTCCGCTACTGCCGCCGTGTGGTCGCCGATATCGCGCCGGCGTGGCTGGCCGAATTGCCGCGCTGGGTGCGCTGGGCCGACATGGTGCATCTCACCGCTGTCTTCTCGGCCTCGACACCGCCGGCTCTGGCCGCCGCCGCGTTGTATCGCAGGCCCGTGGTCTGGACTCCCCGCGGCTCTTTGCAGCCTTATGGACTCAATCGGAGGCACGCCGTCAAGCGCGCCTGGCTGCGCCTGTGCCGCCTCGTGCGGCCACCCCAACTGGTGCTGCACACCACCTCCGAGCAGGAGCAGGCGGACACCGCAAAGACGTGGCCCTACTCGCCTTCCCTGTTGATCGGCAATGGCGTCGACATTCCGCAGCGCCAGCAACGGCCGGATCGCAGCGATCCCGGCAACCTGCGGCTGTTGTTTCTCGGACGCCTGCATCCGATTAAAGCACTGGAGAACCTGATCGCGGCTTGTCTCCTGGTTCCCGAAGCGACCCTGACGATCGCGGGGGCGGGAGACCCTACCTACACACGAAAACTGCAGACCCTGGTGAGTGGCCTGGGCTTGGACGCACGGGTGCAATTTCCCGGAGCCGTCACTGGAGCCGCCAAAGAGGCCGTCTTCGCCGCCGCGGATGTCTTTGTGATGCCGTCGCACAGCGAGAACTTCGGCATGGCGATTGCCGAGGCGCTTGCCCGTGAGCTTCCGGTGATCGCCAGCACCGGTACTCCTTGGCGCCACTTGGAAGAACGCGGCTGCGGCCTTTGGGTCGATAATGCGCCGGCTTCCCTAGCTGACGCGATCCGCCGCATCGCCGCCATGCCCTTGCTCGAAATGGGATGTCGCGGCCGCCTGCTTATGGAAAGCCAGTACTCCTGGCACTCCCGCGCGGTGGAGATGACCCGCTTGTATGAACGCCTGCTGCGCGATGCCGCTGGAGCGCGCAATACCGTCGAGGTTCCCTTATGAAGATCTGTATCGTCTCCTCAGCCGGTGGACATCTGGACGAAGTGCGTGCGCTGCGTCCCGCCTATTCCGAGTTCGATCATTTCTACGTCGTCAACCAAGCCGTCCAGCCGACGCCGGACATGCAGGACAAGCTGTACATCATCAGCCACTCGGAACGCGACCTGCTGTTCTTCGTCAACCTGGTGGAGGCCTGGAAGATTCTCCGCAAGGAGCGCCCGGATGTGCTGCTCAGCACCGGGGCCGGCGCCATCGTGCCGTTCGCCATCGTGGGCCGGCTGTTCTTCGGCACCAAGTCGATCTTTGTCGAAAGCCTCACGCGCGTCACGGTGCCTTCGCTCACGGCGCGGATCATGTACCGGCTGGCCGATCGCTTCTTCTATCAGAACGAACAGTTGCGGCCGCACTTTCCGCATGGCCAATACGAAGGGAGCGTCCTATGACCACCCTCGTTACGATCGGCACAGCCAAGGACCCGTTTCCCCGTCTGCTGCAGGAGGTCGACCGGCTGGCGGCGGCAGGCCGCTTCCCCGGGCCGGTGATCGTGCAGCATGGCTACACGCGGTTCGCTTCCAGCCATTGCCAGGCCCATGCGTTCCTCGAACGCGACGAGTTCGAAACCGCCCTGGCCGAGGCCGGATTGGTGATCACTCACGGCGGCCTCACGGTGCTGCATGCCGTTCGTGCCGGAAAGGTGCCGGTCGTTATGCCGCGCCTGGTGCGCTATAGAGAGCATGTCGACGATCACCAGGTGGCCTTTGCCGAATCCATCGCCAGGCAGAGCGACATCGCGATCGCCGCCGAACCCGCTGACCTGTTTCCCGCAATCCAGCGCGCGCTTGCCATCCAGAACACCAACCAGGATGGCCGTCCCGAGCGCCCGGAGCCGCCCTTGATCTCTCAGTTGCGGGCACTGCTGCAGTCGCTCCACCGCCAGCAGCAACGGCAGCGCGCCTGAAGGAACGGCTGAACCCCATTCTCAAAGTCATCACACAGGAGGAATGTTTCCAGTGGCTATTCTCGGTATCAACGCCTTTCATGGAGACTCATCGGCAGCCATCTTCTCCGATAACGGACAACTGCTTGCCGCAATCGAAGAAGAACGCCTGCTGCGCATCAAACATTGGGCCGGCTTTCCCGCCGAGTCGATCCGGTACTGTCTGCATGCAGGCGAGCCGGGAAGCCTCACCGATGTTGCCATCTCGCGCGATCCGAAGGCCAACCTCAGCGCCAAGGTGCTGCGCGCGGCCTTTCATGCTTCGCTCTGGCCCAGCCTGCTGTCGCGTTCCCGCAACAGTCTCAAAGTCGGCCGCATCCAGCAGGCGTTCTCTCAACATGGCATTGCCCTGCCCGGCCAGGTGCGGTTTCACAATGTCGAGCACCACCGCGCACACATGGCCAGCGCGTTCTTCGCCTCACCGTTTGAAAGAGCCGCTATCCTCTCGGTGGACGGCTTCGGCGATTTCAGCAGCGTGATGTGGGGCTCGGGCCGCGGCAACCGCATGGAGGTTTCCGGAGGGGTCCGGTTTCCGCATTCGATGGGCATGTTCTATACGGCCTTCACCCAGTTCCTGGGCTTTTCCAAGTACGGCGACGAGTACAAGATGATGGGCCTGGCTGCGTATGGACAGCCGCGCTATGTGGATCAGGTGGCAGATGTGATGAAGACCGAAGGCACGGATGTGCGGTTGAACCTCGCCTACTTCACGCACCATAACCAAGGTGTCGAAATGACGTGGGAGAACGGCGAGCCGCACATGGGCACGATCTTCTCATCCAAGTTCCGCGAGGCGTTTGGAGAACCGCGCATACCGCGCACCGAAGTGCTGGACTGGCATGCCGACCTGGCCGCCTCCGTGCAGACCGTTCTCGAGCAGAACTACTTCGCCTTGCTCAACGCCGTTCACAAAGCCACCGGCGAACGCGCCATCTGCCTGGCCGGCGGAGTGGCGCTCAACTGCGCCGCCAACGGTAAGATCTTCGAACGGACGCCATTCCGCGATGTGTACATCCAGCCCGCCGCTCATGATGCCGGCACCTCGATCGGAGCGGCGCTGTATGTCCAGCACCAGGTGCTGGGGCAGCCCCGCTGCTTTGAGATGAAGCATGTCTACTACGGTCCGCGGTACGAAGCCGATCCAATCCGCGAAGCTCTCGAAGCCAGCGGCGCCGTCTTCCATGAATGCGATACCGAGACACTCGTCCGCAAGACCGCCCAGCAGATCGCGGACGGACAGATCGTCGGCTGGTTCCAAAACGCGATGGAGTTCGGCCCGCGCGCGCTGGGCAACCGCAGCATTCTCGCCGACCCCCGTTCGACGCAGATGAAGGACACACTCAATGCCCGCATCAAATATCGCGAGCCGTTCCGGCCGTTCTGCCCCTCGGTGCTGGCCGAGGCAACTGGAGACTTCTTCGAGATCGACTATCCGGCGCCCTTCATGGTGCAGGCCTATCGCATCCGCGAGGGACGCCGAGCCGACATCCCCGCCGTTACCCATGCCGACGGAACCGGACGTCTGCAAACCGTCGAGCGCGATGTCAATCCGCTGTACTGGCGGCTGATTCACGCATTCGGAGAGCTCACCGGCGTACCCGTCCTGCTCAACACTTCCTTCAACGAGAACGAGCCCATCGTCAATACGCCGCGGGAAGCGGTGGAGTGCTTCCTACGCACTCAGATGGATGTGCTGGCCATCGGTCCCTACATCCTGTACAAGTCTGAGAACAGCCACCATGCCGCCAACCGTCAGGCATTCGCCGAGGCGGGGACTGCTGCCGCCCGCTGAAACAAAACACAACAACAACTTGGGGGAGGGAAGACGACTATGCGAGTTCTTCTGGTCAACCAGTTTTTCTGGCCGGATCTGGCAGCGACCGGGCTCCTGCTCACCGACCTGGTGCGGCACCTGACTGAGGATTGCGGCCACCAGGTAACTGTCATCTGCGGAGCCGCTTCTTACGAGATTGCCGAACACAGCGATCCGCCGCGGGCTGCCATCGAGCGCGTTCCGAACGCCCGGTTCGGGCGGGGACGGCTCAACAGGCTCTGGTCCTACGCCTCGTTCTATATGGGCGCCAGTTGGCGTATGCTGCGCGCCGGTTCGCGAACCGATGTGGTCGTCACCATGACCACGCCGCCGCTGCTTTCCGTCGCCGGTCACCTGATGAAGATGCTCTACGGAACCCAGCACTACATCTGGGAGATGGATCTGTATCCGGATGTGGCTGTGGATCTGCAAGTGATGGGCGAGCGATCGCCTGTCACCAGAATTGTCGGCGCACTGGCCGACTACAGCCGCCGTAGGGCCGACGGCGTCATCGCGCTGGGTGAGTGCATGAAGCGCCGGCTGATCGCTCGCGGGGTTCGCGAAGACAAAATCCAGATCGCCCACAACTGGGCCGATGGCCAGCGGATTCGGCCGCCCACCTACCGCATTTCCGAACAACTCACCCTTGCCTATGCCGGACATCTGGGCCTCGCCCACGACATCGACACCATCGCCGGAGCCATGGAGCAACTGTGGCAGCAGGAAGTCCCCTGCCGGTTTGTGTTTGTCGGCGGCGGCGCACGGCTGGTCGAACTGAAGCAACGCTGCGCGGATCGCAACATCGGCTCGGCGGAGTTCCACGCCTTCTGCGACCGCGATCAGTTGAACGAGCTTCTGGCGCAGGCGGATATCGGACTGGTGACGCAGCGGGAGGAATGCAATGGCTCGCTGGTGCCCAGCAAGATCTACGCGCAACTGGCCGCCGGGCTTCCGCTGTTGTATATCGGGCCGGAGTCGGCAACACCGGGCCTGATTATTCGTGATTTCGATTGCGGATGGCAGGTCGGTTGCGGGGACGTAGCAGGCCTGGTGCACCTGCTGCGCACTCTTGCCTACGACCGGCAGTATGTAAGTGCCAAGGGGGATCTGGCGCGCGCGGTGTTTCTCGACGAGTTCGACCGGCCTCTGGGCGTGAGCCGGATTGCCCGCATTCTCGGCCTGGAGAAGCCGCTTGCCTCTACTGCTGCTGTTGCCGCCGCAGTCGCCGGGTCAACCTCTGTGAGCGAAGAACAGCCCCTCCCGGCGAGCGGTTCCCGCTGACGCAACGCCTGGCTGGGCGAAAAAGGATTCGGACTCCACGCCGAAGTTTCCGTTTGCTCCGGCGCTGGAGCCCGCTATGCATTCAAACGATCGATCAGCGCGTGGTTACCAGTGCCGGAACGACATCGGACCGACGCTCTGGTTGGCGGTGCCCAGCGGCTGCCAGCGGCTGCCGTCCCAGAACACCCCGCCTTCCACCGCTCCCACCGCGGTGGTGGTGAGACGGCTGTTGATGTAGTCGTGGAAGAAATCGCCTGTTTGGTGGTCGACGCTTTCCGAAGACACGAGGTAGTAGAGTTTATTGGCTTGCAGGGTCACCGCCGACGGCAGCGAGCCATAAATGAATTGCCCTGCCGCGCCACTCGAGAGCGAGATCTCCACAATCGCGCCGGGGACGTTCTGTCCGGTGGCCGCATCGACGATCTTCAGGGTGTGGGTGCGGGTGTTGTTGCTGAGTTTCCAGCGTCCCAGCGCGGTCACCGTGACCGCGGATCCACCGGTGCGCAAGCGCAGGCCGGCCCAGCCCGTGTAGCCTCCGGTGACGGTTGTTCCGGTGACATAGGCGGTAACGAACGGCTGATCGCCGGAAGCCGGCGGGGGCGCCGGGGTCGCACTACTGTTGCTGATGGTGAAGCTGATGCTGGCCGAATTGGTGTTGTTGGCCGCATCCTTGGCGAACGCCGTCAGCGTGTGAGAGCCGTTGGCGTACTGCGCTGTGTTCAAGGTGACCGAATAGGGCGAGGAGGTTGCCGTGCCGATGTTCTGCCCGTCCAGTTGATACCAGACCGACGTCACGCCCACGTTGTCGGTGGCGCTGGCGGTAACCACTACCGATCCGGCGACGGTGGCTCCGTTGGACGGCGATTGAATCGCGATGTTGGGCTTGGTGGTATCGGCCGGTTGGACCGGAGCGGAAGCCGAGCCATAGCGGAGAGAAACGGGCCCAAATCCAGTGCCCGCTCCACCCAGCGGCTGCCACGTGCCGCCGTTCCAGAATACCCCGCCTTCCACCTGCGCTACGGATGTGGTGGTGAACATGCTGCCGCCAACATTGTGGAACCAGTCGCCCACCTGGTTGTCGACGCTCTCGGTGGAAACCAGATAGTAGAGCTTGTTGGCCTGCAGCGTTACCGGCGAGGCCAGCGGAGCATAGACGAACTCGCCTTCCACACCGTTAGACAGAGAGACTTCGGTGGCCGCGCCCGCCACATCCTGTCCCGTTGTCCCATCGATGATCTTCAACGTGTGGGTGCGGAAGTTCTGGTAAAGCTTCCAGCGGCCAAGGTGGGTGACCGTGACCGGGGAACCCGCCGTGCGGATGCGAATGCCGGCCCATCCCGTGTAGCCTCCGCTGATCAGCGTCCCCTTGGTGTAGGCGGTGACCAGCGGCTGGTTCTCGGTGATGGGGGCGGCAACGGTGTTGTTGATGGTGATGCTGATGCTGGCCGAGTTGGTGTTGTTTGCCGCATCCCGGGCGAACGCTGTCAGCGTATGAGCGCCGTTGGCGTACTGCTCCGTGTTCAATGTGATTGCGTAGGGCGAGGTGGTGGCCGAACCGACGGCCTGCCCGTTCAGTTGATACCACACCGAAGTGACGCCGACGTTGTCGGAGGCGCTGGCGGTGACCGTGATGGAACCCGACACAGTGGCTCCATTCGTAGGAGCAGCGATGCCGATGTTGGGCTTTGTCGTGTCGGGGGTGGGCGCCACCGCATTGTTGACCGAAACGGTGACCGTCGCCTGATTGGTGTTTCCGGCGCTGTCGCGCGCAACCGCGGCCAAAGTGTAGTTTCCGTTCGCTACCGATGTGCTGTTCCAGGTGACCGTGTAGGGCGCGGCGGTATCTTCACTGGCGATGGCCGTTCCGTTGACTGTGAACCGCACGCCCGCCACTCCGACGTTATCGGAGGCGCCGGCATTGAGCGAAAACGATCCACTGATCTGCATGCCGTTGGAGGGCGAGGTGAACCACACAGAAGGCGGCGTTGCATCCGGCGGTGGCGTGGTGCTGGTGGTCCCCATTTGGACCTTCTGCGCCGAGTTGTCGTAGATCGTGCCGGAACCATTGGAATGGAAGGTGTTCCCGGACGCGGTGATGTTCCGCAATGCCGAGCTGGTCCTCTCCAGGACTCGCACGGCGTAGTTCTGATTGGCCGTGCAAGTGTTGCCCGTCAGTTCCACTCCATCCAGGGTTCCCGAACCGTTGTTCTCGATGGCAATGCCGTTGAAGCTGCTATTGCGGCAAACGTTGTTGCGGATCTTCAGGTTGCGAATGCCTCCCGGACTGACGGTGTTGATGATGATGGCGTTGTCCTGGGAACGCGCGCTGCCGCTGCGGGTATCGTAGATCTGGTTGTTCTCGATGACGGCGTTGTCGGCGTGGTGGATGTAGATCCCGCCCAGCCAGCCGCCAAGCTTGTCGAAGTTATTGTCGCGGACAGTGTTGTACGAAGCCGACGAGTTCGCAAACCCATTGAGGATGAACAGTCCGGACATATTGTTCTCTTCGAGAATGTTGTTCCGGATCGTCATCGAGAAGCCCTTTTCAATCTGGATGCCGTGGCAGTCGTTTCTGCGGAAGGTGTTGTTCTCGATCAGGTTCTCTCCGGCAATTCCGGCCGGCGGCACGAGCTTTGTGCCGGCGCACCCGGTGTACTCCACCAGGTTGCCGCGCATCGTCGCGCCCACCGCGTGCGTCGCGATGCCGGTCCAACCCGTCCTTTGAACCGTGTTGCCATCAATGATGGGAAAGTATTCGTGCTCTACCGGAGCAGCGTTGCCGATCCACATACCCCTCGGACCTTCATAGACCCCGTAGGCAATGTCGCGAACAATATTGTTGAGGTACTGGTTGTTGCGGTTGCCGGTGGCCGACAGTCCGCCGCCGCTGAAGTTTGTGCTGGCGTTACGGATCGTGTTTCCCTTGACGATGGTACGCGTGCAGCGGTCCAGGCCCACCAGCGAGGTGGCCACGCCGTTGCCGTCAAAGTCCAGGTTCTCGATACGGCAGTCGGTGCACTGCCGGAGGATGAACAGAATCGGTCCAAAACCGCCGGCTCCTTGGCTGGGACGCGAGAGCGCCTTGAATCCCGCACCTCCTACCGTACTCCGGATAACGACATTACTTTTGCCGGCAACAGACACTCCGTTACCGCCAATGGCCATCTTGCAGGGAATGAGGACTTCGCCGCCCGAGGAGGGTACGGCGTTGAGCGCGGCTTGCAGCGCCGCGCGGTCATCGGTAACCGAATTACATACGGCTCCATAAGTCCTGACGTCAAACTGCGGCAGCGACTGGGCATACAGAGCCGGCGCTGCCACGAGCGCCCCGCAAACACTTAATTTAAGAACAGCATTACCAAACAACATTAATCCTCTCTGACTTTGTAATGAGATCCGACTAGGCGGCAGACCGCTTTCGGCCACCACATTCTGAGCGGAGAGATTAGGGAGAGTCACCAACGAGAGTCTCGCGTCTGTTTCCGGCGCAGGAGCACTGGGCCGAGATGCGAACTCACTTGCGTAGATTTTCCATCGTGCATGCAATTGGGAGACCAAAAATGCACATTTCCAACACCTAACCCGTGGATGTACATATATTCACATAAAATCGAGATGTGTTTCTGTGTCTAGTATAAAAATGTACTGTCATGTTCGTTTAGCTGTATAAGGCGTCACGTGCTCGCCAAGTAAAAGCTCCCTGGTCTGTAACAGTTGCGCACTATTGCCCCACGGGTTGGGTAATTGCACTCCATTTTCAGGCCGGGAAATCGAGAGGTCCTACCGGAGATGTCAACCTATTGGAAGTTGCTTTTGGGCTGTGTGTTTGGCTCGGTCAGTGTGTATGTGGCCGTCGTCACTCCACCCATCGCAGCCCACGGGCGCGACCGGCCGGCTCCACGCCTGGTGAGAGGACCCGCACAGCCCGACCCGCACGGTTTACAGACGCTCATGCTGGATCAGTACAGCCGTCCGGCGGATGACCCCGCGGCGCCGGGCGACCTCTTTCAGCCGGCGTTCTCCGGCAGTTTCGCACCCGGAGCACCGCTGCTGTCGAGCGCCACGGCGGCGGCGGGGCCGGGCCGCAGCATCATTCTGCATGGCCGGGACTTCACGGCAGCGGCCGGAACGGCGGCCGGAACCGATGCCGCGGTGTGGATCTACGGCCAGACCGAAGCCGGCAACGGGAGGCTGGTACAGGCACGGTTGGAACGCGAAGGCCCGCAGTCAGTGACGGTGTCGGTACCGGAGGACTTCCCTTACGGTACGTATCTGCTTTGGGTCGAAAATGCCCGCGGCAGCAGCCGTCCGGTGCGGGTGAATGCGACGGAGGCCTGGTGGGTGGGGCCGAACCGGGCAAAGCCGGGTGCGCGGGTGGGTCTCTATGGCCGCAACCTGTCGCATCAGAACGGCGACCAGCAAAGCTACATCTATCTACGCCGTTGGACAAGCGAAACCACTACCGCGGCATCGGCCGTGATGACCGTGGTGAGCGTCAACCCCTACCAGGTGCTCTTCGACCTCCCAGCCGGGCTGGCGCCGGGGACCTATGAAGTATGGGCTCACAACGGGCACGGCGGCGACTATGGATGGAGCGGGCCTGTTCCGCTGGTGGTGGACGCGGGCGCCGAGCCGCAATGGAGCGGCCAGCGCCGGAACGTGACCAGTTTCGGCGCCAATCCCGCCGAGGCCGGCGACGACACGGCGGCGTTTGTGCAGGCGTTTCGCGCAGCGGGAAACGGAGACACGATCGTGATCCCGAAAGGCGTGTACCGGATTTCGGCGCCGCTGCTGCTGGAGACGTCAGTGAGCCTCGAAGGAGAGAACGCCGGCGAGACGGTGTTGGAGTTCGTCAACGGAAGCGGCAGCGGAGGAGCGGCCATGCGGGTCCGCGGCTTCCCTTCCCGGGTCCGGGATGTGACGTTCCGCAGCCGCGTGACTGCCGGACTGGGACACGAAAACGCGGTGGTGATGTGGGACGGACGGGGGCGCAATCCCACCCCGCGCGGAGTGGTGGTGGAGCGAACGGCCTGCGAGACGCAGCCCGGCCAGTTGTATTCCTGCTACAGCATTCACTCGATCAACTTCGTATGGGTGCAAAGCAGTAAATTCCTGACCAATTCCGGTGTGCTGCTGACGCGGGTGCATCAGGCATTCCTCCGGTCGAACTCGTTCCGGGGGATCTGGCCGGACCGTGATTACAGCCCACTGACGGCGGTGGGAGCCTCGGTGAGCAGCCAGGTGGTGGTGGAAGGCAACGAGGCAGCCAGTGCGCACCGGGCCGGCGGCGCGACACTGAGCCGGTTCTACGTGGCCCAGGGCCACAGCCACGGTATGACCCATGATCACTACGTCGCCGACAACACGATCCTCGATACCGGTTGCGCGCAGCAGACCTGCGGAGAAAACATCCTCATCGAGTCGCCGGGGACTCTGTTTACCGGCCGCGCCAGCAGTATCGGGGAGACTTCCCTCTCCTTCACTGGTACAAGCTGGCGGCCGCAACTGTTTAAGCCGGATGATCCGGAGCGTTTTGACCAGCACGACGAGAACCGGCCGGCGATTCTGTTTGTGCAGAGCGGGACTGGCGAAGGGCAGTACCGGCGGATCGTGGCGAACACGGCTTCGACGATTACGATAGACCGGCCGTGGGAGATTCCGCCGGACAGCGGCAGCGTGTTGACAGTGGTGACGACGGCACTGCACAAGGCCTTCTTCCGCAACGTGATTCGGGGCTGGGAGGGATCGCGGGACAACAGGCACCGGATCAATGTCGGGATACAGAGCTATGGATCGATGCTGGATAGCGTGATCGCACGGAACCGGATCTCGCTTTTAAGCCGCGGCATTGAGATCTCGTCACTGGTGAACCGCAGTTGCGGCTTTGCGGTAGCGGGGATGTCGGCGCCGACGTCGGGGAACAACTGCCCGACGTGGGGAGTGTTGATCGAAGGCAATGAGATCAGCGACACGCTACATGGGATCACCAGTTGGAGCCGGGTGGAGGATCCGTCGCGGGAGGTGTCCGGGCCGGCGATGTTGAACAACATCATCCGCGATAACCGGATCGTCAACAGCGTGCAGGGGGCGATCTCGGTAGGCGACATCAACCGCTACCGCAAGCCGGATAGCTGGCAGATAGACACAATCGTGGAGCACAACATCACCAGAAATGCTCCCGTGCACGTGGAACTGATGGGGCTGCAGGAAGGGCCCATGCTGCGGGCCAACTCGATGCGGAACGATGGAGAAGGCGGTGCGGCGATCGTGTTCACTGAGGCGTCGGTGCTGCGGCCGGTGCTCTATCCCTTCCAGACGGAGGGTCCGTTCAGCGCCATATTTGCGGGACCGGTGCTGCCGGGCGGCACGGTGCAGGTGAGCCGGCGGCTGATCGATGTCACGGTGGAGCAAGGGAGTCCCGGACAGTTCGATGCGGTGGCGATGGTGAGCAGCACCGGGACCGGCGAGGTCCACCTGCAGGCGACAGCAGATGTGCCGTGGGCGGTGCCATCGCTGAGCAGCACGGTGCTTTCTGCCGGCTCGGAGGCGGCGGTGGGGCTGCGGATCGATGGAGTCCAGTTGCGCCCCGGGCAGCACACAACGACGGTGACGTTGACACTGGACAGCGGCGCGGTGGTGCGGCTGGCGGTGCGGGTGACT
>Ga0163153_10001433_pt1 | contig 37664 bp, 28 predicted proteins | sample OliLakLV19MP6IB1_FD_148629 | JGI IMG/M metagenome (GOLD analysis project Ga0163153, IMG submission 148629) | Freshwater microbial mat bacterial communities from Lake Vanda, McMurdo Dry Valleys, Antarctica - Oligotrophic Lake LV.19.MP6.IB-1 | ecosystem: Environmental > Aquatic > Freshwater >... | reverse complement strand
GGATGCGCTGACCGACATGACGGTCGTCGAGGACAGCGGGACGTCCGTCGTCAATCTCACCGGCATCGGCACGGGAGCGTCCGAAGAAAGCCAGACCCTCGTCATCAGGGCCATCTCGAGCGACACCGATTTAATCCCCGACCCCGTCGTCACCTACGCCAGTCCCAACGCCGCCGGCACGCTGGCCTTCACGCCGCCCACCAATGCGTTTGGAGCCGCCACGATCACCGTCACCATCAGCGACGGCCAGCTTCACAACAGCACCGTCAGCCGCACCTTCACGGTCACGGTCAATGCCGTGAACGATGCGCCCACGCTCAACTCGCTCAGCAACATGACCGTTGCCGAGAACTCAACCGCCCAGTCCGTCCCCCTCCTCGGCATCACTTCAGGCGCAACCAATGAAGAGCAGGTACTCACCGTCACGGCGACCTCCAGCAACCCGGGCCTCATTCCCGACCCCGTCGTCACCTACTTCACCCCGAACACCTCGGGCAATGTGACGCTGACCCCGGTGGCCGACGCCATCGGGACCGCGACCATCACCGTCATTGTCGATGACGGGGAAAGTAAGGACAACGTCGTGGTCCGCTCCTTCACCGTCACCGTCAGCGGCATCAACGCCGCGCCCACCATCTCCGCCTTCATCGACCGGACGATCCCCATGAACAACGTCGTCGGGAGCCTCGGCTTCACCATCGGAGACGCAGAGACTCCGGCTGAAAACCTTCGCGTGGGCGTGACCTCCTCCAACCCTTCGCTGATCTGGACCAACGACATTGTCATCAGCGGGACGGGTGCCAGCCGCGTCACCAGCATCATGACCAGCCGGGATCGCTACGGCTACTCAGTCATCACCTACACGGTTTACGATGCGGATGGAGCCAGCTCCTCGGCCAGCTTCGTCCTCACCGTGGTGCCGCCGAACAATCAGCCGACGCTCAACCCCATCAGCAGTCTTTTTGTCAACGAGGACTCCGGGCCCCAGGTGATCAACCTCACCGGCATCGGCACCGGCAGCACCAATGAAACCCAGACGCTCATCATCTCGGCCGTCTCCAGCACTCCGGGCGTCATCCCGCATCCGACCATTGACTACACCAGCCCCGATGCGACAGGCATCCTGACCTTCACTCCTGCCAGCAACATCAACGGATCAGCCACCATCATCGTCACCGTCAATGACGGCCAGAACCAGGACTTCCTGATCACCCGGACATTTGGAATCACCGTGCTGGGCTCCAATGATGCCCCCACGATTTCATCGATTCCCAACCAGTTCGTGGAACAGAACACCGCGACGACCGCGCTTCCATTCATGCTCAGCGACCTGGAAACCCCGGCGTCCAACCTGAGCCTCGCCGCTTCCTCCTCGGATGAGACCCTCATTCCCGACGGGAACATCGTGCTCGGCGGTTCCGGGGAAAACCGCACCGTCACCGTCACTCCGGTACATCTGCGTTCGGGAGTCGCCACCATCACCATCTTCGCGTCGGATGGATCCCTCGGCGCCTCCACCTCCTTCCAGATCACCGTCGGCTCCAGCAACACCGCGCCCGTCGTCGCCTCCCCCTCCAGCCTGATCGCAGATTCCTATACGGAGTCCGAAGTTCCCGTGACCATCACCGACCAGGAATCGCGCCCCGAAGATCTTATCCTGACCGCCGCCTCCCTCAACCCCACCGTGCTGCCGAACGCGAACATCTCGTTCTCTGGTAGCGGCTCCAATCGCTTGATGAAATGCCGCCCCGTCCACGGCAAAAGCGGAAACGTGACAGTGAACATCAGCGTGAGCGACGGACGCGCCATCTCGCGGAAAGCTTTCCAGCTCAGCGTCCAGGCCGGCACGGCACCGACCTCGCAATTGTCCGTTCGCCGCAATGGACGCGGCACCATCAAGCCCGCCCTCGATGGCCAGCAGCTCACCGTCGGCAAGACCTACACAGTCTCAGCCATCCCCGCGAGCGACGAAGTCTTCGTTCGCTGGAGCCGGGGCGCGACCTCCCGCGTCCCCGCCATCACCTTCGTCATGGTTTCCAACCTCGTGCTGGAAGTCACCTTCACGAACAATCCCTACATGGAGAAGAAGGGGCTCTACAACGGGCTGTTCTATGAAGTCGCAGAAGTCCGCCAGCCGAGTTCCGGCAGCATCGCGGTCACCCCGACCGACCGCGGCACCTATAGCGGCAGGCTGAAAATCGGCGTCGCCAACTACTCCATCAGCGGCTCCCTGGATCTTGCACAAAAGGGGACCAACAGCATCCCTCGCAAAGGCACCAATGCCCTGACCGTCGAACTGGATTTCGGCATCAGCTCCAACCAGGTGGTCGGACGCGTCACCGACGGCCTGTGGGAAGCGCCCCTGATGGCGGATCGCACCAGCTTCAACGCGAAGACCAATCCGTGTCCCTATCTCGGCAGCTACACCATCATTCTCCCCGGACAATCCAACGCGGCATCTGGGCCGGAAGGCGACGGCTTCGGCACCATCAAGGTGGATGGAAACGGCATGGCTTCCCTGGTCGGCACTCTCGCTGACGGCATTAAAATATCCGCCAAGACACCGCTCTCCGGAGTCGGGCAATGGCCAGTTTACGTCTCTATGCCCGGCGGCACTCTTCTGAGCTGGCTGAACTTCAGCGACCGTCCCGCGGACGATCTGACCGGCCTCATGAGCTGGATCAAGACGGCTCAGTCCAAGAGCAAGTTCTATCCCGGCGGCTTCACCAACGAAACCCTGGCGGTCGGTTCATCCTTTGTGCGTGCGACCAATCTCACCGCCACCGCGCTCGAACTCACCGAGACCACCATCACGTTCAGTGCCGGCAATCTGAACTCCCCCATCACCAACAGCATCTCGTGGGGTGCGAAGAACAAGATCACCAACCTTGGCGACAACAAGCTGACTCTCACCGTCAACTCCGCCAGCGGCCTCTTCAGCGGCGCGGTGACCGATCCGAATACGGGCAAGTCCTCGAAGTTCGCCGGTGCCCTGCTGCAAAAGCAGAACCGTGGCGCCGGCTTCATGCTCGGCACCAACCTCAGCAGCGTGGTGTCGTTCGGCGACCAGCCTTTCCAGTGATGGCTGAGTCGGCAGAACGATGGTCGCAGACTGGCTGTCACAACACATCTTCACCAAAGAAAAGGGCGGTTCATTGCTGAACCGCCCTTGAAGTTTATGTCGCAGCCGCTGGCCTACATGTGCGCGATGATGTTGTCGCCGAACTCGGAGCACTTGATCTCCGTGGCACCTTCCATCTGGCGCGCGAAGTCGTAGGTGACTTTCTTCGAGCCAATCGCACCGTTAAGGCCCTTGATGATCAGGTCCGCCGCTTCGGTCCAGCCGAGATAACGGAACATCATCTCGCCGGAGAGCACGACGGAGCCGGGGTTCACCTTGTCGAGGTTCGCATACTTCGGCGCGGTGCCGTGCGTGGCCTCGAAGATGGCGTGGCCGCTGACGTAATTGATGTTGCCGCCGGGCGCGATGCCGATGCCGCCGACCTGCGCCGCGAGCGCGTCGCTCAGATAATCGCCGTTCAAGTTCAACGTCGCGATGACATCGAAATCCTCCGGACGTGTGAGCACCTGCTGGAGCGTGATGTCCGCAATGGCGTCCTTGATGAGCACTGCCCCGCCCTGGAGCGCGGCCTTCTGCTCGTCGTTCGCAGCGGCTTCGCCCTTGTCCTTCTTGGTCCGTTCCCACTTGGCCCAGGTGTAAACCTTGTCGCCGAAGATCCGTTCCGCCGCCTGGTAAGCCCAGTCGCGAAAGGCGCCCTCGGTGAACTTCATGATGTTGCCCTTGTGAACGATGGTCACGCTCTTGCGCTTCTCACGGATGGCATACTCGATGGCCGACTTCATCAGGCGGATGGTGCCCATGTTCGACACCGGCTTGATGCCGAGGCCGACTTGAATCGGGATGTGCGACATGTCGTGGTCCGGCGCGGCCAGCTTCATGTAACCCGCCATCGCCTCCTTGGTGCCAAACCGGATTTTCTTAAAGTCCTTCGGGAATTCCGCGGCGATGAAGTCGAGAAGCTTCTGCGCTTCGGGCGTGCCGCCGGCGTATTCGATGCCCGCGTAGATGTCCTCGGTGTTCTCGCGGAAGATGACCATCTCGACCTTCTCGGGATGCTTCACGGGCGAAGGCACGCCGGCGAAATACTGCACCGGACGAAGGCAGACATAAAGGTCGAGCATCTGGCGCAGCGCGACGTTCAGCGAGCGGATGCCGCCGCCGACGGGCGTGGTGAGCGGACCTTTGATGCCGACAAGAAATTCCTTGAACGCCTCGACCGTGTCATCCGGCAGCCAGTTGTTGAACTTCGTGAACGCCGTCTCACCGGCGAACACCTCGAACCACGAGACCTTGCGCCTGCCGCCGTAAGCCTTCTCCACCGCAGCATCGAACACGCGGACGCTCGATGCCCAGATGTCCGCGCCGGTGCCGTCGCCACGGATGAACGGGAGGATGGGGTTTTCAGGGACGGTAAGCTTGCCGTTGACGATGGTAATTTTGCCGCCGGCGGGAGGAGTGATGTCTTTGTAGGGCATGGGGCGTGATGGGTTCCTGGAAAGAGGTTTCGGTGCTGCGTCTCGGATCAGTTCAAAATGCAAAGTGCTTTCAAAATCGTGGCTGGTTGTAGCGAAGGCGCGCGCACGGGGCAAGCCGTTTGAATCAGCCAGCGATTCTCCCCTCAGAGAATCTCATCCCTCCACGCCGCTCCGTTGGAGGCAATCCCGCAAAACCCGCGCCCCACATCCTCCCCCCAGAAGAGAATGGTTGGCACTCAGCGGCGCGCTGGTTAATTTTCCTGCGTCCGCCCTGACTCAGTTCCAAAAGAATATCCGGCAGTCATCTGCCGTCGAAGTGGCGGTTCAAAGCAAATTTATGATCGTGCAAAGAATGTTCCTCGCCCTCGCGATTTGGTCGCTTCCGCTCCTCATGTTCGCGCAGCAGGGCGACAAGAAGGGCGAGGTTCAGGCGTCGCGCATTCCGAAGGAAAAGATTCCCCCTGCTCCGCCGCTGGCTCCCGACGAGGCGTTGAAACAGTTCAAGGTGCAGCCCGGCTTCAAGGTCGAACTCGTCGCCAGCGAACCGATGATTCAAGTGCCCACCGTCCTCCAGTTCGATCCCGATGGCCGGCTGTGGGTGGTGGAGATGCGCGGCTTCATGGCGACGCCCGAAGGTGTCGGCGAAACCAATCCCACCGGCCGCATTTCCATCCTCGAAGACACGGACGGCGATGGCCGGATGGATCGCAGCAAGGTGTTCCTCGACTGCCTCGTGATGCCGCGCGCGTTCCTGCTCGTGCATGGCGGCGCGCTCGTCTGCGAACCGCCGAAGCTCTGGTTCTATCCCATCAAGAATGATCAGCCGGGCGAACGCGTGCTCGTCGCGTCGGACTTCGCGAAGGATGCCGACCCCACGCTCGGCGTCCGCATGAACCCCGAGCATTCCGGGAACTCGCTGCTGCTCGCGATGGACAACTGGATCTACAGCCTTTACCACCCGTTCCGCTACCGGCTCATCGAAGGCAAATGGCAGCGCGAACCCGTTCCGCAACGCGCGCAATGGGGTCTGTCCCAGGATGATTTCGGCCGCCTCTACTACACTTCGAACAGCGACCAACTGCGCGGCGACATGGTTCCCTCCCATTACTTCGGCGCAAAGGTGAAGCAGAAGCTCCCCGGCATCGGCTTCCAGGTCGCCAAGGATCAAACCACCTGGCCGGCCCGCGTCAATCCCGGCGTGAACCGCGGCTACCAGACCGGCACGCTGCGCGACGATGGCACGCTCGCCAAGTTCACCGCCGCCTGCGGAACGTGCATTTATCGCGGCGACATCTTCCCGCAGGACGCCTACGGCAACGCGTTCATCTGCGAACCGTCGGGGAACTTCGTCCGTCGAAATGTCCTGAGCGAACAGGACGGCCTCGTCTCCGCGAAGAACGCCTGTTCAAACTCTGAGTTTCTCGCCTCCACGGATGAACTGTTCCGTCCCGTCAACATTGCCAACGGCCCGGACGGCGCGCTCTACATCGCCGACATGTATCACGGCATCATCCAGCATCGTTTCTTCCTGACTTCTTATCTGCGCGAGCAGGCGCGGGATCGTGACATCGACAAAGTCATCGACAAGGGCCGCATCTGGCGCGTCGTGCCGGACGGCAAGATGCCCCAGCCCGCGACGCCCCTCACCGGCCTCTCTCCCGCCGACCTCGTGAAGCAGCTCGAACACGCCAACGGCTGGCGTCGCGACACCGCGCAACGTCTGCTCGTCGAGCGACGCGACACCACCGCCGTCGAAGCCCTCAAGAGCATCGCAGCGAGCGCCGCCAATCCCGCTTCGCGACTCCACGCGCTCTGGACCCTCGAAGGCATGAACGCGCTGGACGACACGGCCATCGCTGCCGCGCTGAAGGATTCGCAGGGCAAAGTTCGCGCCGCTGGCATTCGTCTCTCGGAACGCTCCTTCAAACAAACTTCCAACCCCATTGCCGCCGCTACCGCGCTCAGCGAGAAACTCATTTCCTTCGCCTCGGACTCCAGCGCGGACGTGCAAATCCAGCTCGCGCTCTCCCTCAGTTCGCTTCCGCCAAATGACCAGGCCAAAGCCGCCCTGGCTGGTCTTGCGAAAGGCTCAGGCTTGGTGCGCGATGCGGCGGCGTACACGCTCGCTTCCTTTGAACCGGTGAAAGCCGACGCTGTGGCCACGGCCGCGCGCGCTTTAACTCCAGACGAGAAACGTCGGTTCGACGCGGGGAAGGGAATGTATGAAGCCACCTGTCTCGCCTGCCATCAGGTTCACGGCATGGGCCAGATCGGGCTGGCTCCACCGCTCGTTGGATCGGAATGGGTTTCTGGATCGGAAGGACGCCTCATCCGGATCATCATCCACGGCCTGCGCGGGCCGATTAAGGTCAAAGGCGAGAACTACGAAATGGACATGCCGTCCCTGGGAGTTTTGGATGACGAACAAATCGCCGCCGCCCTGACTTACATCCGGCGCGAGTGGGGCCACGGCTACGAACCCGTCACCCCTGCTGCCGTGAAGAAAGTTCGTGATGACACTGCCGCCCGCGAAGACGCCTGGACGATGGGAGACCTGATCAAGATTCCCTGACGGGCGTCGCGCTCTCCAAAGCGGACAATGCAGTTCAACCATGGATAGCACGGATGCACACGGATTCGGAATGAGACACGAATTTCGCGAATTAGCCCGAAGACTGAAACCCGAATTCGTGGAATTCGTGTCTTCCTCCTTTTTCTTATCCGTGTGCATCCGTGGTTTTCTTCTGCATCGTTCCGACCACGCCGCCCTCAGTAGCGATACTCCAGGCGCGCGCCGACCTGTGAGCTGTGGAATCCAAACTCCGCCACGTCGGATGAGTTGTCCCCGTATTGATAGAACACGGCGGCATTCAGCTTAGTAAAGAACACCGTGCTCACTCCGGCGTAAACCGAGGCGTATTCATCATCACGCTGGTCCGAGATGCCGCGCAGGCTCGATTTGTAGCGGTTGAAATTATAGGCGGGAACGACGTCGAGATAGAATTCACCGAACAACCGCTGCCGCAAACCCACGCTCACCACCGTCGTCTCGGAATAGACGTTCTCTTCGTAGGCATTCCCGACCACATGATTCGCCGAAGCGAACAGCGACGTCTGCTCAAACGGCCGGTACGCCGCCTTCACCGCGAAGATTGGAAACACCTCGGTGCCGGAAAGAGCCGACACGCCATCATTCGGACCGCTCTCCGCTTCGCCGCTGAACTGCTGGAACTGCACTCCCACCGACCCCTGAACGGTCAGCTTCGTGCCCGGCATCCAAATCGCCCGCGCCTGGAGCTGCTCGAACGTTGAGTCCGGACCGGGATCGACCAAGTTATAGCCCACGCCCGCGCCCAACCCGACCGTCGTCCGTGTGGTGAGCTGGTAGTTGAGCCAGTCCAGCGTGGACCAGCTCCAGTAGTCGCTAAAGCCGTCGGTCAGCCGCGTGTCCATCGTCCCCGTCAGTTCGACGGACAGCTTCGTCTGATAATTGTAGATGCCCGACGCCGTCAACAGGTGCGCGCTCTGGGCGATCTGCTGGGCGGTTTCGGCCTGCGTCTGCTCCGTCACGCTGCCCGCGTAGCCGAAATCGAGAAGCCACTTCTCACGCGGAATGTGGCCTCGTATCGCCAGGTAATAGGACTCGCTGTCATTGAAGTCCGCGTTCGAGTAACGGTTGATGCCTGCGGAAAAATCGAGGTTCCAGTTCGGCCCCATCTCCACGAACACCCCCGGCACCAGCGTGTGCAGAACCGTCGTCGCCGGCGCATTGGTGCTGCGGAGAATGCCGTCCCCATAGATGACCTGATAAGCGAGATGCGGATGAAACCGGAACGGCCCGGCCTCCAGCGGACGCGTGTTCGGCCCGGTCGCCGGCGCCTGCAACGGCGGCGCGGAAGCGGACCCCACCCAGTTCGTGGATGCCTGCTCCACCGTCGTCACCCGATCCTGAAAGGTCACCGGCGGCACAAACACCTCCTGGGCATGAAGTGCGGTCACGCCGAGAAACAGAGTCGGGGCTAAGAAAACCGCCTGCTGGGCTTTGCGCGTGAATGTTCCTTCGCTTCTGAGTTGTCTTGGAGTCATATCGGTTTCCTTTGGCTACCTGTCGTCGGCCCGCAACTCAAGCCCCAATCTCCAGCGACAATGATTAAAAGCGGGTGAGGCTGCAAAGCAACGGTATGAAGTTGGTCTGGGTGGAACGGGCCACCGGCCCGTTGCGGCGGGCGACTCGCCCGCCGCTCTGCGTGCGCCAGCCATCCATCAATCCGTTCAAGCACGTTCGTGCCGAAGCTCGGCGGCAAGTTGCCGCCGAGAACCGGCGGGTCGCCCGTTCCACCCATTACCTTCCGCACCGTTCAGGCCATGCCCACACCCGCTTTTAATCACCCCGCATCCCCCAGCTTCACGCCGACGCCACCTTCCAGTTCGTCAACGCCGCCTCAAACGCCTCGTCCACCGTACGCATCTGGACGCCCGCCGCCAGCACCTTCGTCGTGTCGAGAATGCAGTTCGAGCGCGGCGCTTTGACGCCCGTCGTGTAGAACTGCGCGTCATCACTGAAGAACTCGAACGCGCGGCCCGGTTTCAAAATGCGCCCGATCTTCTCCACGATCTGCCGCGTCGAAATCGCGCCGGGATTCGTGACGTTATAGATGCCGAACGCCGCGCGCCGCTCCCACAGGTCGAGACACGCGCGCACGAAATCTCCGCGATGCGAGAACGAGTTGAGGTTCTCGTACACCGTCGGATACTTCTGCAGCTTCGTCAGGGCGTTGCGCGGGCTGTCGATCTCGTCGAACGGAATCCGCAGCCGCCAGATGTAAACCTGTCCCACGCCCGCGATGGCCTCCTCCGCGAGCACCTTCGTTCCATTGTGGAAACTGCACGGCGGATGGCGGAAGGAAAAGTTCGGCACTTCATCCTCCGTGTAACCTTTGAACCGCTCCGGACTGCGCAGAGACAATTCGCGCACCTCCGGCTTGTTCAACTCCAGTTCCAGCCGCCAGTTCCCCGCATCGTCGTGAATCTTCGCGCCGTTGTAGATGCAACCCGTCGAGACATGCCCCCACGGCACGCCCGCCTCCAGGCACGCATGGGCAATCGTCACCGGCAACGCCACGTTGCCGAGCAACGTCTCCGCCTTCGCATTCTCGCACGCATCGACATTGGGTTTGCCGATGTAACCCGCTGCATTGATCACGAACGCCGGCCTGTGTTCGTGCAGAAATTTCAGCAGCACCTCGAACCGGCTGTAATCCACCTCACGACGGGAGAGCGGCGCGAAGGCGATCTTGCGACGGCTGAGTTCCGCCGTAAACGCCTGCCCGATGTAACCACTGGCACCGAGGAGAAGAATCATGGCCGCGACGGTGCCAGAGAAACAAAAAGGCCGGGAATTTTCTCCCGGCCTACCCTTGAATCCAGTTGAGCGTCGCTCCCTTGCCCTACAGCAGCACCAACTTCCGGCTGTAGTAAGCCTCGGCGTATTGCGTGGGCGACGCGCATTCCATGCCGCGAATGCGCGGGGTCGCGAGGAACAGCTCGTCCGTGAACCAGTGCTTGGTGGACTGCGATTTGAAATGCGTGGTCAGCAATTTGCCCTTCCGTTGAAGCTGCGCCTTCGTCACCGGCACGAAGAAGTTCGGTGAACCGTAGTCGCCGTCGTATTTCGGAATCTCGTATTCGAGCACGGCATGGTTGCGAAAGGTGTTCCACGCCAGATCGGAGAGCACGCGATGGTCCTGATGCCGGTCTTCACGGTAGTGCGTGAATACGATGTCAGGCTGGAACGGTTTCAGCGTCTCGAAGAAGCCCTTGATCGCCTCGCCTTGAAACGGAAAGAAGCTGCCGCGAAAATCTTTTACGACAATGCGGCTCTTGCCCGCCTTCTTCAGAAACGCCTTCGCGCTGGCTTTGGCTTCAGCGTTGCGCACGCCTTCCGCGCTGAACACCACCCATAGGATCTCCAGGCCGGGCTGCTGCTCCGTCAGCTTCAGCAGTGTGGCGCCGCAGCCGATCTCGATGTCATCCGAGTGCGCGCCGAGGCAGAGGATGCGTTTCAGTTTGTCAAAGCGGACAGGTTGCATGATGACGGTTCGGATGAGTTACGCTTTCCGCCACAGTTCCCACGGCGCATCGCCGCGCGTGTAAACCTCGTCGAGATGCTGCTTCTCCTTGAAGGTGTCCATGCACGCCCAGAAGCCGTCGTATGAGTAGGAGAGCAGCTCGCGCTTCTCGATGAGCCGGCGGAACGGCTGCTCGACCAGTTCCTCGCCCTCCTGGAGGTAATCGAAGATCGCCTTCTTGAAGACGAAGAAGCCGCCGTTGATGCGGCCGGAGGACAGCGCGGTGCTGCGCACGTCGGTGACGGTGCCGTCCTTCTCGCTCGAAATCATGTGATAGCTCGCCATTGGTTTCACTCCGAGGAAGCACGCGGTCCGGTTCCCTTTGGCGAAGTAATCCGTCAGCGTCGAGAGCGGCAGGTCGGTAAGCCCATCCGCGTAGTTCGCCATGAACGCCTCGTCGTCGCCGATGTATTTGCGCACCTTCATCAGGCGCTGGCCGACGTTCGCCGAGAGGCCCGTATCGACGAAGGTGATCTTCCAGTCGTCGATGTCCTTGGAGATCATCTCAACGTTCTTGCCGCCGCCGGATAGCACGAAGTCGTTCGAGACGCATTCGTCGTAGTTGCGGAAGTAATTCTTGATCGTGTCGCTACGGTAGCCGAGGCACAGGATGAACTCCTTATGGCCGAAGTGCGCGTAGTACTTCATCAGGTGCCAGAGGATCGGCCGGTAGCCGATGGGCACCATCGGCTTCGGAATCGCGTCCGAGTAATCGCGCATCCGCATCCCCTGCCCGCCGCAAAATAGAACCACTTTCATAGGCTTGATTTCAGTTTCGAACCTCTGCGCCCCTGTAGCGCAGGTCTGCGACCTGCCGTATCGCCGGCTTGCAGCCGGCAGAGCGTTGCTGCCGAAGCCGGCATCCGCAGGTTGCAAACCTGCGACACGGCAGACCGGTGGTCTGCGCTACGAGGGCAAGGCCATTCACAGGAGTCACCACAGCTTAGATTCTCTTCAGAATCTTCTCCGCCGCGTTCTCGCCGCTGATGAACGATTCGTCGGTCCAGATGTAAGCCCAGTCGCCATAGCGACCGCAATACCCGATCCCAAGCTCGTCGAGATAGCCGTGAACAACCTTCAACGCCGCCGCGCGTTCCAGATCGAAAATCACGTTCGCGTAATCAATGTGCATCACATCGCGGAACAAAATTTGGTCATCCTCGCGCAGCACGCCGATCTTCTTCAGATCGCGAATCGTCGGCTCGATGCAATCCTTCGGCGCGCAATCGAGCGGCCGGTACTTCTTCGAGTAATAGCACTCAGCCTGGATGCTCCCGCAGCCGGGCGGCACGTTGTGCGGCGATTGCAGATGCGGCGTGCTCAGACGCGTGAAGAAAATGTCCTCGTCGTAAATATAGGTCCAATGCGCGTCCAGCAGGTCAGGCCGGTTGATGACGAGATTGACGATGACCACCTCCGTGCAGGCCAGCTTGGCGGCGGCTTCAAGCACTTCCTTCGGCGTGCCTTGAATGGTCGGTATCAAGTCCGGCAGCGGCACGGACGAAACGATGCCCTTGTATGAAAGCTTGTTGCCGTTGGCGAAGCTGACTTCCTTCGTCTTCGGGTCAATCGACGCCAGCTTGTGGCCGAGGCGCAGGTCCGATGACTCCATGAAGCGCTTGAGATACGCCATGAACCCGCCGTGCGACGGGTAACGGAAATTGCTGATGTAATGCACATCGACGCTCGCCGGCTGCAACGCGCCGCGCAGCACCTCCTCCAGTTTCGCCTGATACAGACGCGGCCCGATCCAGTCGAGGCTCTTGTTCTTCGCCTCGGTCGTGTGGTACTTGATCGTGTATTGCATCGGGAAGTTCTCCGCGAACGTGTCCCCAAAACTCGCGCGCAACCACTGCTCATAGTTCACGATCTCGCCGTGCTGCTTCTGCTGCGCCGCGACGAAATCCTCGATGACCTTCACCACGAGATCCGTGGGCAGGCCGTGAAGGTTCACCTGGGCCGGATGCTTGACCCAGTGTCCCTTCCAGTAGTTGTTCACCTTCGTGTGGAGCACCTCATATTTGTCGTCGATGCTCTCGGCGAACAGTTTCTGCAGCCGCTCGTGCTTGGTGAACGAGACGTGCGGGCCTTCATCAAACGTGTATTTCCCCTCGTATCCAAACGACGCCGTATGCCCGCCGTAGTGCGGCTTTTGGTCGAAGAGAATCCCGCGCACGCCGGCTTCGCGCAGCTTGTGCGCCGCGCCGTAGCCCGCCATGCCCGTGCCCAAAACACAAATCTCACTCATGGTTCAATTCACTTCTGAGTCTTCCACCAGTCAATCGTCTGGCGAACTCCCGCCTCCAGGTCGAACTGCTGCTTCCATCCGACCTCGTTCAGCAGGCGCAGGTTCTCGCCCACGACCAGCGGCGCGTCGTTGGCCCGCGCCGGAATCGCGCCGAGCTGAATCAACTCCGGCTTCTCCAGCACACGGCCAACCGTCAGCACAATTTCGCGCAGCGTCGTCGCCTGACCAGACGAGACGTTCACCGCGCCCGTCACCTCGCTGTCGAGCAAGGCGACCATGCCATTCGCGACATCCTGAACGTGCAGGTAGTCGCGAATCTGGCGTCCGTGCGAACACTTCGCCCGCTCGCCCTTGAGCAAGGAAAGAATCACCGACGACACCAGCCGTTGCGGATGTTCATTCGGACCGTAGAGGAAGAAGACGCGTCCCCACGCCGCGCTCAGCGCGTTCTGTGTGGCGAAGGATTGCACCAACAGGTTCAGCGCCTGCTTGCACGAGCCATACACTGTGTTCGGCACGGCGGGCGTCAGTTTCTCCGAGCAATAGCCGTAGTTCCAATCGTACTCGTAACCCGAACCGCAGACGGTCAACCGCTTCCCGCCCTGCCCTGCGAACTCTTGAACAAGCTCCATGCTGGCGCGCACCCACGCGAAGTTCTCCGGCGCAGTGATGAGCTTTCCTGGAACCACGAACCACGCGAGATGCAGCAGATGAGTCGGCTTCACCTCCGCGAGCAAAGTCTTCGCCGCGCCCGGCTGGAGCAGGTCCGCTTGATGCCAGTGAACGCCCTTCGCGCCCGACTTCAGCGGCTTGCTCGACACCGCATGCACTTCGTAGCCGCGCGCCTTCAGCGGCTCGAAGCAGTGATGCCCGATGAACCCCGCAGCGCCAGTGAGCAGGACTTTCTTCATTCGATTTGAGAGCGTGAAAAGTTAGGGGCGATGGTCCGGCCACTTCTGGTCCGGCTCGGAAATCACTGATACGGGCAGCGGCCATTGAATCCCGAACGCCGGGTCATTGTGGCGAACACCCTTCGATGCGTCGCGGGCGAACATCGCGGTCGTCATGTAATACATGTCCGCGTCGTCAGTCAGCGTCTGGTAGCCGTGCGCGAAACCTTCCGGCGCGTAAAGCATCGTCCCGTTGTCCTGCGTCAGCTCCGCGCCAAGCCATTGTCCGTGCGTCGGCGACTCGCGACGCAGGTCGATGATGACGTCGTAAATCGCGCCTCGCGTGCAGCGGACGAACTTGGCCTCAGCATGCGGCGCTTCCTGATAGTGCATGCCGCGCAGCGTCCCCTTCCTGGGACTGAACCCCACGTTCAACTGAAGCATGTTCGGGTTCAGCCCATGCGCCGCAAACTCATCCCGGCACCAGCCACGCGCGAAGAAGCCGCGATTGTCCTCAATCTTTTTCAAGCGCACGAGAAACGCACCCTTGAGTTTGGTTTCAGTGAATTCCATGAAAGCAAGTAGGACAGGCATCTTGCCTGTCCGGGGCAGGCTGGAAGCCTACCCTACTTTGATTACGATTTGCGCGCTTCAGTCTCATCGCTGCCAATTCAAAGCCCGATTCCTTCGTAGTTCGCCACGCTCTGTTTGTCGTAAGCACGTCGTCCATCCACAAACACGACCTTCGGCTGTTTCGCCGCAATCAGTGCAGGCACGTCGTGAAACTCCTTCCACGGCGTCACGACGATCACCGCGTCGATGTCCGTCAGCGCAGCGTCCAGCGAATCGCAGTAGTTCACTTTCGGTTCCGGGAACGCCTTCTGCGCCTCGTGCTTCGCCACGGGATCAAACGCCTTCACCACCGCACCCGCGTCCAGCAGCTCGCGCAGGATGGGGAACGCCGGACTCTCGCGCACGTCGCTGGTCTCCGGCTTGAACGACAGGCCGAGAACGGCGACGCGGATTCCCTTGAGGCTCGCCCAGTGTTTGCGCAGCAAGGCGACCGTCCGCTTCGGCTGTTCTTCGTTGATGCGGACGACCGACTCCAGCAGGCGCATCGAGCTCGCCGCCTTGTGTCCGTGCGAGATCAAGGCGCTCACATCCTTCGGCAGACAGCTTCCTCCGAAGCCGCAGCCCGCCTTGAGGAACGACGTGATGGGCGGAAGCCCTTCCTTGTTCCGGCTGCGGAAATACATGCTGAGATGAACGCCGCGCATCACCTCCGTGGTGTCGATGTCGCCCAGCGCGGAGCCGAGATTCGCGAGCTCGTTCGTAAATGAAATCAACGTGGCGAGCAGCGAGTTGGAAGCGTACTTGATCATCTCCGCCGTGCGAGTGTTCGTGCGGAGACGCGGCACGTCGGCAGGAAACGGCTGGTAGAGTTCTGCGAGAACATCCGTCGAACGCTGGTCGATGCCGCCAAGCACGATGCGATCTGGAAACAGGAAGTCGTTCACCGCCTCGCCTTCGGACAGGAATTCCGGGTTCATGCCCACACCGAAGTCGGCACCCGCCTTTTTCCCAGAACTGACCTCAAGCGCGGGCAAGACATGCTGGTCGGTCGTGCCCGGAACCACCGTGCTCTTCACCACGACCAAGTGATAAGCCGCCTTCTGCCTGAGCGCCGCGCCGATCTGTTTCGTCGCGCCGAGCACTGCGGTGAGATCAATCTCCTTCCCGTTGAACGGCGTGCCGACGGCGATGAGCGTCAGCTCGGTGTTCAAGACCGCCGAAGCCAGATCGGTCGTCGCGCTCAATCCCTTGCCCACATGCTTGCGCAGCAAATCTTCCAGCCCGGCTTCGTAGATCGGAGCCTCCGCACGGTTGAGCGCGGCGACGCGGTCGGGGTTGATGTCCACGCACGTCACCTGATGGCCCTTCTCCGCCAGACACGCGCCCGTGACCAGACCGACGTAACCCGTTCCGATGATCGAAATCTTCATCACGCTTCCGATGCCTCGCGGTTGCCCGAATACCAGACGAGCGAGCGACGCAATCCTTCCTCAATCGTCACCTGCGGATCGTAACCGAGCTCAGTCCGCGCCTTGGTGATGATGGGGCAGCGACGGTTCGGATTGTCCACGAGATACGCTTTGTCCGCGCTCTGCTGACGGACAACCTTGCCCTGATAGCCGAACAGCTCCTGGCCGAGAGCGATGAAGCGGTTCGCCAGTTCCAGCATGGAAATCTCCGGGGTCTCGACGCCAACATTGTAAGCTTCGCCGGGCCGGCCCTTGACCAGAACCTTGTAGTAACCGAGCACCGCGTCGGCGATGTAGCAGAAGGTCCGCATGGCCGAGCCGTCCGAGAGCATGACGATGTCTTTTCCCTCGAGAATGTTCCGTGCGAAGTCAGGAATGACGCGGCCGTCGGTGATCTTCAGGCCGGGACCGTAGTTGTTGAACGGACGCGCAACCTTGATGGGCAAGCCGTGCTGCTGGGTGAAGTTCACGCAGAGCGTTTCGCCAAAACGCTTCGATTCGTCGTAGCACGCGCGCGGGCCAGTGCAGGAGACCAGGCCGCGATACGTCTCGGGCGTCGGGATGCTTTCCGGCGTCGGGTCGCCATAGATCTCGCTGCTCGAATAGAAGAGAACGCCTTCCACTGGTTTGCCCGCTTTCTTCTGCGCGAGACAGTAGTCGAGCAGGAAGCGCAGGCCGTTAATGTTCGCGTCCATCGTTTCGATGGGGAACTTGCGGTAGTAAATCGGCGAGGCGATGGACGCGGCGTGGAGGATGTATTCCACGTCACCGAGCGCCGCCGGCAGCGGCTGCGTGATGTCGTGCTTGAGCAGACGGAGATTTGGATTCTTCTCCAGCGCGGTCAACCAGCCAGGAACGCCGCGGATGAAATTATCCAGCACGATGACCTTGATCGGCGCGACACTGGGATTCTTCGCATTCCAGTGAAGCGCGGCCTGGACGAGATAATACCCAAGGAAGCCTGCTCCGCCGGCGATCATCACCCGGCGGCCGGACATCGCGGCGAACTCCTCCGCGCCCTGCTGGACCACGTAGTCCAGGTCGCCTGCCACCACTTGTTCGGCTGTCTTCATGTTTTGCTTCGTCACACTACAACTCACTAACGGTTGAAAGCGTCTCGCTGTTAACCGTGCGAAACAGCGGGACAGGCTGGAAGCCTGTCCTACTTGGGAGCCGCAGCCTCCGCCAGCGTCGCGAGTTGGTTCAACTGTTTCTCGCGCTGTATCAATCGCGATGTCGGTTCCATCCCGACGATGCGCAGCATTTCCTTCCAGCGATAGCTCCAATCAAAGCGGCGCAGCGCTTCAACGGCATTCCTGCGGCCCAAGGCCTGGGCGCGTTCCGGCTCCGCTTTGAACTTCGCTAGGGCGGCCAGCAGACTTTCCTCCGTCGCACCGATGTCCACCACTGCATCCGGCCAGTTGAAGTCCTTGGCGAACGCAGGAATCGTAGGAGCCTGGCCGATCATCACCGCACCCGTCGCCGCGCCTTCATAGAACCTCGCGCCAACTTCAGACTGGCCCCGCGTTTCGTCGGCCTCATCCACCTTCGCCGGATAGGTCACGAAGAACTGGCTGCGCTTGGCGCAATTCGCCACGAGATCGCGATGCTGACGATGGTCGCGCGGCTGGATGAGCACGCCGGGAATGGTGTCGTAGATGTAGAAGAGCTCGCGCCGCGCCGCCATCTTCAGCAGCGCGTCATGCGTCGTCTCGACCCGGCGGCCCATGCTGTAAACGTCGATGGTTCGCGCGGGAGGATCCGGATGCGGACTGAAGCGGAAGACATCCGCGCCGAGCGGAACATGGTGGCAGGGCTTTCCCACCACGCCTTGCACCGCCGGGACGCTGCCGCTGAAACAAAGCACCACATGGTCGAACTCTTTGAGCAGGCTGAGGTGGAAGTCATACTCCTTCAGCCAGCCGGCGTAGAACTCGACCATGAAACAAATCTTCTTCCGGCAACGATCCTTCCAGCCCTTGATCGCGCTGAGATAAACCAGGTCCGCCGGGTTCATGCAGACGTAGGTGAAGAGGTCATAATCCTTCTCCAGCGTGACGGGTTGCAGGCCGGGATTGAGGTGCGGCGTGAGCTGGCGGACGCCGGGCTTCCAGACGAGACGTCGCACGAACCACTGCCGCGCTTCATAGGCAGGGCCGGGCTTGAGGCTGAAGAGATCAACATCATCGATGCCGCAGATGACGTCCTCGAACTCGTAGTTCGAGCACCACGCCGCGTGCCGGTTCGCGCCACGCAGGCTGACCATGCAGACCCGGGGGTTGGTTGAGCTTTGGCTATTCACTAGAGAAGCCGGGATGGCCGGACTTGTTAAAGCGCATTGTTAGGACGTTGATGTGACAAGTGCATATGCCTGCTCAACGATGGCGCGCCCGACTCTGTAGAACGCTCGCTGACTGGAATCAACCTCGTGCTCGGTGACCTCTGTAATCCAAATGCTGCCTGACGATGGGAACTGCGGAAACCGCGATGCCATCCCGTCCTGAATCCCGCGCAGAATCGAATTGCGATACTCGTCGGACACCGGCACTCGGAAATGAATGCCCGGCGTCTGATTGTAGTGAAACTGCACGCGCAAGCCTGCCGCCTCGAAACGCGGACCGAGATGCTGACTGAAGCTCGCATACAACTCGATCTCGCCTGGTGATGTTGGTGGCATGGAACGGCCTAACAGGGGTTCGCTCTCAATCTGCGGTTAAGTTTGAGTAAATGGAGATATGTATTTCCACTGCTTTAATGGACCTGCTCCGCATCGTCATTTTTATAGTCACGCCTGAGCCTGCTTCCCTTTCGTCGAATCCTTCGCCCCACTCACCTTCTCGACCCAAATCTCCCGCCAGTACAGATAGTAGGCGCGCGGGCAGAGCTTGCGGCACTTCGCGTAGCGCGCCTGACAGACCACCTCGTCGAGGATCAGGCATTCGTTCTTAAAGTTCAGCATCTTGCCGGTCTTCTCGTCGATGATGCGGTTGACGCGTTTCAGAACCTTGTAGGTGCCGTTGGTGTAGGGAACCATTTCGGCATCGAAGTAGAGGCCGCGATTCTTCCAGTCTTCATCCAGCGTTTCGAGAATCTCCTGGTAGTCCTTGATGCGAACGGTCTCGCCTTCCTGAACGTCCAGCTTGCAGGCCGGCGTGCGCGAGCCTTTGGGAATCCTGCCGATGCGCCACGGATACGGAGAGCCGCCGACGGCCTTCATGCAGGCATCATAGGCCCAGCGCATCGCGGAGCCGAGGCCGAGGCCGACGCCGCACAAATTGTGGTAGGTCCAAAAGACCCAGGCCGAAACCATCTGAAAGATCGTCACGTTGCCGGAACGATAGTCCTCGATGTACTGCTTCACGTCATACCACGGCAGCGGCGTCGTGGCGGCGGCGACCTGCGTGGCCTGACAAACGTAGATGGGTTCCTCGACGCCGACAGGCTGTTCGACCGCGATGGTTCCTCGCAGCACTTCGCCTTCAGAACAGCCCTTGGCCTGCGGCTGATTGGCGGGCTTCGTGACGGGGGAAGCAGAAGCGCCGGGTCCATCCACGGATTTGAGCCAGGCTTCCTTCCAGAAGATCAAACAGCCCGCCTGACAGCCCGCATGAGCAGAGCCGTCGCAGCGCAGTCCTTCGAGGTGGACGGCGTCGGGAAGCCGGCGGCTTTGCAGGCCGTTGACCGGATCGCAGGTTTTGTGGGCGCGTTTGCCCACGCGAAAAGTCTTCCCGCAAAACTGGAACATCTCAGGCATGAACGGCATCTGTTCGAGACGCCCGTTCTGGTCGAGGGTGCTGAGGATTTCTTCCTTGGAACGGACCTGCACCCAGTCATCAGCGCAGAGGCTGAGGCGGTGAGGAATGGAGGATTCGGTCATAGGTGACATCGGGATTCCTGAACGGATCGTTCGGCCGGGTTTGCTTTAGCCGGACGCTTGCAGTTGAAGAACGCGGAGCGGCGGCACTGTCCGAAGCAGGACAGGCTTCCCGCCTGTCTCCAAACTAACGTGGGTTCCCCAAGAGTTTGGTGAATGGAATCAAACGGTTGAGCAATGGGGATAAATCCAAATCGGCCGGCCTTCGGGACAGGCTGGAAGCCTGCCCTGCCGCATGGTTCCTGTTTGGATACTTCCATGTTTTCCATGCAAGAACGTCAGCCCGTCACTGAGGAAGAGGATTGGGCAACAATCGTCCGGCTGACTCGCCGCCAGCAGGCGAACCCGACCGCGCCCGCCAGCAGACAGGCACCGGCCATCACGAGAGGCGCGCGCGCCGACTGTCGGCTGATGATGAGGTAGCCCAGCCAGCCGAGGCCAAGGCCCAGCAGCTTTCGCCATTGATAGGAGTCGTAGCGCTTCGCCAAGGCCCGGCGTTCAGTCCAAACATTCTTCACCTCGCGCGAGAACGGCAGCACCCGGCGCAGCACGCCCGGAATGATTCGCAGGGAAACAAGGATGGCGAGGAAGGCGAGGAGCAGTTGCGAGGCGGCGGGCTGATTTCCAAACAACAGCGTCGCGACTGGCATGATCGCACAGCCGAGCGCCGCCCGATACAGCACATCCCACGGAGAGTTTTCTAAGCCTAAAATCAACTTGCCCATATCGCTGAACTATCGCGTCGTCCCGATTCGTTGGTCACCGACTTCGTCCGCGTGCGAACACGTCGCACGAACCAATTCAGGCAGAAACTTCTGCCTCACACGCCTTACGTATTATCGACCCGCACATTCCGAAGCTAATCTTTTTTGCCGCCCAGCCCGAATTTCAACCCCGGAAGGCGCGCGGCCAGTCGAGGCATCACTTCCCTGAAGGCAGTGAGGCTGACCTCCAACGGAGCGCGAACCTTGAACAGGCCCACGACGACGAGGAGATAAATTCCAGAGCAGACGACGAGAAGAATCGGCACGCGGACAAACATGCTTTCGTCCACAAGCAGCCAGAACCGGAGCCCTGTTCCGCACGCGGCGGCAATCAGCGACCCGATCAATTGCGGGCCGACGGCACGAATCACATCCTTCGCCCCGATGCCGAGCGGCTTGCCCGCGTAAGCTATCGCGGGAATGAAGAGCAGATACATGCAGATCGTGTAGGCCGCCGCCACGCCGAGCGAGCCGAACGGAAGGCCGCAAAAGAGGGCGATGAGCTGGGCCACGCTGCCGAAGACGCCCCAGCGCATCCAACGATCCGAGCGGCCTGCGGGCACATGCAGCCAGCCCAGCGTCCGCTCAACCACATGCGGGATGCCGCGCAGCGCGAGCACGCTGACGATGGTTCCCGCGAAGAGCCACTTCTTCCCGAGCAGCAGGACGACGAGATCCTCCCCTGTCACCGCGAGCAGGGCGAACACCGGCATGGCGTAGAAGGCGAGGGTGGACAACGCCTTCGCCCAATACCGCTTCAACTCGCTCACGTTGTCCCGGAGCTTGCTCAGGCTCGCCACGGCGACGCTGTGCAGCGAGATGGCCATCAGGCTGAGGGCATTGTCGTAGATGTAGAAGGCGTTCTGGTAAAACCCGAGATCAACGGGTCCGGCCTTCTTGCCCACGGCCACCCGATCCGCCGCGCGTCCCACGTAGTCCGCCATGGTGAAGCCCGTGATGTTCAAGCCGAACCGGATCATCTCCTTCACGCCGGGTGTCAGCCTGGGAATTCCGGGTACCCATCGGCAGGCCCAGCACGCGCCCACGAGCATGACCAGGGCGGCAATGATGGGCTTGGCCACCAGCGCCCAATAGCCGCTGCCCGCGAAGGCCATGGCCACCGAACCGACGGCGCTGATCACGCTTGCCCCCACTTCGATGGCGGCTATCGCCTGGAACTTCATCGCCCGCCGCAGCAGCGCGAAATGCTGGCAGGACGCGGCGGCGAAGATGAAGTTGATCGCCGAGAACAGGGCAATCTTCTCGAGCCGCTGCTCTTCGTAAAACGCCGCGATCAACGAACTGCCCGCGACCAGCAAGAGCGACAGCAACGTCCCGATGCCCATCGTCAGCCAGAAGAGCGCGCTGACTTCTTCCGGCGTAATCTTGGGCTTCTGCACGGCAGCGTCGCGAGTGCCGAGATCGATCAGGACCGGAGCAAAGCCCGTGATGGCAGAGACCATGGCGACGAGGCCGACATCCTCTGGAGACAGCAGCCGGGCAACCCATACTTGCGAGCCCACCTGCACGAAGATGTTCACCGCGCGCGAAGCGACGGACATGACTCCTCCTCGAAGCGATTTCCGGCCATGCCCTGCCTGGGCGGCGTTGTCGTCGAAATATTCTTTCACGGATTGCAGGTCAGCGTCCGGTGAGGCCGGGGCGCGGAAGGGCAGACCATAAGTGGGGCGGTTGAAATATCCACCTTGTTCACCGGAAAACTCTGCTGAGGTCCAGTTCGGCCAGCACGCTCCTGGTCATGGACAGAGCGTTGGCGTCTGGAGATAAACTCTCCACTTGAGGGGGGACCGGGAAGCTTCGGAAAATCTCAATCGCGCAAGCCGTCGGCCGCCGGTCAGGGATTCAACAGCCGCAGATTCACCGGAGGGAGCGGTTTGCCCGAGACAACGCTGCGGCCGGAATGCCTGACTTCCGCCGGGATCTGGCTGGCGACTGGATTCATATCCGGACCGATGGCGGGCCACCGCGAATCTCCCCACCAGGCCGGTTTCGCAGAAAGATAATAGGAGGCGGGAAGATTGCGATCCGAGATGGCAGGATCCCAGGCAACCGTCTGATTGACGGAATGCCAGTTCCCATGTCGCAGGAGAGTCGCCATCACGGTGGAATCGTTTCCTGCAAGCTTGTTGTCGTTCGCGTCGGTAAATCCTATCCGGTAAATGTATTTTCCTCCCCACCCATAGCCGTCCGGAGCATCGACCGCCGTCTCCATGCCGACATTTCCAAGCACGTTTCCCACGATGTTGTGGAAGCGGTTGTTCTTCCAGATGTCGAAGATGAAGACGTACTGGAGCGCCTGCTGGCCGTTGTTGACCGCCATGTTGGAGATGCGGTTGCGAAACACCGTCGTGTGCGATGAGCTCCCCCAATAGGAATCCAACAGCACCTTGGACCGCAGAACATTTCCTTCCCACAAGTTCATCATCGGATGAGATCCGTGATTACCAATGGAGGGCTGAGGGGTTTCGCCTTCGGTGTACATCACGTTTGTGACGAAATTATACGAGATGACGTTGCCGCTGCATCCTCCCTCGAACGCGACTGAAAAGTGCAGCTTGTAGAAATCGTTGTTCTCGATCAGGCAGGAAGTGGAACCCTGCCCCAGGAACAGTCCGTAACCGCGATCCGGGCCGTAGTTGGGAGAGTTCCAGTCCTCGCCGACTCCGTGATGGAATGAACTGTCCCGGATCTCGCACCAGATGGAATGATACATCCACATGTGCCGCCGACGGCTGACTGAAATGTCGCAGTCCTTGACCCAGCACTTGTAGGCGGCTTCAAAGATCAAGGTGTCTCGCGCAGCCCCATTGACGTTCGTGATGCCCAAGCTTTCGATGCCCGCCAGCTTGATCACGCCCTTGATGCGCACGCCTTGCGGTTTGCTGGCCGTCTTGAAGTTCGAGTAAAGCGGCGGATTGATCGTGGCGCTGGAGGCAGTGCGCGAGAGGATCTCCACGATCTGGCTGTGGCAACGCTCGCCATTCGCCCGGCCGCACCACGTGCAGGTGCCTGAGTTGCCGTCATTCTCATACAGATCACTGTCCTCCAGCTCGTCGATAAGCACCAAATCCCCGGCGGCCCAGTTGTTGTTCGCCGTGATATTGGTCGAGCCTTTGGTGATTCCTCCCGTGAGACTGGCAGGAGCCGAGCTGGAAAAATCCCATTCGTAACTGCCCGAGGCGAACCGGACGACATAGTCACCACCACCGCTGTAGCGCAGCACGGAGCTCCTCGGCCCTGCGCCCCTGAGCGTGACTCTTTCCTTCATCTTCAACGACGTATCGAGCCGGTAAGTTCCCGCCGGGAGAAACACCACTTGATCGGCAGGACAGGCATTGATCGCACTTTGAATCGCAGCCGCAGCATTGGCGGCACCGCTGTTGTTGGCGTTGTACGGCGCCTGTGTGACATCGGCAAAAATGGTCGTGCGAACCGGAATGCCGCCAGCCACGCCCGGCTCCCACTTCACACGCCGATCCGCTGGAATGATCTCACCCGCCGCATGAAAGACAGAGAGGGCCAGAAACACACCCAGCAGGAGGACAGCAACATGTCCAGAACCAGGCCATTGCAATTTAGTTTTCATCGATATTTCCAATTCGTTCCAACGCCAACTAGCAGCCAGCCCGCCAGAATTCAAACGCCCCGGAGAATGCTGCTGGACGGCTTTCCGCCCTCATTCGCCCACCCTTCGCTGCTGCAACGCATGTAACTGAGGATGAATGCGGACGACCGTTGGTCATTGTCTGGCAAGGGCGTGGAACTGGGCCTGATGGTTCCCCAACCGCGCGCAGGAGTCAGGCAAATAATTTGGCTCGGTGAAAAGCTCCTTCACTCTTTTAGAACGCGTTTCAATGCCTCAGCCACCGGCATGACTTGCGCACCCGACGCGGCAGCCGCCCGAACCACCGACTCGAAGAACGCCGGGGTGCAGCCATACCGCGTGTGGTTCATCGCGATGTCATGAGTGGCGATGACCAGCCACCCGCGATGCTGGACCGTCTGCTCAATCAATTGACCAACGACCCCCGCATCACCGCCGTCCTTCTCCAGGAAGTGGGCGGCGACGAGATTCAAGTCCAGCGAGCCGGCATTGAATGTCTGTCCGCCGAACCGACAGCACGCGAAACGGCGGGCCATGCGCACCTTCGTCTCAGGACGAGGACAGGTGATGGGATAAGACAGCGTGGCAAACCGCGCGCCCGGATGAAGCCGGCTCAACGCGGACCGGTTCTCCTCCACCGACTGCTCGAACGCACTCGGGTCCGTCTCCCATGAATCGCAGTGGTCGAACGTGTGGCAGCCTAGCTCATGGCCGTCGTCCAGCAACGTCTTCACGTCGCCCGCAGAAAAGATCCGGCCCGTCGGAGTCATCTGCCCCATCAAACCCAGCGAGGCATAGTAAGTCCCTGCAAACCCGCGGCTCTTCAAGATCGCACCACCCACGCGCAAAGCCGACTCCGGGAAATCATCAAACGTGAACGAGATGAGGGGCGTCGCGTTGCGCATGGTGATCATGCGGCGGGACAAATATTTCGCGGCGGTGCGCTGATACTTTCCGACGATTCGAGCTGGCAAGTTGGAGAGCATGGCGTCTTCAGATGGGGGAAGACTCGCGAGAATCTGGAATCACGCTCCTTCTGGGTGTCTTTCCGTCCGCACTCGCAACCTTCACTGGCGCGCGCCGGGGCATGTTCACCGCCGCCAGCAACAGGATGAACCAGACGAGGCTCATGCGGTTGAACACAGCCTCCGTCCAGTTGTAAAACAGCGCGATGATCAAGGCCGCGAACTGGACCCGGGCGAAATCGACGCCGCGAATCAAGCCGCGCTTCACCGCAGCACCCGTCGCGATCAGCAAACCGGCCAGGCACGCCACGCCGAGAAACCCGCCGTTCAAGTAAGTCTCGATGTAGCCATTGTGCGCCTGGTTCGGGTGGAAGTAATACTTGTCCCAAAAGGTCTCCGCCCGTTCTCCCAGCCAGAAGCTTTGATACCCCGTCCCCATCAATGGATTGATCGGCTCGTCCAGGAGATCCTTCCACAGGTCGGTGCGTCCGGTGAACGTCACGTCCTCACCAAGCGAACCGACGATGGCTTCAAGCAGGCCGGGAATGGCATAGAGCAGAAACAAACCTCCACCGATAATCATCGCGTATGTGCCGAGATACCGGACCTGGCGAAGCGCCCAACGAAACCTCATTCCATAAATCAGGCCCACGCCCATCATCAGGCAAACCATCGCCGTGGAGCTGTTGGCTTTGCTCAAGAGCCAGAAGCTCATCAGAATCAGAACCACCTTCGCCCCCAGATCCCCCCGCTCCTGCGGCGTCGTTTTCCGATACTTCGCGTGGAGGAGTTCCCACGCCAGAAACATCCCGCAGACCAGCACCAGGCAGCCCAGCGCGTTCTTCTCCGTCGTCACGCCGCAGTAGATGGGCTCCCAAGTCCACTTGCTGTAGTAACGACCGAGGTCCGGATAATATTTGATGAACAGGACGGAGAGCGGGATGAGCACGTAGGTGCAGCGTGCGAAGACGATCTTGGCCGCGCGTGCCGGATCGGCGTCGGACATGATGATCAGCACCATCACCAAGTTTCCCAGATCCTTGATCCAGCGCTTGAAGCTGACGAAGGGATAGTCCGACCACGCCACGCTGAGCGCCCAATAGAGCAGAAAGATCGTCAGCGCGTTGTTCAGAGAAATGAGGCGGGCCCAGTTCACGCGTCTCCGGCTGAGAACCCATCCGCCCAGAATGATCTGGGCCAGGAACACCGCCATGTCGAACGGACTTCCCTTCAGATATTCGTCCGGCGATTCCATCGAAAGCGCGCCTCCAAACCACAGCGAGATGGGGCGCGATCCGAGAATCATGACCCATACCGTGGGAAGCCAGAGCGCTGGCGACACCGGGCCGCGCTGCCGGGCATCCCGGACGAGCAGCCACAGGATGAAGCCGACGAACAACAGCGCTGATACTTCGTGAGGCATTAAACGTTTCCAGGAGCGGACTGATGGCCGCCCTTCACTGTCACATGTCGCGATCCTTGACTGGATTCAAGCCAAACATCGTTAAGAACCTTCCCAAGTGGTCACACAGCTTGATCGAGAAACGCAGAAACACATGCTGGCCCAGCAGCAGAGAAAATGGCAGGACCAGCGTGTATAAAGGCATTGCCAATGCAGAAATCACCAGCTTCTCAATACGACCCTGCGGGTTGTTGAAGTTGTTGCGGCCCCGCAGCAAGCCCCGGCGCAGCAGATAACGGCGATTGCAGCGGGACGGTGGAACCGACTCGAAGACCGGCGCTTCATCGCACCAGATGAACACCCTGCCCTGCCCCATCATCCGCCGAAAGAAATCCACGTCTTCGCCACCCGTGCCAAACTGCGGAAGGAAGGGATCCTTCATTCCCTCCACCATCCGGCGGTCGAACAAAACATTCCCGGTCCGCGCCTCCTTCAAATCAATTCGCCAGCCCGTCTCATGGGTCGGACGTTCGAAGAACCGGCCTCGCGTCGCCCACGGCGGCGGCGGCTCCTCAAAGCACGGCTTCACCGGGCCGAGCACCCCATCCACGCCGCGCGCCAGACAGGTCTTGAGCAGATTCGCCAGCCAGTTCGCGGCAGGAAATTCATCGTCGTCGATGAAGGCAACATAATCGCCGGTGGCGTTCTCCAAGGTCTTGTTCCGCGCGCGCGCAATGTTCTGCTCCGGCTCCACGCAGTAAACCGCGCGGACCGGCGACGTTGCGGTGAACGCCTCCACGACGGGCTTGGCTGACTGCTCACGGTCGTTGTCCGCAACGACGACGGAAAACGAGAACGAACCGTCTCCGGTTTCCTGGCGGGCCAGTTCGTCGAGCAGACGCTTGAGCAAGGCCGGGCGCTTGAACGTGCAAACGCAAACCGTGATGTGCCTGGGGCGGTCGGTCATGGCGGCGGGAGAAGGCGGCTACTGTTCGATGAGCTGACGCTGCATCAGCTCGCTCGACAGGATGCGGTGAATGTCCAGCGTGTGGTTCCCCCTGCCGGACGTGTGATCCAGAACCATCTGCTCCACATGACGGCGTTCGAGATACGGCCGCGACAACGTGCGCGAATCGAGCAGGACTTCCTTGAGATACGGCGCGAGCTGGTTCCGATACCAATAGCGGAAGTGATAAAACTTGTGTCGTCCAAGGAAGAGACGTTCGAGATGCAGCGGGCGGAAGGCATTGTCCGCGCGGACGAGCCAGTCCGGCATGCCGTAGTCGTAGGCGTACTCCGCGCGAAACGTGAACTCCCGATACAGGTGCTGAATCTTGGTCACCACCGGCACGGACTTGTGCAGCAGGCCGCGGTCGGTGCCGAGTTTTGCCAGCGCAGGATTGCCGTCGTTGATCAGCCGCAACGCCAGGGCATTGCTCGTGGCGTGCTCCTTCGGAACCTGGAAGGACAGCGCCACCAGCTCGTTGTCCAAAAACGGCGAACGCAGGGTGAGCTGTGAAAGTTCCAGGCCGAGCCGCGAAAAATGATGCCACGGCACCTGCTTGAACGCCACGAACGACAGGCGGCGCTGGCCGGCCAGTTCACCCGCGTAAGTCTGCGCCGCCTTCTGAAACGAGCTGCGGAAGCCCGGATCGAAATTGCCCTGATCAATCGGCATCGGCTTGAAGGCAACGATGCTGCGCAAAACCTCCCCGCCGTAATTGCCCGTCATCCGCACGGGCGAGATTTGTTTCGCCACGCGGTTCACGAACAAATCAGCAGCCCCGCTGACGTCCATCGCGCCATCCGTGATGAAGACCGTCTTCGCCGCCAGCGCGGGAAACTGTTTGAGAAAGTCTGTCCCGACGGGAATGACCTCGTGCGACTGCCGGCAGAGCCGCGCGACTTCCCGGGCGATCCGCACGTCGCCGCAGTCGCGATACGTCCCGCCGAACGTGTAAGTGCTGAGGGAGCCGGGCGCGTGCTTCGCCCAGGCCATCACCATCCGGCTATCCACGCCGCCCGTCAGCGAAACCCCCGCCCGTTCGCAGCCGCTGAAGTAACGCGGGAGCACGCGCGAAAATGTTTCGCGAAGCTTCTCGTAGTAATCCTCGACGCTGAGCTCCGGCAGGTTCTCCCACGTTTCCGGACGGAAATAGGTTTCCTTCTTCGCAGGCTGTCCCGGCCGGAACGTCCACACGGAACCGCCGGGCAGATAGGAAACGCCTGTGAACAAACTTCGGTTCTGAAGCGCGCACCCGCAGGAGAAAAATTCGCCGAGACTGGTGGCATCCACCTGACGCAACTGCGGCAGCACTCGGAGCAGCGCCTTGGCTTCTGAGGAAAAGTAAAAGCCGCCCGGACCTTCGTGATAATAAATCCGGCTCAGGCCATAACGGTCATTGAACAGCACGACTTTTCCTTCGCGCAGATCGAGCAGGACCCCGGCAAACCAGCCGTTGAGGCTCTGGAGGAAATCCAGGCCGTGCTCCTCGTAAAGATGCACGAGGCAGCTCGCGTTCAACGCGCCGCATTGATGGCCCCTGGCCCGCAGCCCATCCACAGCCTGCTGATGATCCGCAAGGTGCTCGCCGGTGAAGAACAGGCAGACGTCGCGACGCTCATTCCAGACCGGCAGGCAATCGGCAAAGCCTCCCGGATGTCCGGTCCAGCCGATGTGCAGATTCATCTTGTCGTCGGCAAACGTGCCGGACGCAAAGGACGGCTCGTGCGCCATTGACTTGAGCATCTGCTCCAGGACGGAGGCGGACGCTGGCTGCGCGTGGGTTCTGAGCGTTCCGAAGATTCCGGGCATAGCTGTTCTTCAAATCACCGCCGGCTTCGGCAGGAGTTCGTTGGACGACAAATCAAAAAGACGCCGCCTGACGGCGGGCTGGGGTTTGGGGAAGACAAACAAAGTGGAGCCGGCGGGAGGAATTGAACGCACCATCTGCCGAGTACTATTCGGCTGCTCTGACGTTGAGCTACACCGGCGTAAAAACTTGGCCACTTTATTTATCGGGTGACTCCGAAGCCTTTCCAGCCCGTTCTTCAACCGGGCTGGCACCCGAAGCGGCGCGTTGATACCAGCGCGCCCGCAGGTTGCCTAGGACATAATGGAGTTTCTCAGGAATGAACCGCTTGAAGCTCAGGTGAAGTCCGAGCGCCATCGCCAGCCGGCCTTTGAGCGTCAGCGGAATGTAATAGCGGGGCACGAGCGTCGGCTGGAATCCGTTGCGGCGTTTGAATTCCGTGAGCGGACTCTTCGTGTTGTTCGCGTAAACATATCTGCCGTAGATCAGATACTTCAGCCCCTTCCCTGAACACATCTCCACCGCCTTGGTGACGAGCGCATTGGCCGGACGTTTGTCCTGATGCCGGTTCATGCACACGATTTGGAGGATGCCCGCGATCTCTCCCATGTAAATCATCTTGATGAAACCGATCAGTTCGTTCCCATGATACGCCCCGATGTACACGCTGCGGTCGAGCAGCGTTCCGTAATCCTTCTTCACCACGTCGAAGCTTTTGCGGTAATGCCAGAACGGCCGGCCCTGGCGGATGGGCGCCTCGTTGTTGATCTCGACGATGGCCTTCACCAGCTCGTCGTTGAACTCCACTTCGCGCACCGTGACTCCGCGCTTCACCGAGCGGCGCACGTTCTTGCGTGTCTCCTGCGGGAGCCGGTTCTCCCACCAGTCCTTGCAATCTACCGTCGAGATGGCGGCGAGATTCTCCCAGACAATCGGGTAGTCGAAACGCGGCTTCGGATCGGGAAGCCTTTGGGCAAAGGTGAAAATGTCGGCGTTCAAACCGGCGTGCCGAATCTTCTCCAACGCCGCTTCCGGATCCGTGACGGCCTCGCCATCCAGCCAGGGTTCGTCCCGCACCGACGCCATCTTGAGCCAGCCACCGGCGGCAAAAATGGTCCGTCCTTTCACCTGCACCGAGGGAACCGACACCGGCCGGCCCTTGACGCTGATTTCAATTGTCTTGGCTTCCATAGAACTCTATCCATCACCTGGCATTGACCGCATCGCGCCCTCATCAGCGCCGCCCGGACTGTTGCGTACTACCGCCGGCATCTCTAGTCCGAGTTTTCAAATGACTTCCACAAGATCAGGCTGTTGGAACTGAGAACGAAGTTTGAAACCACGGATGAAAGAGCAAAGGCAGAAACGAACTCCACGAATGATCACAAATTCAGAATTCCTGCTTCGTGCCAATTTGTGAAATTCGTGTCTCTCATCTGTGCATGATGTCCATGATGGTTGAACGGCTGTTTCAAGGATGAACGGTGAATTGATTCACGAGGTAATGGAGCAGGGTAAGGTTTGAACTTCCGCCTCCGCGACTTGCGCCGCGACGCTCTGCCAATTGAGCTACTGCCCCGTCACCGGCTGCGAGGCCATCCGTTTGCGCGCATTCCATCTGCCACGCCAGCCCGCGAGCACATCCACCACCTTTTCAGGCAGAACATCGGCGGGCTTGCGATGCAGCTTAAGGCTCAGGGCCAGACGGCCACGAAAATTCAACGGCACGAAGCAGCGCACGACATCCAGACGTTCAAACGCATGGTGCTTTTTGAAATCACCCAAGCCTCGCTTGCTCCACAAACCATAGTGAAGGCACGACACGCCGCGCTGGGCGCATATCTCGACCGCCCGCGCGATGAGCGCATTGGTCGGCGCCTTGTCGCGATGGGAGATCAGCGAAATGATGTTCATCAAGTTGGAAACGCCTCGTCCGTGAACCAGCTTCACAAAGCCAATCAGTTCGCCCTGATGGTAGGCGCCGATGAACTCACTGCGTTCAGGATAGCTGCTGTGCTCCGCCTTGATGGTCTCGAATCCCTTGCCGTAATGACTGAACGGCTTGCCCTGGCGCACGGGCGATTCGTTGTAGATCTTGACGATGCCCTGAACGAACTCGTCGTCATACTCGACCGGCCGAAGCTCCACGCCGGCCTTCTGCGCCTTGCGCACCATGTTCCGCGTCTTGTCATTGATCTGCTTCTTCCACCAATGATCGAACGTGGTGACGGGAACCACGGAGATGCTCTCGATCTCATGATAAACTCCGCTCCGAGGCGTCCGGTCCACCGTCTCCTGCAAGTAACTCAGAACATCCGCAGCCACGCCGGACTGCTTCAGATCCGCCACGAAGGCCTTGGCGTCGTTGACATACTCGTAGTACTCCGCGCGAACGCGGGCGATGCGGGGAAATTTCCCGCGGACAACGATCTCTTTGCCTTCAATCAACATGGTTGCACGGCTCTACCGCGTCGCGGTTGGCAATGATCCGGGCATGGGCTTGATGCGTTCAAGCGTTGGCGGACGTTCGACTGGAAAAAGGCTTCAACAGCTTGGCCTTCAGCCGCTGCATCTGATCCGCGCGACGAAACCGCACCAGCTCAGGAGGCATCGGACGTTCGACGCGCCGGATGGCGGACAGGAAATATCCCAGGCCCAAAGCACAGCCGCCGACAATCAACGGCCTCTTCGTCATCTGGTAGCACACGCGAAATGTCTCCCAGAGCGGATGCCCGCCCAACGCGTAGTCCTTCCTCCCATCTTTGAACTTCACCTTTACCAAGCCGTCCTTCGCGGTCCCCATTTTGCGATGATGCCGGTAGAACAGCTCCGTGAAGGTCCGCGTCTTCCATCCTCTGGCCCGCGCGCTCCAGACGGCAATCACATCGATGCCGCCGCCCTTGACCGGAACGTATCCGCCAATCGCCTCGAAGCATTCGCGCCGGAACAGTTGGAGCGCGCCGGAAACATGTTCGGCACTGGAGAATCGAAAGTCATACTCCATCCCGTCTTCCTTAAACGACGTGCCAGCCAGACCGAGCTTCGGCTCATCCGAAAACTTCCCCAGCAGAAACTCAAACTGATCCGCGTCGAAGGAGATGTCCGCATCCATGCTGCCGATCAAATCATGCTCCACGCCTTTCAAGCGCGCATGGCCGGCGTTGAACGCATTCACCTTCGCCGCGAAATGCCGCTCCGTCCGCTCCGGGCAGCGCACCAGTTCAATCCATGGATGCTCGGCGGACCATCGCTTGACGATGTCGTCGGTTCCGTCCGTCGAGCCGTCGCTCACGACCACCCATTTTAGCGGCTTCACTGACTGGGCCACCATGGACTGAATCACTCGCTCGATGTTGGCGGCTTCGTTCCTCGCCGGAGTGACGACGACATAGCGGAGCGACGGTCGAACAACGCTCATCGTCCGCCTCCATTTGTTTGAGACGTGGGAACTGGCAATGCGGAATTGGCCGGACCATCCAGAATCGTGGCCATCCCCAGAAGCATCCACGCCTGGGCCCAGCGCATGTAGGGAATCTTGACCGTGTAAGAGGGATGTTTCAGGCAGTAAAAGTAACCCTTCCGGTCGTTCCACAGGTTGGCCAACGCCCATTGCATGACGGAGTCCGCGAGGGCCACATTGTCCGAAGCCAGATCCTGAAGGGCGTGAAGAGTGATGACGCTTTGCGCCACGCAATGAACATCGAGGGGATAGGTGGCGTTGTGAAAGTATCTCGGCGCTCCATCGTCGCGGAAGAAGTGGTCCCGATAGAACTGAAATCCCAGGCGAACGTGCGGTTCGAAGTCGGCGATTCCCGCATCTTTCCCGATCCGACGGAAGGCGCAAAGATTGTAGCCAGTGTGGAAGTTGTCCTTCCATCGCTGGGAAGGGCTGTCGCTCTCACCGTAGTCCCAGGCCCCATCCTGATGCTGGCGACGGGCGGAATACCACGCCGCCTCCAGTGCCGGTTCCATGAACTTTTGCTCACCGCAAATTCGCGCTGCACGGCAGAGCAAGGCTGCGCCCAGCAGGCTGGCGTTGTGAACCTCCGACTTCCAAAGAGGCGTGTAGCTGAAACACGATTCCGCGGCGTTGGGCTTCCAATACAAAACATCGAGAATGAACTGACACGCACTGATCGCCGCATCGAGGAAGCGCGGCTCGGGATGTTTCTCGAATACATCCAGAAGCGCATTCGCCGCGAAGGTCGTGCAGATGATGTTCGGCGAACCACGAGGCACCAGTTCAAACCGGGTCTGCCAGGCGAAATTGTAACCCCAGCAGGAATAGGGCGTGTTGTCCGAGCGCAACGCGAGAAGCCGGTCCGCCATGGCGACAAAGTCCACATCCCGATCCAGCACTCCGGCGCGCGACAGCTTCAGCAGAGAGACCAGGAAGAGGGCCAGACCTTTGGGATTCTGCGTCTTGGGAACGAGCAGCAGCGGACGAAAATTGATGGGGCTGCGCTTGTTGGCCTGAGTCAGGAGAAGACGCGCGAGTTTGAAGTCGAGAAACGGAAGCGCCTGAAAAATGCGGCTGTTCAACGCATCATACGGGTCGTAGCCAGCCCAGTCATTGGCGCGGCAGTAGGCGAGCAGCTTCAGCGTCGCAGCCTGGAGACCGTCAGCTCGGCCGTTGGTCTTGGCCCACGCTTTCTGCCCTGAAGTCTCAACCATTTTCTCACCTGCGATCATGGCCGGGATGCGCCTGAAATCTCGTTGAGCACCCGCCCGGCCGTGCAGCCATCCCAGAGGGGAGGAATCTGCCCCCGCCGCGCCGGTCCACCCAGAAACTCGTTGATGTCGGCGGACAGGCTCTCGATCTTCGTCATTCGATTGCTGCCCATCGTCACCGTTATCGGGCGCTCCGTAGTTCTTCGCAAGGTCAGGCAAGGCGTACGGAAGTACGTCGCCTCCTCCTGAAGCCCGCCTGAATCGGTGAGAAGCAGCCGGGCGTTCTCGGTCAGGCAAAGCGAATCGTGATAGCCGATGGGATCGATGAGATGCATTCCCTTTTCCTGAGACGGCCGGATTCCGAATTCAGCCAGCATCTTTCGCGTCCGCGGATGAATCGGGAACACCACGGGCAGCCGTGTGGCGAGGCGTTCCACCTCGTGCATGATCGCGGCCAAGCTCTCCTTCGCATCTACGTTGGAAGGCCGGTGCAGTGTGACGAAGGCAAACTGACCCGGCTTCAGCCCAAGACGATTGAGTAGATTGCTCCGGCGGGACATGGGCAGATTCTCGATCAACGAATCAATCATGATGTTGCCCACGCACTTGATTCGTTCCTTCGCCACGCCTTCGCGAAGGAGGTTCTCGTTGCCGTCCTCCGAGGGAGTGAAGAGGAGGTTCGCCAGCGAGTCGGTGACAATCCGGTTGATCTCCTCCGGCATCGACCGGTCGAAACTGCGCAGGCCGGCCTCCACATGCGCGACGCGAATTCCCAGCTTCGCGCAGACCAGCGAGCAGGCGAGGGTGGAATTGACATCGCCGACGACGATCACCCAGTCCGGCTTTTCACTGATGCAGACCGGCTCGAAGCTGGTCATCACACTCGCCGTTTGAACCGCCTGGGAACCAGAGCCCACGCCGAGGTTTATATCGGGTGCGGGAATGCCAAGCTCTTTGAAGAAAATACCCGACATCTGCTGGTCATAGTGCTGGCCGGTGTGAACCAGCCGCAGCTCGAACCGCTCCCGGCCAGCCTTCCGGTTCTGCTCCGCAGCCTGCTTCATGAGCGGAGCCACCTTCATGAAGTTTGGCCGCGCCCCAGCGACGATGATGGTCTTTAGGCCCGCAGTCATGGAGCCGCCCTCCAAGATTTCTTCTTGGGGCATTCTTTTCGCACAATGTCCTCGATGTGCTGCACGATGTCGAAGAGGGCTGCGCGCGGATGCTTGTCGGGAGTCAAAGTCTTGTCGCGCCGATCAAAGGCAATCTTGTCGTTCACCTCGGCCACCGTGCGGACCATGACCAGCCGGCCGTCCTTCTCCAGCTTCGCGTCCACGGCACCAAGCTTCCCGCGGAAAATGCTGTAAACCGGAACGCCCAAAGCTGCCGCCTCGCGGTTCATCGTCCCGCCGCCGCTCACCACAAGGTCCGAGAACCACAGCAGGCTCATCCCATCCACCGCGTGCTTTGGAATGATGGTGGTCCCGCTCTCGAACCAGTGAGGATTCTTGTCGCGAAGCACCTGTTCCTGATTCTTGTTCCTCGGCAGCAGCACGGCTCGAACGCCGGGCGTCCGATAGATCCGCTCCATGAGTGCGTTGAGCAGCAGTTCAGCTTCAGGATTGTGGTAATGCGCTTCGGTCGCGGGAGGGCGGACCGTGATCACCAAATCATCCTTGCTCAGCCCGAGTGATTCCAGGACCGAGATGTCCGGCTCGAAGTCCGGCACGTACACGTCTTCCTTGATGCCCCTGAATTTCCGCAGCCGGGTGGCGCAAGAATGCAGCCCGTGATCCGGCAGACACTCCGGAACAATCTCCCACTTGGGCCGCATCAGCAGCGGCGTTTCGGAGAACTCGTAATCGACGATCAGAATCGTCGGGATGCGCAGGAGGTTGCACAGCATGATCTGCGAACGGGAACAGTGCGAGAGCGCGATCCGGGGGCGGTTCAGGAAGTAAAAGGAGGCCAGTTGAAAGGAGCGTCCCAAAAGCCCCAGCATCTTCATGATCCGGTTCTTCCCGTAATGGCGTCCTATCTTTTCGTACTTAAGCCCCTTCAAATCCGCCAGCTCGCAGACTTGAAATGCGTCGCGCGCAGTCAAGATGACCTCGTAGCCCCTCCGCTCCAGCTCGCGCAGGACCGGAATGAAGAACGGGACGTGCGGCGTGTTATCAAGGTCTATCCAGACCTTGATGTGCAACGCGCTCAAATCTGCGCCTTTGGTTATCATACAATGGGACTCAAGGTTACCGAACGGCACAAACGGTGCCAAACTGCCGTCCCTGCCATTTGGACTCTCGCGAGCAAATGACACAATTCTTTTAACATGACAATGTCCACAACACTCACGTCATCAGAGCAAAGCTCATGACGGCTATCCGTTGAATCGGACGCCCACCGCGAAACTGAATGCCCTCTGTGCCTTCGGCCTGCATGCAAACCGGAGGGAGCCTCATTGGAACTCCTGTTGCAACCATTTGGGCACATAGGTTTTCTGCTTGTTCAAGACCGTGGCCACCGTCGCGTTGGACTCCGCCAGCAGCAGACCGGCCCGCTTCGCGACGTCCCGGTCCGTTTTTTCAGACTCCACCACCATTAACACCATGTCCATGTAGCGGGCGACCTTCGCCGTCACGCTCGTCTGCCCGACAGGCGGCATGTCGAAGATGATGTAATCGTAGTCGCTGGCCTTGAGCTTGGGCACAAAGCGGCTGAACTGCAGAGGAACAATTTTTTGCAGCTTCTGATCCAATGAGCCCGCTGCTCCCGCTGACACGACATAGAGGTTTTCCTGCACCTGTGCGCCGTTGCGTGTTTCGTTCTCCAATGCCTCCGCCAGGCCAATCGCCGGCTTGCCATGATAGAACGCGTGCGCCGCGCCGCGTTTCCCGCGCATGTCCACCACGAGCACGTTCCCATCGCCCGTCTCCGACAAGGACGCCGCCAATCCAGTGGCAATCGAGCTTACTCCCGCCCCATCACCGCAACTGGTTACCGCGATGAGCTTGGGCTTGTGCGTCATGTCGCGCACATCGAAATGATTCACCAGCCGATCCCGCAACGCGTCGTGATACGGCTTCAATTCTTCCGAGCCTTGCAGCGGAATGTCCATCACGTCGATCCCGTTCGCATCTCCCAGCTTTCGCTTTGCAACGGTCAGTTCAGGTTCCACCGATTTGCCCGCGCCCGCGCCCGAACGCAGACGCGGACGAAAACGCATGGACGGAATCGTCAGGAAAAGTGGAGCCGCCAGCAACGACTCGACATCTTTGCTGCGCTTCAACGACCGGTCTAAGAGCTTCTCCGTCACGAAGGCCATGATCAGGCCCAGCAACAGGCCGCCGACCACCGCCATCACCATCTTCTTGTAGAGCTGGGCGAAGTCACGGCTGGGCGGAGAGGGCGCCTGCGCAGGACTGATGCTGGTATTCTGGCGATCCCCTGGGTTGGCATTGAACCGGGCCTGCAACAGACTTTGCTCAACGAACGCCAGTTGCTTTTGGAGGCTCGCAATCCGGCGCTGCAGCTCTGTCATCTCAGCCTCGCCGTCGTCCACCTTCTTCAGATCGGCCCGCACCGTGGCCAGTTGATTGGTCAGCGCGGTCATTTTTGATTCCAACGACCTGACTTGGAAACCAAGCGTCGTCACGTCCAGCGCCGGCTGGACCGGCTGCCCTGGGAC
>Ga0163153_10001432_pt1 | contig 37689 bp, 23 predicted proteins | sample OliLakLV19MP6IB1_FD_148629 | JGI IMG/M metagenome (GOLD analysis project Ga0163153, IMG submission 148629) | Freshwater microbial mat bacterial communities from Lake Vanda, McMurdo Dry Valleys, Antarctica - Oligotrophic Lake LV.19.MP6.IB-1 | ecosystem: Environmental > Aquatic > Freshwater >... | reverse complement strand
GACTGGGTGCTCGAATCGATCAACCTGGACGTCGCGCCCGGCAAGACCGTCGCGCTTGTCGGCCCGAGCGGCGCGGGCAAAACCACGCTGTGCAACCTGGTCGCGAGGTTCTACGACCCCGTCAAGGGGGGCGTGTTGCTCGACGGTGTGGACCTTCGCACCATCAGCGTCCCGTCGTACCGCGCGCTCCTCGGGATCGTGGAGCAGGACGTGTTCCTGTTCGACGGCTCGATCCGAGAGAACATCGCGTACGCACGGCGCGGCGCCAGCGATGCGCAGGTCCGCGCCGCGGCCCAGGCCGCTCACGCCGACGGTTTCATCGAGACACTCGAACGCGGCTACGACACGCTCGTCGGCGAGCGGGGCGTGCGACTCTCGGGCGGGCAGCGCCAGCGGCTCGCGATCGCCCGCGCCCTCCTGGCCGATCCCAAGATCCTGATCCTCGATGAGGCGACCAGCAACCTCGACTCCGAGAGCGAGGCGCTCATCCAGGAATCGTTACGCGGCCTGATGCTCGGACGTACCTGCTTTGTCATCGCGCACCGCCTGAGCACCATCCGCCACGCCGACCTGATCGTCGTGCTGGAGGGCGGACGGATCGTTGAGACCGGCACGCACGAGGAACTCGCCGGACGCGAGGGCCGCTACTGGGAGATGCTCCGACGCCAACTCCACCCTTCCGCGGCGGCCGTACCCGCATCCGAGGCCCGGCGGCTGGTCGAACAGGGGTGAGGGGCCGAACGGACATCGGCACGCTGCGTAGAAGCCCGCCGGTGCTCCCCCCGGGTCACTGGCATTGACAACCGGATTCTGGTACACCATCCAGACTCGTTCTGGAGGTACCTGGCATGGCATCCCTCTCAAAGCAACTTTTCCGCGAGTCCGCCCTGGAGCGGCTCAGTTCCCCCGAGCAACTCGACCAGTTGCTGACGGTCACCAGCCCCAAGGGTTGGGTGTCGCTTATCGCCCTGTGGGCGATCCTGGCGTGCGTCGTCGTCTGGTCGATTTTCGGGAGCATCCCTACCACGGAGGAGGGGGGCGGGATACTGGTCTTCCGCGGCGGCCTGAAGCAGGTCCAGGCGCCCGCCGCGGGCCGGCTGCGGGAGATTAGCGTCCATGTCGGCGACACAGTCGAGAAAGACCAGATTGTCGCGATCATCGACCGCCAGGACCTGCTTGACCAGGTCGAGGATGCCCGGCGCGAACTCTCAAAACTACGCGAGCAGGACGAGCAAGCCGCTGCACTTGATCTCCGCGAGGGGGATCTTCAGGCCAATCTGGCGCGCGTCGAGAACGAGCGGCTGGACCGGGCCGTCCAGTTCAGCCAGGAGAGGATCGTCCGGCTCACAGCGCGCCGCGAGACCATCGCCGGCCTTGTCAAGGACGGCAACATGACCCCCATCGACATCGAGAGGATCGAGGAGGAGATCGAGCAGTGCCGGGCCGATACCCGCCAGGCGCTCCTCCAGAAGGAGCAGGTCGCCGCGAAGAACAGCGTCGCGAGTTTCGAGCGAGAGCGTTCGCGGACCGAGCGGCAAATGAAGATCGACGGGCTCGATTCGGGCGTCGGGATGCTCTGGGCGCGGTTTGAGCGCGAGGCCAAGGTGCGGGCCGCGTTTGCAGGGCGAGTGGTCGAGGTGCGTGCTGCGGAGCAGACCGCGCTGGCGACGGGCGACCCCGTGCTGCTCATCGAGCCATCTGACACCAGCCGTGGCGCGCTCGAAGCGGTCGTGTATGTCTCCGCGGCGACCGGCAAGCGGATCGAAGTCGGCTTTCCCGTGGACCTCTCCCCCAGCACGGTCAAGCAGGAGGAGTACGGATCACTGGTCGGCAAGGTGCGGTCTGTCGCGGATGTCCCCACCAGCAGGCAGGCGATGCTGGCGGTGCTGAGCGATGCGGACCTTGTGGAGCGCTTCACGCGGGAGATCGGGCTTCCGCTCCAGGTGATCGTGGACCTCGAGCCCGACACGACCACAGTGTCGGGCTACAAGTGGACCTCGTCGAGCGGACCGGACATTCGCATCTCGCCCGGCACGCTCTGCCGCGCGTCGGTGACGGTCAAGACGCAAGCGCCGATCCGGATGGTGATCCCGCTCGTGAAAAGGGGGATCGGTGGCACGGAGTGAAGATGAACTGAGGCTCGAGGGGGAGGCAGAGGACGAGGCTGAAGAAGCCCTGCCCGATGACGCGGCGCGCTCCGAAGACGAGAACGGTGAGTTGGAAGCGGAGGACGAGGCGGCCGACGCCGAGTCCGAAGCGCATGAGAACGACGAAGCGCAAGACGATGAGGAATCGGACGAGGTAGTCGAAGAAAAAGGGGAAGAAGCGGCCGCGGAAGACGAGGGGAAAGAAGCAAGCGATGAAGGGACGGATGGCGACGAGGCCCAAGGCGATGCGGGGGAGGTCGAGCCCGGCTCCGGAAAGTGGTACCGGCGCGTGCATGTCCCGACGATCCTCCAGATGGAAGCGGTGGAGTGCGGTGCCGCCTCGCTGGCGATGGTCATGGCCTACTTCAAGCGGTGGGTGCCGCTGGAGCAGTTGCGGGTGGACTGCGGCGTTTCTCGCGACGGCTCGAACGCTGCGAACGTGATGGCCGCGGCCGAGCTGTACGGGCTGGTGGGCAGCGGCTACAAGATGGAGATCGAGGGGTTCGCGGACACGAAGTTCCCTTGCATCGTGTTCTGGAACTTCAACCACTTCCTGGTGCTGGAAGGGTTCTCGCGCGACCGCACGAAGGTGTATCTGAACGACCCAGCCTCGGGCCGCCGCACCATCGCGATGGAAGAGTTCGACAAGAGTTTCTCGGGGATTGTTCTGACGTTCGAGCCCGGACCGGAGTTTGAGCGGGGCGGCAGCCCGCCGAGCGTCTACGCCGGTCTGGCGACGCGCGTAAAGGGCATGAAGATCGCGGTGACATTCGTCATCCTTGCCGGTCTCGGGCTGGTCATCCCCGGGCTGGCGATCCCGACTTTCACCAAAGTATTCATCGATGATGTGCTCATCGACGGGTCCAAGGCTTGGCTGGGCCCGCTGCTGGCGGGGATGGCCCTGACGGGCGTGATGCGTGCCGGTCTGACCGCGCTGCAGAGCCATTATCTGATGCGGGCGCAGACCAAACTGGCGATCGCCACCACGGGCCGCTTCCTCTGGCACGTCCTCCGCCTGCCCATCGACTTCTTCATGCACCGCTACGCGGCGGACATTTCCAGCCGCATCGCAAGCAACGACCGCGTGGCCCAGGTGCTCACCGGTGACCTTGCCACCAACGTCATCGGCGTGGTCACGGCTGTGTTCTACGTCGTGCTGATGTGGCAGTACGACATCCTTCTGACGGTCGTGGGGATCGTCGCCGCGCTCGTCAACCTGGTTCTGCTGAGGTTCATCTCGCGCTCCCGCGCCGATGAAAGCCAGAAGATGCTCCAGGAGAACGGCAAGTTGATGTCCACGGCGATGACCGGGGTGCAGGGGATCGAGACCATCAAGGCGACCGCGCGGGAGACGGATTTCTTCGCGCGATGGTCCGGGTTCCAGGCCAAGAGCGCGATGGCCGAGCAGCGCATGGCGGTGAGTTCGACGGTGCTGAGCGTTGTGCCCAGCACGCTCTCGGCCCTCGCCTCCGCAACGGTGCTGGGCATCGGCGGGTGGCGAGTGATGAACGGGGACATGTCGATCGGCATGCTCGTCGCGTTCCAGTCGCTCTTGATGAGTTTCTCCGGGCCGATCGACGACTTCGTGCGGCTCGGCGACGTGATCCAGCGGCTCAGCGGCGACATGAAGCGGCTCGACGATGTGACCAACTACAAGATCGACCATGTATTCGACAACGAGGAGACCCACGCGCCCGCGCACGCAGCGGGCGCAGATCGAGCCCAAGCGAGCGCCGGCGCTGCGCCGCCCAAGCATGTCCGACGCCTGGCCGGATTCGTGGCCCTCGAGAACATCTGCTTCGGGTACAACCGGCTCGACGAGCCGCTCATCAAGGACTTCTCGCTGTCGCTGACCCCGGGCGACCGGGTGGCAATCGTCGGCGGCTCGGGCTCGGGCAAGAGCACGATCGCCAAACTGCTCGCCGGCGTGTACCGGCCATGGTCGGGGCGGGTCCTCTTTGACCACATGCCGCGCGAGGAGATCACGCGCTCCCGCCTGGCCAACTCGTTCGCGATGGTGGATCAGGACATCTTCTTCTTCGAGGGGTCGATCCGCGAGAACATCTCGTTGTGGGACTCGACGCTGCCGGATGAGGCGATCCAGCGGGCGTGCAAGGACGCCTGCATCCACGACGACGTCTCGTCGCGCCGCGGCGGGTACGCCAGCGAGGTCGAGGAGGACGGCAAGAACTTCTCGGGCGGGCAGCGCCAACGCATGGAACTGGCCCGCGCCCTGGTGAACGACCCCACCATCCTCGTCCTCGATGAGGCGACGAGCGCGCTCGACGCGGCGACAGAGAAGATCGTCGACGATCACATCCGCCGGCGCGGCTGCACCTGCGTCATCGTTGCACACCGCCTCAGCACTATCCGTGATGCCAACGAGATCATCGTGCTGGAGCGCGGAGTCGTAGTCCAGCGAGGGACGCACGACGAGATGCTTAAGGTCGAGGATTCGCCGTACGCGAAGTTGATCCACTCGGAGTGAACGGGGTTGTGCCGCGCGGTTCGCCGCGATGGATTCAGTTATGGCCGATGCAGTCTTTGAACTCTTTGCCCTCCACGGCCTGCCGCTGGCAACCAGCGCCAATGAGCCGCTGCCCCTCATCGATCCGGGCGCCGTGTGGCTGGTGACGCAGGGTCATGTGGACGTCGTCGCGATGACCATCACCCGCGAGGACGCTTCGAGTGAACTCCAGCGGACGCACATGCTCCGCATCGGCAAGGGCCAACTGATCTTCGGACTCCACCCGCCGACCGCGGGGCAGAACGTGCTCCTTCTTGGCTTCGGATCAGCCGACGGGCAGGTGGTCCGGCTTCCCGTCGCCAAGTTGTCTGACCTGGCCCAGGATGGCGAGCACCGGGCGGAGGTGGTCGGACTTGTGGACCGGTGGGTGTCGGCGGTGTGCGCACTCTGCGCCCACGAACTTCCGCCCAGCGGAGCGCAGAACCTCCGAACCGGTATACCGCTCACGCTTGGGTCCGGCCAGTGTGCCCAGCCCCAGGCCGGCGTGCTGTGGCTTCGGTTCACCTCCGGGTCTGCACGCTTCATGGGTCACGACGGGCCGTGCGAGGTCGGAAACTGCCGTGGCGACATGCTCATGCCGCTCTCCAAGGACGCGTGGCTCCTCGCGGATGACGCGGGCTGCGAGATCGCGCCGAATGCGGCGGCGGGCGGGCAGGTGGAGTGCGATGAGGCCTTCTGGAAGGGTCTCGACTGCTTCAACGGCGCGATCGAGACGCTGATCGATATCCAGCGCATGCGTGCCCACGAGCGCGACCGCCAGCGATTGCGCCGCAAGGGCGAGCAGTCGCGTGAAACGGTCGCGGGCGCGGTCTCGGAACTGGGTGCGGTGCTGGATCGTCGCAACGCCCCGCGCGCCCGGGTCGCCGGCGATAGTGCGCTCCTCGCCGCGTGCCAACTCATCGGCGACCGGCAGGGCATCCAGTTCCTCAACCCCGGGGCCTCGGGCCAGCGGGGCGATACCAACCCGCTTGAGCGGATCGCCCGTGCCAGCCGCTGTATGTTGCGAGAGGTGCGGCTGTCCGGCGCGTGGTGGAAAGAGGACAACGGCCCAATCCTCGCATTCATGGACGGTGGCGAGGCACCGATCGTGCTGATGCCCGACTCGGCGCGCTCATACATGGTTCACAACGTAGCGGACGGCACGGTCGCAAGGCTCACCCAGCCGCTCATCAAGAGAATCGATTCGTCCGCGTTCGTGTTCTATCGCGCCCTGCCCGAGAAAAAACTCGGCGGCTTGGACCTCTTCCAGTTCGCGCTCCGCGGCATCGGCAGGGACATCTGGACCGTCATCATCATGGGCACTATCGGCGGCCTGCTCACCCTCGCGCTGCCGCTGGCGACAGGTCTGCTGATCGACACCGTCATCCCCGGCGCGGACAGGTCCCAACTCGTGCAACTCGCCGCGGGCCTGATCGTTGCCGCGATGGCCGGTGCCGCGTTCCAGATCACCCGCAACGTCGCGCTCACGCGCGTGCAGCACCGCGCCGGCGGCGGCCTGCAGGCGGGCCTGTGGCACCGCCTGATGAACCTCCCCGTCAAGTTCTTCTCAGGCCACTCCTCCGGCGACCTTGCCACCCGGGCCATGGGCATCGACACCATCATGGCGGAGATGTCCACCTCGGTCATCACCACCATCGTGTCGAGCCTGTTCAGCGTGTTCTCGCTCGGCTTGCTGTTCTACTACAGCCCGGCCGCGGCGGGCGTCGCCCTCCTGATGATCCTGGTCTTCGTCGTCGTCATCATCATCTGCGGCGCGGCCCAGTTCCGCTTTCAGGCCAAACTCGAAGCGGGCCACGGCAAAATGGCCAGCCTCCTGTTCCAGTTGATGAACGGGATCAGCAAGATCCGCGTGGCCGCGGCTGAGGACCGGGCCTTTGCGCGCTGGGCATCGGCGTTCAGCAGCCTCACCCGCCTGAACCTGCGGTCCCGGATCGTGTCCAACAACCTGCAGGTGTTCGCATCGGTCTTCCCGATCGCCACCTACATGGTGATATTCTTCCTCATCGGGCGGCAGGACGCATCGAGCGCCGGATTCTCAACCGGCTCGTTCCTGGCGTTCCTCGCGGCGTACACGGCCCTGCTCTACGCCATGATCGACCTGGGCGCGACGGTGGTCGGGCTTCTCAACATCGTCCCCATCTACCAGCGCCTGCTGCCGATCCTCAAGGCCACTCCGGAGGTCAGCGCCGGCAAGACCCCCGTAGGGCGGCTGCGCGGGTCAATCGAGGTCAACAACGTCACCTTCCGCTACCAGCCCGATGGCCCCGTCATTCTTGACAAGGTGTCGGTCTCGGCCGAGCCCGGGGAGTTTGTCGCCATCGTGGGCGCTTCCGGCTCGGGCAAGAGCACCCTGCTGCGGCTGCTTCTAGGGTTCGAGTCGCCCGAATCCGGCACGATCGCATTTGATGGATCCGACGCGTCCGGGCTTGATCCGCAGGGTCTCCGCAGGCAGATCGGGGTGGTGCTGCAGTCGGGCGATGTCTTCCCTGGGGACCTCTTCACCAACATCGTGGGCTCATCGGTGGACCTCACCCACACCGACGCCTGGGAGGCGGCCAAGCAGGCCGGCCTGGACCGGGACATCGAGCAGATGCCCATGGGGATGCACACCTCGATCACCGAGGGGGCGGGCGGGGTCTCGGGCGGGCAGAAGCAGCGACTGATGATCGCCCGGGCACTGGTGACAAAGCCGCGGATTGTCCTGTTCGACGAGGCCACCAGCGCCCTCGACAACCCCACGCAGGCGATTGTCACGTCGAGTTTGGACAAACTGCGTGCCACTCGAGTGGTGATCGCCCACCGCCTGAGCACCATCGTCGGGGCGGACAAGATCTACGTCATGGACAAGGGACGGGTGGTTCAGGACGGAACCTATGAGCAGATGATCAAAGTCCCCGGCCCGTTCTATGAACTGGTGAAGCGGCAGATCGCGTGAGGATGGCGCTGGCCAGCGGTGCGCGAAACTCCTCCCCTTCCAAAGACAGCCGCTTCGGGCAAAAACGGTACGGGCCCCCGAGTTTCGGAGGCCCGCCGTGATATGGACAAGGAGCCTGGAAACCCCTATGGGATCAGGGCTTGAAGCTCTTGTTGAGGTTGGAACCGTCGAACTTCACCTTGATCTTGCCGCTGGGGGTTGAGCCCGTGGTGTTGCCAGAGCCGCCGCGGGCGCTGATGTTCGCCTTGGCGTACTTAAGGTCAAGAGCGGTCTTGGCCTGGGTGGCGCTGGGCTTGAGGGTGACGGGCTTGGCGATGCCGGCCGCGCTCAGGCTCTTGGCGCTCTTGAGGTCGAAGGAGGTCTTGGTCTGGGTCGCGCCGCTCGGCTTGAGGGAGATCGGCTTGGCGATGCCCGTACCACTGACGCCTTTCAGTGTGGACTTCGACTGCGTCGCGCCGCTGACCTTGACGCCGACGGGTGCCGCGATTCCGCGACCCGAAGTGGACTTCAGCGTGCCCTTGCCGACCTTGGTGGATTTCGTAGCCATGTGCAGATTCTCCGTGTATTTCCGTTCCGGCCTGAGTGTTGTGAGGTGGGTCCCGGACGACCCTACGGGCCGGGCGACTCGCCCGTCCCACGGTATTCGATAGGGCGCAGCACGGCTCTGACGCGCCACCCCTGCAGGAACATTTTTTTTGCCGCAGGTGCCGGTCCAGGTGACCCGGCGGTCCGACTTGCCTTGGTCCGAAATCTCTCCCCACGGTTTAGAACCTACCCGACAATCATGGAATTCCGGCCTGTACAACCTGCCGTATTCCTGTAGACTGGCCGGTCGGCCCTTACGGGCCGCAGCAGGCAGGAGCACCTATGACCTTCCACAAAGGCCAGCAACGGAGCGGGCACCCCAACTCAACCGATGCGCTCCTGCCGCTGGTGTACGACCAACTCAGGGCCCTGGCCGGGAGTTACCTCAAGCACGAGCGCGGGGACAACATGCTCGAGCCGGGCGCCCTGGTCCACGAGACCTATCTGCGGCTCATCGAAAATCCCCCGGAATCGTGGAACGGGACCGGCCACTTCTTCGCCGTGGCCGCGTGCGCGATGCGGAAGGTGCTCATCGACCACGCTCGCCGTCGCCGCGCGCTCAAGCGCGGCTTCGGGCACGCCCGCGTCTCGCTGGATTTCGTCACCAGCAGCGGCACGCGAGAGGTGGAGTTCCAGGAACTTGAAGTGATCCTCGAACGGCTGAGCGTGGCCGATGAGCGAGCCTGCCGCGTTGTGGAACTCCGCTTCTTCACCGGCCTCACCAACGAGCAGGTCGCGCAGGTGCTGGGTGTGTCTCGCAAGACTGTCGTGCAGGACTGGAGCCGCGCGAAGGAATGGCTCGCCAAAGCACTTACCCAGGACGAGCCGTCACCCAAGGCGCTCCGTCCCCGGGCCAACGGTGCGGCTTCAAGCGTGAACGGCAGGGTCGTCACGCGCCCGCTGCTGACGTCCCGTTCCGCACTCACGCGACATGCCTGAGCCTTGCAAGGCTCGGCGTCACCACGACACGCGCGCCGCCCCGAGCAGCATGCCCGTGGCGAAGGCAAGATCGATCTGCGAGATCTGGTAATCGGCGATCGCACGAACCTCCTCAGCGCGTGCGTCCGACAAACGGCTCTCAGCGTCGAGCACCTCCGTGCTGTTGCGCAGGCCGATCTGGTACTGCCCTTGCTCGGCCCGATAGTTCGCCGCCTCCGCCGCCGCGTTCTGCTTCGCGGCCAGGATCCGACGCCAGTTCGCATCGAGATTATCCAGCGCGCTCAGAACCTCCTGCTTGATGGCCTGCTCACGCGCCGACCGCGTTGCCAGCCGCTGCAGCCGGGTCAGGATCGCACGGTGGCTGCGTGCCTCCGCGGCCTCGTTTCCCAGCGGGACCTCCGCCGTCAGGCCCACAATCCATCCATCCGACTCCACCCGCCCCAGACGCCCGGCGGCGGAGTCAAAGCCATCCCCATACCCGTCGAACCGGTACACATAGTCGAGCGCGAAGAGCGGCAACTCCTGATTGCGTGCGAAGTCGATCGTGCTCAGGTCCTGCGCGATGCGGAGTTCGAGTTCGAGCAGTTCCATCCGACGGGACAGCGCGTCCCGAATCAGTTGCCCCGCCACGAGTTGGTAGCGGGCCGGGTCGGGCTCGGATGCCGGGACGATGAGCGTTGCCGAATCCACATCAAGCCCCGGCCGGTTCACCAGACGCTTGAGTTCGCGCTGGCGGTCTTTCACGAGCAGTTCCGCGTCGATGATGGACGCCACCCGGCGCGAGACGCCGGCCTCCGAGCGGGTCACGTCGATCCTCGGCGCGACCTTCCCCAAAAACCGCTGGTCCGCCTGATCGAGTTGTCGCAAGGCCTGATCGAGTTGTTCCTGACGGACTCTGAGCAGTTGCAGCGACTCGACCACCAGCCAGTACGCACGATCCACCGCGGCGATCCGCCTGATGACCTCGAGTTTGGTCCGGGCCTGCGCAATGTCCGTGTCGAGCGCGGCGATTCGGATGCCGTGGGAGTTGGTCCAGCGCCCGGCATTGCGCAGCAACGGCAGACTGATTGACAGTTCGAGGTCCGTGGACCAGCGGTTGTCCCCATCAACGCCCGGGAACGTTTCGTTGCGCTCGATGGGCACACGCACGTTCGCGAACCCGCCCGACCGCAGCGGAACCCGAACCCCGGCGTCAAAGTCGAACGGGTCTGCGTCGCGATCCGGGAACACCAGGCCCCGCGCACGATCCGCCTCGCTGAAGCCGATGCGGCTGACGAACGCCGCCTCGAAGGCGGCCTCTTCCTCGCTCAGGACCGTTCCAGCGATGTCCGGGTCCAGAAGAACCACTTTCAGATCAAGATTATTCTCAAGTGTCCACGCGCGACACTGCTCGATCGTGACCTCCAAGCGTTCGGGTGCCATAGTGAGAAGGTCCGGATGTGGAGCCCGGAGATCGACCGACTCTGACCCGACTGGCTGACCCCGCCCCAGTTCCAGCGGCTCGATATTCCGGAGCCGCTCCAGCGGCGCGCGATCGCCATACTCCGACTGACTCGTCCGGAATGGGTCTGAGCAGCCAGGGAGCGATAAAGCGCCTCCCATCAACAAGATCCACGTTCGAGCCTTGAACGATCCTGCCGGCATGCGCTACCCCTATGAGTACTCCCGAATCCCCCCCAGACGCACCACTCTCGAGCACGAGCGGAACCCTCACAATACCCGCCCGCGCAGTTACGCGGCGGGTGCCCAGACCGCAGAAACTAGCGAGTTTTGCGCGCAAGTGCAACGCGCTGCCCAGCGCCCCAGCCCATTGCTGCGGGAATCGGCCGATACCGGACCGTCAGAAGGGGAACAGCGGAAGGAAACCGTTCGTACAAAAGGTTGCGGCAACCGCTGGCGCGGGTATTGTTTCGCCGGGCGTCCGTGCGCCTGATCGATTCTTTAGTATGGATTCAGTGATCCGATAATGACCCTCAGGGCGCAGCGTGGTGCGCCCGTCGTTGTGCATTGTTCGCGTAGACGAGGCAGGCGATCCGCCAATCCAATCGGACAACGGCGGAATGGACAAGATTATCAAGCACCCCCGGCGGCACCGTACCGGCGGGGGAGGAGAATCGAGCGATGACGAAGACTTTGGCAAGCGTTTTGGCGTTGGCGCTGGGGTGTATGGGCGTCTGCTCGTCGGCGATCGCCCAGCGCGCTGCAGCGCCAGGTGTGGTGGTCGTTGCGCCATCGCCCGAACTCGACGCGTTGGTGCTCGCGAACATGCATGTGAACCGGTACACGGTTCAGACGCTCGCGACGCCGGCGCAGAACATTCAGGAATGGTCGGTCCAGGTGGCCCTGGGTGCCCACACTTATGTGCTGGACCTGCGTCCGCATTCGGTGCGTGCGGACGACTTCCGCGTGCGCGTCCAGGGTGCCGATGGCGTGCTGCGCGAGGTTGAGCCGCCTGCCATCACGACCATGAAGGGCGAGGTCCGGGGGATGCCCGGCTCGTCGATCCGCGGTTCGCTGGTCGCGGGCGGGGCCGACCTGATCGTGACGCTCGACGATGGATCGCTCTGGGGCGTGCAGCCGCAGGCGCTGCTCGACGCGGCCGCCGCGCCTGGGGAACACATCGTGTACGACAACCGCGACGCGGTGGAAATGCCCGGCGAGTGCGGGGGCGCGATCGTCGGACCGGGGGCCGTCGATGAGCCGCCGCAGGACGTGTTCGTGCCGCGCGGCGGGCTGACGCGGATCTGCGAGGTCGCGTTCGATGCCGATGTCGAGTACTACGTGCTCAACGGCAGCAGCGTGCCCAACACCGTCAACGACATCGAGAGCATCATGAACGCGGTGGAGGGGATCTATGAGAACAACACCGGCGTGACATACGAGGTCACCGAGATCGTGGTGCGGACAGCCGAGCCTGATCCGTACTCCTCGAACGACTCGGGCACGATCCTGGACACCTTCAGGACAACGTGGCTCGGCTCGACCTTCACGCCCATCCGGCGCGACACGGCCCACATGATGACCGGCAAGGACATGGGCGGCGTGCTGGGGATAGCCTATCTGAGCGGCATCTGCACCAACGTCGGGTACGGCGTGTCGCGCTCGCGCTGGAGCACCAACACCGCCCGGCGGGTCGCGGTCACCGCCCATGAGATCGGCCACAACTTCTCGGCGGGCCACTGCAACCAGGATGCCCCGTGCAACGCGAATCCCATCAGCCAATGCCAGATCATGTGCTCCGCGATCCAGGGCTGCTCCACGACCATCACCTCCTTCTCTGCGTGCGAGGCCGGCGTGATCGAGACCTACGCGGACGGCCGGACCTGTCTGGCACAGCAGCAGCCATCAATCACCGCCCCGTTCTCGGACGCCTTTCCCTCGGCGACGATCGACGTCAACAAATGGGTGTACAACAAGGGCGTCACGTCCACCACCACTGGCGTGGGAGAGCCCAGTGCGGCGAACTCTCTTGAGATCGACTGCGCTGGCTCGGGGCTTTATCAGGACGACGACATCCGAACGCACTTCATCGTGATGACCGGCGTGAGCACGCCCGTGTTGCAGTATTGGGTGCAGGCTCGCGGCCCGGCCAACGGCGAGCAACTCTTTGTAGACGTATGGACCAGCCAACTCCGCTGGGTCAACAGGAACACGCTTACCTCCGACGGCGTGGACGATCCCGCCTACACCCAGCACACGCACACGCTCTCGGGCGTTGAGTTGCACGCCGAGTTCAGAGTTCGTTTCCGAACCGCGGTCGATGCAACGGGCGACAACTGGTTCATCGACGACGTGTACGCGGGCACCAACGGCGGTGCGCCCACCGGGTCGTGCTGCATCTCGGGCGTGTGCACCGTGACAACCCAGGTGGTGTGCGGTGCCGGAACATGGACCGTCAACGGCACATGTACTCCGAACCCGTGCTCCCAGCCGACTGGCGCTTGCTGCTACCCCCAGGGCTTCTGCTTCGTCATTCCGCAGGCGCAGTGCCTCGCGGAGCTCGGCACCTTCAGCGGGGTTGGCACAACCTGCAATCCCAATAACTGCCCCCAGCCCACGGGCGCGTGCTGCTACCCCCAAGGCTTCTGCTTCGTTATACCCGCGGCACAGTGCTCGGCGGAGGGCGGGGAGTGGCAGGGCGGTGGCACGACCTGCACACCCAACGACTGCCCCCAGCCGGCGGGCGCGTGCTGCTTCACCGATGGCAACTGCCAGGTGCTCACGGCCGATGATTGCGACGGCCTCGGCGGCGCGTTCCAGGGCGTCGGCGAGCCGTGCGATGTCGGAACGTGCCCGGCGGTGACCGGCGCCTGCTGTGTAAACAGCACCTGCATTGTGGTCAGTTTGGCCGACTGCAACACACAGGGCGGTTTGTTCCAGGGCCTTGGTTCGGTCTGCGGAGGCGCAACGTGCTCAGCGCCGACCGGGGCCTGCTGCACCGGCGCGATCTGTGTGATTGTCTCGAGCGCAAGTTGCAACACCCAAGGCGGCATCTATATCGGCAACGGCGCTGCCTGCAACGCGCCGGGTGACAACACCCAGCCCTGCTGCCGCGCCGACTTCGACGGTGACGACACCGTGGGCGTGCCGGACATCTTCGCGTTCCTCAGTGCCTGGTTCGCGGCCAGCGCGACGGCCGACATCGACGGTGATGGCATCGGCGTGCCGGATATCTTCGCATTCCTCAGCCTCTGGTTCGCCGGCGGATGCATCTGACGGCGGGTTGACGTAAACATTCAAGGCCCCGGGACGCTCGCGTCTCGGGGCCTTTTCGATTTTGGAATGCGGATAGGGAAGGAACTCAGAGGGAGCAGAGTCAGCAGAGGTGAGCAGAGAGCCGGAACCGGGAGCGGGAACACACTGCTTGACAGAGGCGGGCCGGGGCACGTCGGTTCCTATACTCCGTCCCGATTCGATTCTGATCCCCTGGACGCCCGAAGAACCGAGACCAGCCATGTCCGCAGAAGCCCCCAAGCCCGAAGCGCCCGCCGCGAGCGAGGGCGAGCCAATCGCCGGCAAGAAGTCGATGGACGCGATCATGTCGCTGTGCAAGCGCCGCGGCTTCATCTACCAGGCCAGCGAGATCTACGGCGGCATCAACGGCTTCTGGGACTACGGCCCCCTCGGCACGCTCCTCAAGCGCAATCTACGCGAGGCGTGGTGGCAGGACATGATCATGAACCCCGCGTGGGGCCGCAAAGGGCCCAACGGCGAGAGCGTGCGATGCGTGCCGGTGGAGACGTGCATCATCCAGCACCCCAAGGTGTGGGAGGCGAGCGGGCATCTGGCAGGGTTTGCTGACCCTATGCGGAAGTGCGGCAAGTGTGGGCATTTCGTGCGGGCCGATCAGTATTGGGACGTGCTCGCAGAGGCTTCAGAATGGTTCAACTCGCTCATCCAGGAGTTCGAGCCATCGGTGGCGGGAACTCAGACGCCCGGCCTCGACTCCGCGCGACTGCATAAGTGGGCAAGGGGCAAGGGAAAGAAACTTGCCCCAAATCTCGCTCTGGTGCGCAACCCCGAAGTGACACTGTCATGGCTCGCGACCAGAATCAACGGCCAGCCGAACGTGCCGCCGGATATGCACGAGATCGTCCGGCACATGGCGACCGAGCAATTGAACGCAACCGGGCTGCAGGAGCCCTGCCCGCGCTGCGGCGGAGAGTTGGGCGCACCGGCGCAGTTCAAGTTGATGTTCGAGACCTGGGCCGGACTTACGCAGTCTGATGACAACAAGGTCTACCTGCGCCCCGAGACCGCGCAGGGTATCTTCGTCCAGTTCAAGAACGTCGTCGATACCACCCGCGTCAAGATGCCCTTCGGCATCGGCAACTCCGGAAAGAGTTTCCGCAACGAGATCACGCCGCGAAACTTCACCTTCCGCTCGCGCGAGTTCGAGCAGGCCGAACTCGAGTTCTTCTGCCACCCCGATGACAGCCAGGCGTGGTACGCCTTCTGGCGCGACTTCCGCATGGAGTGGTGGCGCTCCATCGGCCTCGCCGGCGACAACCTCATCCTGCGCGAGCACGAGAAGGACGAACTCTCGCACTATTCGACCGGCACCTGCGATGTCGAGTACCGCTTCCCCTTCACCGCGCCCGGCTACGGCGAACTCGAGGGCGTCGCCCACCGCGGCAACTACGACCTCACCCAGCACCAGAAGCACTCGGGCATCAAACTCGACTACTTCGACCAGGACCGCGGCGAACTCCTGCCCAACGGCTCCAAAAAGGGCGAGCGCTACCTGCCCCACTGCATCGAGCCCGCCGCGGGCCTCGACCGCGGGGCGCTCGCGCTCATCTGTGAGGCGTACACGGTCGACCCGGCCCGCCCCAGCCCCGAGTTCATGAAGTTCCACCCCCGCATCGCGCCCATCAAGGCCGCGGTCTTCCCGCTGGTGAACAAGGACGGCATGCCCGAGACGGCCGCGGCCCTGCACGCCGATCTGAGCAAGCGGTTCGGTCGGCACGGGCTGATCGAGACCGACCCCAAGCAGACCATCGGCAAGCGCTACGCCCGCATGGACGAGGCGGGGTGCCCGTTCTGCTTCACGATCGACGGCGAGACGAGCAACGACCAGGCCGTGACCGTGCGCGACCGCGATACCGGCACGCAGCAGCGTATCGCCATCGACAAGGTCGTGCAGTTCGTGGGCGAGAAGCTGGGAGAGTGAGCATGGCCGCAACGCCCCGGCTTGTCCTCGTGCCGGGCCTGGGCGTCGATGCGCGGGTCTTCTATCCGCAGGCCGCGGCGTTTCCCGATCTGCTCGTGCCGCCTTGGCTTCCGCCGGAACAACGCGAATCCCTTGCGCACTACGCCAAGCGGCTCGCGGCGGGCGTGCGCGCGGTCGAACGCGGGCCGGTGGTCGTCGGCGGCCTGTCCCTCGGCGGGATGATCGCGCTGGAGATGTCGCGGCATCTCGATGCGCGGGCGGTGGTGCTGATCGCCAGTTGCCGGTCGCCCGCGGCGGTGTGCGGACCGCTGCGCATGGCCGAGCGGCTCGGTCGCGCGGTCCCCTCGGTGGCGGTGTCGTGGTCGCTCCGGCTGGCGCCGCTGTTCTGCGGGCGCGGCGGGGGGATCTCACGCCAGGATCGCAAACTGCTCGGGCAGATGGTCGCGGAGGTCTCCGTCCCGCTGCTGCGATGGGGCGCGCGGGCGATCATGGAGTGGCCAGGCGCGGCGGAGTCCAGCGCCCCGGTACACCACATCCACGGCGACCACGATTGGGTGATCCCGCTGAGGTGCGTGGCGGCGACGGTGGTGGTGCCGGGGGGGTCGCATGTGCTGAACCTGTCACACGCGCGCGAGGTGAATGAGATGTTGCGGGAAGTGGTCGGTGCGTAGAGAAGAAGGCATGAGGCGTCAGGCATAAGGCCTCAGACGGAAGCCAGAAGCCCAAACCGAATTCTACCAAACCCCGATTATCGAAAATCAGGCCGCTACTTGACGGAAGCCGGGTGATCCAGCGCCGCCGTACGCCGCATCGCCTCCAGCACCCGCGGCCAGGCTTCCGCAAAGTGGCCGCGAACCGTCTTCCACTCTTCGGTGTGCTGCGGATCGGCCTTTGCATGATCGGCAAACCCGAGGTGCGAGAGGCGCACGCGGGTCCGCGCAGCGCCCGCATCGTCCAGCCGGATGACGACCCATGTGTGCTTCTTGCGGGCGTTCGGATTGTCCGGCGGCGCGTTCCATGTGAACGAGAGCAGTTCCTCTGGCAGGTAACTCAGTACCGTGCAGCCCTCCGAGCCGCGCTCCCCCGCAGGCCCGTCGGCTCGGAAGTACAACTCGAACGGTCCGCCCGGCCGCACCTCGATCTTGTTCTCAACCCCCATCGCCCGCTTCCAGCCCTCGCCGGTGCTGAAGAGTTGCCACACCTCCGCCCGCGGCCCGGGCAAGATCGTCTCGATCTCAATCGCGCCGAGCGGGTCCGCGGCGTGCGCTGCGCCCTTGGGCCCGGCCGCGCCAGCGTCAAAGTGCGACTGGGCCTTCTTCATGCTCCACTCGTTGCCCGAGAGAAAGAACTTCCGCATCTCCTGCGACTCCGGGTCCGCGGTGTATCCCATGCCCGCGATGCGCATGTGCGTGCGCCCGTCGCCAAGGTCCGTCAGCGAGATCACGGACCAGGTGCTCCTCCAAGCCTCCTTCACCGGGAAGCCTGCCGGCGGCTTGGAGATTCGGAAGGCCAGCATCCGCCCGGGCTCGAAGGCGAGAACCTCCTGCTCGATCGTTCCCTCATCCCCGAGTTTCCCATCGGGCTTGTAGTGCGTGCGGATCTTGCCGCCCACGCGAAGGTCGAACTCGCACTGCGCCACGCCCCACATCTTGTACCCCGCGGCGGTCGAGATGCCCTTCCACACCTCCGCGATCGGCGCGTTGATGATGCCCTCGTGGATGAGTGGCGACGTGTCGGGCGCGCCGAATACCGTCGCATCCGCCGCGGGTGGGGCGGCGGCCTGGCTTGTTCGCTGCGCATCGGACTGCGCGAGGGCGGCAAAGGTGAGCGTGAACGCGGCGGCAACGGAAGCGACCTTGATTGCACGGTGCATGACAAACTCCGGTTGAGCGAGCGGGATTGGATTGATCTGATGTGGGTGCGTCGGCGCGCTGCGGCTCATCGCCATGCGCCCAGGATCGCGCCGACCATGAGCAGGAACACGAGTTGGTAGGCGAGGTCGATCGCGTATGCCCCGAAGGGCTTCTCCGAGGCGATCCACGCGGTGATGCCGATGGGCAACGCAACGCCCAGCCACAGCAGCAGGCCCATCGTGACGCCCGCACCGAGCGAGTTGATGCCGACGGAAGCGAAGAGGATGCCGAGCACCGCCGCGAGCATCGAGTAACTGACCACCATCCCGCCAAAGAACACGGCGGGGGGCCGGGCCGTTTTCATGCGCGCGAGTTGCTCGTCGGTGTACCCGTGCAGCCGTTGCCAGGGCTTGGCCAGCGCGGTATACCAGATGACGCCCAGGAAGAATGTCGCTATCGCCGCGACGGCAACGGCGAGCCAGTTGACCGACTCATAGTTCAGTGTCACGCAGTGCCTCCGGAAGTCCCACCCACCCGGTGTTCTGTTTCGGATTCCGCCGCGGCAAGCAGCAGCGAGAAGTACGCGCGCAGATGCAGGATGGACTGGTCCATCGGCGCGATGTTGCGCGCTGCGCGCGCCTGCATCATGCCGCCCTCCATCACCGTCAGCACGAAACGCGATAGCGCATCGAGGTCGGTGCCCGTCGGCAGCCGGTCGCGCGCCGATTCGAGCCACCGGCGAACGCTTGCCGCCCAGTTCTCAAAGTTCAATGTGATCAGCGCTCGGGCAGCGCTGTGGTCATCGGCGACTTCGAGTGCAAGGTTGCCGATCGGGCAGCCCATGCGGAAGTCGAGCGATGCCAGGCCATCGCGATAGTTCTTCAGCAGCAGAAAGACCCGCTCGATGCCGTCACCCGCGGCCGCCTCGACCGGCCCGATGATGACCGGGTGAAGCAGACGGACGTAATAGTCCAGCACCCCAAGCAGCAGGTCGTCCTTGCTCTCAAAGAAGTGATAGAGCGATCCGCTGTTGACCCCTGCTTCCCGAAGGATCGTGGAGATCCCGGTGGCGTGGTACCCTTGCTCGTGGAACAGCCGCCGGGCGGCTTCCAGAAGGCGATCACGCGTGGATGGTGGGGCTGGTTCCATCATTTGGTTGATCGTTCAATCTAAGCCATGTTGATCGACCAGTCAAGCGACCAGCTCGAATCTTCGTCGAAACGCACCGCCCGCGTTTCCCTATCATTCGCACCTGACAGTGTCGCGAAGGTGTATCGCCCCGACCCAACTCGGCGTATACCGCGGGCCGCGAGGGTGGAATCCTGGCCGGGACGGACTCTTGGGGGCAAGGGAGGGGAGGTAGGGCGGGATGGGTTCGAGGAGGCCGCGCGCGTGTGGAAATGGATCCTCGGAAGTCTGCTGCTCTTGATCATCCTGGCGGGCGTTGGCGGCTACTTCGTCTGGAGGATGCCCGCCACCAAGGAGTTCCTCGCGGCTTTCCAAGGCGGGGAGAAGGCGACGATTGTCAAACTGGAAACGGCGAGCCGCGGCGACCTGACGCGGTCCATCTCCGCGCCCGGCACGGTCGATGCCCGGACGCGTGTGAAGGTCAGTGCTCAGGTCTCAGCGCGGATCACCGCGCTCCCCTTCCGCGAGGGGCAGGACATCAAGGCGGGCGATGTCGTCGTGCGCCTGGATGCCGAGGAACTTCAGGCGAACATGGATTCGGCGCGTGCCGGCCAGCGGGCCGAGGAGGCGAGACTGGAGGGCACTCAGGCCGCGCTGGTGAGGTCCAGGAGCGAACTGGAGCGAGTCCGCTCGCTCCACAAGTCCAAGGACCGCTCCGATGCGGAACTCGAGGCGATCGAGGCGGCGCACCTTCAGCAGGAGTCCTCGCTCCGGGTAGCGGAGCAGTCGATCGAATCCTCCCGCGCGCAGGTCAGGCGTGCTGAGCGCGATTTGTCCAACAGCGTGATCGCCAGCCCGATCGACGGGACCGTGGCGCTCGTCAATAACGAGGTGGGCGAACTGGTGCTGGGCACGTTCAACAACCTCGGGCAGGTGATCCTCGAGATCGCCGACCTGACGCAGATCATCATGCGGGCGGAGGTCGATGAGGGGAACATCCAACAGGTCAAGCCCGGCCAGACGGTCACGGTGTTCGTGACCGCCTACCCGGGGCGCGACTTCCCCGGTCGCGTCGGCAAGGTGCGCCCGCAGAAGAAGACCTCTCTGCGCGACGGACGGAACTACTTCGAGGTCGAGATCATCATCGAACTCAAGGAGAGCGAGAAACTCCTGCTCGTCGGCGGTCTTGCGAACTGCGATATCCACGTCGAGACGATGTACGACGTGCTCAAGGTCCCCAGCCAGGCGGTGCTCGACCGCCGCATCGAGGAACTCCCCACCGATGTCGCAGCGCGCGTGACGGGCGTCGGCCGCAACAAGGCGTTCGCCCGAGTGATCTATGTGATCGTCAACGGAAAGACAGTGGCCATGCCGGTCTCCGCGGGCTCCAGCGACCTCCGCTCGACCGTGATCCTGCAGGGGCTGGAGCCCGATGCGAAAATCATCACCGGGCCGTACAAGGTACTCGCGACGCTCAAGCATGGTCAGGCCGTCGAGGAAGAAAAGCCGCCCGTCGCACCTTTGGGGCGCGCCGCCCCGGTCGCGGAGACCCCTGCCGCGAGCGAGTCCGCGGCCAAGAAGACCGACACCGCGGATGCCCCCACACCGCCCGCGCCCGCGAGCACCGCGAACTAATCCGCTCCGCGTTGCTTCGACCTTCCCATGACAATTGCCTCCCCGGTTCCCATGACCATCGCCATCCGCAAACTCGAGAAGATCTACCGCGTCGGGGTCGAGCGCATCCATGCGCTCCGCGGCATCGACCTCACCATCGAGCGCAACCAGTTCGTCGCGATCATGGGCGCTTCGGGCTCGGGCAAGAGCACGCTGATGAACATCCTCGGATGCCTGGACCGGCCCAGCAAGGGGAGTTACGAACTCAACGGCCGCCAAACGCACACGATGGGCGCGGGCGCGCTCGCGCAGGTGCGGAACGAAGAGATCGGGTTCGTGTTCCAGTCGTTTGAGTTGCTCTCCCGACAGACCGCGCTGCAGAACGTCATGCTCCCGCTGCTGTATTCCGGCAAGCACGCCTTCAACGCTCGCAAGATGGCCGTGCGAGCGCTTGAGCGAGTGAAACTCGCCGACCGGATGAAGCACCGCCCAAGCCAACTCTCCGGCGGGCAGCGCCAGCGGGTGGCGATCGCCCGTGCGCTGGTGAGCGAGCCGAGTTTGCTGCTGGCCGATGAGCCGACGGGCAACCTGGACTCGCAGACCGCCGCGGACATCATCGGCCTCTTCAAAGCGCTGCACAACGACGGGCAGACCATCGTGGTCGTGACCCACGAAGAGGATGTCGCCGGGCACGCGGGCCGCATCATCCGCCTGCGCGACGGGCGGGTGCTGACCGACTACCCGACCAACGACGACCCGGTGCATCGGGAGTACCTCAACGCGGTGGCGGGCATGGCGCGACGGGCCGCGGAGATCACCGCCGCGGGCAACGCCCTCGCGGGGGCGGGTGCGCCCGCATGATCGTCCTCCGCCTGCTCCTCCAGACCGTGGTGCTCGCGATCGGCCAGATCTGGGCCAACCGCTTCCGCGCTGTGCTCACGACCCTCGGCGTCATCATCGGCGTCGCGGCGATTATCGCCGTGGTCGGGGCGATGACCGGAGCCGAGCGATTCATCCTCTCGCAGTTCGAGAAGATTGGCACGCGGCGAGTTTACATCGACGGCACCATGCCCGACTCGATGCAGACCAAGACCACCTGGCGGGAGGTGCAACTCAAGGAACGGGAACTGATCGCGATCGCCGAGCACTGCCCATCCGTCGAGAAGATCACGCCCATGTTCTTCGGCGGCTACTCGATCGAGCACGCCAAGAAGAAGATTGACGGGGCATCGGTCGTGGGCATCTGGCCGGAGTGGCACGACATCGAGGGGCGAGCCGTCATCCAGGGCCGCCCCTTTTCGAGCATCGACGAGCAGGATAAACGCCTGGTCTGCCTGATAAACGATCAGGCGATCACCGAACTCGACCTGCCCGAGGACCCGACCAACGTGTTCATCCTCATCGGCGGGCGGCGGTTTATGATCGTCGGCGTGGTGGAGACGATCCAACTCTCGGGAATGTTCGGCGGGGGCGACACGTCGACGGAGGTGTTCATCCCGTTCGCCACCGCGCGCCTGCTCAACCCCACAGGCTGGATCAACATGGCATGGGCGCAACTCAGAACGCCCGAGCAGGCCGAGGATGTCGAGGCCGAGGTCCGGTTTGTCATGCGGAGCATGAGGGGGCTGGAGCCCGGCGACGAGGACACCTTCATCGTCCGCGTGTTCCAGCAGTTCATCGACCAGTTCCGCTCCGTCGCGGCCGTCCTCACCGTCATCCTCGGCGCAATCGTTTCCATCTCCCTGGTCGTCGGCGGCATCGGCATAATGAACATCATGCTGGTGTCGGTGTCGGAGCGGACGCGCGAGATCGGGCTGCGCAAGGCGGTCGGCGCGCGGCCCATCGTCATCCTCATGCAGTTCCTCGTGGAGTCGATCGTGCTGTGCCTGATGGGCGCGGCTGTGGGCTGGGGGATCGGTCAGGGCCTCGTACTCATCGTGCGCATCTGGCCCGGCTCGCCGCTGCCGGAGGCGAGCGTCCCGGCATGGGCGGTGCTGCTCTCGGTGGGGTTCTCGGTGTTCATCGGCGTGGTGTTTGGGATGTTCCCCGCGATCAAGGCGGCAAGGCTGGACCCGATCGTTGCGCTGCGACATGAGTAAGGTGGGGGGGGGAGGGTAGTCTCTTTGAGATTTGAAATTTGAAATGTAAAACTGGAACTCAGAGGTCAGGAATCAGCAGAGACGCGGGGGTCAGGCGACTGCTGCGGTGTGGCTTTGCGGTGGTCGCGGGCCTGCTCGGCGCGTGCTCAAACCCGCTCGGGCCGATCGATTCGGATTACGGACGCCGGGTCGCCCCGGAGCGGCTGAGGGCCATCGAGCGATTCAACGCCGAGAGCGCCATCGCGCCGGCCCCGCCCGCGGAAGAGCCGGCGCTCGCCAAGGCCGCGAGCAAGCGATTCGAGGGCCTCGCGCAGGTCTCCCTCACCCTCGAGCAGGTCCGCGCGGCAACCCTCGCCAACAACCTCGAACTCCGGGTCGCGCTCATCGACCCTGTTGTTGCGGCGGAACGCGTCACCGAGGAGGAGGCGCGGTTCGAGGCGGTCTTCCGGCCACGCGCGGGCTATCGCGAGAACGACGACCCCACCTTCGACGTGACCGCTAACAACCAGCAGGACTCGGCGTTCATCGGCGCGGGCGTGGACATCCCGCTCCGCACGGGTGGCCGGGTCAGCGTTGACCTGCTCGAATCGCGTTCCGAGACCAGCAACCCGTTCTTCACGCTCAACACGGCTTACAACTCCGACCTCACGGTCTCCATCAGCCAGCCGCTGCTGCGCAACGCCGGGCGGCGCGCGACCACCTACCCCATCCGCATCGCCGCGTACCAGGACCAGATCACCCAGGCACGAACCAAACTCGAGGTCATCCGTCAACTCGCGCAGGCCGACCGATCCTACTGGATCCTCGATGCGGCCCGGCGTGCGCTCGATGTCGCGCAGCAGCAGTACGAACTCGCGGTCGAGCAGCGCGACCGCTCCAAGCGGCGCGTGGATGCAGGGGACGTTGCTGAGATCGAGATCATCCGCGCCGAGGCGGGTCTGGCCGACCGTCTCGAGGCAATCATCGTCGCCGAGAACGCTGTGCTCCAGCAGCAGCGCACGCTCAAGCGCATCATCAATCAGCCGGGGCTGGAACTCCGCACCACGACCATGATCGTCCCCGCCAGCGCGCCCGACCCGGTGCGCTACGTCTTCGATGGCCCTGCGCTCGCCGACCAGGCGGTCTCAGCGCGCATGGAGATGCTCGAACTCGAACTCCAACTCGCGCTCGACTCTTCGGGGATCGAGTTCGCCAAGAACCAGGCCCTGCCGAACTTCCTGCTCGACTACCAGTACAGCATCGGCGGTCTGGGCGCAACCGCCCGCGACTCGAACGACCAACTCATCGACAACAACTTTGAGAGTTGGTCCGTCGGCCTGTCGGGCGAGATCCCGCTGGGCAACGTCGCCGCGAAGTCGCGCATCGAGCAGGCGATCCTTGGCCGTCTCCAGCGGCTGGCGACGCGCGACGCGCGCGATCAGGCGATCCGGCAGGAGGTTCTCGCGGCGGTCGATAACGTGGAGGCCGCGTGGCAGCGGATCATGGCGTCGCGTCAGAACGCCGTCGCCTCGGGCCGGGCGTTCGCCGCCGAGCAGCGCCAGTTCGGTGTCGGCGACCGGACCAGCACCGATGTGCTGAACGCCGCGGCCCAACTCGCCGACGCCCAGCGCTCGGAGATCCGGGCGCTGGCGGATTACCAGATCTCGCTTGTGGACCTTGCGTTCGCCACCGGAACGCTGCTCGGGGCCGCACGGCTCGACTGGGCACCGGTGGACCCCCGCGGCGGCCCGGACAACGACCCAACCCCGCCGGGTTTCCCGAGCACGCCCGAGGGGGTTGACAAGGGGTTGCCGCCCATGGGTCGGTCGAGGTGACCGTACCTCTAGTAATCACGGCCGCGAACGCCCTGCGGTGTGTTGTGCAGGGGCTGGGCGGCAGACGGGTGCGGGTTCAGGACGTTAGCCACCGGCGTCGCGGCCTTTCCCGGCAAAAGTTCGGAGATGTGCCCATCAACGAAGAGCATCGGTGCAGGGTTGCTGAGCATTCCGGGCATGAGAGAGCGATGCCTCCGGAGGTAGGGCATCTCGCCGTCCCACATGACCACCTTGGAGGCGGGGAAGAGCACGTCCTGCAACTTGGTGGGCCTCAGGAGCGTTGCCGTCGACGTACCGGGCATATCGCTCCAGAGTTCGGGCCGTGCGACGAAGGTATGAGAGTATCGGTACGCGCAGGGAACGGGGGTTGGTTTCCTCAACGACGACGGGCTGATCCAGGTGGCGGCGTGTTCCCGCCAGGGTGCGACGCGATGGAACAGCACGGGCCACTGCACGTCAAAGCTCCAATGGCCGGTCGACGCCATCATCCCCGGTTCGTCGAACGCAACACGATAAAATCGCCCGGCCTCCCCGAACGGGTAGGTATCGCGCTCCTCGGAAACGTAGTGTGAGAGCGCCGCGAAGATCTGGGTCAGGTTCGAGGTGCTGCGGGTGGCGCGTGCCCTCTCCCGCGCCATCGCCAGGCCGGGGATCGTCAGCCCGACGAGAACACCGATGACGGCGACAACAACCAAGAGTTCAAAGAGCGTGAAACCGGGGGACTTCCATGTCACCCGAGGGCGACGCGCCGTATGGAACGATGACAGTTGCGGGTTCATATCGGCGGGACGACGATGATCGCTCGTGATGCGCTGGGAGAATACGTTGTTGTCTTCGATGGCAGCCACTGCCCGGTCCTGGGCGAGCGAGTGAGCCACACGCCCACAAGCAGCCGTGTCGGCACACCCTCATAGGTGTGCATGACAGGGATGAGAATCTCGACGGTGTCGCCGGTGATCCGAGTTCCGTACGGCGTGTCCTGGACGACCTCGTTGAGAGCGGTGAATCGCGGCCCGAACACGCTTCGCACGGTGAGCCCGCCCTCGGGTGCCGCCAAAGGAAGACCTTGCGCCACCCGCGTGCGCACGACCACTTGATCAACGGAAACGGGTGCCTGCCGGTAGGCCGACAAGCACTCTGCCCACAGCCGACGCGCCTGGGACTTCTCCGGCTCCGGGGTTCCGGGGACGAACGGCGTCCCGCCAAGGTCCGCGATATAACGCTCGTGGTCCGCCACATCGCCCGCGAAGACAACCCCCATCCAGGCTGTCACCGTGCGCACGATTTGGGACCGCTCGCTTTCGGAGAGCGGGGTCGGAAGCGAACCGAGTTGCCTTCCAACTTCCAAGCGGATCGCGGCCTGCGTCGCCTCAAGTGCTTCGGGTGTGTCCGTCGCACCGTCGAGCGGCGCGAGAACATGGGAGTTGAAAGCGACATCGCTCGCCGAAAGGGCCGGGGACGTGCCGCTGGTCGGTTCTGGGCGCCCGCTGAAAGGGGCGAACCGATAGAGCATCGGCACCGCGACAGCGCAGACTAAGAGCATGCCGATGATGGCCCAAGGGATTCGCTTCATGGGAGAACCGTCCATGTGCTTGGAGTTGTCGCCGTTGATCCCGGTGCCTCGATCAGGGTGTCGCCACGCAGTTCGGGTGCGTGGGCGGGTCTTCCGTCAGGCACCCGCATACGCACGCAACACCGACCACAACGCCCTGAGTGTTGCACACCTTCATGCACGCCTGGTACCGATCTCCCGGCGTGGCGCACGGCAAGCCGCCGTACGAGGTGAAGCACTCGGTGCATGTGATGGTGCATTTGACCGTGGCGCTTCCGCCGCCTGGCAACGGTTGGTTGCACTTGTAGGGGGGAAAGGTGCAGCCCATGCCGCCAAAGGCGATGCCGACGGCGAGCCACCCCAGCGTCGCAACGATCAGGATCGCCGGGGCGGCGCGTTGAACCGACTGAAACATGCTGCGAGTCATGGGTTACTCCTTTGTTTGCGGAATGGGTCCGACATTTGACAGGTGACCGCGAAGCGCGTGGAGGGCCAATCCAACGGCGAGCAGCAGACAGGAAGTTCCAACGGACAGCGCACGATCAACCGACGGGTCTGTATTGATAGAGGGCAAGCCACACCCGCACGCCTGGCTGGGCGCAATGAGAAGCAGTGCGATTTGAAACACCAGAAACGCGGTCAGCAGGTACACCGTCGCGCCGGACAGCAACGACGACCGCCAGCGCGCGCAAAGACCCACGCCAAGACAGAGTTCAAGCAGCGTTACAACAGCCACGATCCCCCAAGCGATCAAAGGATCTTGGGTCAGCACCGCCCGCACGGCGGATATCGCAATGGTTGGGTTCAGGGCTTTCGATGCGCCACTGAGCAAAAAAACACCGCCGAGCGCCAATGACAGGACGTTTGCAACACTCCGCCCCCCCCGCCCAGTTTCGGAAGAACATGGCAATCTTACGAGGATTCAATGACTCAGGAGATTTGCTGGTGTCACCCGGCGACAGACTCGCTCGAAAACTGCCACCTATTGCCTTGGACGTATTCACCATGCGCAGATTACCAACCTCGCCTCACGATGTCAAACTCGCTTCCAGTGCGCCAGCGACGAATACCCAAATACCGCACAGAACCCTTGCGGCAAAGAAGGTTTCTCGGCGTGGTGGTTCCCGCACACCTCAGCAGGTTAGACTACTTTCATTTGGCGGAAGTTGGGGTATGCTGTCGTTCCCGTCGCCTGTTCTGCGGACCCGTCTTGAGTCCCCGTTTGGAGCCTCGCTATGGCCTTGCATTTCAGCCTTGTGGCCGCCACCGTTCTGGCCCTCGCGGGCATGACGCACGCCCAACTCCTGGAGAGCCCGGTCGCTGGGCGCTCAGTAAGCAGCGCGGGCGGTGCCGACGTGTTGGTGGTGGGGGACGATGGGGGGTTCCGCGGCCCCGGCCCATCGCAGTTCGTCAACTGGGAGCACCCGCACGTCCACCCGATCGACACCACCCCTGATGGGCAGTTGTTGCTCGTCGTGAACACGGCGGATAACCGGCTGGAGGTGTTCTCGATCGCCTCGGGCGTGCCTGTCCGGCTGCGGTCGATCCCCGTCGGTGTCGATCCGGTCACGGTGCGAGCGCGGTCCAGCACCGAGGCGTGGGTCGTGAACCACATCTCCGACACCGTGTCGATCGTGAACCTGACGACGGGCAATGTCGTGCGGACGATCAAGACCAAGGATGAGCCGTGCGACGTGGTGTTCGCGGGCGGGGTCGGCCTCGCGGCGACACGGGCGTTTGTTTCCTGCTCGGCGGTCAACACTGTGCAGGTGTTCGATCTGGCCAATCTCGCGGCCGCGCCCACCAACATCGCGATCCTCGGCGAGGACCCGCGGGCCATGGCCGTGAGCCCCGACGGCACGCGCGTGCTGGTGGCGGTGTTCGAGTCGGGGAACCATTCGACCGTGTTGGGAGGCGGCAGCGCATCGAGCACGACGATCGGGTTCCCGCCCAATGTGGTCAACGACACAACCGGTCCGTGGGGCGGCGCAAACCCGCCTCCGAATGACGGCGGCCTGTTCGAGCCGCCCATCGGCGTTGCAAACCCGCCGAAGGTCAGCCTGATTGTGAAGAAAAATGCGCTGGGCCGGTGGATGGACGACAACGGGGGCGACTGGACCAACATGGTCTCCGGTCCGGCGGTGCCCCCGGCTACAGTCAACCCGTCGGGGCGCGTTCCGGGCTGGGATTTGTATGACCACGACCTGGTGTTCATCGATGCGGGCACGCTCGAGACGTATTACGCGACCGGCCTGATGAACCTCTGCATGGCGATGGCCGTCAACCCGGCGACGGGCGAGGTATTGGTGGTCGGCACGGATGGGACCAACGAGAAGCGCTTCGAGCCGAACCTCAAGGGAACCTTTGTGCGGGTGCAGGCCGCGCTCGTGGCCGACCGTATTTCTGCGGCTGTGATCCCGACGACCCAGTGGAACGTCGATCTGAACCACCACCTCGCGGACATGAACTACGCCGCGGGGACCGTGGCGCAGGCGCTGCGGGACCAGTCGATCGGCGATCCGCGCGCTTTCGTCTGGCGCGATCTGGGCGATGTGGGCTTTGTCGCGGGAATGGGCTCGAACAACGTCCTCGTCATCGACGCCTCCGGCGAGCGCGAGACTGCGGGCGGCTCAGCGATCATCGAGGTCGGGCAGGGTCCGACGGGCCTGGCGCTCGATGAGGCCCGCTCCCGCCTCTATGTCCTGAACCGCTTTGACGCGACAATCTCGGTGGTCGATACATCCTCCCGTGCGGTCGTCGCCAACGTGCCGTTCTTCGATCCCACTCCCGTGGCGATCCGTCTTGGGCGACCGCACCTCTACGACACGCACCGGACCTCGGGTCTCGGGCAGGCCTCGTGCGCATCGTGCCACGTCGATTCGCGGTTTGACCGGCTCGCGTGGGACCTTGGCGACCCCGAGGGCGCGAGCATCGCGGTAACCTCGACGAACTACAACCTGGGCATGAGCGTCCCCGGCCTCAACACCGGGTTCCAGCCCTTCCACCCGATGAAGGGTCCGATGACCACGCAGACGTTCCAGGACATCATCGGCAAGGAGCCGCTGCACTGGCGCGGCGATCGTCTGGGCATCCGGGACTTCAATGGCGCATTTGTCGGACTGCAGGGCGATGATCAGGTCCTGACCATCCCGCAGTTGCAGGAGTTTGAAAACTTCCTGGCGACGATCACCTATCCCCCCAACCCCTTCCGCAACTTTGACAACACGCTGCCGACGAGCCTGCCGCTGCCGGGGCACTTCACGACCGGGCGGTTCGCCGCCGCGGGCCAGCCGCTTCCCAACGGGAACGCTGTGACTGGCTTGGCCTCGTACCGCGCCCAGGGCGCAGCCGCTCTCGACGCCGGCGCGATCGCGTGTGTCACATGCCACACACTGCCGACGGGCGCTGGCAGCGATTTTCGACTCCAAGGCTTCACCTTCGTGCCCTTCCCAGTAGGGCCCAACGGCGAGCGGCACCTGGCGCTGGTCTCGCAGGACGGGCTCACGAATGTCTCGATGAAGATACCGCAGACCCGGAACATGCAGGAGAAGACGGGTTTCAACGCAACGCAGGTGCGCAACACCGCGGGCTTCGGGGTGCTGCACGACGGATCGGTTGACTCGATCGAGCGCTTCGTCTCCGAGCCGGTCTTCTCGGTGACCTCCGATCAGATGATCGCGAACCTGACGGCCCTGATGCTGGCCTTCAGCGGCTCAGAGTTGCCCCTCGGCTCGACCAACCTCGCGCTCCTCGAGCCCCCCGGTCCCCTCAGCAAGGACACGCACGCCGCAGTCGGCGCTCAGACCACCGTGGTGACCACCGGGACCGCCGACACCGCGCTCATCAACTCCATGATCGCGCTGGCAAACGCGAACAAGGTCGGCGTCATTGCCAAGGGAGTGGTGGGGGGCGTTGCCCGCGGCTGGAAGTACAATGGCGGCGGCGTCTTCCAGTCCGACATCGCAGCGCAGACGCACACGCAGGCGCAACTGCTGGCCCTCGCCGCGCCGGGTAGCGAGATCACGCTCACCGTGGTCGTGCAGGGGACGCAGGTCCGAACCGGCATCGACCGCGACCTCGACGGCTGGTTCGATGCCGACGAGTCATCCGTGTGCGCCGACCCGGCGGACGCGGCGGATCATCCCGGCTCGCCTCTGTCCCTCGATGTCAACGGCGACCTGGTGGTCAACGTGCCCGACATCTTCGCGTTCCTCACCGCGTGGTTCGCGGGGAGCGCAGACTTCGACGGCTCGGGCACCACGCTCGTGCCGGACATCTTCGCGTATCTGTCGGCATGGTTTGCGGGTTGCTGAGAGATGTCTCTTGATTGATGTGCCAACACGCACGCGTCTTGCGCGTGGCCAGTATGCGTGATGCGCGAAAAGTTCCGCACATGAGCAGGGGCGTCCCGGGCACTGCGGAACGATCCCTTACGCACACCCCGCGAACCACGCGCTCAGGAACGCGAAGATGTCGGACACCTCACGCGTGCCGTTTCCGTCGAAGTCGGCGCGGGGGTCGTTGGCAAACCAGGCGCTCAGGAACGCGAAGATGTCCGGGACATCGAGAGTCCCGTCGCCATTGAAATCCGCCGCACAGCCGAGGCCGACAAAGTGCGCAGAATCGTCGAGATTGATCCAGCCGACGTTGCTGCCCCAGGCAAACCCGCGAAGCCGCCGGGCGCCGGCGTCGTAGCGGGCCTGCTGTCCGGAGGCGGTGAGCGAGGGCGCGGTATCGAAGTTGACCCAGCCGATGTTCTCGCCCCAGCCGAACCCGAAGAGGTTGCCCGTTGGCGAGAGGTTCACGCCCGAGTCCGAGCCGTCCGTGTTGGCGTAGTGGACTCCGCCGGTTGGGGTGTTGTCGCCAAGGTGCATCCATCCGACGTTCTCGCACCACACAAAGCCGGACAGGCGGTTGGTGCCGATGCGTGCGCCATGCGCGCCATCGGGGTCGCCGGCATCACGCCAGTTCATCCAGCCGATGTTCTCGCCCCACGACCATTTGTTCGTCGCGCTGACATTGGTGGGCTGGGCGCCGGCGCTGGCGGCGAGGGTCAGGCCGAGCAGGGTCGTGGCGATGTGAGCGGTGCGCATATGGAACTCCGGTGGCTGGATGAGGGCTTAGTACTGGATGTTGGCGCGGGGGTCGCAGCTCTGCTGCATGGCCCCGGAGTCGATGATGCGGCCCACCGCGTTGCCGGGCTGGACGACCGAGAAGGCCCCGAGGGGCCCGAAGGTACACGAGTTCGAGATCACAAGGTTGCCAAGGCCCTCGACGAGGATGCCGCCGGCGTTGCCTGTGCAGGAGCAGGCCTCGATCTTGCCGCCGGTGAAGGTCGAGAGGCACTCGAGGCCCCTGCCGCCGCTGTGGCCCGAAAGAACGCAGCGCAGGACCTGACCGCCAACGCAGTTGCTCAGGCTCATTCCCGCCAACGAGTTGCTGGAGCAGACACAATCCACCGAAGACCAGGTGCAGCTCACGCCTGAGGAGGAACCGCAGGCCATGCCCGGGCCGGTGTTGTTGCTCGCCACGCACCGGTGCAGCGAGACCGAGGAGCAGTCCGTGAACAGCATGCCACCGCCGGTGACGGCCGGGTTGGACCCGTTGAGCTCGGCGACGCACTCGGCGATTGCGCAGGTGCCGTCGGAGCAGCGGATGCCAGCACCCCCGTTGCGGCGCGAGGCTCCGCCGGTAATCGTGAGCGTTCCCACGACGCTCACGCCGTCGCCGCCGTTGCGGTTGCAGACTGTTGAATCAAGGACGAGGCAGCCCGACTCGAGGTGCAGCCCGTCCCCGCCGTTGTCCGCCACGTCGCAGGCCAAGCCCGAGAACCTGCCCGGGCCGCACCGCATCCCGTGCGAGGCGTTCTGGTGGACTGTGCAGCCGGTCATTGAGCCAGCGCTGTCGAAGGGTGAGCCGACGCGGATGTCGAGTCCGAACAAGCCGTTGCCGGAAAGGCGGGTGGAGGTCATGTCCACCGGGCAGTCGCACTGACACCCCGACCCGACGTTGGAGCTGCACACGGACGACTCGAGATGGAGCGAGCCGCCGGTGAGGGTGAGCGCGCGGTCGATGCACGTCATCGACACGCCGTCCCCGCCGTTGCCGACGCAGCGCAGGTGCGAGCAGGTACAACTGACGCTTGATGTGGCGGAGGCCCGGACCTCAACACCATTCCCTCCGTTGAAGGCGCAGCGCATGTCCACGATGTCGACGCCCAGGATGCCCGTCCCCGGGCGCTCGATCGACAGGCCCGAGCCGATGTTGCTCGAGAACGTGCATCGTCTCGCGGAGACTTCGAGGGCGACCGTGCTGGACGGGCAGGTGACCCGCAGCCCGCCGCCGCCGTTCTGAACAACGTGGGCCGCCTCGTGGGCAAGGCGGGCCGAGGTGGGAGGGGTTGTCCACTCGTGCAGGATGCCGTCGAGGCTGCACAGGCTGACATCCAGGCTGCTCGACGAGGCGTCGGGGCAGTCCACGATGTGCAGGCCGTTGCCCCCGCAGGCGGTGATGCTGCACCCCTTGTTCACAGTTTGTGCCAGGTCGGACCCGGCCTTGAACTTCAAGACGGAGATCACCGAGATGCCGTCGCCGCCGCAGAAAGAAGCGTCGCACGCGCCGATATAGGTGATGTCGCCGCCTTCGATGTGGAAGCCTTCCTGCGTGCAGGAGGAGCAGGTGACGCCGTCGAGGTGGAGCTGCGAAAAACTGCTGACATCCACGCCCCGCAGACAGAAGTTGAAGGAACTGATGCTGACCTTGCAAGAGGGGAACGGGACGGAGGAGCCTTCGCAGTGCAGCCCAGCGCCGGCGCAGCGGTCGGCGCTCGACCCCGAGCAGTCGCCCGACCAGCCCAGCAGGTGGATGCCGTCACCGTCGACATCGCCCACGGCAACACGGACAACCGAACACTCCGGCCCTGCCCAGCCCGAGGCGCACTCGCAGCGGACGCCATCGCCGGCGCAGCGCATCACGCTCAGGTCGCTCATGCTGACCTTGCCGGTGCCCAGGCCCCCGCCCGCCCCTACAGCCTCCACATGCACGCCGTGCGATGACGAGTCTGCGACCGACGAACGGGTGATCGTGACATCGCAGGTCCCGCCCGAATCGGTGCTCACATGCACGCCGCTTCCGCCGGTGCATCGCATCACGCTCAGGTCGCTCATGCTGACCTTGCCGACGCCGAGCCCGGTCGCACCCTGCACAGGCCCGCTGACATCGACATCCACGCCGCCGCCGCCGCAGGTGCGTGCACGGATGTTACTGATGATGCACATGCAGTGGTGGTGCGACACCACGCGGCAGGCCGCGCCGCCGCAGTCCGTGATCGTCAGGCCGCCGATATCGCAGACATCGACGTCCGAGATGTTCATCCCATCGCCGCCCCAGGAACTGATGCGGCCGTTGACCTCGAGCGCGAAGCGACCGCTGGTGAAGGTGCGCTGGCCCGTTGACTGACCGCTCGGCCGGTCGCGCACGACCACGCCGTGCAGCGAGCCGGGGACACCGTCGAGCGAGAAGCCGTTGAGGTCAAGGACGACCGAGCCGTCGCAGGTGATCTCGATGCCGCTCTTGCCCGGCAGGCCGCGGATGTCCGCCGTGACGACGTACACGCCGGGCTGATCAATCAAATGCACCGCGGTGTCCGAGCCGGCGAGCGAGTTCACGATCCGGCGCGGCTCGATCTGGTCCAGCCGCTTCATGCTCGTGGAGACCGGCCCTTGCGGCGGAGTGAGTTGCGCGTTCGCAACGCTCGCGCCGAGAAAGATGGCCGTCACCCAGAACGACACCATCCGCGCCGCGCGAAGAGATCCACCATTCATGAGTCAATCTCCATTGTTATTCCAGCCTTGCCATGTGCTAGAACAGAACATTCCGCGAAATTATCGAGCGATAAGGACCGTAAACGATCGGTGAAAGATACCTCAGACTGAGGCTCTTTGCAAAGAGGGCGGTCTTTGTTCGCAACTTCCGCACGAACGCTGTAACTCATTGTGGGGCCAGCAGATAAAGAGGCAGAGCAAAGTCATCCGCAGTCGCGCGGTTGCCCCGAATGAGAAGATTCGGTTCGATAACTCCCTCGATGTTCAGGGGCAGGACGCAAACCACGCGGACAGGAACGCGAAGATGTCCGGAGTGAACACCGTGCCGTTGTTGTTGAAATCGGCACGCGGGTCGCCGGCAAACCACGCCGACAGGAACGCGAAGATGTCCGGCACATTCACCACGCCGCTTCGGTCAAAGTCGCCCGGGCAGATGAGCCTGAACTGGCGCATCATCTCGTGGTCCTCGTGCTCCAGCATGTGACAGTGGTAGGGGTACAGGCCCGGCGCGCCATCAAACCGCGTGATGACACGGGTGATCAGTCCCGGCGGAGACTGCACCGTGTCCTTCCAGCCTGTCTCGGATGGGGAAGGCGGCAGGAGCGGTCCGACCGCGGTGACGTTCTCCCCGAACACGACGAACGCTTGCCGGTTCAGCACCTGGAACGAAACCAGGTGCATGTGCATCGGATGCACGATGTCGGATCGGTTGATCCAGGCCCACGTCTCGGTCGTCCCGATGAGCGGGAACTCGGTCAGGTCGTCCCACATCAGGCCGTTGATCATCCACACGCCGTCGGTGTGGTCGGGGCAGTTGGCGTGCGCCGGCAACTTGACGAGTTCGAGATTCCTCTGGCGGATTGATTCCGAGGCAGGAATCGCGGGCACGCTCGAAAGCGCAGCCGGGATCGGCGCGGTGTGCCCCATCGGCGCGGTCACGATGAACTTCATCACCTCGGGGATGATGCTCTCGACCGGACCGTTTGGGAAAGGCGCGACCGCTGAGTTCGTGAGCACCACCTGCGCCCCCGCGCTGTAGCCGGCGAAGTCGATCACAATGTCCGCCCGCTCACCCGGCGAAATCGTCAGCGACTGCACGGAAAGCGGCTCCTGGAGGAGGCCACCGTCGGTGCCGATCACCAGGAACGCGACACTGTCGGACAGCGCGAGCGTGTAACTCCTCGATCCCGAGGCGTTGAGAAGGCGGAAGCGGTACTTGCCCCGCTTGACGTTCAGGAACGGCCACACCTTGCCGTTCACCAGGATGAAGTCGCCGAAGAAGTGCTCACGCCAACGATCGGTGTGGTAACGCAACGAGCCGTCTGGGTTGAACGATCTGTCCTGGATCGCCAAGGGCACCTCGAACTCGCCCTCGGGCAGGTCCAGCGCATCCTCAACGCCGTCTCGCAGAAGATAGAACCCCGCAAGCCCCATGTACACGTTCAACCGGGTGATGCCCAGCGCGTGATCGTGGTACCACATCGTCGCGCCGCGCTGCCCGTTGGGATAGGTGTACAAGTCGGACTGCTGGCCGGGAGGGAACGTGAGGTCCGGGTGGCCGTCACTGTCGGTCGTGGTCTTCGCGCCGTGCAGGTGAACAACCGTGACGGGCACGCCGCCGCTCATTTCAGGCCCGTGCAGGCACTCGTCCACGCTCAATACATGGCCAGATCGCAGCTCGCCCGTCTCGAGCACACGCAGGTCGTTGATCCAGTTGACCGTCACCGGCTGGTCCGTGTGCGCCTCGATCGTCGGACCTGGGAACGTGCCGCCGTAGCCCCACAGTCGCGTGGGTGGCAGGTCGCGGTGGAGCGTCTTGGTGAACTCGATCATCGGCATGTCGTAATGCGCTGCGCCCCCAGGCACGCCCGAGACCGGCTGGGCGATCGGCGGAACGGTCAGCGCATCGACGAACGGCTCGAGGATGGTCGGGCAAACGACCCCGGCGCACGCCGCCGAACCCCCAAGAAAGTTGCCCTGCTGGGCCGTGCAATCCGCGACGGTGAGTTGCACGCACACCCCGAGGGGCAGGCAGCAGGCGCCAAAGGGTTGCGGGCAGGGGTTGGGCGCGCAGAGAGCAGACTGTGCATCGAACACGCCCCCCTGCGTCGCGCACGCCGACTCGGTAAGCACCGCGCACGCGCCCTCAGCAAAGCAGCACGCCGCGCTCGCCGGGACGAGCGTGTACGTCACCGTGAGTTTCGGCCTGGTGGCGGGGTCCGCGAACTCACGCGAGGCAAACCGGCGCTGAGAACCCGGTGTGCCCTCATCTCCCAGCACCGCCCAGCCGCGGTTCGACACGGGTGTCGCAAGCCATCCCTGCACATCCGCCCGAAGTTGCGCGCCCGTCCATGTTCTGGCGCCTGTGCCGACCCCCGCCGTTGCGGTCGCGCTGGGGGCAGGGTCGAAGTCTCCGCCCCCCCCCGATGCGCCCCAGAACGAACTGGCGAAGAAACGGTGCAGCCACGTCGCATCACCCGTCTCGGCCGGCGCGCCGGAGGTCTGCTGCCCCTGCGCGGTGGAAGCCCCCTCGCCCCACTGCGCATTGACGCGATGCAGTGAGACAACGCGCTGGAGCACATCATCTGTGAGCGTCTGGGTCAGGCGGAGCGATGCATCCAGCAAGCGAGCAGCGGCGGGCACGGACGAAAGGTCAAACGCCAAGAGTCCACGACGCCGCTGTGCGGAGTCCGAGCCCAGACCCGCGATAAACCCGTCGCCCGCGCCGTTGCTGATCGAGCCCGCAGCATCCTCGTAGAGCGTGTTGTCCTTCTCGGGCGCAAACTCGATCGTGGTCTGGCCGCACGGGGAGGGCGCGCACGCTGCGCTGTCTCCGATGTAGGCGCCGCCCTGGATATCGCAGTAGAACCGGGTCAGAACTGTGCAGCCCCCTCCACCCAGACAGCACGCTCCCGTCGGCGAGTTGGGCGGTGTGAACGTCACCACGAGTTGCGGGCGGTTGGCGACGAGCGTCGCCTCGCTGCTGTCGAAGCGCTTGGCGCTGGCGATCTCAATCTCGTTGCTGCGGACGATCCAGCCGAAGTTCGTGGCCGGCGCGCTGAGCCAGCCCTGAACATTGCCGACCATGCCGACGCCAGACCATGAATAGAACGTCAGTGTGCCGGCGATCGTGGTCGAGGCGCTGGAAGCAGCGACGAAGTCCCCGCCGGGCGTGGTCCAGAAGAAGGCGTCATAGAACCGGTGCAGCCAGGTCGCGTCGCCGTACGTCGCGGGCGCGCCCATGCCCGTGCTGCTCAGCGCGGCCGATGGCCCCTCGCCCCAGTCGGCGAGCACGCGATGCGAGGTGACCGAAAAGGTGTTCCCGCGAGTGCGGTTCAGCCGCAGCCGCAGAGTCGCGCCGGTGATCGTTGATCCCGGGGGGATGGTGTTGAGATTGAACCGGATCAGCGCCCGCCGGATCGTTCCCGCCTGATCCGTTCCCGCGAAGATGTCCGGGCCCTGGCCGTTGCTCACATCGCCTTGGGCATCCTGGTACAGCGTGTTGTCCCGCGCGGCGCCCAATGTCACCGTCATCTGAGCCGCCGCACGCGAGCTCGCCCCGCCGCCGCACACAAGCAGCACGAGTCCGAGAACCAATCCGCTCACTCGCACCCTAGGCAATCTGCGCTACTCCCTTCTCGCGAGATCCAAAGCACCTCAGCGACGCCTGCGTGCCGCGGCCATCCCCGCGAGCGCCAGCACGCCCGCGCCCGCCGGAGCCGGCACAGCCGTGTACTCGATCACCAGCATCGGCCGTCGTTCCGCGAGAGTTTCCTCGCGTGTTGCAAACCTCTTGGCCGTGCTGCCCGTTGTCTCATCCCCGAGAATGATCCACCCGAAGTTGCTCAGGGGCGAATCGAGCGCCGCCTGAACATCCGCCGCAAGCCCGGCAGAGGACCATGAATAGAACCCCGCCGCGCCGACCGGCGACGACGCACTCGCGGTGCCTGCGAAGGCACCGCCCGGCGCTGCCCATGGCGTCCCGGGGAAACTGCGGAAT
>Ga0163153_10001429_pt1 | contig 37723 bp, 62 predicted proteins | sample OliLakLV19MP6IB1_FD_148629 | JGI IMG/M metagenome (GOLD analysis project Ga0163153, IMG submission 148629) | Freshwater microbial mat bacterial communities from Lake Vanda, McMurdo Dry Valleys, Antarctica - Oligotrophic Lake LV.19.MP6.IB-1 | ecosystem: Environmental > Aquatic > Freshwater >... | reverse complement strand
TGCGCGCCCAGGTCCGAAGACGACCCGATGTAGTAGAAGAGCGTCACGTGGCCACGAACCCGTAGCGGCTGGCGGTCCTCGTGGCAGTCTCCTGGTCGCGCACGGTGATGCCGGTGTTGACCGTGGTGTTGACCGTGACCTGGGTGGGCTGCGCGGCGATGGTGGCCAGCTTCGCGTTGGCGCCCCGGAGCGGCGGCGCAAGCTGCCGGCCCAGCGAGTCGACGGCCTGCTCCTGCTTGGTGGCGCCGCGCGTCACGCGTCCCTGGAGCGTCCTGATGTCCGCGCCGATGGCGTCCGCGACCTTCGTGTTGCCACGCGACACGGCCTGGCGCTGCGCCTCCTGGAGCACAGCGATCGCGTCGGTGATCTGGCCTGCGCTCAGCCGACCGTTGGTGGCCACCGCGTGGCTCAGGTTCTGCAGCCCGTCCTGGATCTGCGAGCCGCCGAAGGTGTCTCCCAGGATGCGGTCCAGGCCCTGGACGTCGTTGAGCTTCCGGTTCATCTGACGCAGGTTGCCGAGCGCCGCGTCAGCGTCCTGGCTGGCCGCCGCGTCGGCCTTCGCCTGAAGGCTCGCCTGCGCCTCTGCGACCTGCGCCTGGAAGATCCCGAACTGCTCGGCCAGCGCGGCGATCGAGCCGCCTGCGATGGCCACCGCGCCCAGGATCGACACAGCGCCCATCAGCTTCCCGCCGATGCCTGTCCCACCAGCTGCGCCCACGGCGCCGCCTGGAGCGCCCCGTGCGCCTCCACCGCCGATCCCGCCGGTCGCCGCCACGTACATGGGGTTCGCCGGCGACGATCCGCGCGTCAGCCCGAGCTTGCCGAGGATGCCGCCGAGCCCTTCCTTGATGACGCCGCCGATCACGTCGGTCGCGACGCCGGTCATGCTGAACCCGAACAGGTACTTGATCGTGCGGTCCGCGACCATGCCGGTGACCAGCAGATCTTTCAGCGGGCCCGGGATCATGCCCCAGAAGGTCTGCGCGGAACTGGCCAGGGTCGTGATGGACGGGATGACGGTGCCCGTGAGGAAGGTCGCCAGGTCCCTGCCGAGCTTCACGCCCTGGTCCAGGAAGCCCAGCAGCGTCCGCTGGTTGCCCTTGTCGTTCATCCAGTCGGCGGCGGTCTGCGCCAGCTCCGCGAGCACCGGCAGCACCTGGATGCCGACCATGACCTTGAAGTCACCCAGCGCATCGGTCCATGCGCGCGACGCGTCGCGCGCCTTGCGCATGTTCTTGATGTCCTCCTTTGTCAGCTCCATCCCTTCAGCCAGCTGCTTCTTCCACTCCTTGCCGCCCGCCTGGAAGATCGGCAGCAGCTCCTGCCATGCGCGCCCGAACAGCTTCGCGCCAGCCGCCGCGCGCTGGCTGGCCGGGAAGCTCTTGTTGTTGAAGTAGTCGACGAACGACGTGACCACCTCCTCGGCGTCCTTCACCCGTCCGGTGCTGTCGCGCAGGCTGAACCCGTAGTCCTTCTCGAACTTGGTGGCGGTCTTCTTGCTCTCGGTGAGTGCGTTGACGTTCTTCAGGTACATGCCCGTGATGGACTGCGCCTTGCTGGCCGCGATCCCGTAGTAGCCCAGCGCATCCACGAACTTGGACGTCCGGCTCACGCCCAGGCCGCTCAGGGTGTTGACCCGGTCGACGGCGTCCCCGAACGCCTGCGCCTCGTCCACCGCGGACTTGATGAAGGCCACCGTGCCCACGGCGGCGGCGCCCAGGCCGAGCATCATGCTCTTCTTCAGCTCGCCGGCCTTCTTACCGAAGTGCGCCATGGACCCGGACGTGCGCGCGGAGACGGAGCCCAGGATGCCGACCTTGCTGCTGGTGCTCGTGACTGCACCGTCCAGGCCCGCGAGCGATCGCTTGGACTTGTCCAGGCCCTGGGACATGCCGTCCTTCAGCCGCAGGTTGGCGACCAGCTCGGCAGTCTCCGCGAGCGCCATGGCCTACTCCCTTCCGCGCTCGATCGAGCGCACGTCCGCGGCGGCGTTCTCCGCGGCGGCGTCCTCCGCGGCCTTCGCCGCGAGGATCTCCACCCGGTTGGCGGACCCGACACGCTCCTCCGCCATCAGCTGCAGCGAGAGCAGCGCCTCGTGCAGCGTCATCGGTCCTGGTCCTCGGACGGCTTCCCACCCATGTCGTCCGGCGAGGATGGCTCGGACGGCGTCGGGAGCGAAGGTGAGGTATCGGGGGTGGGAGATGTCGACCCGTCCGTCTGCCCACCCTGCGAGCGCATCAAGGACAGCCGGGTCAGCAATGGGCGGAGCACCACCTCGGCGTACAGGTCGTCGCAGCGATCCGCGACCTCGAAGCCTCCCTGGTCGAACGGCAGCAGCCGGTTGACCAGGTCCTCGTAGCCGTCCGACATGGGGCGGATAAGGACAGGCCCGTCCGCGTCCACGAACGACCAGGCGGCCACCCCGTACCGCAGGTAGGCCCGCGTCCAGGAGACCTGCAGCTGGATGGGGTCGTCGCTCCACTGCTGCACCGCGGCGTAAACCGCGGCGCCGATGTCGATGGTGGGGGCGGGCCGAAGGTCGACCCAGTCCCCATCACCGTGCGGAGCGTTCGGGCAGCGGCACGCTCCCACCGCGACTCGAACGAGGCTCATGGCGCCAGCAGCGTGCTCATCGCGTTGACCACCAGCACGTCGATCGGAGCCGTCAGTGCCGGGTCGACCACGTGGCGGCAGACCAGCTGCGCCGTGGTGTTGCTGCCGACCGCGTTCTCCGACCGGGTGAACCAGAAGCCGGCGAACTTGATCTTCTGCTGGTAGGGCGTCGATCCCGTCACGAACTGGCGGCTCGTGGTGTCCAGCACCACGAAGCGCTCGACGGGGTTGGCGTTCAGCCAGTCCGCGAACTCCTGCAGCGCCGCCGGGGTCTTGGCCAGGTTGAACGTCGACTCCAGCGTGCGCTCGCCGCGCCCGTAGCCGGCCACGTTGAAGTTGGCGTTCGAGCCGTTGCTGAACCGCTTGACGTCGGTGTTGCTGCTCACGGTCAGAGACGCGTCGTGCATCGTATCGACCATGCGGGTGATGCCCATGGAGCCCGCGTTGTCGTCGATGTAGAGCGCCGTGTCCGCGCCGTACAGCCACTCGGGGTTCGTGTCGACGGACAGAGCCTGGCGGGTGTGCGGATAGGTGACGGTGCCGAACCGGAAGTCCGCCTGCGCCTGGATGGGCCCCAGATCCTGGGGGAACGTCAGCTGCAGCTGGTCGATGATCCCGTCGTAGAAGCGGAACTGGTCGCCCGTGACCTCGTCGCCCCACTCGCCGGCCACGATGTCGTAGGCATCCGCGCTGGTGCTGGCGGGCTGGTACAGCCAGGACTTGGCCACCGCCCCGGTCGGGGTCACGCCGCCCTTCAGGAGCAGCTGCCACAGGATGTGTGCGTCGTTCGCAGCCAGCGGTCCGGTGGCCTGGCCGGTGATGTCGGACGCCATCCGGTACGGCGCGATCGCCGCGTCGAGCGTGCCGGTGTCCACATCCGGGAAGGTCCACTTCGGATCGGTGGACGGGTTGAAGCGCCACGGGACGCGTCGCGTCGCGTTGACGGGGGTGCCCCAGGTCGTCTGGAGTCCCAGCTGGAAGGCCCGGAACCGAACGTTGCCGGGCGCCGGCTGAACGGTCATCGCGTTGCTCCTCTCTCTGTTCGGCAGGGCGCCGAGCGTATGTTCCGATGGTCCGTCACGCCCGTCGGATCGCCTTGCTCAGGCGACGCCGGCGCGCTCTTGTGGCGGCTCGGACCCTTCTTGGATGGAGACCGGCGCCCGGTGTCGGGCTTCCTCTCGCTCTTCGGCTTGCTCGGCCCCTTCGGGTCGCGGCCGCCGTCCTTCTTCTTCGTGGGGCCCGGACGGTCCGGTGTCCCGTGACGGTCCGTGGGTTCATGCGCCGGCGTCAACACCAGGCCCGGCAGCCACGGACGATCGTACGGCAGGAGCATCAGTTCTTGCCCTCCTGGACGTTGAACGTGAAGAGCACCTCGGGCGCTCCGAACGTGGCGGTCCCCTGGCGCAGCTCGCCATCCCGGAAGCCGACCTGCTGGAGCACGCCCCGGGTGCTGATGGTGGGGTTCGCACTGAACAGGTCGCGCATCTGGTCCGCGAAGGTGTTGCAGCGGGCGTTGTACTCGCTCGGGTCGGTGATCCAGTCGACGTACCAGAGCGATCCGGTGTAGACGGTGATGCGCAGGGAGTGATCGTGCTGGATCGCCTCGGTGATGTCGCCCACCGCCACGAACGGTCCCTCGCCCATCAGCGTCGCCGGCAGCTCCGACCAGAACTTCCGCACGATCGTGTGGGCGTTCGACGCGATGAACGCCGCGATGATCGCCGCGAGCGCATCGTTCAGCTCCTGGCGGTCGGACTGGTAGCTGGCGGGGACGACGACGGCATTGAGTGTCATGGCGCTCCTACGCTGCTGCGTTCCAGGCCAGGACGTACTCCTCGGCCAGGTCTTCGTGCTTCAGTGCGATGATCGCCCCCGGCCGCAGGTAGGGCTGCGCGCGGGTGCCCGGGTGGTTCACGGAGCGCGCGAAGCTTTCGGGCGCGGACCCGGCGCGCAGCGTCCCGCTGAGGCGACGTGCACCACCCCATGCCAGCGCCGACGCGCGGACCGGCCGGATGATGTGGGCGCGGGTGCCCTCCTCCACCCAGCGCGCGTAGGCGGCGCTCGCGATCACGGAGGCGCCGAACGCGTCCGCCTCGCCGGCGTGGATGGTCCTGCCCAGGTTGCCGGTCTTGCGCGGCACCAGCAGCTTCGCCTCTCGGACGGCCCGCAGCTGCCAGCGTCGTCCGATGGCCACCAGGGTCTTGGTGGAGTCGACCGCCTCGATGCGCGCGACGAGAGCCTCGTACCCTGCGAGCCCGCTCACATCGACGCCACTTGCTGCCCGATGGACCAGTCCGCGATGAAGTCCCGGACCTCGGGCGGGAGGCTGCTGTAGTCGGTGGTCCCACCGCCAGGCGTGATCCCCATACCGCCCATGAGCCCGGACGGCCGCAGCGTCTTCCAGGCGGCGTAGATCTTGACCACCTCCTTGACCGCCTCCGGCTCGTTGCCCGCGGTGTAACCGCCATCGCCCACGACGACCAGGTCGTTGGGCATGGACGTCCAGGCGTAACCGCCTCCGTAGTTGCCCGGGTAGAACGGGCTGTCGAGCGCCTTGTCCCACCAGCGCGGGTCGGCGTACCACCACGGCATGTCGTTGTCGGCGCGCCATGCGCGGAACTGGAGCGCGATCACCAGGCGCTGGTTGTCGGGGACGCCCGGCGACGCCTCCCACAGACCCCAGGCGGACGGGGAGTCGTTGCCGTCGCCAGGGACCGCCACGCTCAGCGTCGCGCCACCCCACACCGCGCTCGTGATCGTGCGGAACCCGGGCATGGCGACCTGCGCCTGGAGCATGGTGGTGGTCGCCCACGTGACGCCTGGGTGGTCGTAGAAGAAGCGATGGCAGACCGACTCCAGCTCGCTCTGCGCGCCTCGGATGTTCGACCCGATCGTCTGGTCGGAGTAGCGGCTGGTCGAGCCCGGGCTGTTCAGCTCCAGGTAGTCCCGGACCTGGCTGGCGGTCACGATGAGGTTCACTGGCGGTGCGCTCCTACGAGCCCGAGTGCTGCCAGGCGCCGGTCCAACGGGACCGGTGTGGGGGCCGGGGCCTCGGCTCCCGCCACGATGGCACTGAACTGCTCGGCTGCCGCTTCCCAGCTGAACCTGGACACATGCCCGGGGCCCATGAGCCCGAGCCGATGACGCTCGTCACGATCGACCACCAGGCGCTCCACCGCCTCCGTGAAGGAGCCTGGCCTGGGCATCGCCCAGAAGTAGCTGTAGGGATTGTCCTGCAAGACCACGGGCACTGTCACCCCCGCAGGCCCGATGACCTCCGGCACGCTGGAGTAGTCCAGCCCGACCACGGGCGTGCCGGCCGCGAGCGCCTCCGCGATGGTCAGCCCGAAGCCCTCCGCGCTGGTGGTGACGTACAGGTCCGCGGCGTTGTACATCGCGTTGAGCACGGGCCGCGGCACGCCGCCCACCGACGGATCGTCGTGGAAGCCGGTGGTGGCCATGCGCGCGGCGATGAAGTCCGGGTACTTGCTGGCCTCGTCCATCAGGTCGCCGCCCTGGTCGATGGAGCGGCAGTGCCAGATGAGCGCCGTCTCCGGGTGCCTGGCCAGCACGGGTGCGACCTCCCGGAGCAGCGCGGCGTAGTTCTTCCTGGGCATGTGCCGGTCCGCGCGGAACAGGATGGTGGCGTCCAGCGGCCAGCCCAGGAACTGCCGGCACTCCGCGCGCGATCGCAGGGAGACGTGCTTGCGCTTGCCCACCTGCATCGTCAGCGGGCGCCTGTCGGAGACGGGCCAGAAGGCGTGCGGGTCCACGCCGTGGAGCACGACCGGGGGTCGCTCGCCCATGACGCCCTCGATCTGGTCCGCGCCGAACCCGCACATGGCCACGGGCCTGATGCGATCCCAGACGTGCTTCCACCGCGGCGGGATGCCGACGCCCTCGATGGGCACGTAGTTGAACGCCGGCAGCTCCGGCGGCAGCATGGCGGGCCAAGGAGACAGCTTCAGGCTGGCGACGTCCCCGATGATCAGCACCGCCTCTGGCTTCCAGCCCGGGATGGTGGCGCCGGTGAACACCCCCCGCGCCAGGTCCAGCAGCTGCAGGCGTGCGTCCTGGCCATCGTCGGTCATGGCGCCCAGCGCGAGCCATCCGTCCTCGTGGCCCAGGACCACCACGAGATCGCGCAGGTTCCGCGGGAAGCCCGGGTCTGTCCGGTGGGAGGCGTCCTCGTTCATCGAGACGATGCGCAGGTCGTCGCCGCGCTCGACCATCGCGCTGGCCAGGTCGCGGGTGACGGTCCCGAACCCGGTGCCGGCGGTGTCACCCAGGATCAGCAGCCGCGTCACGCCCCGATCGCCTGTGTGGCGCCCACGGCGCCCCGTGTGCCTCGCAGGTCCACGGACCATGGGAACGCACCACCTGGGGGCCTATCGAGGCGTGGCGGGCCGTTCCGCGCGTTCTCGGTGTGGATGGGTGCGGTCCGATGATGTCGCATCACGACCGCACCAGGCGATCGCTCAGGATGCCGTGGAGCATCGTCCTGATGGCGTCGGCCTCGCCGTCGAAGTCGACCACGTCCCGGAAGCGCCGCGCCGACGCCTCGCACATGGTCAGCCAGCGGTCCTCGTCGTGGAGCAGCATCCGCACCACGCCGGCCAGGTCGCCATCCGTCAGGCGGTCCATGTCGAAGCTCGTCACGCCTTCCTCGAACAGCGGGCCCGCGAGCTTGTCGGCGTAGTAGCCGGCCGACCCGATGACCGGCCGGCCGATGCTGAACCAGTTGTGGATGACGTGCCCGTAGCCGTCCGACCAGCGCTTGGGATGCCAGGCGATCCGCGCCGCGTGCATCGAGTCCGCGACCTCGGCCGTGGTCGGGTGGTCGCCGCCGAACCACTCGTCGCGCGGCTCGCAGTGCCCGTACCAGCGGAAGCGCGCCTCGGGCACCAGCGCCGCCATCCGGCGCCAGCGCTCGTGGTCGGGCGTCTGGCTGGTGCACTGGACCCGGTTCATCACCAGGTCATGGGCCTCGGCGCCGTAGTCGGCCGCGAACAGATCCAGGTCGAACTCCTGGCGGTAGTAGACGTGCGGCCTCCACGGGATGAAGCCCGGGGTGGTCACACTGAGCAGCCCGAACTCCGCGAGCGGCCAGAGGTTCTGCGCTCCCTGGTTGCCGACCTGGATGCCGAAGTGAGCGCCGGCGTCCTGGGAGAACCGCCAGAGCCCCTGCTCGTTCTCACTGAGCGTGGCCAGCACCAGGTCCCATGGCTGGCTGCGCGCCTGCTCGTGGGTGACCAGGCGTAGCCACTCGTCGGGATGCGTCGTGTCCTGCCGCTCGGACCACCCGAGCGGATCGTCCGGCGATCGCGTGAAGTCCGTCGGCCAGGGGTCCAGGAACTGGTGCGCCACGCCGGCGCCGTAGGGCTGGTGCTGCTCGAAGCGCCAGATGCCCTGCTCCTGCCACTCCATCCCGACCGGCCGGTACAGCTCCCATCCCAGGCGGACCTCGAAGAGCAGCCGGAGCGACTCCCACAGGTCGGCGTGGATGGCGTCGCACAGGACCCGGATCATCGCCCGCCTCGCGTCAAGTACTCGTCCCACTGCGCGCCGACGAACGCGACGTCGAACAGCTCCGCGGCGCGATGCTGCTGCTGCTGGGCGTAGCGCCGGCCCGTCGCCGGGTCGTCCACCAGCTGCCGCAGCATGTCGCGCGCCCGCTCCGGGGTGTCCGCGACCAGCGGGGACGCCAGGTCCGCGCCCTCGAACAGGGCCGCGGGGCCCATCCACGACTCGCCGCTGATGGAGACGACCGGGACGCCGACCATCAGCGCCTCGACCAGCCCGAGCGTGTAGCTCGCGGGGACGGTGCCGACGTAGAGGTAGGCGCTGGCCTGGCGCAGGTACTCCAGCATGGGGGCCTCGGGCATGAAGCCGAGGCCGCCAGGGAGCTTCTCGCTGTCCTTGCCGGCCGGCCGACCGTTCAGCCCTGCCGTCGCGCGGACCCAGAACGTCAGCCCGCAGTGCTCACCGCGGCCCGCCATGTCCTGGGTCACGTTGGCCACGTATGGCAGCGTGTCGAGGCGTGGGCCCGTCCATGCCAGATAGTCCCACGGGTACTTGCCGAAGCGGATCAGGGCGTCCTGGCCCGCCCAGTGCCCGGTGGGAGCGAAGAAGCGCTCCTCGGCCGGCGAGTACCGGACCACCTCCATGCCCTGGCGCACGAGCGCCTTCATCCGGTCCTCGTGGCCCAGGTCGCTCTGGCCGCAGGTCCGCCAGATGGTGCGCACGCCGGCGGCCCGGAGGCGCGCGTGGTTCGGCGCCATCCAGGCGTCCAGGTAGTGATGGACGATGGCCACGTCCGCCCAGGCGATCAGCTCGTCGGGCAGCCGCTCCTTGGCCGCGGTCAGGTTGTCTGCCGTCCCCATCCTGTCCACAGCCGCGATCAGCTCTGGATGGCGCGGTGCATCCGGCAGCGCGGGGCGCATGTCGACATGGGGGTGGGCGGGGTCGATGTAGGCGTCCAAGTTGAAGACGTCGTGACCCAGGTCCGTGAACATGCGGACGTCGTCGTAGGCCGCGATCGAGTGAGCGGTCAGCAGCAGGATGTTCATTCCGGGGTGCCCGGCACGGGTGCGAGCAGCGCGGCGTAGTACGACCGGAGCGTCGCTTCGAAGTGCCCGAACGACTCGGTCCCGTCGATGATCTTGACGGTGTGGGTGTCCTGGAGCGCCACGACCAGCGGCGCGAAGCCAGCATGGTGCTCGCCCGTGATGAAGGCGACGTGGCGCAGGCCCGACCCCCATAGGAACGGGTACTCGCAGCCCTCGCAGTCGGACTTCAGGATGGCGACCCGCTCCGCGCCCGTCAGCTCGATCGCCCTGTCGAGCGTGACGCCGGGGACCTGGACGCTCCGCCCTGACCGGCCGGCACCGCCGATGAACTCGTGGAGGTCGTCGCCCTCGGTGTAGCTGATGCGCACGGGATCGAGCGTGTCGCTCGCGGCGCCATGGACCACCACGGCGCGAGCGTCCAGCCCGTTGACCGCCAGGTTGCGCTGCAGGAGCAGGACGTTCTCCGGGAGCGCCTCGATGGCCACCAGGCGAAGGTCGGGGTTGTCCATCAGCAGCGGGACGGACCAGGCGCCGATGTGGGCGCCGACGTCGACCGCCCAGCCCGCCAGGCCCGTGGGGATCGAGTACTCGTCGTTGCTGCCGGCGCAGGCGTTGGCGGTGTTCCAGTCCGACGTGTCTGCGCGGACCGCCATCACGTACGGCTGTCCGTGAGGGGAGAGGAACATGGCGTCCTGGATCTGATGCTCTGTCATCGGGTGCTTCCCTTCCGATGCTCCAAAGGCGTGAAGCCGGCCGGCGGGTGAAGCGTCCCGCCGACCGACATCGCGCAGCCTACATCAGCACTGTCCGGCGAAGAGCCTCTTGACCGATGACCCGCGACCCGCGACCTGCGGGATCGACGGATACCAGGTGTTCTCCCGTAGCCGGACCGTCCGAGCCCCGGTGTCGTATCCGGCGTGCTCGAAGTACCGGAGGCACCCGCCGTCGGTCTTGATGGACCCGACGATGATGCTCAGGGCCTCGTCGTTCAGGTTGTTCGACCACCACCCGCACGAGACGGAAAGCGGGTACCCGTGGCCGGGGACCCAGCAGAAGTCGGGCTGGGAACGGCACAGGATGACCCGGTCCCCGTTGTAGTCGCCATGGTCGTAGAACACGGCGCGGAAGTCCTGGGCGTCCGTCCCGCACTTCGGGTCGGTCACGACGCTCGCGCCGTCGTTGGCCCCACCCACCACGTAGGTGACGGGCCACGACTCCAGCCCGTCCGGGCCGGACACCGTGATGTAGTGACTGACGGATGCGGATGCGAGCCCCGGCGCCATGAGCGCACACGCGAGCAGCGCCGTGATCGCCCCGACGATGACCCTCCGCGTGGTCATCGTCGGCCATGCGATAGGTCGTCTGGTCAATGCGAGTCTCCTTCGGTGGTGGGGAGGGACATGATGTCCCTCCCCGGATCGCTACGGGATGACGCTCGTGAGCATCTGCGCCGCGCCCACGTGGACGGCGGTCATGGCGTTGAAGCCGATCTCCTCCTCCGCGCGGAAGCCGATCAGGTTCTTGTCCCAGCGATCGCCCGCGGTGTCGCTGGAGTCGATGCGGAACTCCATGCCCCGGTAGAGCTTGAACGCCTTCCAGTCCGCCGCGATGGCGACCTTGGTGGCAGCGTTCGTGCCCAGGTCCGTGTCGTAGAAGAGCGGCACGCCCCAGAACGCCAGCCCGCCCGACTCGGTGCGGGTGAACCCGGTGGGCCCGCCCGTTGGCGACACCCAGAAGCCGGCCGTGTCAGAGCCCTGGGCGATCATCGTCCAGTAGGTGACCGAGTCGACCAGGATGGCCGTGGCCTCGCGGTTCCGACCAGCCAGCGAGCCCAGGAGCGCAGCCATCGCAGCGGCGCCCGATCCGGCCACCGTGCTGTTGCTGGCACCCGAGAACGCGCCCTTGTAGCCGAGGAACGTCGGCGTCCCGTTCAGCGCCGTGTAGACACCCGTGGTGGGGTCACCCGTGCCGGAGGCGCCCGTTCCGGCACCCGCGATCATGTAGTGGTTCTCGGCCAGGATCGCCGCGCGGGTCAGCTCGTCCATCACGTCGACCTCGGCAGCGCCAGCGGAGAAGCGGGCGTACTGCTTGGAGATGTCCATGACGCGGGCGAGGGTGCCCAGGTTGGCCGTGTAGGAGCCGTACGTCTCGTTGACGTTCTCCTTGGTCGTGCCCCAGTCCTGGAACGTCATCCGGGTGGGTGCGCCCAGGCGATACGGCTGGTCGACGCCACGGACGCTCACGCCGTTGATGACGGTGACCAGGTTCTGCAGGACGGCCTTCTGCGTCGCCGGCTTGACCACGGTGTCGACCAGGTTGTTCGGCAGCACGTAGCCGCCGGTCGCGTTGGTCGTGCCGAGGGTCGCCTTCGACGCCTGCGGGACGCCGAGCCAGATCATGCCCAGCTCTTCGAGCTTCGCCTTGCTGGCGTTGACGGTGTCGATGTCGATACCGTCCGACAGCTGGCCCTTGTAGCCCATGATCGCCTGGAGCACTTCGCCCGACTGGTACTCGCGGAAGGTCGCGTCCAGCACCGCGTGGGCCTTGCCGGAGAAGCCAGCGCCCGGCTTGAACCGAGCGCTGCCGTGGCTCGCCGCCATGGCGGCTCCAGCCATCACGGCGCCTGCGACGCTGGGGTTCCGTGCGTTGTGGAGCGCCTCGACCACAGCGGCCTGGATCTCCGCCTTGCGCGCGGTGGCGACGTCCGTCGCCTTCAGTGCAGCCAGCTGCGACTCGGCCTCGGCCAGCTTGCCAGCGAGGATCGCGGACGCGTCCATGGCGGCGGCGTATCGCCCACCGTCGGCGGCCTTGGCTGCAGGGTTCGACTCATCGCGCACCTCGGTGACGCGACGCAGCTCACCGAGCAGCGTGTCGAGACGGGCGGACAGGTCGCCCGTGCCGTCGCCGCCCGCGATGGGATAGATGGGATCACCGTTCTTGCGGGTGCCGATGGGCACCGCCCCGACCGCGACGAGCGCGAGCCAGACGGCCATGTACGCGGCGTGGCCGGCCGCGTTCCCGGAGTAGCGCATGAACGCGCTGGGGTCCATCAGAAGAGACCTCCTTGGGTCAGGATCGGAGAGCGGTCACCAGGACGGTCACGCCGTCAAGAACCTGCTCCAGCTTCTTCAACGTCTCGGGCGCCATGCCAGCGGCGATCGGGTCCGATCCCTCGGGAGCGGTCGAGCGCGATGGTGCGTCCTGGCCCAGCAATGCCGCCTGCCAGGCGGCCTTGCTCGTGGCGTCGGAAGGAAGATCGGCCGTCAGCATCGCCTTCAGGGCGGGCACCACGGCGAGGGTGTTCTGCGGGCTGGTCGTGATCGTATGTCGAACGATAGGCCACACGTCAAGGTGGCCGTCCGGCGATGGGTCGCGGTACGCCTTGCCGCCGCGGACCGCGGACGTGATCGCCTGGGACGAGCCGAACAGCGGAACGCCTCGGCGCTCCAGCGCGGCCACCAGCTCGCGCCGCTTCTCTCCTGCGTTCGCCCAGAAGTCCGCCCACAGCCCGTCCGCCTCGGGCTTCCCGTCCATGACCACGCGGCCCAGGATGGCGCCCTTCATGGCGCCCTTGGGGTCGATGCCGTGGTGCCAGTCGACCAGGCGGTCGCGGGACGTGCGCAGCAGCGGGAACGGCCCGTACAGGTCGGTGTCGCCGTCGAAGTACTCGCCGTCGATGTCGAGCCCTGACTTGCCACCAGGCAGCGGTCCGCCGAACGGGACCATGAGGATGCGGCGCGGGATCAGGCCACCCAGCCAGCGGTCCAGCTGCGATCCCTCGGTGATCGGCTCCGCCTTCATGGCGGCGGGCCACGCCTTCACGCCTGGGTACGTGGACTGGTACGCGGCCAGGTCGTCGGGCGATCCGACCTCTGCGCGCTCCGCGGTCAGCCAGCGGTTCAACGCGTCGATCGCGTCGGTGAGCATGGCGACCTGCTCAGGCTCGTCCGCCTCCGTGCTGAGCAGGTCGAACAGCGACATGAGGATGCCGGCGCCCCGCGCGGCATGGCCAGCGGCCAGGGAACCGGTCATGTGTTGCTCCTTCGTCTACAGGACGGGAGCCCAGTCCAGCGTCCCGTTGGGATGGTCCTCGATCGACTCCGCTTCCGCGAGAGTGTAGACCTGGCCGTTGCGCGCGGCGCACTCCTCGTCATCGTCGCCGTCGATCGCCTGGACCTTCTCGGCGCCAAGCGCAGCGTAGGAGTCCAGCGCTGCTGCGTTGTACGCGAACATCAGCTCGGTCCGCGCGATGCGCTCGGCGCGGTAGCTTCCGAAGCCCGACCAGGACCGGACCAGCTCTCCCGCCTCCGCCGGCGACATGCCCTTCTGGACGGCCTCCGCGATCAGCCGGCGCAGGCCCTCCCTGGTCGTCTGGTCGATGCGCGTGACACGGGCTGAGCCCCGGATGAGAGCGAACTGGACGGCGCGCTTGGACGCGGCGCCCAGGCTTCCGGCCTTCCGTGCACCCATCGCCTTCTCCAGGTGGTCGCCCACCACCTCGCCCACGCCCACGAGCGCCGGCTTGATGGCTCGGAGCATCGCGTCGTTCGACTTCTTCTCGGATGGCCACCACGCCTGCTCGTCGCCTGGGTGCTCACTGATGCGGGCCCAGGCGCGCTGGACGCGTCGCGCGACGTCCTCGCGCTGCTGGTCGAGCACATGCAGGACGGCCTTCTGGAGCGCCGGCGTCACGCGCCTGTCGAGCGTGGCGCGCAGCCTGCCCATGCCACCGGGCAGCCGCGCCTTGGCAGCGCCGACCTCTTCGGTGGGCGCGCCCTCCTCGATCGCGTCCTCCGCGTCCTCCTGGTCGTCCTCGACCTGGGCCTCCTCATCCGTCTCGCCCTGGACGGGTGGTGGCTCCGGCTCGGGTGGCGTCAACGAGGAAGGCATGGACCCGTCGTCCATGGGCTGGATGTTCAGCGGCATCCAGACCTCTTCGTCCATCGGCCGTCCGGTCGGCCCCATGACGTCCTCCCCGAAGGGAGGCAGCCCGACCAGCGCGCGGCGCTCGACGTTGCGCATGGCCACCGTCTCGGACTTCTTGGCGCGGTCCCACTTGGTGGCGTCCGGCTCCAGCTCGGGCAGGTCCAGGATGAAGCGCGGTGCCCAGCCCAGCTCCGGCTCCAGGCGGTCCAGCAGATCCTGGATCGGCTCGGCCATCATCGTCAGCCGGGGGGTGACAGCGTTCTCCCACAGCGCCTGGCGGTCGGAGTCGCGCGCCTCGCCCATGCCCATACCTGCCGCGGGCGATCCGCCGACCTGGGAGTACGGCACGCCCCACAGCGCGAGCAGATCGTCTCGGTTGCGGGACATCAGCTCGATCAGGCCCATCTCCGCGGGGGTGTTCACCGTCCTGGTGAAGTCGACCGGCGCGCGGACGACCTGCAGCCGCTTGGCGGCCTCCGGCTGCTCGGTGATGTTGCGCCAGTCCCGCAGCAGCTGGTTGTAGACGTTGTCGTCGTCGATGCGCCCGTCGCGCGGCGCGATGATGCCGGACAGCCGTCCGCCGCCGGCGATGACCTGGGTGAAGTAGCGGTCGATGGCTCCGTTCAGCTGCGCCTTGGTGACCGCCGCGTCCACCAGCCCGGGCGCCAGGAAGCCCTCGTTCGGTGCCTGCAGATAGAACGGCACCACCTCGTCGCGCGAGAGGAACGTGCCCTCCGGGTTGCCTGGCTCGCCCGCGTCCAGGCGCCAGCCCAGGAGCACGCCCTTGGGCGCGTCGGGTCGCAGCCGGTCGGGTCGGCAGTACAGGATCGCCCGCGGGAAGCCCCAGGCGTTGATGCCGTCCAGGACCCAGAACGCCGTGCCGCACAGACCGGCGTGGCGGCTGGTCAGCTCCCACTGCGTGCGCCGCGACTGGCGGGCGCCACCGGCCTCATCCAGCGACAGCCCACCCATGGGCTTGCTCAGGATCTGGAACGCCTCGCGGGCCGCCATGGCCGGGTAGGCGTCGGTGATCGACTCGCCGTCCGGGTCCTCCAGGTGCCAGCCCACGCCGTTCTCATCGTCCGGCCGGACAGGGGCCATGCCAGCGACCTTGCCGCTGATGACCCGCTCGGCGGCGAAGACGTAGGCCACGCTCTCACCGATCTGCCACGCCTTCCTCATCCGCTGCTGCGGCTGGCTGGGCAGCATCCCGGGCAGCAGGTACTCGGTCATCAGCTTGCCCGCCCCAGGCCCCAGCGGTCCAGCCTTGCTGGCGCGGGAGAAGTCGCCCAGCGTGCCAGCTGCCGCGTTCGGGGCCTGGAGACGGGGAGGGATGCGGACGCTCACCGGTCGTCCTGGTGCTGATCCGCCGGCGGCTCGCGGCGGTCGATGATGAGCGACAGCACCGCGAAGTACGCGGCGGCGGCGGCGAGCGCCAGCCATGGCCAGGGCGAGAGCGCCAGGCCCACCACCAGCAGCACCAGGACGACATCAAGGATCGGGACGCGGGTGTTCACTGACCCTCCCTTGGGCGATGCTCCACCCGGACGGTGGGCTGGCACGAGCACCGCGTGCTCGCCTCGTGGTCCTGTCCGTCGTCCGGTACCCGGTGCGACTCGATGACGATGGTAGCGCGCGGCGCGATGGACGTGACGGGCACCAGGCCGAACACGGCCCGCATCGCCTCGGTGAACCCGCAGGTGCAGACGGTCAGCGCGAACTCGCAGGAGTCGGCGTGGTGCCCGAACGCAGCCAGCGCATCACGCGCGGTGGTCACGCCACGCCGCCGGCGCTCACCATGCCCGCCCAGGGGTTGGTGGTGTCAGGCTCGAACTCCATCACCGCGTAGCGCAGCGCATCGCAGGCGTCATCGCCCACCTCGACGGGCCGCTCGTGGAACCCGCCCGCCCGGTTCGGCGCCCAGGTGTAACCAGGGATCTCACCCAGCAGCCCGGCGCACGATGGGTCGACGGTCATGCCCTGGCGCATCGCCTTGTCCACCGCCTGCAGCCCGGTGCTCACGGTGTTCGTGGCGGCCTTGACCCTGGCGCGCAGCCGGCAAGCCGACCCATGGCGCCCGCGGTGCTCACCCATGAGGCGCTCCAGCTGCGCCATCAACGACGGCTCGGATGGGTCGCACGCCAGCGTCGAGACGTCGTGCTCCTCGCACAGCTGCGCGATCCCCGGGCGCACGCCGCCAGGACCGATCCACGGCTCCACCAGCTGGTCGAGCGCCTTGCCCGCGGCGTACAGCTCGGCACGCACGCCCAGCCGGCCGCTGCCGCTCTGGCCCACCACCTCCACCGCGAACTGGTGAACGAAGCCCCAGTCCACGCCGGCCACGACACGCTTCGGGTCCTGCGTCGGCGGCTTGACCTGGTCCGGTGGCAGCGTCCAGATGGCACCCTCGACCGCGGCCCACTCGCCCTTGCCCAGGCGCCGGCCGATCGCGTTGTCGGGCAGGGCGTCCAGGATCGCCTGGTAGTCGCTGGGGAGCATCCGGTTCATGGACGCCTGGAGGTACTCGTGCTCCTGGTCGCCGGGCGTGAACCGGACCTTCAGCCAGTGCTTCGGGTCGGCCGGGTTGGTGGCCGCCGCGATCTGGTGGTACGGGACGCGCGGGTCACGGAGGCGCCCCATCAGCATCGTCCAGTCCCCTTCGCTCAGCTCGACCGCCTCATCGACGCCGGCCCACCCCAGCTCCAGCGAGCCGATCTTGGAAGGGACGCCCGTGACGGGGTTGGGGTCCAGGCCCAGGAAGTAGACCCGCGATCCGTTGCGCAGCTGGTACCAGCTCTCGGTGAGGTTCCGCGACTCGATCAGCCCCAGGTCCATCACGTCCCTGGTGAACGTCCGCAGCGTGGTGGCGGGCAGCGACGCGGCGACCTTGCGGAACAGCCCGACCGTCACGCCCGGGAAGGTCCGCGCGATGTACCAGCCCTTCTCGCACAGGATGCGGCTCTTGCCCGCGCCCATCCAGCCGGAGTACAGCAGCTCCCTGGCCTGGCTGTCGAAGAAGCGCTCCTGCTCCGGTGAGGCGAACCGGGGCCCCAGCTCGCGGCGCATCTGCTCCAGCACGGGGCGCGGCAGGTCCAGGAGGGTGGTCACCCGATGACGGGGGTGGTGGCGTCCTCGGCCGCCAAGGCTCCGTCGATGGCTCGACGCAGCGCGGAGCGCTCATGGTCCGTGAGCTCGACGGGCACCAGGGCCTGCGTCTGGATCGGGCCGCCACCATCGCCCACGTGCTCGATGCGGTGGTTCTCCCGGTAGACCTCGGGGCGCCTGGACTTCAGGAGGAACACCAGCAGCCGGTCCGACTGCTGCAACGCCCGCCGGCGCGCCTCGGCCTCCAGAACCTGGGTGCTCGTCTCGTCCGCCTCCGCCCATGCCGCAGCGAACGTCGGGTCCGCGGCCCTCACCCGGTACGGCCAGGTGCGATCGACGCCGGCGCCGCGGGCCGAGAGCATCACGTTCCCGGACTGCGCGAACAGATCCAGGAAGACGGGCGCCCACTTGGGCCACACCGGCGCAGGGCTGGGTGGTGTCGTCTCCGTGGTCGCCGGGATGGCCGGGACGTGCGGCTCGACCACGCCCCACTCGTCAGACGACATGGGTGGCCTCCTTGCCCGTGAACGCCTGCCAGCGCGGCGAGGAAGCCAGGTGGCCATCCACCAGGTGGCCGGTGGTCCGGTTCACGATGACCTGCTGGACCCAGCCCACGCGCTCCAGCACGCCCGTCAGGGCGGCGCCCTGCTCTGCCGGATGGGTCCGCCAGTTGCGGGGGTTGGCGACCAGGGCCGCGGGGTCGGCCTCGCCGCTGCCGACGATCCTGGAGCGAAGGGCTGGGGGTGCTTCGGTGGTCATCGCCGTAGCCTACACCGCGTCCGTCAGCCCGCGACCACCACCTCGCCATCGGGCCACACCCGGATGACGCGTGGCGCCTGGATGGCGCTGGTGCTGCCGGTGCCGTGGTGCCAGGACGAGCAGCGCCGGCAGACGTAGACGTCCTGGGGCCAGCCATGCTCGCGGGCCTGGCGGCGCGCCACCGCCACCGCCCGATCCAGCGTCGTGAAGGCGACCTTGGCCCGGCCGCGGGAGTCGGTGTGGGCGTACGGACGGCGCCGGCTGGTGGCGGTCACAGGCCCAGGCTCGGCTCGTAGGGAGGCTCGTCGGCATCGTCCTCGTCGTCGGGCGCCGGAGGCGACACGGCGCCTCCCAGGGCCCCACGCAGGCGCCTGGTGACCTCCGCGATGACGTGCTCCGGGTCGTCGTCCGCCACGGTGTGCGATCGCGAGTCGGACGGCTGGGACGTGCCGCTCCAGACCGTGACCATGACGTGATGGAGGCTCACAGGCCGAGCGTCGATGGCGGCGGGTCGATGACCTCGATGAGGAACTCGGTGGCGCTCGCGTTCCGAACCACGTCGATGATCGGCGCGGCCCACTCCAGCACGGTGGACCGGTCGCCCACCAGGGCCTTCGCGTCGACCAGGCCGTCGATCAGCGGCTTGACGCTCGACACCAGGTTGTCGGTGTCCCTGGGCCGGTGGTCCGGGACGATGAACGTGATCGTCAGCCGCGCCTTCGCCGGCGCACGCCAGCCGGACCGGTTGACCACGTCGAGCGCGATCGCCCAGGCCGTGCGGCGCCAGCGCTTCGTCTCGGATGCCTGGGCGTAGCGGTTGCCGAACCGGGCGTTCGGCGTCGGCGGTCGTCCTGGGATCTGGATGCGCAGCGTGCCCTCGACGGACGGCGGCTGCCCGGCGCCATCGGTGAACCTGGTGAACGTCACGGTCGACCTCCTGCGTGGCGGGACTGCTCGAACGGCCAGGCTCGGCCCGCGGCGTCGGCCCGGACCCGGCACTCCGCCACGCGCCGGCAGCGGATCACGTCCAGGTACGCGCCGAGAGCGGCCACCCTCCCGCGGCTGTCCGTCTCGTCCGGCAGCTTGACCACCGATGGCTGGACCTCCGGCTCGTTGGCGGCGTGGCCACAGACCTCGCAGGTCCGCCATGCCCTGAACTCAGACATCGTGGCTCCAGACGTAGATCATCGAGTCGCCGGATGGTCCCAGGCCAGCCAGGCGGTACATGCCGCCGTGCTCGCAGGAGGAACACCAGCAGCCCACCGTGATGGCCAGGTAGGGCTTCGGGTCCATCGACGGCAGCGGGTGCTCCGGCCGAACGTCGAGGCGATCGCCGTCCATCGGCCCGCCCGTCAGCTCGATCTGGTAGTCCTTGCCGCGCATGGCGCCGGATGGGATCGCCTGGTCGAACGCGCTCATCCTGTGATCCTCTGGTCGAGCACGCGCGCCGTCGCGGCGCGCCCCCGAAGCCTGTGGTCGGGCGCATCGACCCGGAACAGCACCCCGTCCTCGGCCAGCCGGCTGATGGCCGGCCAGTAGCCGGCGGCGGTCAGCTCGTCGGGCCCCAGGTTCGACGTGGCCACGGTCGGCAGCCCTGCCTCGTACCGGGCGTTGACCAGGACGTAGATCAACTCGCCGGTCCACTCGCTCGCCTTCTCCCGGCCCAGATCGTCCAGGACCACCAGCGCCGGGTAGGACCGCAGCCGCACCGACCGATCACGGGCCGAGTGAAGCTCGCTCCCCATCTCGCCGCGAAGGTCCGACACCAGCTCTGCCACGTTGCACCACTCGGGGCAGTAGAACGGCGGCGGCGGCATGAGCTCGGCCAGTGCTCTGATCCGCGCCTCCTGCCAGGCGCCGTACGTCGACTGGTGGATCGCGGACCAGATCGCGGCCGCCAGGTGGGTCTTGCCCGCGCCGGGCGGACCGACCAGGACCATCGACCGGAACTCGCCCCGGACGACACGCTCCGCGGCATCCTTGGCGCGCCGGGTGTTGTCGTTGACGGGGATGAACGAGGCGAGCGTCCTGGTGCGATAGCGGTCAGGAACGGAACGCATCCCGGGCCTCCTTCGTGGTTGGGTTGGCGCCCTTGGTCCTGGTGGTGCCGATCGGCTCCAGGTGCTTCTGGACCGCGGTCACCAGCTGCTCCGGGGCCGGGGGTTGCTGGGCGATGGACGACGCCACGGCCCGCATCGCTTCGACCACGGGCTGGACGTCACGGCGAAGGACCAGGCCGTCTATCCGATCCGACGTCCTGACGGAGACGAAGGTCATCGGGGTTCCGGTCAGCTCCTCGAACGTCTTCCACGGCTCGTTCAGCGCCGTCGGCATGACCTGGTTGTCGCCGGCCACCGGGACGATGCTGGAGACGTCCTGAAGTGTGTCGTCCAGCGCGCGCGTTCCGCTGGCTGGCTTGGATGGCTTGGATGGCTGGCTTGGATGGCTGGCTTGGTGCACAGCGGAGCTATGCGATCGCATAGCTCCTCCAACTGTCTCCGCTATGCGCTCACCGTGCTTGATCCAGCGCTCCTTGGCGCCGGCGACTCCGGCGGCACTCCGACGCTCGATACGGTCCCTCGCGGGTTCAAACCACTTCTTCCACGCACTTGTGACCACCTTGCCGCGCGCGTCGAGCAGCTTCGCGTCCTGGAGTGCCGCCAGCGCATCCTCCATGGAGCCCGGGATCAGGGGTGTCCAGGCGCTCTCCAGGGGCACTCTCCGGCCCTCCCACCACGACTCGGCCAGCACCGCCTGGTATGCGCACCAGTAGGCCGGCCATGCCTCCGGGTGCTTGGTCTGGAGGCGCCTCGCGTGGTCGGTGTACAGCCACCGGGTGTCGGCGTCCATGCGGGTCAGATGGTCCCTGCTCATGCCCGACGCTCCAGACGCTGGACGGGCAGGCCGTCGCCGCTCCAGCCGTCGTTCACCACCCGCAGCCCGAGGCGCCACGCCTGGTGCCGCGGGGATCGCCCGTGCGCCATCACAGCGGGCCCAGGCGCCTCGGAGTCGCCCAGGATGGTCCCACCGCATACGCACGGCTCCGGGCGCCTCACAGCCCGAGCCTCGTCTTGTATCCCATGACCGCCTTGAAGTCCCCGGGGTCACCTCCGTGGTCGGGGTGCGTGGCCTTCAGCGCGTGCCGGATGCTGCCGTGCCGGTTGACCAGCTCCGCGCCCAGGTCGCCGACGCCCAGCGCCATCCAGCCCGTGTACTGCTGGCCTGCTGTCGCGATCCCCCAACGGTCCAGGGAGCGCAGCGCCTCCAGGCCCTTGGCGATCGCCCGCAGGTTGTCGGTCCAGTGGGTGAACGTGCCGCATGGGACCACCATCCGGCCCTTCGCGGTGTCGAAGCTCACCTCGACGCCTGGATGGACACCGGACCGTCCGGGCCTCGGCACGCCGCTCTTGGTGATGTCGGCGGCGCTCATGCCGGTCCCGATCAGGATGGCGTCGCCGCCGAGGCGCCAGACCTCGTACTCCAGCAGGGTGAGCGTGCCGTGCAGGTTGCGCTCGAACGACGCCTCCCTGCCGCCCAGCCCGTGCGGCCACGGGTCCAGCGTCCGGTACTCGATCCTCATGCCCGGCACCGGCATGGCTCGCTCTCGCAGTCGGAGCAGAGCAGTCGCGTGGCCAGCCGGCGCAGATCCGTGCGCTTCTGGACGACGTCGACGCGGGAGGGCCATGGGTGCCGCCAGGGATGGGCCTGCGGCTGCGGGTGTGCCTTCGAGGGGTAGCTGCGCCCCTTCATCGTGGTCTCCTCTTGTTCGTTGCGAACGGGCCCGGAGCATCGCTCCGGGCCCGCGATCCAGCAAGTCCCTGCTGGGGGTCAGTTCGCCGGCGGAGACGCCGTCGCCGGCGACGGCCTGGCGGGTCGGATCAGCGCCGCGCCCGGGGTGTACTGGTCGAGGTTCTTCTCGAACAGCAACAGCTGATCCTCCCAGGCACCGAAGTACTCCGGCTCGTCCGCGAACGCCTCGACGTCATGGCCGATGCGCACCAGGCCGCCGCCGCTCGGACGGGGATGCAGGTGCGACAGCTGGTGGAAGATCCACGCCTCGCGCTTATCGACGGCCATCGAGTCCCACCACTTGGTGCGGAACCAGACGCCGGCGTCGAAGCTCGGGTCCAGGCCCCGCTCGCGGTCCGACCGGATGAACGACCCACCGGAGCCATCGACGGTGAAGGCATCCTCGGAGGTCTTGCTCTGGCGCTTCAGGCACGCCAGCTTCGCGTTCACCAGGTGCCCGAACTTGTCCGGGAAACGCGCGATGACCCGCGCGACCGCGGATGCGATGTCGCCGCTCAGCACGTATGTGCTGTCGGGCATCGCCTGGACGGCGATCTGGCCCACGACGGGCTTGTTCTTGACCATGGACTCAATCCTCCCTGGTGGCGCGCGCGACCACCGTGTTCACGTTCTGCGACAGCACGCCGCCGAACAGTCCGACCAGGAACGCCTGGAGCAGGACCGAGCCGCTCAGGGACGGCTCGGTCGCCCAGGCGTACGTCAGCGCGAGCACCACGCCCACGATGACCGCGATGAGCGGTCCGATGCGGTCGAACGTGGCGGCGACCATCGCCGGCCGGATCAGGTTCGTGATGAGCGCCACCACGACCGCCAGGCCCGCGGCCGTGGCTAGCATCCCGATCGCTGGTTCATCGACCATGAGCTACTCCTCTTCGTTGGGTCGAGGCACGTACGCCTTCAGGTTCGTGGCCACCCGGCCGGCCCTGCGCGACTCCGCCTCGATGATGTCCTGGGCCTCGTACAGCTTCGTCTTGACCACCTCCATCTCCTTCCGCACCGCGCGGCACGGGTCCGGCACGGGCGGGTCCACGGGAACGTCCTCGCGGCCATGGCCCAGCTCCGCGATGAGCGCCTTGACGCCGGCGCTCCTGCCCGGGCACAGCTTGTAGTCCGCGAAGTCCCGGTGCCCGCCGAACCCGATCGGGCGCGCATACCGGGCACGGAGCTTCTCCACCAGCTCGATGACGCCGGCGACCTGCCTGGCGTTGGGGCCATCGACCCCACGGCCGGCGCACTCGATGCTGATGGTCCGCTGGTTGGCCCTGCCGGTCAGGATGTCGGCGTCGTAGAACCTGGTCCAGCGGCGACCCCAGAACCCGTCCGGGTCGGTCGACGTGCGCACGTCGCGCGGGTTGAGGCTGCCGCTGGTGTGATCCAGGGGCAGCATCTGGACGACCTCGCCCTCGGTCGTGATGGCGAACGTGGCACTGACGTTGCGGACCACGTTGTCGCCCGAGAGGTACTCGACCACCCGGTCGCCCTCGGCCATGTGGAAGACCACGCCTTCCTTCCTGACCCCACTCGCTCCGAAGTCGTGCGTCGCCTGGACGTATCGGTATCCCAGCCCATCGGGGTCCTTCATCGGGGTCCTCCTTGCGCCGGGGGTCATCCCCGGATCGTCCACAGGAGCAGCGCCGCGATGAAGGCCCACAGCAGGCCCAGCAGCGCGCAGCCCATCCCAGGAGAAGGCTCCTGGGATCTGGTCAGCACCGCGTGCGCGTTCGCCAGGATGGCGCCGAGCGCACACGTCGTCGCGGCGACCACCGCGAACGCGGATGCGATCACCAGTGCCTGGTCCATACGGGTCCTCCTTTTGCCGCGTTGTCAGCAGGTCCGGTGGCCAAGTCTCGCCCAACGCGCCTCGGGTCATCGCGCGTGCACCGGTACCACCCGGGTTCGCGCTCTCCTCGGAGCCGCTCCTCTTGTATCTGGCTTCGGAGTACGTGAGCGAGCACCGGACCTGCGGCGGACTCTATCACCGGGACCAAGCCTCGGGGTAGAGCGCCCGCAGGTATGCGCGCTGCCTATCCAGCGCGGGCTTGCTGGTGGCCCAGCCGTCCAGGTGATGGTGCCAGCAGAGCATCACCAGGAACGCCGTCTCCGTCCGACGTGGCCCGCCTGGGCCCTCCTTGACGTGCTGGCGGGTCATGCGCCCGTCGCAGGCGTCGACGGAGCGATCCAGGCGCGGCGCCATGCAGCCTGAGTCGCGGAACTCGACGTCCATGTAGACCTGGCGCTCGTGCGGGGTGACGCGGTGGATGGCCCGGGTCAGCGGCGTGCGCTTCATCGGGGCCATCCGAGCGTCGGCTTGCGGCCGTAGATCAGGGACACGTAGACCGGGACCTTCGTGCCGTGGTGGGTGGTCCCATGGGCCGTGGTGGTCCTGGTGGACGGGACCGACGTACCCTCCTGGCGTATCCACCGCTGGCCCTTGGCCGCCGCATAGAGGAACGGACCACCGTTGGCCCGTGGCTCGCGTGGTCGCGGGATGCCGGCCCGGTCCATGGCGGCCCAGAAGGCATCCGACGTGAACCGTTCCCGGGTGCAAGCGAGCCACTCCAGGCAGGCCCGCGCGACGATGTTCCACGGGGTCGATCCCCACTCGGCCGCCTCGATGGCGCCCTTGGTGACCCGACTCCGCTCTGCTCGGGTGGGCGTGCGATCGCTTCCGCTTCCGCCGCAGTCCGCGCAGGGCCCCTTGGTGGTCTTGCCGGTGCCTCGGCACAGCCAGCACGGGCCGCTCATCGCTGGGCCTGGTGCTGCCACCGCTCGGGCTTGGCGCCGCCGGCCCGGTACTTCACCACCGGTCGATCGCAGACCTCGCAGGTGCTCTCGACGCGCCAGGACTCCTTCTGCCAGGGCGCGGCCTTGTGGCCATGGGCCTGGCCGAACCTGCCGTCCTCCGCGCGGCTCATCGCGCAGCCTCGGCGTCCAGGAACTCGCTCAGGCTGGCGTAGCGCTCGACCCTCTCGACGTGGTGGAAGAGGTTCTCGGCCGGGCCGATGACCACCACGCGCTTCCAGTAGGCCAGGGCGAAGCCAAGCTCGACGTGACGGCCGCCGCTGGTGAACCCGACGTGGGGATGCTCACTGAACGCGATGAGCAGGTCCGCGTTCTTGATGTCCTCCATATCCTCCTCCGCGCACCAGGCGAGAGTCTTGGGGTCGGTGGCACCCTCGTGCGTCCCGGTCAGCCATCGCGCCCGGACGTGGATGCGGACGGCTTCGAGCAGCGGGACCACCAGCTGCAGATCCAGGCGCCGGTCATACCTGCCGGCGATGTAGGCGATCGCGTCTGGGCGGCTCATCGCTCTCGCGCCAGTCCGCTCGGCCTGTCCCAGGTCGCCTGGCCATCGCTGCAGAGCAGCCCATGGCCGGCGTGCTTGGAGCAGGTCGAGCCATCCTCCCAGGTCGACGGGGACCCGCACAGCTCGATCCCCGTCGTCTCCGCTGCTGGCGCCGGCGCCTCGCTGGCCCCAGGAGCGCCACCGTCGCCCTCAGCGGCCTCGTACGCCTCCGCGGCTGCATCCTCATCGTCCTGCGCCGGTGGAGGCGTCTCCGTGGCTCCTGGGGCCAGTGCTGGCTTCTCCAGGCCCATCGCCGCCATGATGCGCGCCTTCGCATCGCCGCCCTGCAGCTGGCCTGGCTGGACCACGGACGCGGTCGGCTGCGCCAGGTCGCCCTCCGTGTCCCTGGTGATGACCTCCCGGAGCAGCGGGGTGAGCGGCAGCTGCTCCGAGCAGAGGCGCTTGATCACGGTCTTGCGCATCATCTCGATAGGCCACAGGTGCCAGATGCTGTCGGCCCGCCCGTACTTCAGGGCGGTCTGCCAGGAGCGGCTGCTGTTGCGCCGCTGGTACAGCTGCTCCTCGGTCATCTCGACGTGGACCAGCTCGCCGTTCTCCAGGCGCGCCCAGGCGTAGGCTCCGACCACCGCGCCGCGCTCCGGGAACGCCGGCTCGTGGATGATGGCCGGCTGCTCGCTGCCGCTGATGATGCGGAAGGAGTCGTTGGTGAACACCACGTCGGCGGCGATCACGCGCACCGTGCCGTCCCTCATCGCGAGCTTGCGGTAGCCGCGGTACTCGACGCTGAGGGTCGCCTCGCCGCCGTAGGGCGTCAGGCTGGCATCGCCCAGCGGGCCCAGCTCCAGCCCGTATGTGGCAGCCTCCCGGATGGCCGTGAAGATCGACAGCGGGCTGCACTCCAGCAGCTTCGGAGATCCCTGGACCGAGGCGAGAGCCACGGTGATGAAGCGCTCCGGGTCCACCCCGCCAGCCAGCAGCATGGCCAGCTGGTCCCGCTTGGCGGTCACGTACTGCGCGACCCGGGTCATCGCCTGGACCTGCGACTCCTGGACCGTGATCGCGTTGGACTGGTTGCCAGGCTGGGCCTGGCGGCGTGCGGTCTGCTCCCGCGGCATCGGTTGTCTCCTTCTGCCCGCGTTGGACGGGCTTACCTGTCCCAGGTCCGCGGGACGACGAAGCGTCGGCTCCCGGGCTGGAGGGTCGTGTAGAGATCCTCGACATCATGGTCGCCCCGCGTCGCCAGCGCAAGCTCGGGTCGGGCATCCAGGAGCGCCTCGACCGTGGCGGGGCCGAGCGCCTCCATGGCGGTGCGGAGCGCGCCCTTGTATGTCGTGGCCACCAGGTCCCAGGCGACCTTCCTGGCGTCGTCGCTGGTGCGCCAGGTGATCAGGCCCTCCTGGCTGGCGGCGCCGGCGGCGTCCCCGATGAAGCGCTGGACCTCTGCCAGCGCGATCGCCTCCGCTGCCTCGGCCTCCCTGCGTGCGCTGCGCGCTGCGCGCAGCGTGCGGATGGTCCTCTCCTGGTCCGGCATGACGGACCGGATGACCTCCGTCGACCGCGGATGGTCCCTCTTCAGCTGGTCGGTCAGCTCGGTGCCTTCCAGCGGCGGCAGCAGGTCCGCGATGGGCGCGTCCGGGTCATCGGCCAGGCGCTCCCGGATGGCCACCACGCGCGCCCACATGCCCGCCTCGACCTCGGTCAGGTCCGCGATGTAGGCGTCGTTCCGGGGCACCTCGTACAGCAGCTGCCGCGACAGCCCGATCTGGACGAACAGGTAGGCGCGCTGCTTCACGGACGCGGCCATGCCCTGCTGGACCTGGACGTAGTACGTGGGCGGGATCGCCCGCACGGGGTCGCCATCCTCCGGGCCCCAGGGCTGCATCCCGTACTCATCGGTCTTCAGCTCGACCACCGCGTCGCCCAGGAACCCGTCCAGGTTGGCGGTCACGAACGGGAAGCCCGGCATCCGGTGCTGGACCAGCGAGCGCCTCGGCCGTGGCGCGTGGCCATCGCGCTCCACGAGCGTCTCCCACAGGTGCTCCAGCAGGATCGGCTCCAGGTCGCGTCCCAGCCGGAAGCGCAGGCGCTCGGGCGCGTCGGGGTCCGGGATGACCCGGCGTCCCTTCGCCTCGACCACCGAGCGCGCGGTCTGCCACTGGCTGATGCCCAGCAGCGGGCCCGCCTCGCTGGCGCCGAAGCCATCCAGTCGACGCTCGTACCAGGCGCGGTCCTGGATGAAGGGTCGGGTCACTTCGCCCTCCGGTGGTTGGCGGCGCCCGGGCAGTCCGCGAAGTGCGACGTGCCATCGAGGTTGAGCGGCGCTCGCTTGCTGGCCTTCGTCAGGCACCATGCGATCGCCGCGGGGCAGGATCGGCAGCGGCTCATCCCCTGGAAGGCGTATCCGTCGGGGACGACCTGGCCGGGTGGCATCTGGGTCACATCTCACCTCCATCGCTGGCCGTCTCGGACAGGGCCTCGTACTCGTCGCCGGGGTCGGTCAGCCAGTGGTAGATCTGGTAGTGGTCGTCGCCGCCCTGGAGCGGACCGGAGCAGCACGTCCGGTGGCATCGACACTCGCATGTGGCGCTCACCGTGCAGCGCAGGTGGTCCTGCTCAGCGCACCGCTGCGACCGGGTCAGGAGCATCGACATCGTGAACCTCCCATCCGAGAGCGCGAGCCGCGTTGCCGGCCGCCTCCCGGTAGTGCTTGGCGCACCGGACCACCCGGTGCTGCCAGGGCTGAGTGAACCACCAGTGCGTGCCAACAGCGTGGCACGGGACGTCCGCGTTGCGACTGGGCGTGGCCCAGGTGCACCGCATATCGGTCGTCACCGGATCACCGCCGGGTGGGTGTTGTAGCAGGTCGCGGACGAGCACGAGTCGAACGGTCCGGTATGCGCGACCCGGTGCCACTGCTTTCCTGCCGCCACCAGGTCGGCGCCGGCGATGGACACCACGCACCCGATCCGGTGCATGGACCCGACCGGCGCGTGGCAGTTACGGCACGGCCCTTCGAGCCACGGCTTCTCGGCGGTCGCCATCGCCGTGGGGTCCTTCCTCCCGCTCATCGGCTGTCCCGCTCGCCGGCTTCCGACTCGCGTCGCTGCAGCTCGCGCATGGCCTTGGCGCCGTGCAGCCGGCAGAACGATCCCATCCGGGCGTTCCGGTTGGTGATCAGCTCCTCCACCGCTGCCCGAGGGCAGTCGCGGCACTTGACCACCAGGCTTCGCAGGTACGCCATCAGCGGGTCCTCCATCCCCAGGCGGCCATGCCGACCGCCACCAGGACGAGCGCCATGCCCAGCTCGATCGTGCCAGCACGGCCGCTCGTCTCGATCACCCGCCAGTACTCGGCAAGCCAGTCCATCACGTCTCCTTCTTGAAGCGCAGCACGCGATCCACGACCGCGCGCAGGGCGTGCATGTCCTTGCGCGCGACGATGATGTAGCCCTGCTCCTCGATCGCCTCACCGATCGCGACCAAGTCCCCGTCCGCCATGTCCAGGTCCGAGTCGAACACCCGGTTGATGGCTCGCTGCAGGACCTGCGGCGGGAGGGCGGTGCTCATCCGCGTGCCTCCCGCGCGAGCATCGCCAGGAGCGCGCGGCGGTCGGCCTCGGGGCTGGTGTCGAGGGTGGGGTCGTAGGCGAAGGGGTGACCCATGTCCCACGGGGGCTTGCCCATGACATCGTGGTTGATGATGCGATTGCCACAGTCGGGCCACCATCGCCTGTCCAGGGTGGACCGCCACTGGCACCGCGGCTCCCACGTCGCGTCACGGGCCTTGATGGCGTCGAGCGTCATCGGCGGTGGACCTCATCGAACGCTGCGCCGAACGCGGGGTCGATGTCGGGCTGCGGGGTGGGGGTGGCGAGGGCGTCGAGGGCACGGACCACTGCTCCCTCGATGTCCTTCATCTCGTGGCTGTACTTCACGTTCGCGAACACTGCCCAGCCCAGAGACATCCGGACGTACTCCAGCGCCGCCCGGAGCCGCTCGTTCTCGGCGGTGGAAGATGTCGTGGCATCCTCTATCTCGGCGGCCACAAGGTTGTCCACGCGGAGCACACCGCGAATGTACGTCTCCGGGTCCGGCTGGTTCTCGTGCTCCTGGAGCCACGACTCCCACCGGGCACGAGCCAGCGTCACGTCGGCTCCGCTCATGGGGCCTCCGGGTCGGGGGAAACTGGTTGGATGACTTCCGGGGAGGCGTCGAACAGATGAGACGCCCAGAAACCGGGGATTGGATAACCATAGGACAGCGGGCGGTGGTTCTCGGCGTCACGGTCCTCCCCGCAGCGCCATCCGATGAAGAAGCCGCACCGCTCCGGTTCCGGGGCGGGGGTGGCAAGCGCGCGGCGGTCGGCCTCGGTGTCGCGTGCGGGAGCGTGCTCGAAGGGGTGGTATCCCGGCCACTCGGGGTCGTGGTGCCGACTGGCGACTCCGGGCCATGTGCACCGGTGGCACGCCGCGTCACGGGCTCGGATGGCATCGAGGTCTATCTCGGCGCGGAGGGCGGCGACCGTCTCCATATGAGCGGCGGCGATGATGGCGTCCAGGCGGTCAGCGATGAACCTCGCAGCGCACTCGCAGTCATCCTCGTGTGCCGCCCGGTGGTATTCCTCAACCAGCGCGTCCCGCAGGTCGGCGGCGGTCATCGGGTGTCTCCTTCAGACTCGTGGTCCTCGTGGTTCCCGCGCTCGCACTCGTCACACATCCGGTCCGGGGAGTCCCACACGGCGATGTTCCCGCATTGCCCGTCGGCCTCCCAGCAGAGGCACGCCTTGTCGGAAATAACGGTCATCGGGCGCCTCCTTCGGCGGGGTCGGTGGTGGCACGAGGCGAGCGGTCGGGGCAGCCCTCGAAGTGACGCAGCGTCGTCTGGCAGGCGCAGGTCCCGTCAGGCGGCCTGAGAGCCGCGTCGATGACACGACAGACCCAGCCCGGAGACAGCACCCCGTGGGCCTGCTGGATGCGGAGCACCCGCAGCGCCGCCGTCAGCCGCTCGACCTCTGCGCGGATGATGGCGTCCGTCTCCAGTGCGGCGGCGAGGGGTGGGTAGGTCAGGATGCGTTCGGCCTTCTCCTGCGCCCAGGCTTCCGTGGAGTCGATGCCACGCAAGATGGGGAGGCTGTGCTCGCGTTCGATGGCAAGGGCCAGCAGCGCGACGGCTTCGGGGGTGGGGGCGGCTGGCTGGAACTCGGGGATGCCGCGATCGCGCGGGGTCCATCGGGCGCCGCGCGAGAACCGGGCGATGACGTGATCCCACCAGTCGCTCCAGCAGGCGTCACGGTCGAGCGTCTCGGGGGTGGGGGCGTCCCATTGGAAGGTGCCGCACAGGCAAAGCGCCGACGACATCCAGAAGCCGTCAGGGTGGGGCGGGAACTCCAGCCGATGACGCTCGACCTCACCGCGGATGTCGGTGATGGTCTCCTGCCGGGCTGCGGCGATGATGGCGTCGATCTCGTCGGCGGCCCAGTGTCGTTCGTGGCGGTCGAGCTCCCTCAGCAGCGCGTCTCGCATGTCAGCGGGGGTCATGTCAGGTGCCTCCTCTTGGGTGCATGGCGCCAGTGGTCCTGGCGGTTGATGGCCACGATCAGCCGGATGGGTCTGCCGCACCAGCAGGTCGCCTTGGCGGGGTCGCCCGGGTCGAAGGCCCGGGGCCAGGTCATCGGGCAGCGCCTCATCGGTGGTGTTCGCAGTAGCAGTACGCCTGGACGTCGAAGGCAGAGAAGCCACCGACGCCGACCACCGCGTCATGCACCCAGCGCCCGCGGCTCTGGTAGCAGGAGCGCTCGCACTCGAAGCCGTCGGAGCAGGGATCGTCCTTGGCCGGCCAGCGCCATGCTGGGCAGCCACGCTCACGCTCGTCCAACCACGCCGCGGTGTAGTGCCTATCGCCCGGGCGGAAGGTCTGATCCAGGATCGTCTGGACGTCCCTGGGATGGCCGGGCGCCTCGCAGACGTTCGGGAGCATGTGGCTCGTGGTGGCGAAGGCCGCCGTGCGCATGACGGAAGCCTCGTGGATGGCCCGCGCACCCATGCTGCTCACGGCGTCCGCGTCCGTCCGTCCGGTCGCCACGTTGCGCGCCGTGGAGCGGCCGATGCCGAACGCGACCTCCTCCGGCCAGGCGCCCGCATCGGGGTGGCAGAAGCCACCGAACTTCATGGCGACGTGCACCGCGCCCGGAAGGAGCGCCAGGCGGAAGGCTGCCAGCTCCGCGCTGGTGGGGTGGTGGCTCATGCGACCAGGCCCGCGAACACTCCCGGGTGGTGGATCGCGCAGGGCCCAGGGACCTGGCAGGGCCTGCTGGGTGCGGCGATGCAGCGCAGGCCCAGGCGCCATGCCAGGTCGTCCGCGATCTCATCAGGCTCCATCCGCCCGAAGTCCTCGCGCGGCTCGCCGCTCACGTCGCGCGGCCTGGTGCGCTGCTCATCGCGGATGGCGGCGCGCTCGTAGGCGTCGATCGGCTCGGGGATCAGGTGGTCGTAGTCGCTGGTGTGGCACATGGTGCTTCTCCCTGGTGCTGGCGCCCGTTGGAGGCGCCTTCGGAGACCATCATCGCTCCGCCATGGCGGCAGGAGCAAGCCATCCAGAAGTCCCAGGTGCGGCAGCGCAACGTGGGACCATCGGGTGGCTCGACGCCAGCATCGTGGGGATGCGAAGGTCCCCGGCATGGACCTCCCCACCGCTTCCCCGATCATCGCCCGCTCAGCCATCGAGCGGATCGCCGCAGGCGAGTCCCTGCCTGGCGCCCTCGACGGGTTCGAGTCGACCTGCTCCTGCGGGCTGGTGATGCGCAGCTCGCTGCTCATCATCCTGGAGCAGGATCGCCGCGAGCACGGCGCCTGGCACGCACGCCGCCGCGAGCACGCCGCCAAGCGAGAGCGCCTCCGCGAGCCCAAGCCGCGCCATCGCGGACCCTGCAACGGGACCTGCATCGCGGACGGGCTGAGCAGGGACGACTACTGATCCGAGGGTCCCATGCCGCTCGGGACCTTGGTCCCATCGACTCACGCGCGCACGCGAGGGATGCTACGCACATGAACACCACCAACGCAGCCACGAACGCCAACGCAGCCACCTGGACCATCAACCCCTGGACCGATCGCAGCCTGATCACCGCCGAGTACAAGCCCTGGGCAGCCGGCACCCCCTGCCAGGCGATCACCGCCAAGGGCGCATCCTGCGCCCGCCGCGGAACCCACATCACGCCCAGCCAGACCATCCTCTGCAAGACCCACGCAGCCAGCAAGTACGCGATCGACTGCCGATAGCCACCCGCGCAGGTAAGCAATCCTACCGATGCGCGGACCTGCGAAGGTCCGCGCATCATCACGTCATGGACCTCTTCCCCTTCGGCCTCGCCGCCGGCGTCGTTCTTGCCTGGGCTGCTCTCAGCCTCGGCGCGCGCCCATGGCGGACCCGATGAAGGCGTAGACGCCGCACACCAGGACGGCCATCCTCCAGGCGATCGCCAGCACCGCGCTCGGGTCCGATCCCACCACCCCGATGAACCCGAGGCTCGCGAGCGTGCCGCCGAGGGTCGCGGCCAGGATCGCCACCAGCGCACCCTCCGTGACCGCATCGGGCATCAGCTCGGTGTGCCGGACGGAGTGCCTGTTCCGGATCAGCACCCCAAGCCAGGAGAGCAGCGCCAGCGCCGACACGATCGGGACCATGGCCTGGACGGTCACTTCCCCGACCCCAGCGCGCGGTTGATGCCTTCCAGCCCGAGCAGCGCCAGCAGCGTCCCGAACACCAGGCCGAACACCACGGCGTCCACCCGGAAGGCCGGGTCCCTGAACAGCCGGCCGGCCATGTCCACCACCACGATCAGGACGCTCAGCGCCAGGAACACCTTGACCGCCCAGCGACGCAGGTCCGCAAGCTCATCCGGCGTGCGGCTCGGCGTGCGGTTCTCATCGGCCATGGTGGCGACGATGCCTGGCCACCCAGGCAGGGAGAACCACGTCGTGCAGCAGCCACCCGAGAACGATCCCGACGACCAGTCCTTCCACCAGAGCCTCCATCGCTGTCATCCCATCGCCACGGCGGCGACCGACCGGGAACCACCACCCCCACCGGCGAACACGAGGTCGGTGGCGAACTCCAGCCAACCGTTGAGCACGTCCGCGGAGTCGTCCGGATAGACGCAGTCCCCGTTGGCGCTGTTCGCTCCGAAGAACGCGGAAGCGGTGTGGGTGGTGTTGGTGGTGGTCAACCGGACGCCTATCTCGACCAGGACGCGGTCGTTCGCGGAGCATGACTGGGATGTCATCGTCACCCCGTTGACGCCTGCACCACCCGGTATCGGCCGAGCCCAGTTGTTGACCGCACTGAACTCGTCGGAAGAACCGGATGTCCCTGCGTAGAGGGTCGACTGCCACGCCCCAGCAGAGTTGACGACATAGACGCCGACCTGCCAGTTCGCGTTGGCCCCGCTGTTGGACTCCTTCCCCCGGCAACATGACTTGAAGAAGCCACTGATGGTCTGAGCGGCCAGCGCGTCGGTGAGGTACGAGCCCATGAGAGTGTCGTTCGGCGACGTCCCGTTGCCGACGGTCGATACCGTGGCCGTGGTGGCGTCGCTGTATCCCGTCTTGGACAGGACCAGCTTGCGCGTGGTGATGGTGCCCTCGACCTTTTCCCACAATCCCGGTCCGGATACCGCTCCACCGATGTTGATGGCCGCGGCCGCGCCGGCGGCGATGGGGAGATAGAAGCGCTGGGTCATCGGAAGCCGAACAGAGCTACGACCACCCGCGTGACCGTGGTGGCTGAGTCCACGTTGAAGCGGATGGTGCTATCCGCCGCCACGGCCGCGGTCCATCCGGTCAGCGTCGTGTCCTTGCTCTTGGTCGTGCTGCTGATCGTCGGCTTGGCGGATGCCGTGATGGTGTCGCCCACCACGGGCGGATAGTTGGCGTACGTGTCTTCCCATAGATCCACGACGATGGAGCCCGACTGGTCCGCCAGCATCACCACGCCGGTGATCGTGAAGGCGTCCGGGAAGTACAGGTCGCCTTTGACTCCGGTGGTGATGGCTACCCCACCCCCGTCGATGATGAACTCGTACACGACCCGTTCGGTCGCGCGAGCGTGCCGGTGGTCCCGCCGAGCGGCCACCGTGGCGGCGCCCACGACGGCGGTGTCGCCCGGAGTCGATGCCGCGGGGGATGTCGCGTCGAAGGCCAGGAGGGTGGCATCGGTCGCGACGAAGGTGTCCGCGGCTCCGATGGCGGCGGCGGTGCCAAGGACCACGGCCGGCGTGCCGGCCGATGCCCCTGATGGAGCGCTGGGCATCGCGTGCTTATGGTCCCGCCGAGAGGCGACGGTCGCGACACCCACGACGGCGGCGTCGGCGAACGCCTGGGTGCTCGGGTTGGTGGCGTCGAAGGCGAGGATGGTCGCATCCGACCGGATGACGGTCCCGGCGGCGCCCGCGGCGGCAGCGGTGCCGAGCGCGATGCCAGGAACGGCGAACGCGGGGACGGACCCTCCGAGGGTGGCCCACGTGGTCCACGTCGTCCCGTCCGTGACATAGACGAGCGCATGGTCGGAGCACGAGTAGATGGACCCCACGGGTGGGACGCTCGCGGCCGGCCGCGCGGCATGGGTCCCGGAGAGGAGGATGCCGACGACGGTGGCGGCCATGACTGGTACCTCGTTTCCTTAGGGTGGACTCAGGGCCATGATGGCTTCGCCGGTCACCCCGTCAAGGATGATGGCACCCGGGACGGCCCCGTCCATGAGCGGTCGCCAGATGAGCGTATCGGCGGCGGGCGGACGGTTGACCCACGCGGAGCCCGTCCAGACCAGACGGTCCCCGGACGCGGGGGTGGGTGCGGTCACGTCACTGATGGCGTCCAGGGCGCCCGTGACGGCGTGCGCATGGTCCCGGCGCGCTGCTACCGCAGCTGCGCCCACGGCGCCCGCTCCGGCCAGCGTGAGCGCGGCTGGCGTGGTGACGTCGAAGGCCAGCACCGTGGCATCCGTGCGGATCGCGGTCGATGCTGCGCCGGCCGCGTTGGCGGTGCCGAGCGTGAGCGCCGGCGTGGCGAAGCTCGTGGCCGCTCCGATGCCGGCGCCCTGGGTGCCGGTCAGCGTCACCAGGGCGGTGCCGCTGGCGCCGCCCGATCCCTGGAACACCCCGAACGCTCCTGCTGCCGCCGTGGCCGAGCTCGACGCTGCGCCGCTCGTGGCGGTCGGGAAAGCGTACTGGCCTCGGGTGGCGCCACCCGATGCCAGCTTGACCCGGGCGGTTCCGTGCGTCATCACCGCGACGGTCGACGGACTGGGCGCGGCCGCGTAGATCAGCGTGTCCGGATCGTCGATGGTCCAGTGGCCGACCACCACGCCGACGACCTTGTCGCTGGTCCCGGTGGTGGGCGTGATGCGCGCATCGTTGTACGCGCCCTCCAGCTTGACCAGGGTGTCGAGCGCGATGGTCGACCCGGTCCGGTTGGTGCTGATCTTGATGACGCCCGTCGACCAGCCCTCGACGTTGCCGGTTCCGCCGTGCTGGGGACGCAGCTGCTTGCGGACCTGCGTCCAGAGATTGATCAGACCCACGGGATCATGCCCCCATCTGGTAGCGGAACGTGACCTGGTCGCCGATCTGCGGGGCGAGCCGGAGGGTGACCGTCCCGGCGACGTCGTCCACCTCGTAGTCGCTGGCTCCCAGGATCACGCCATTGAGCGCCACGCCCGGTCGGCCGGTGAGGTCCCAGGCGTACGGCGTGAACACCCGGTTGGACCCGTTGATGGCGCCATGCGCTGCCACCCATGGAGCGAACCCGGAGGTGGACCCCGCCGTCAGATAGACCGCCGTCACGACAGGAGCCCGGACACGTCCGCTGTTGCCCTCCCCGCCGGACGTGACGTCACCCGCTGGGCCGTACAGCCCAGCGACGAGGTCTTGCGCACAGAAGAACAGGCCCGTCCCGGCGTGCCAACCGGGCGCGATGCAGAAGTAGGAGGTCCCGCCTTCGTTGATGGCGGATCGTGGGATGTCGACCGTCGCTCCGGCCGATATCCACTGGATGCCGCCCAGCGCCTCATATTGCCCGACGTCGGTCGGTGCCGACGTCCGGAACCCGTAGTAGTACGCCTGATCGGTCCGTCCCCAGTCGTACGTCGGATCAGCCGCGGCGACCGTGAACCGTATCCCGATGACGTTGTCCGCCAGCGCCCCGGTCGTGTATTCCCACCACGCCTCGTATTCCGCCAGGCCGGACCAGCCCCCGAACCCAAGCGGACAGCCGCAGAGCGTGTACGCGACGTTGTTGAACACCAGCGAGCCGATGCTCTTGATCGTCGGGTTGTGATAGTCGATCTCCGCGACGGGGTCGGTCGCGTAGTCATCGAAGCGGTTACGGGCCTCTCTGAGCGCCAGGGTGAGAGCCCCCCCCGTGCCCGTCTCGGCGTCCGGTCGCCGCCCGGGCCTGTGGCGGACGCTGGACCCGCCCTGCTTGGGCAGGACCAGCGTGAGCAACAGCGAGTAGTACAGCTGCGTGTCGCCGTCCTGGCGCACCGTCCGGCGAGTGACGCGCATCCACGTGTAGGCGGAGTATCCAGGGAGATGGGTGAACTTCACCTGGATGCGATGGCCGGCGCGGATCAGGTTGACCTGCGCGACGGGCACCTTGTGGAGCGTGCACATGATCGTGTCCTGCTCCGTCTCGGCCTCGTTCAGATACTTGTTCGCCTTGGCGCTCGCGCGGCTGGCGCTGCCGACGCTGGAGTCCAGCACCTGCGTCTCTCGCTTGCGCCCGATCGCGGCCAGGACCGTGGCGTTGGTCTCGTACACTGCCGCGCTCATCGAGTCGCCATAGTTGAAGTAGACGCCGCTGAACACACGGGACGGATCGCGCGACAGCTCGGAGTCCATCGACGGCGCGAACACCGTGGTGCCGTCGACGTCCGCCAGGACGTTGCTGATCCTCAGCGTGCTGCTGTTGAACGCCCGGGTCGGCAGGTAGTAGTGCAGCACCGGCGCGCCGATCGGCGCATCCCATGTCACGAAGTAGTTGCAGCCGGAGACCTGGGCGGCATCGCTCAGCACGTCGGCCATGGTCATGCCGCGGTAGTCCTGCTTGTCCAGGTCGACGCCAGCACCGAACACCGCCGAGCCGTCGGTGCTGATGGGCCCCGTGAAGCCCGAGCCGAGCATCCACGCCAGGCGAGCGGTGTCCGTCTCTGCCGGCCGCTTGGCGCCGGTACCGCGGATGATCTCGAACTGGAGCGCGGAGTTGACGTCGTAGACGGTGGCGTCCCACACGCGAGCAGCGCCCGTCAGGTAGGAGTCCGCGCGCTTGATCGTGCGATCCGCGAAGTAGCCGCGGAACAGCGAGTCGAAGGAGCAGCCCGTCTCGATCGCACGGAACGGATAGTGGCCGGGGATGTTCAGCGTCCCGCTGGGATCGTCCACCCGGACCTGCGACATGGCCAGCTCGCCGCTCTCCGCCGCCTCGGTGAAGGAGAAGCCCGATCCCAGCCGGACCGCCTGCGCGCCCAGGTCCGAAGACGACCCGATGTAGTAGAAGAGCGTCACGTGGCCACGAACCCGTAGCGGCTGGCGGTCCTCGTGGCAGTCTCCTGGTCGCGCACGGTGATGCCGGTGTTGACCGTGGT
>Ga0163153_10001428_pt1 | contig 37741 bp, 25 predicted proteins | sample OliLakLV19MP6IB1_FD_148629 | JGI IMG/M metagenome (GOLD analysis project Ga0163153, IMG submission 148629) | Freshwater microbial mat bacterial communities from Lake Vanda, McMurdo Dry Valleys, Antarctica - Oligotrophic Lake LV.19.MP6.IB-1 | ecosystem: Environmental > Aquatic > Freshwater >... | reverse complement strand
CTCCCCCTCTCCCTCTCTCCCCCTCTCCCCATCTCCCTCTCTCCCTCGAATAATTGCAGGTGTAGATGAAGTAGGAAGAGGAGCTTTGTTCGGGCCGGTGGTGGCTGCGGCCTGCATTTTGCCCGACGAGGTTCTCGATGAATTAGTAAGTTGCGGGGTTCGCGACAGCAAGCAGTTGAGTGCCACAGCCCGGAGTCGGTTAGCCGTAAAAATCCGGGCTGTGGCGGTTGACTGTCAAATTGGTGTGGCTTCGGTGCGGGAGATCGATCGTTTGAATATTTTGCAGGCTTCTTTGTTGGCAATGAAACGGGCGATTTTGAAGTTGAATGTCACGCCGGATTTGTGTTTGGTTGACGGCAATCAAAGAATACCTAATTTGGCGATCGAACAGCAGACGATGATTAAAGGTGATTCGCGATCGATTCAGATTGCCGCTGCTAGCATTGTGGCCAAGGTTTGGCGCGATGAATTAATCCAGCGGATGGCCGTCAAGTATCCCGAATATGACTTGACAAACAACAAAGGATATGGTACAGCTAAGCATAAATTAGCTTTAGAACGCTGCGGTGTGTCTGTCTTTCACCGAACATCCTTTAGTCCTTGCCGAAAATCTTAAAATTCACAAGTCGTGGGGTGCGTCGCCATCAAAAATTCCCAAAGAAATATCGACAATCTGATAGCGACGCACCTGACCAACAGGGTTGAGTCTATTGTAGTAGGGTGCGTCAGGTTAGAATGTTTTGACTACCGACTCAACAAACACCCCCTGACCCACCCTACAGTTAGTCTTAAACTTACATTGTTTTAGCTAAAATCTAAAATCTAAAATCTAAAATCTAAAATCTAAAATCTAAAATCTAAAATCCCATGACAGACACTTCACTAACAATTCCCGGGTATCGCATCCTCGATCGCATTTACAACGGCACCAGAACCCAAGTTTACCTAGCCCTTTCCGAATCAGACCAAAAACCAGTCGCCATCAAAATCCTCCAAAGCGAATATCCCACTTTCAACGAACTCGTACAGTTTAGGAATCAGTACACAATTACCAAAAACCTTGACCTGACAGGAATTGTCAAACCCCTGGCACTCTCCAACTACCGCAACGGTTTTGCTTTAGTCATGGAAGATTTTGGCGGCATCTCTCTTGCCGAATATACCGCCCTTCACCAACTAAGCACCGCCGATTTTTTACCAATAGCTATTCAAATAGTCCAAATATTAGAAGGACTCTATCGCAATCGAATTATTCACAAAGATATCAAACCTCAGAATATTCTAATTAATCCCAACACCAAAGAAATAAAAATCAGCGACTTCAGTATCTCTTCCCTTTTACCCAGAGAAAACCAAGAAATTATCAGCCCTAACGTTCTGGAAGGAACGCTAAATTATATGTCTCCCGAACAAACCGGGAGAATGAATCGAGGTATCGACTACCGCACCGATTTCTACTCGCTGGGAGTCACATTTTACGAACTGCTAACAGGACAATTACCCTTTAAATCTACCGATGCGATGGAGTTAGTGCACTCCCATCTTGCCAAGATTCCAACTCCCCCAATCGAACACGTCCCAAACATCCCCGGAATAGTGAATGACATCATTGTGAAATTGATGGCAAAAACTCCCGAAGCGCGCTATCAAAATGCTTTTGGGCTCAGATATGACTTGGAAAGCTGTTGGCAACAGTGGCAAGAAACAGGCAAGATTAGCCAGTTTACTTTGGCAGCTAGAGATATTTGCGATCGCTTCGCCATACCCGAAAAACTCTACGGCAGAGAAACCGAAGTTAACACATTATTAGCAGCATTCGATCGCGTCAGCGCAGGCAATACCGAAATCATGCTAGTCGCCGGCTTTTCCGGCATCGGCAAAACCGCCGCCGTCAACGAAGTACACAAACCCATTGTCGGAGCGCGCGGTTACTTCATCAAAGGGAAATTTGACCAATTCAAGCGCGATATTCCCTTTTCTGCCTGGGTACAATCCTTCCAGAATCTGATGCGGCAACTGCTCGCTGAAAGTACCGCAGAAGTGCAGAAATGGCAAGCCAAAATCTTAAAACTTTTGGGTGAAAATGCCCAGGTAATTATCGATGTCATCCCAGAATTAGAACACCTGATCGGCAAGCAGCCAAAAGTCCAAGAATTAGAGGGAATTGCCGCTAAAAATCGCTTTAATTTGCTCTTCGGTAAGTTTATCGGAGTATTCGCCACACAAGAGCATCCTTTAGTCATTTTCTTGGATGATTTGCAGTGGGCAGATTCGGCTTCTTTGAAGTTAATGCAGTTGTTGGTAAGCGAGACAGATACCCGCTATTTGCTGTTAATGGGGGCTTATCGGGATAACGAAGTTTTCGCTGCTCATCCACTGATGCTGACATTGGATGAAATTCGCAAAGACTCAGCAACAGTCAATCAAATTACTTTAGCACCCCTAGATCAACATTCCCTAAATCGCCTGATCGCCGATACCATGAGTTGTCCATTAGAAAGAGCAGTTCCTTTAACAGAACTGGTGCTTATAAAAACCCAAGGCAATCCTTTCTTTGCTACTCAATTTCTCAAATCCCTACACGGCGATGGGTTAATTACCTTTGATTTTGAACGCAGCTATTGGCAGTGCGATATTGCCCAAGTCAGGGCGCTAGCTTTGAACGATGATGTCGTCGAATTTATGGCAATTCAATTGCAAAAGTTGCCTGTAAATACCCAGGATGTTTTGAAACTAGCCGCTTGTATTGGCAACCAATTTGACTTGGCAACGCTGGCAGTTGTCCGCGAAAAATCTCAAATAGAAACGGCGGATGATTTGTGGCCGGCGCTGCAAGAGGGATTAGTGATTCCCATCAGCGAAATTTACAAGTTCTTTCAGGATTCGGAATCATCAGAGGTGGCACAAACATCTGATTTATCGGTTCCCTACAAATTTTTACACGATCGCGTACAGCAAGCAGCATATTCTTTAATTCCCGAATCTCAGAAACAGTCAACTCACCTCAAAATTGGGCAACTGTTATTAAGGAAGGGCGGAAACGACAGCGCCACCCCGACGGAAAAGGCATGGGAAGAGGATATTTTTGATATTGTCAATCAGTTAAATTTTGGGGTGGCATTAATTATCGATCGCCCACAGCGTGACGAACTCGCCCAGTTGAATTTAATTGCTGGCAATAAAGCCAAATCTTCAACAGCTTACGCGGCTGCCAAAAACTATTTAACTGTAGGTTTAGAACTTTTAGATATCAATAGCTGGCAGCATCATTACCAGATGACATTAGGGCTGTACGAGTCAGCAGCAGAGACGGCGTACCTCAACGGTGATTTTGAGCTAATGGATCAATTGGCAGAAATTGTCATCCACCAGGCACAAACAATTTTGGATAAAATCAAAGTTTATCAAGTTAAAATGCAAGCTCTTAACGCGCAAAAATATTTAAAAAAATCCTTAAATTTGGGATTAAAAATTCTCAATCTGCTGGGGATATATTTGCCCGAAGAACCAAAGCCGACCGAAATTCCGCTGGCCTATGCAGCGACACAATTAGCTTTGCAGGGGAAACGTATTGAAGACTTAATTGAGTTGCCGCGAATGACAGATCCTCAAAAACTCGCAGCTACTCGCATCCTTTTAAAAATGTTTCCTGCTGCTTATATGGTGACACCAGAATTGTTACCCCTTCTGACATTTAAGCAAATTGAGTTAGCGCTTGCATACGGTAATGCGCCACCTCATACTCATGCTTATGCAAATTACGGATTAATTCTCTGCGGATTTATGGGAGAATTGGATGCCGGATATCAGTTCGGAGAATTGGCACTAAACCTGCTCGAAAAAATCGACGCTAAGCCTCTAAAATCGATGACGCTCTTTGTCACAAGTGCATTTATAAAACATTGGAAAGTTCATATCAAGGAAACGTTAAAACCATTTTTAGATTCTTACTTTAGCGGTCTAGAGTCTGGAGATTTAGAACACGCTGGCTATGCGGCTCAGAGGTACTGCTACCATTTATACTTTAGCGGTTCAGCCGAACTGTCAAGGGTTGAAGAAGAGATGCAAACTTACAGGGATGCTCTGATCAAGATGAATCAGGATAGCATTGTTCGATTGCATAAAGTTCACCATCAAGTTGTATTAAACTTGATGGGTATGGCGGAAAATCCTTGCCGTTTAATCGGTTCAGCTTGCGATGAAACTCAAATCCTACCGATCGATATTGCTGATAATTATCGAATATCTTGTTACTATTTTTACTTGAATAAGTTAATTCTTTGCTATCTTTTTTCAGAATATGAAGAAGCTGTTGATAATTCTAGAGAGGCAGAAAAGTATTTAGATGGAGGAGTAGCTTCACCGTTGGTACCGATATTTTATACTTACGATTCTCTGGCTAAGTTGGCGTTATATGCCGATCGCCCGTTAGCCGATCGACAACAAATCCTAGACAATATCGCGACTAACCAGGAGAAGATGCAGAAATGGGCGGATAGCGCGCCGATGAACTACCTGCACAAGTTCTATCTGGTAGAAGCCCAAAGGCATCGAGTGCTCGGCGAAAGGCTGGAGGCGGTGGAAATGTACGATCGCGCGATCGCCCTAGCCCAAGAAAACGGATATCTCAACGAAGAAGCACTAGCCCACGAACTCGCTGCTAAATTCTATCTGGAATGGGGTAAAGAAAAAATTGCCCAAGTCTATCTCACTGATGCTTACTACGCTTACGCACGCTGGGGTGCCAAGGCAAAAGTTGATGATTTAGAAAAACGTTACCCTCAATTACTCGCCCCGATTCTCAACCAAAAAACCAGCTTGCAGACAGGCGGAACACTTTCCCCGATGACTGATGTCACTCTGTCAATGACCACCAGTTTGGAAAGATCGGGATTTCTCGACTTGGCAACAGTTATTAAAGCATCTCAAGCTCTCTCCGGGGAAATTCAGCTTGAAAAACTGCTCTCAACTTTGATGCAAACGGCAATTGAGAATGCTGGAGCTTCCAAAGGCGCTCTGATTTTGCATAAAGGAGGTAATTTAGTAGTTGAAGCTCTAGGAACTAGCGAGACTTCAGAAACAACAGTCCTGCAATCTATTACCCTCGAAAATAGCCGCCAAGTTCCGACAAGTCTGATTAACTATGCGGCCAGAACTCAAGAAACTTTGCTCTACAACAATGTACCGAAAGAAAGCCAAAATATCCACGATTCTTATATTGTTGAGTACCAACCAAAGTCTGTTCTGTGCCTGCCGATCCAACACCAAGGAAAAACGCTCGGCATTCTGTATCTCGAAAACAATTTGACAACAAATGCCTTTACTCCCGACAGATTAGCAGTCTTAAACATCTTGTCCTCTCAAGCGGCCATCTCCATAGAAAATGCCCAACTCTATGCTAACTTAGAAGCCAAAGTCGCAGAACGCACCCAAGAACTATCACAAGCTTTAAGCTATCTAGAAGCTACCCAAGCAGAACTAATTCAATCAGAAAAAATGGCAGCGTTAGGACAACTGGTGGCTGGAGTTGCTCACGAAGTTAACACTCCCCTGGGCGCGATTCGATCCTCTGCGGGCAATGTTTCTAAGTTTTTGAATCAAACTCTAGAACAATTGCCCGCACTGTTTCAATCTCTCTCGACAGAAGAAGCAGATAATTTCTTGAATTTACTCCAGCGTTCCCTCCAACAAGAAACCAGCTTATCAACCAAAGAAGAACGCAAATTTAAGAGAGCTTTGAGAAGCCAACTGGAAGAATTAGAGATTTATAGTGCTGATACCGTAGCCGATCGCCTAGTGATCATGGGCGTTTATAATGAAATTGATACCTTTGTCCCTTTGTTGCAAAGGGCCGATAGTTTACATCTCCTAGAAATCGCCTACAAACTTTCCGAATTAAAAAGAGGCCTCGCTACTATCAACACAGCCACAGACAGAGCATCAAAAGTAGTTTTTGCCTTAAAAACTTATGCCCGCTACGAACAGTCTGGCGAAAAAATAGTAGCCAGCATTACAGAAGGCATTGAAACTATCTTAACCCTGTATCAAAATCTACTCAAACAGGGAGTTGAGGTCATCAAAAACTATGCCGACATCCCGCCGATACTGTGCTATCCCGACGAACTAAATCAAGTTTGGACGAATTTAATTCACAATGCTTTGCAAGCAATGGATTATCGAGGTACGTTAACAATTGAGTTAACGGCTCAAGATGACCAGGCTAAGATTAGCATTAGCGACAGCGGCAAAGGGATATCAGAAGAGATAAAAGGGAAAATATTTGACCCGTTTTTTACTACTAAGCCCGCAGGAGAAGGCAGCGGATTGGGACTAGATATTGTGAAGAAGATTGTTGACAAGCATCAGGGAAAAATTGAAGTGGAATCAATTCCGGGCAAAACTACATTTAATGTTTTCCTGCCAATGATCACTGTATAAGCAGGTCAAGGATCTCGCAAACGATATAAGGCAGTAAGTCGGTCGGATTTTGCTTGGTTCCGCGTAAGCTGCCATCTACCCCATAGAGAGGATTGATTTCAAAAGTTAAAGCGTTTTGAGGCCCCCAACTCCGATTCAACAGGAAACGGATGTAAAACAGCAGTACGATGCGTTATGCTCAGCTAAGCTGCTACGCAGATAAATTGCTTGGTTTCGACTACTGGGGAGGGGAAGAGGATTTGGCGAGCCGTTGACTTGTGACATCTTAAGATAAGATGGGGTCTACTAATACACTTTACTACTTTTGCTACTTTTGCTACTAATAACAATTAAAAAGGAGAAAAAATAGATGTCTAAACCAGTTATTTTGTGCGTTGACGATGAAAGAATGGTGTTAGACAGTCTCAGGACTCAACTATCAGCATCATTTGGTAATAATTATATCTATGAAGCCGCAGAGGATGGTGATGAAGCTTTAGATTTAATTCAAGAATTAGCTGAAGACGATGTGAGTATTGTGGTGATCATCTCTGATTGGTTAATGCCCGGTATGAAGGGAGACGAGTTACTGATTCGCATCCATGAAAAATTCCCTAAAGTTGTTAAAATTATGCTCACAGGTCAAGCTGACGAAGCAGCTATTCGCCGAGCCAAAGAATTCGCAAATCTCCACTGCTGCTTATCTAAACCTTGGTCGGAACCTGAATTACTGGAAACTATTAAATCTGGTTTATCTCAATTATGAAACAACAGGTAATTATCTGTGTAGATGATGACAACACTGTACTCAAGAGCCTCAAAGCAGAACTTCAAGAGGCTGTTGGTAATGCTTATCTCATCGAAATTGCCGAGGGTGGGGAAGAAGCATTAGAGTTGCTTGAAGAATTATTGTCAGATGGGTATGAAGTACCGTTAATTATTTCCGATCATATCATGCCGGAAATGAAGGGAGATGAACTATTAAAACAAGTCCATATACTATCGCCTAAAACTATAAAAATTATGCTGACAGGACAAGCAGATATTGGGGCGATAGCCAATGCTATCAACTCTGCAAACTTATATCGTTATATTACCAAACCTTGGCAAGCTGAAGACTTGAAATTGACGGTTAGAGAAGCGCTAAATAGTTATCTTCAAGATAAACAACTGAGCGAACAAAACGCCCAACTTCAGCAAATGAATCAGGAGTTAGCCGAGTTAAACAGCCAGCAAACGGCACTGATTGCTAAACTCCATGAAAGCGAAAATCGCTTGACACAGTTTTTGGAAGCAATGCCGCTTGGCGTGGGTGTGCTGGATGCGGACGGCAAACCTTACTACATCAATCGGAAAGCAAAAGAGATATTTGGTCAAGGAGTTGTGCCGAATACGAGTTCCAAGCAATTGTTAGAGGTTTATCAACTCTATCAAGCAGGCACAAATCAAAAGTATCCTACACAGAATTTGCCCAGCGTGCGCGCGTTGAAGGGAGAAAGTGCTACGGCTGACGATGCAGAAGTTCATCAAGGTGACAAGGTTATTCCCCTAGAAATCTTTGCTACTCCCATCTACGATCAACAAGGCAATATTGTTTATGCTATCAACACTCTTCAAGATATCACGGAACGCAAAGAAGCTGAGGCAGAGCGCAAAAAGTTCATTGAGGATCTCTTTGAGGTCAATTGCAATTTGGAAATTTCACTGGAGGCAGAATTAGAAATTGCGGAGGCGACAAGTCGCTTTGTACCCAATGAGTTTTTAGCTTTCTTGGGATGTGACAGTATTGTTGATATTAAATTGGGAGAAGCGGTAGAGTTGGAAATGTCAGTTTTGTTTTCTGACATCCGCGATTTCACTACTCTTTCGGAACAAATGACACCGGAAGAAAATTTCAAATTTATCAATTCTTATCTGAGTCGAATGGAACCGCTGATTGTGGAAAATCAGGGGTTTATTGATAAATATATTGGCGATGCAATTATGGCTTTGTTCAGCGAGGGCGCGGATGATGCGGTGAAAGCGGGAATTGCGATGCTGCATACTCTTGCTGAATACAATCGAGCTCGCGCTTCTCTGGGTTATGTGCCGGTTCAGATTGGGGTGGGAATCAATACTGGTTCTTTGATTCTGGGTATAGTGGGCGGAAAAAGCCGGATGGACGGTACTGTGATTAGCGATGCGGTTAATTTGGCTTCTCGGATTGAAAGTTTGACGAAAAATTATGGGGTGTCGCTGTTAATTACTCAGCAGACATTCGATCGCTTGACAAATCCGGGTGATTATGCAATTCGGGTAATTGATAAGGTTCAGGTTAAGGGGAAGTCTGAATGGGTGACTGTTTATGAAGTTTTTGATGCGGATTGGCCGGAAGTTAAAGCGGGGAAGTTAGCGACTCTGCAACTATTTAGTGAGGCTTTGTCTTTGTACAATATGAATAGTTTTAGGGAAGCTGCGGGACTTTTTGCGGATTGTTTGCGGCAAAATCCGGGGGATAAGGTGGCTCGAATTTATTGGGAAAGGTGTCAATAGTTAGTTGACAGTTGACAGTTGACAGTTGACAGTTGTCAGTTGGTAGTTGACAGTTGTCAGTTGTTAGTTGGTGATTTTTAGTAATAACCAATGACTACTGACTGCTGACTGCTGACTAATGACTAATGACTACTGACTACTGACTACTGACTACTGACTACTGACTAATTTGTTCGATCGGCAATTCTATGATAAACTCGGCTCCGAGGCCGAGTGCAGACACGCAGCTCAGTTTGCCACCGTGTTCTTGGACAACTTTGTAGGAAATTGACAAGCCTAAACCGGTGCCTTTGTCGGCGGGTTTGGTGGTAAAAAAAGCCTCGAATAACTGCTGGGAAACTTCTTCTGGCATACCGGGGCCGTTGTCAGAAATCCTAATTACAGCATTGGAGTTTTGGACTTCTGTCCTAATTTTAATCTTGCTGCGGTTAGCTTTGACTTCGGCAACTGAACGTCCTTCGTTGTATTCCTCGATCGCGTCGATCGCATTTCCGATCAAATTCATAAATACCTGATTGACTTTCCCGGCATAACACTCAACCAAAGGCAAATTTCCATAGTCCTTAATTACCGCAATTTCGGGATAGTTGCCTCTGGCTTTCAGGCGGCTTTGCAGGATCAGCAGCGTTCCTTCAATCCCTTCGTGCAGGTTAACTTTGCTCATTTGAGAATCATCTTTGCGGGAGAAATTTCTGAGTGATCGCACGATTTCCCGAATGCGATCGGCCCCAACCTGCATCGAAGACATCGCTTTCGGCAAATCTTCTAGCAGAAACTCTAATTCGATATCCTTAATTTTATTTTGAATTGCTGCCGGCGGCTGCGGGCATTGCTGCTGGTACATATCGAGCAAATTCAGCAAATCTTCCGTGTAGTGGCCGACGTGGACGAGATTGCCGCAGACGCTGCTAACGGGATTGTTAATTTCGTGAGCAACACCAGCTACCATTTGACCGAGTGTAGACATTTTCTCAGTGTGAATCAATACCGCTTGAGTTTGCTGCAATTCGTGCAAAGTATTTTCGAGCTGAAGTTTTTGTTGGGTTAACTCTGTTTGCGATCGCAGCAAAGCTTCTTCACTGCGTTTCTGCTCGGAAATATCAGTAATTAACCCTTCCAAAGCTATCAATTCTCCCGAGTCTGAAAACACTCCCAAACCTTGCTCCCAAACCCATTTTAATTCGCCATTTTTAGAAGTAATTCGGTAATTTAGCTGATAGGGTCGATTTTCTTGCAAAGCAACTTGCACGGCATTCCACAAATTATCGCGATCGTCCGGGTGAGTCAATTCCGATATAGAAACTTCCCGAGTGCCGATAAATTCTTCAGGAGAATAGCCGGCTAACTGATAGCAACCTTCGCTGACAAACTCCATACTGCGATCGGCATCGTTGCGAAAACGGTAGGCCATTCCCGGCAAATTGCTCATCAGCGTCGCCAAGGCCCGCTGACTTTCCCGTAGGGCTTCTTCGGCGTGTTTGCGATCGGTAATATCCGTCATCACCGCCAGCATACAGAGTTCGCCGTCCAAATTAATCAACTCTGCTGACAGCAAACACACCACCACCGATCCAGACTTCATGCGAAACTCGCATTCCTGATTGCGAACAACACCTTGTTCGTGCAAACTTTGTCTAAAATTAAGTCTGTCTTGAGGCCTTACCCAAATATTTAACCCCGGTACTGTATTCCAGGTCGTTTCTTCTAAATCGTAACCAGTCATCGACAAAAAACTATCATTAACTTCAATAAAACGACCCTCAGCAAAAGTAGTAATAATCATCGGATCTGGACTAGATCTAAAAGCTTTAGAAAACTTTTCTTCCGATAAACTCAACTTTTTAATAGCCTCTTCCAACTGACTTGTCCGCTCTTTAACCCGGCATTCCAATACCTCATTAGCCTGCTTCAGGGCTTCCTCAGCCTGCACCCGATAAGTGATATCGCGCACCACGCCTTGCAGCCCTATTTTGCCACCGATATCCATAGAAGTTAGCAGCACTTCCGCCGGAAACTCAGAACCATCCAAACGGCAGTGCCGCCAGTCAAAACGGCAATTCCCCGATCGCAGAGCCGTATTAATTCGCTCTTGATAAAGACTCATAGAATCTTGTCCGTCCGGTTGCAAAGGCGGGCTGAACTCCGAAGGATGCTTGCCGCAAAACTCCGACTCAGTGCTGCATCCAAATAACTTTAAAGTAGCCGGATTGCAATCCAAAAAACCCTCTTCGTCTAGCAGCATTACCGCATCAGTCGTCGATTCGTACAAAGTGCGAAACTTTTTTTCCGACGCCTGCAAAGAAGCAATCAACTGCATCTTTTCCTCAGCCGCCTGCTTTTGCTCAGTAATATCCTGCATTACTTGAGAAAAGCCCTGCAACTTTCCCCTTTCATCGCGCAAAGGAGTAACAATAATATTCGCCCAAAATCGCGATCCGTCTTTGCGAAGCCGCCAGCCTTCATTTTCGTATCGACCTTCTGCCACTGCCCTGATTAATTTTTCTTGGGGCTTGCCAATTTCAAGATCTTCTTTAGTGAAAAAACACTCCGAATTATTGCCGACTATTTCATGAGATCTGTATCCCAAAATGCGTTCTGCACCAGAATTCCAGCTAGCTACATACCCATCAGGATCTAACATAAATATAGCATAATCCTTAACGCCTTCAATTATTAAGCGCAGGCGTTCTTCGCTTTCTCGAAGTCCCGATTCTGCTTGCTTGCGCTGGGTAATATCTTCTACAAAACCTTCGTAGTAGAGCAATTTCCCTGCTTCATCGCAGACAGCCCGCGCATTTTCAGCGATCCAAATTATTGTTCCGTCCCGCCGATAAATCTGCGACTCAAAATCCGATACGATGCCCTTTTCTTGCAAAGCAGAAACAAACTGATCACGCCGATCGCGATTGACGTAAAGCTGATCGCTGATATCAGTCAGACTGCCCATCAATTCTGCGGCGGAATTATATCCGTAGATGCGAGCTAAAGCTGGGTTAGCGCTGATGTAGCGACCATCTTGGGTTGTTTGAAAAATGCCCGACACAGCATTTTCAAACATACTATAATATTTTGCTTCCATTTGGTGCAGTGCCTCCGCGACATTCAGGCATTCTATCGCTTTATTTTCTAATTTTTGATTTCCCACTTGTGAATACCCTGCTCTTGTGTGTGAGTTGAATATTTTGGTCTACCGCCTGTTAAATTTGAGCCGTTATTTAGGCTGAAAGATGGTGTGTCGCAGCCGGAGATGAGTGTGTTTATTCATCTGTCCTACTGGGCTGTTAGTTGTTAATAGTTGCTGCGGAAAGTTTAGCTGCTCCGGTATTTATTTGAGGCTTGACTGGCTGTCACGATCGCATTGGCATATCGATCGGCCTGCGGTGCAGGTGTTCGAGCAAAACCTGCTCCTTGAAATCTCCCTGAATATATTAGCAGTTGAATACCCTAAAATAAGTTAGTAGCAAGGATGTTGTTACAATAAAAGGCAGCGACTTCTACAACCGCAAGAGCCTATTTTTAGGATTTGGGTGAGAGTACGATCGACTCTTACCCGAGGCAACTAACCCGCCTGCAAGAGCTAAACGCTCGCTGTCCGTGCTGTCAGTCGATTTGAGATTTTATATTTTAGATTAAAGAATTGACTCCACAGATGAATCTGGGACTCTCCTAATGTCTAAAATTTTTTGGTCTCCACAACTCCTGTCGGAAACTTTTATCGGTCTTTGGCTGCTCTGAGTTACTGTTAAGTATTATTGCTGATAGATAATACAGCAGACTGCTGGCAGTTGTACGATCTGGGGTTTATATGTAAAGTTGGCACAACAATAGGGTAATTGTTGTATCAAAAAATTCATATTCTGCTGCTGCGGGCGGAAAAATTCTGTAGCGGTGCTGGCATTTGGGCAAAAATATGGGCCCGATCGCGCAAAATGTGGTCGGCAAGTCTGGTAAAATCCCGATCGATTCTCGGTTTAGCCGCAAAGCTCGATCGGACTAAATTTGACTAGAAACTAATAAATGACAGATTCTCCTCTACTAGCAACGCCAGAGTTATCCCCAGCTTCAACCCAGACGGCGGATTCTCCTGTGTGGCCAGCCCTCCTGCAACAACTACTAGACAGACAATCTCTCTCACGCCCCACTGCAGCCAACTTAATGCAGGGATGGCTCGCAGAAGCGATTCCCCCCGTCCTCTCAGGAGCAATTTTAGCGGCTCTCCAAGCCAAAGGCATCTCTCCCCAAGAATTGGCAGGAATGGCTCAGGTATTGCATTCTCAGTCCCTTGTAGGCGAGTCGGAGAGCGTTTTCAATCCCAAATCCTCAATTTCCAATCTCAAATTAATTGATACTTGCGGCACAGGCGGCGACGGCGCTTCCACGTTTAACATTTCCACTGCTGTAGCTTTTGTGGCCGCCGCCGGCAAAGTTCGAGTCGCGAAACACGGAAATCGATCGGCATCAAGCAAAGTCGGTTCTGCTGACGTGTTGGAAGCACTCGGAGTCAACCTCAACGCCGATCCCGCGAAGGTGAGAGCTGCGGTAGACTCTGTGGGCATCACCTTCTTATTTGCCCCTGGGTGGCATCCCGCACTTAAGGCTGTAGCGTCGCTGCGGCGCACTTTGAAGGTACGGACTGTTTTTAACCTTTTAGGGCCGCTCGTCAATCCTCTGCGCCCTACAGGGCAGGTAATCGGGGTGTTCGATCCTAGTCTGGTATCAACTATTGCTCAAGCTTTGGGCGAGTTGGGGACTGACTTGGCGATAGTCGTTCACGGCAGAGAAAAGTTGGACGAGGCGGGGTTGGGTGATGTGACTGATTTGGCGGTTTTGTCTGATGGCAAAGTCGAACTCACTACTTTAGACCCCCAAAAGGTAGGATTGACACCAAGTGCGATCGGCTCGTTAAAAGGCGGAAATGTTGAGGAAAACGCCGAGATTTTGCGGAACGTTTTGCAAGGCAAAGGTACGCCAGCACAAATGGATGTTGTAGCTTTGAATGCGTCTTTGGCTCTTCAGGTGGGAGGTGCAATTCCTTTAGGTTCCCACGAAGCAGGAGTTTGTTTGGCTAAGGACATTTTATTGAGCGGCGAATCTTGGTTGAAGTTGCAGCAGTTGATTGAGTTTTTGAAATGAAGTCAGTTGACAGTTGTTAGTTGACAGTTGTTAGTTGACAGTTGACAGTTGACAGTTGACAGTTGACAGTTGTCAGTTGACAGTTGACAGTTGTTAGTTGACAGTTGACAGTTAGTTGACAGTTGACAGTTAGTTGACAGTTGACAGTTGACAGTTGACAGTTGACAGTTAGTTGACAGTTGACAGTTGACAGTTTTTATATCAAATCCTGGTTTGCCATCCCCATTATGATTCGGCGGTTGAAACCGCTACTACACAAACAAAGTCCGCCTTCGCGGACTAAGAAATAAACGGGATATTTAACGCGGATTTGGTATTAGTTGTTATTGGTAGCAACTAACAACTAACCACTAACTTCTTTTTAAGAGCGCGATCGAAATTCAATGACATCTTGCTTAATAGTCACATCTTTATTACCAAAAAAGTCGTGACCCAATAGTCCGATATCTAGCGATGGCGAGACGGCCACAACTACATTGTTAACTGCCAGACCACCTGCTTCCATAGAAGTCAGGCGACCGAGGGGAAAAGTAGCTACTCCGTTGGGAGTTTGTGCTTGCACTGTTCCCTGGAGAACAACGCCCAAGGCTTTAGCCATTGCTGGTGTAATTACTGTGCCACTAGCTCCAGAATCTACCATCATCTCGAACTTTTGTTTGCCGTTAAACGTGACTTCTATGACCGGGATATTAGCCTCTCGGCGTTTGATTTTTGCCTGAAACACTCCCGACTTTGCCGCGGGCGAAGTGGTGGGATTCAATGCTTCGGGGAGAAAACCGCAGACTGATTGGCTGAGGTTGACGGTTCGGCCTGACGAGCTCCGCATGAAGCATCCCTCACTTTCTTGAGCCACTGCTCGCGAGGAGTTGGCAACAGTCCCTATTAAAATTGAGCTGCTCAGAGAAATAACTGTTGTTACAACCAGTAACGGTTTGCACAGTTTTTGAGAGTTCAGTAGATGCTTGTATAAGTTTGAGAGTAAAGGCAAGGGAGATTTACTAGCCATAGTTTCGTTAAACGGTGTAGCTCGATCGTAACAGCGACAACTGCCTTTTGGTATAGATTTGGTATAGATATAGACTTTCCGCCCGCCGCCTAAGCTGCTGGCAGATCAATTGCTGGCGCAGGGGGAGATGCAGAATTTGCACTTATTGCTGCTTTTTGATTACCTGTGGCATAAGTGCCTTCTGCCTCCGGCCTCCGGCATAAGTGCCTTGCTTTTCCGAACCCTTGCACAAATTAAAATAATATCTGTATATTGCCGACTAGCATCAAATCCCTGGCAGTGGTAAGAATTAAACCAAACGAAAGTAATTAAGGATGCCATGTCACTTTCAACTGCACAACCCGCTCTCCTAGTCCTGGCTGACGGTACTGCTTACCGCGGCTGGTCGTTTGGCGCTGACGCCACCGTCGTTGGCGAGGTAGTATTTAATACGGGAATGACGGGCTACCAAGAAGTATTGACCGATCCCAGCTATTGTGGCCAAATTGTAACTTTTACTTATCCAGAATTGGGCAATACCGGGGTAAATCTCGAAGACGAAGAATCCTCGCGCCCGCAAATTCGGGGTGCGATCGCCCGGAACGTATGCAGCCGGCCCAGCAACTGGCGCTGCTCGCAATCTCTGCAAGACTACCTAAAACAGTACGAGATCCCCGGAATTTACGGGATCGACACCCGCGCCCTCACTCGCAAAATTCGCACGGTGGGAGCGATCAACGGTGGCATTTCGACCACCATTCTCGACCAGGCGGAACTTTTGGAGCAAGTGCAAGATGCCCCCAGCATGGACGGGCTGAATCTGGTCCAGGAAGTCACGACTCGCGAGGTTTACGAGTGGTCTGAAGCCACGGACTCGGTTTGGGAGTTCAGTCCTACAGTCAAACCTGCTAACGGCAAAATGTGGACGGTGGTAGCGCTAGACTTTGGGATCAAGCGCAACATCCTGCGGCGTCTGGCGAGTTACGGGTGTCGGGTCATCGTTGTCCCCGCTGACACGTCGCCGGAGGAAATCCTCAAATACAACCCGGACGGCATTTTTCTGTCCAACGGCCCGGGAGATCCGGCGGCAGTAATGGAAGGGATCGCGACTGCGAAAGCTTTGTTAAAGTCGGACAAACCCGTATTCGGCATCTGCATGGGACACCAAATTTTGGGACTTTCCTTGGGCGCAGAAACTTTTAAACTTAAGTTCGGCCATCGGGGATTGAATCATCCAGCGGGTTTAACTGAGCAAATAGAAATTACTAGCCAAAATCACGGTTTTGCGATCGACCCCGATTCCCTAGTCCCGGAAGTAGAAATTACTCATCTCAATTTGAACGATCGCACCGTAGCCGGATTGAAGCATAAAACTCTGCCACTGTTCTCAGTGCAGTACCACCCAGAAGCCAGTCCGGGCCCGCACGACGCCGACTATTTATTCGATCGATTCGTGCAGTCAATGCGAGACAATCAGAAAGTAGCCAGCAGTAAATAGTCTGCAGTCAGCAGTCAGCAGTCAACCCCTAATGACTGCTGCCTCAAAAAAACTAAAAACCACTGACAAAAAAACTGTAGACAAAAGACCAAAAAACTCCTATAATGAAGCCTCGACTTTAAGCCATATCTAGCTAGGAGGGTGTCATTTCTGAGTCATTGACCCTGACCGTTAGCCTCAGAGGCACTCGCGAAGTCAGGAATAACTATCAGTTATTTCGCCTGACTGGCCTGCTGGACGCTTTTTCTGAGGCCACTTTTCGGAAGGTACTAAGTAAATGTATTGACGATGGCCCAAAACACGTAATTTTGGACTTGTCTCAGATAGACTTTGTGGACAGTTCTGGCTTGGGTGCACTTGTGCAACTTGTCAAGAAAGCCCAAACCTTGGAGGGGACATTGCAAATTGTCTCAAATCCCCGCGTAACTCAAACTGTTAAACTGGTTCGCTTAGAGAAATTTTTGTCTTTGCAGCCTTCGGTTGATGAGGCGGTAAAAAACGTCAAGGATGCTTGACGAAAAGTGGATTGAATTAGCTATCCGGTTCTCAACGCTGGATAGCAAATTTTTATGGTTGTGCTGGTATAACAATACCGATTTTCCCAGAAGCTGCGACACGCACAAGCCGCTATTTCCCCAGATGCTTTGAGATCCGGTGGAGGGGCAGTAAAATATGTGTTACAAACACGCGGAAAAATGGTATAAGAAGTAGAGCATCCGGATTTTGTAAAAAGCCTTTTTTAAGAGTGCGATGGTCGCGCCAAGCTTTGCCTATATATCTGGCTTCGTGATCTGACAGCGAACACTCCTAGGAAAGCTATAATTGCTGAAGTAGCGAAAGACGCAATAAGTGACTAGAAAAACCAAGCTGTGCGGAAGTTTTATTTAAAAAAGTATGTCGCCGATCGCAGATGACGGGCTCAAACTGAGTCTGACGGATATCAGTTTAAATCGAGTGCATCCTGCGAGGGCTACACCAGCAGAAATAGAAAGAATTTCGCCCGCAGCCTGGGCATATTTGGGAGATGCAGTGTACGAACTCTACGTTCGGAGTTCGTACTTAGTCCCACCCAAAAGATTGCAAGCTTATCACGAATTAGTGGTGGGGCAAGTACGAGCCGAAACTCAAGCGCGTCATTTGCGATCGCTCTCTCCTTACTTGAACAGTACAGAATTAGCAATTGTCAAGCGCGGCCGCAATGCTGCAGCGGGCCGTTCTAAGCGAGCAGATCCAGAGATATACCAACAAGCCAGCAGCTTAGAAACTTTGGTCGGATATTTGTATCTCACCGATCCCGAAAGATTGACCGAACTTCTGGCACTTTTAGATCTTGAGACTTAAAGGATTTAGCAGTTAAGAGTTGGGAGTGGGTAGGGATTAATTAACCATCCTGGCACGGCTAACACAAAACAGCAAAAATCTCGATCGGCAAAACAGGATTTATCAGTTATTAACTAGCAATTTGAACACAGCAAAATCCTTGCTCCCTCCCTAGAATATCTAAAATCTCAAAGCTCCAAGATTGCTCCCTCAATCAAGAATCTCAAATCTACAATCTACAATCGATTAGCCTTCCGCTAAAACGTTTTGACCACAAGAAACCAATGAGAAAATTTACCAGACCAAACTCCTCGCGATCAAATTCCGACAGCAAGCCATTCAAAAGCGAAGGCCGCCGTCAGGACTCACAACCATCCTCTGCCCGCTTTGAACGCAAGCCCCGCCCCGACACTCGCGGAGTAGACGCGCCTCAAAAACGATCGACCTTCGCCCCGCAATCGCGAGAAATGCCTGTGAGAGCAATTTTCAAACGGAGAGTCGATTCCGACAGCCAACCATCCTTTCGCAGAAATAATACTTTCCAAGACAGAGACAGCAGCCCGCAGGAATCCCGGGGCAATTATTACCAAGACAGAGACAGCAGCCCGCAGCCGGCCCGCAACAATTACCAAGACAGAGACAGAGACAGCAGCCCGCAGCCGGCCCGCAACAATTTCCGAGACAGAGACAGAGACAGCAGCCCGCAGCCAGCCCGCAACAATTTCCGAGACAGAGACAGAGACAGCAGCCAGCAGCCGGCCCGCAACAATTTCCGAGACAGAGACAGCAGACCGCAGGAATCCAGGGGCAATTATTACAAAGACAGAGACAAAGACAATAGCCCGCAGGAATTCCGGGGCAACCATTTCAGAGACAGAGACAAAGACAGAGACACTCGCCCTGTTGACACTGCCTCAAATACAGTCGTGCAACCAGACGCAGACACAGACGACATGATTTACGGCCGCCATGCGGTGCAAGCGGCTTTAGAAACAAACCAAGTCCTCAACCGGATCTGGGTTGTCCCGCACCTGCGCTACGATCCCCGCTTTCACAGCTTGCTAACCGAAGCCAAGGCCAACGGCAGCATCATCGACGAAGTTGACGATTTACGCCTCGACTACATCACGCGCAAAGCAAACCACCAAGGCGTAGCGGCTCAAGTATCAGCCTACGAATACCTGGACTTGAGCGAACTGATCGCAAAGGCTAAGTCGGCTTGCGAAGATCCAGTAATTGTGGTAGCCGAAGGACTCAACGACCCGCACAATCTAGGGGCGATTATTCGCACCGCAGAAGCATTGGGAACTCAGGGCATGGTGATTCCGCAGCGGCGCGCCGTTGGGATTACCTCGGCAGTGAGAAAAGTGGCAGCAGGGGCATTGGAAAGCCTGCCCGTGGCGAGGGTTGTCAATCTTAACCGGGCGCTGGAAGAATTGAAAGAGGCTGGATTCTGGATTTACGGCACTGCAGCAGGGGTCGGTGAATCGGTAGAGACAGTCAAGTTCTCCGGGCCCACTGTTTTAGTTGTGGGCGGTGAAGCTGACGGTTTGAGCCTTTTGATACAGCGCGGCTGTGACGGATTAGTTTCAATTCCTTTAAGGGGCCATACTCCTAGCTTGAATGTCTCGGTAGCAACGGGGATGGCTTTATACGAAATTTACCGCCAGCGCGGGCCCAAAAAGTTTCATGTACACGGATCGTAAAAGTGGTTGAAAAAAAGAGTAGAACAGAGTAGCTTATGGTGAATGCCGCCCAAAATTGAGCGGCAGCACATTTTGAACAAGTAAGGATAGCCGATCGACTGTCGTTACTTGTTCAGGCGAAAGTAGAAGGGGTCTTGCCCCTACGTTCAAACAGGAATTCGACACCAATCTATTTAGATATCAGCTTTAAATAGGTTTGGATCGGTTCTTGGCAGCAGTCAGCCACGTGTAAATAACAAAAGCCCGTGTTCGCAGCACCCTGAAAACACCGTCAAATACATTAGAAAAGCAGATGAAAGAATTCTTGATTAGCTTGCTCAACTTTTTCGGATTGGCTTGGTGGGTTGAAGTTAAAACTTCAGCGCCGCGGTGCATTTACTATTTTGGCCCGTTCTTAACCGATGGAGAGGCGGAATCTGCAAAAGCAGGATATGTAGAAGACATAGAAAATGAAGGGGCAGAAGGTGTTAGTGTGTCGATTCACCGCTGCAAACCAATTACTTTGACTGTTGCAGAAGATTTGGGAAAGTTTGGTGATGGAGGGCTGTTGCCTGTTTAGAGCGGTCAGTAGAAACAGGGGAATTTTGAGTTTTGAGTTTTGAGTTGTAAGTTGTAAATTAACATCCGGTAACTACGGAATTATACCCTGCTTGCGAGCCATGATAGCGACAGGAAGCTCGCACTGCACTCCGAAAATTATGATTCGGAGGCAAACGGCAACGATATAAATTCAAAATTCTTGACTGTTGGGTGATTAATTGCTTCTGACAAACTCCAAACTTAAGACTAGCAATTACCAACTGCTTGGGGGAAATTCTCAATCCAACAATCGATGTCTGCGAGTACCCGATCGGGAATTTCCCACGGGAACAAATGGGCTGTATTTGGATAGCACTGCCACTGACAATTGTGGAGGTGGCGGGCTGTTTCTAAACTGGATGCCGAGGTGATGTGCCGATCGGCTTCTCCGGCCAACACCAAGCTCGGACATTGAATGTCGCCCAGGTGAATCAGTCGATCGTATCCAGCCCTGAGAGCGGTATTTAACGCCTTGGTGGCCGTGTTGGAAGTCTTGAGGTAGGCGGGGGTACCTGCCTGTGCTAAGTAGCGGTAAGGGGTGGCTTTCTGCTGCTGTATCAAGTAGCGAAAGAGCGATCGCCTGCCAAAAGTATCAATATTCCACTGCCAACCGGGTAGGGCCCAATTGATAATTCCGGCTAAACCGGTGTAAAGGTTATCTTGCCAAGAAATGGGAGGGTGACTTCCTCGCGGTTTGGCTGCGGATGCAAGGAGAATCAAACCGGTGACTCGCTGGGGATATTTCATGGCTAATTCCAGGGCTAAAATCCCTCCCAAAGACCAGCCGATGACTAAACACCGATCGACTCCCAATCGGTCTAAAAGTGCTTCTAAATCGACCAGATGATCGGTCATTTCAAAGAAAGTTGAGGTGCGGCTGTTGCCGTATCCGCGCAAGTCTGGGGCGATCGTTTGGAAGCGTTTTGATAGGTGTTCTGTGAATACCGACATACAATCGCCGGAACCTGGATGGCCGTGCAAGCAGAGAATCGGAAACCCTTTGCCTTTGACGGAAACACTGAGTTGTTGATGCGGCATTTTTTAACTGTTTGGGCGGTGCGTTGTCCCCGCTATAAATTGTATATTCCAGGGGTTAAAAGCTGGGGTTTCGGACAATGTAATCGGCAATTTTAGAAATAGACTGGCGCATTTGTAGCTCGCCGCTGCGGCTGTCAATCACAGTAATCACATAGGCATCGTCGTCAATGCTCATCGCTAAAGTTGTGCCTAGCACTAGGGAATTTTGGCCGGTTTTTTCGCCCAACCACTGAGCTTTAGTTCCTTGCAAGGCGGCAAATCCCAGAGCGTGATCGTACTGGCGGTTGAGAGTTTCTATTAATAGTTTAGCACCGGGCGTTTCGCCGTTGTAAATTTGCACCATCATTTCGGTGAGTTCGTTAGCAGTCAGGCGGTTGCGACCAGAACCGGGGTTGGAGGGCATAATTCTTTCCCCCATCAATTTGAAGTTGACGCGGGTGACTTCGTAGCCGCTATTATCTAAATATTGATTGATGTAATCCGAACCCAAATAATCGATTAGTTGATTGGTGGCGATATTGCTGCTGCGATAGATCATTTCTTCTAACAGTAGCTGTAGCGGGTAATTGCGATTGGACGTAATCTTTGCCGATGCGTCTTCGGTGAAATTACCCCGATTGACGAATACTTCCTGGTTCAAACTAATTTTTTCTTTTTCGACTTTTTGCATCAGGGCGACAGCAATCGGCAATTTAATTAAGCTGGCTGGACTGACAGGAGGCACATCGCCCCGGAGGTTTACGCATTCTCTAGAAAGGTTGCAAATACCGATCGAAGCTTGAGCCGACAAACCGCTTTCCCGGGCAAGCGCACCCAAAAAATCAGATTTTGCTTGCTGCACTTGAAAGGTTGCTGCTGTTAAATTTTCCCGGTATTCTTGAGTTTTTGAGGCAGTGAGGGAAGCTAAAAATGAATTTTGAGGAACTTCCTGCAAGTTGTTGAGGGCCTGATGCCAGAAAAATTGAGTTTGCTGCGAAGATGCGATCGACTTATTTTGCTGCCGTTTAGTTTCTACGGCTCTGTTGGCTAAACGGACTGCTTGCTGTAAGTTGTCGTTAGCCCTCTGTTCTACTAATATTTGAGCTTCCACCCCTTGCAACTGCTGTAGCAGTTGTTCTTGAGGATTGGCTGCGAAGGGAACTAAGCCGGAGAGGATGGTTGGTTCTGGTGAGGGGTTGTCGGGTTGTTCTAATTCGGTGATCAGCCGATCGCGAATTTTGTAGAGTTCGTCTAGGGAACGCGGGTTAGATGATTGAGAGAATGAAGTTGCGATGGTTAACATCTGAACCAGTCCAATGCCGGCTACTACTGCCGCCATCTTGTTGGCGATCGACAAAAAACACCTGATATCTCGCATATTTAACATCCTCAACACCACCACATTCAATATAAGCAGCTATTGTTACATCAGTCAAACGGTTTGAGATTTTAGATTGAAGAACAAATCTCAAATCTAAAATCTAAAATTTAAAATCTAAAATGGTTTTGATCGCGCCAATGTGGCAAAATAACCAAAATAAAGGGAGCGATCGCACCAAGGCAATCAACCCCCTCTAAATATTGCGAACTATCTACTTTCTGCGCCGCCGTCGCCAGTCAGCACCCAACCGCTTGAGATAATCCCAGCCGCGTTGGGGCCAGACATGATCGCTACCGATTTTTTCGGCAATCCAGCGAGCTACTTTGGGGCCTGTCCAGTCTCCGCCGTCGGGGGCAGATCCTTGCAGCGCTTGTCGCAGTTCTTCTTGCTCTTCAGGATTCAGCAAGGATTTCGCAGGAGGGGGCTGGCGGTCTCCGCTGCGATTTCTCACAGAGTTAGGCCCTTCTCGGTTGTAGCGCTGGACAATTTCTTTGGCGTAGTCGTAGTTGAGGCCTACAACTTGGGCTGCTTGTTTGATAGTCCAATTTCGGGAAACTAACAGCAGCAAGTGCCAGCGGCGCGACTCTGTGGTGTTTTGTGCCTGCCGGTAGCGAATTTTGAGTTCCTCTGCCGTCAGGTGGGTTTCTAAGTGAGCTTTAGGTGGCATTCCTCCAACGGGGCATCGGGAACTTCTTACCATATATCTTTGGTTTTGGGGATAATTCCGGATGAAATTATTTTCCTGGGGATCGTGGTGGCAAATACCTAGCTTTTTTTAGCGCAGATGTCGGCGGCTAGTCGCACTTGAGGAAGGACTGCTGTTTTTTTGCAGGTGCGCGCCACAAAAGACCTCGGCGTGGCGGTGAGCGTTTCGAGCTTTTTTGTGAACCCCAGATTTCTGACAGGCTTTTTGACCTCTGGCACAATGGGCGTGGATGGGAAAAGCTCGATCACTATTTTCTTCGATCGCGCAGCCGCCATTAATTCACTCGCATGACTGATAACTTTCAGTAATTTTTGACTAAAAAAGTGATCTTCATAATCGGATTATAATTATTAGGGAATGTGCCGCCATAATCTCATGTTTTATTTGTCATAAGTTTTGTTTTCAGTTTATTTTTTTTAAATAGTCAGGAGGCGAATAATCTCGTAAAAAATTAGCTTCAGATGCTTTAATATATGTTTTTACGAATAAATTGTATCTAACAAAAATGGTAAATTATTCTCAGGTAATATCTTAATATTATCTAAATATATTTCCCGGAATAAAGCAGTCACAATCTGGGATGAGTTTATTTCTTATGCCATTTTCTTATACCATAAATCCTGGGGTTCGTCGAAGAGAAGCTGGATTATAATATTTTATAATTTAGAGGACAGAATTGGGACTGACTGATTTCCTAATGATTGTGATATTGCATACACATTCTTGGAGGCAGAACCTAATTATGTAGGAGCAGCATTGCACACCTTACCCCTTTCATATAAATCTCGCGTCAAACCACTTTTTACATCAGTCCTGATACAGTTGCATTCTTGGCTTGTTAAAAGATTAGGTAAAAAACTTGATCGCTATTTTGTGTCCGGTGCAATTTTGGGAATTTAATCTATTGTAGATAAAATGACCGATCGCGCGTTAGCGGAGCCCTCTTTGAGGCTCGAACTTTCGCCACAAAAATAGCAGACTTTGCCTTCGGGCTGTAAGCAGGTACAATTGCCAGTTATATTAACTGTATTGTCTCAAAGTAGAAATAATAAAGGTACGAGCATGGCATCCATCCGCGAGTTGCACCGACAACTGGTCAATAAAGAACGCTCTGCTGTGGAAATTACTCAAGAAGCATTAGACCGAATTACCCAGCTAGAGCCGAAGTTGAAAAGCTTTCTGTGCGTGACGGCAGACAGCGCATTGGCGCAGGCCCATAAAGTGGATGCCCAAATCGCAGCCGGAGAGCAAATTGGCCTGTTGGCCGGCATCCCGATCGCCGTTAAAGATAATATGTGTACCGAGGGCGTTCCCACAACCTGCGCCTCTCGAATTTTGGAGAATTTTGTTCCTCCCTACGATGCCACCGTCGTCTCCAAACTCCAAGCAGCCGGTGCGGTGATTGTGGGTAAGGCGAATATGGACGAGTTTGCAATGGGGAGCTCGACAGAAACTTCTGCCTATCAAGTTACCGCGAATCCTTGGGACTTGGAGCGTGTGCCCGGAGGGTCTTCTGGCGGTTCTGCCGCAGCAGTGGCCGCTGGAGAATGCGTCGTGAGTTTGGGTTCGGATACTGGGGGATCGATCCGCCAACCTGCTGCTTTTTGCGGGTTGGTGGGGCTGAAACCGACTTATGGGTTGGTTTCTCGCTACGGTTTGGTGGCCTATGCTTCTTCTCTTGATCAAATCGGGCCCTTTGGCCGGACTGTTGAGGATACGGCGATTTTGTTGGGGGCGATCGCCGGTTATGATCCGAGAGATTCTACGAGTCTTAATGTCCCAATTCCTGACTACGCTCAAGCTTTAAGACCCAGTTTGCGACCAAAGGGTCAGATTAGAATTGGTGTAATTAAAGAAACTTTTGGTGTCGGGTTGGAATCGGGGGTTAAAGACGCTGTTACTAAGGCGATCGAGCAATTTCAACAATTGGGCGCAGAAATTCAAGTCATTTCTTGTCCCCGGTTCCGCTACGGTTTGCCCACTTACTACATCATTGCTCCCTCGGAAGCTTCGGCAAATTTGGCGCGATATGATGGAGTCAAGTACGGTTTCCGATCTCCCGATCCCGATAATCTTTTGGATATGTATGCCAAAACCCGCTCTCAAGGGTTCGGTGCGGAAGTTAAACGCCGGATTGCGATCGGCACTTACGTATTGTCGGCTGGATATTACGATGCCTATTATCTAAAAGCTCAAAAAGTTCGGACGTTGATTAAAGAAGACTTTGAAAAAGCTTTTTCTCAAGTTGATGTTTTAGTCTGTCCCACTGCTCCTACTACCGCATTTAAGGCAGGCGAAAAATTCAATGATCCTCTGAGTATGTATTTGTCAGATTTGATGACTATTCCCGTGAATCTTGCTGGTTTGCCAGCTTTGAGTTTGCCCTGCGGATTTGATGATAAAGGACTACCCGTGGGTATACAACTGATTGGTAATGTTTTGCAAGAATCTCGGTTGTTTCAAGTGGCTCACGCTTACGAACAGTCTACGAATTGGCACTTACACCACCCGGAATTGCATTAATTTTTGAAAATCGGCGGAATGCTGCGGCGGAAGTTAGTAATCGATCTTGGCTAATTGTCTGAATTAATAATTTGCCATTAGCTTTTGAGCGATCTCTAATTTCCCGCGTGCTCTATCTATGAACAAGTTGCTAGTATTCCTTTTGTCTAAATCGCTAATAGCTTTTGGGATAGTTTTGGCCGTTGCTTATTCTGCTGCTTGTGTATTCCTATTTGTAGCGCAAGGTAAGTTTATCTTTTTTCCTGCGCGGGCGATCGAAACTACGCCAGATGATTTTGAGTTGAAATATCAAGATGTCTGGCTGCCAATTCCAACTAAAACAGGCGCGGTGGACAGCGTGCACGGGTGGTGGATTCCTGCCTCGGAAACCCCCCCCAAGGTTCCGGGAGAAGTCAGAAAGGCCGTTCCGGTTCACCCATCGGAAACCCCTCTTACTCCCCCCCTTAACAAGGGGGGGCTGGGGGGGGTTCCGGTTCATCCCCTTAACAAGGGGGGGTTAGGGGGGGTAGTTTTGTACCTGCACGGCAATGCTTCAAATGTGGGAGCAAATGTCGAACACGCTTATCGATTTCATCGATTAGGTTTGTCGGTATTTGTGATGGATTATCGTGGTTATGGAAAAAGCCAGGGTGATTTTCCGACTGAATCTCAGGTTTATGAGGATGCTCAACTTGCTTGGGATTATTTGGTGAAACAGCGGGGAATCAACCCGAATCAAATTTATATCTACGGTCATTCTTTGGGAGGGGCAATTGCGATCGATCTAGCCGTGCGTCACCCGGAAGTGGCCGGGTTAATTGTAGAAGGCTCTTTTACTTCGACGCGGGCGATGGTGGAGTTCCAAAAAGGCTTGTTTTGGATGTTTCCGATCGATTTTTTGCTGACACAGCGGTTTGATTCTCTTTCAAAAGTCGATCGCCTGCAAATGCCTGTGCTGTTTATTCACGGGACTGCTGACAATGTAGTTCCAGTCGAAATGAGCAAAAAAATGTTTGAGGCAGCACCTGAACCCAAACAGTTGTACATAGTTCCTGATGGAGGTCACACTAATGTGGCACATATCGGGGGCGCAGAATATCTGCAAATACTGAGCCAATTTTTAGGTTCTTCAAAGTAGATAAAAGCTATTGGCGGTAACAGGTTAAGTTTGATATCTGTACCGCCTACTCGCACTTCTAACAGTACATATCTAAAGCGGAGCAGTTATCCCGATGATACTGCTTAGTAGAACCTTAATACATTCAGCCACCAGTCATTCAAGGCATAGCAGTAATTACAGTAATTGTTCGTGCTGATCGCTGGTTCTTTCTTAACTTCGCAGCCTCGCCGAGAGGTTTTTCTGTTCGGCATCCGGGCTCCACAGAGATTCGCATCGGTGAGATTAGCTTTGTTCAATCTCGCATCCCTCAAGTCTGCCGATCTAAGGTCGGCACCGGTGAGATTTGCACCGCTTAAATCGGCTTCTTGGAGGTCAGCACCGGTGAGATTTGCACCACTTAAATCGGCATTTCTCAGGTCGGTTCTATTTAGTTTGGCGGCGCTCAAATTACTGCATTTTAAGTTAGCCAACTGGAGGGATGCGCCTCGAAGAAAACTCTCGCTGAGGTTAGCATTTTCTAAGTTAGCTCCCCTGATATCGGCCCTGCTCATGTCGGCTTTGCTGAGGTCGGCGTCGGCCAAAAAGGCGTTTCTCATGTTGGCGTTGTTTAAATTAGCTTCCATTAAATCAGCCGCAGTCAAGTCGGCATCAACTAAGTCGGCCCTGCTGAGAGTCGCGCGGCTCAAGGAAGCGCCAAACAAATCTGCACGGCTCAAGGAAGCGCCAAATAAGTCGCATCCGGGACATCCTCTGGTTTCTAGCAGCCGCTTGACTAGAGACAGATTTTGAGCAGGTAAGGGAAGTGCGGCGCAAAATGGGAGTAGCATTATCGCTGCCGTCAGAATTTTCAGTTTGATTTTGGTCATAGTCTGGGTAAGTCCTGTAACTGCCTTTCATCAACGATTTGTCTGCTGGACTTACGCGCGGGGGACCAAAAACCCGGTTTCCTCGTTAATTCCTCGCTGTCACACCCAATATTCTAAGCAGAAACAGAGTTGTTTGCGTAAGTCCTAGTCTAGTGGATGGACGTGAATCGACGGTGTAAGGTTCGATCGCGCTCACGGATATTACTTACCCCTTTGGGATGAGCGCCCACTTCCAGGCTCCCTTCCAGCTTCCAACGGCCCGAAGCCGGCTCTGAATGCCAGGGATTCTGGAGCTTGTGACGGCCCAGGCAAGTGGCTGACTCCGACAGCGAATAAGTATTTGTACTCAGTGCAGTTGGATTGTGCTGCGTAGGGCGTCAGTTCTCCGTACAGGCGATCGGTAAATAAGCCAATTGGCTTAGACTCTTAAGACATATTGCTGATGCGCTGCCTTCTATAAATAAGATAGCATTTTTGTGTGATCCCCGAAATAATACCGAGCCAGCAAGTATAAAAAAATACCAAATGTCTCGGCGGGTGGGAAAATAGGGTACAGCTAATACTTTCAGACGAGGAAAATAGATGTCGAATAGCATAGATCAACTTGCAAAAGGTGGCAGGGGGATCAAACTCATGTGGCAGATTGCAGACGAGATCAGTTACACCCGGACTCTCGACAATCGAAACTGTTTGTCGCTGAGCAAAACTTACGAAGTAGAAGGTCGCAATCGATCCCAAAATATAAAAAAAGCTAGCGTTTTAGATGGGTTAATGAATTTATTAAACACCTGGGATTGGCAGACTGAAACACAGCAGCAACAAGAGCTGAATGAAACTTGTGTTCAACACATTAGCCTGCAAGTCAACACAGATGTCAATGCTTTAACTCAAGTTTTGTTGTGGTTTGAGCAGTTGAAAGATTTATCGTTCCCCAATGAAGTTTGGTGGAAGTTTCAGTTGGCGTTGGCTGAAGGTTTCACTAATGCAGTTCGCCACGCTCACAAAAATCTGCCAGTAGAAACTCCTGTTCAACTGGAAATTACGGTGTTTAATGGACGGTTGGAACTCAAAGTTTGGGATTGTGGTCCGTGTTTTGATTTTCATGCTAAGCTGAAGGAAATTCTGGCAGCAGATAGAAAAGGCGGCTTCGATTTAGAGGTTTTGAACGATGCTTGCTTGATGCCTCCTAGCAGACATAAAACTTTGGAACCGTCTCTATTTCTAATTGCTGGGTAGCTTTGGAGTGAGGGACAATTAACAGACTGGCACGGTGAAAAATGTGTTATGCTAAAAACGGTGTTAGGGGAAAGTTACGGGTTTTGTCTCCGCGTGGGTGAGGGGTTTTGAATACTGCCAACCTGCTGCGGCTTGGGTTAAGAGCTATGGTGTTGGGTGACTCTATAGCAGTTAAATAGAAACGGGTGGATCTGTAGAATTAAATATTAAAAATTCAAACAGAACTAAGGCAAGCGTGTCACAATTAGTAAGGCGCTCTACTATCCGAAACCCTTGATAATCCTTTCATAATCAAAGTAGTAGATCGCCCTACAAGTCGGGAGCATCTCATATTTGTAAAAACACTTCTTCTGGCTTCTTCCTTCTTCCTCTTTCCTCGCAGCAAGAGAGCCTCAAAACTCCTGCCTCAAAACTCCAATTTCTAGCTTGCCTGCTTTCATTGAGATGCTCCCTAAAAGTCGATGGTGGTGTGCCAGTTGCAAAAATCCTATGAAAATAAAAACTTAAAAATTATTCACACTAATATTTTATTTTTTAATTTATCATAGTATCTGGTCGCTCACCAATTACTAATGATTTCCAAAGAAACTTTATTTGTTCTGTCTCTATTTCCCTACTTGGGATTTCTCTGGTTTTTGACTCGATCTGGAAAAACACCCCGTTTAGCTCTGATGGGATTTTACGGCACTCTCGTTTTTGTAGCGGTGACGATTCCCGCCGCAATTTACGCAAAAGTTGCCTACAACGAGTCACTAGCAAATGTCGATTGGCTGCACGGTTCTGCGGAAGTATTCTTAACAATTGCCAATATTTTATTAGTTTTAGGCTTTAGAGAAGCGGTGATTAAAGCCAAAGAATCCTCACAAGAATAAACTTGAGAGGGTAGTCGGGATTAATGCGAAACTTTCATGTGACTAGCGTCGGTTTAATTGGGCGAGATAATTGAGATACTGGTGAAGGCGATCGGTGTTAGTGTCAAGTAAGCGACTGGCCCAAGAATGTACATTAAGTTGCGATCGCATTTCTCGAAATACCGCAGCATCCCCGCGATTGTTGAGAGGAAAAACCCAAGCATCAAATCCAGCCGACTTGAGACGGCTAACAGTGCCCTCGCCATCTTGCACCCACAATTGAGGGTTAATGCGAAGGGGTTGACAGGAATATTCACCGACAACAATTCCTCCCACAGAAACGCTAGCATCTTCTCCCCGATTGGAAAGTTCTTGTAAAATAGCTTTGAGGGAATTGAGTTTTTTCCCGTCTTGTACTTGCTGCGGTGTCAGCTTGACAATCACCATTTCTAAAACTTCCACAGGTTTTGTCGATCGTACAATGTTGACTGGTTCCGCCGGCCAAGGGTTTTTTATTTCCGGTTCCACGATCTCGGTTTCCTCTGCAACCTCTACTGTTTCTACTGGCTTTGCAGTGTCTACAATTATCTGAATTTCCTCGCCATCTTTCTCGATTTTTCCACTAATCTGTAAAACAGCATTCTCTATAATATACGGTTTCACTTGTTCGTAAGCTTTGGGAAACACAACAGCTTTTATTTGATGTGTCAAATCTTCTAATTGCAAAATTGCCATCGCATCGCCTTTTTTGGTCACTACAAGTTTGATAGCGCTGAGCATGACAATAACTGATACTTTCCCCTTTTTATCTGCTAACTGTTCGAGAGTCACAACATCTGGGTCTTGGTTTGCTTGAAGGAGAAACTTTAGAGGATGTTCTGATACATAAAAGCCGAGTAATTCTTTTTCTAAACGCAATTTCTCCTGTGTATCAAATTTTTTTACAGGTTTAGATTTTGGCGCAGACTCATAGGTATTGGCAGACTTGCCAAAGCTATTCGTACCTAATAAGTCAAAGAGATTACCTTGGCCGCTTTCTCTATCTTTCTTGCGGTCTTGCGCCCATTTCATCACCCCTTCGAGGTCGTTTGCTAATTGATTACGGTTGTCGTCAATTTTGTCAAAAGCTCCGCATTGAATTAATGCTTCTAGAGCGCGGCGGTTGACAGAATGGAGATTTACGCGATCGCACAAATCCGGCAGCGATTTAAACTTACCCCCTGCCTGTCGCGCCGCCAAAATATTTTCAATTGCCGCTTCCCCCACATTTTTAACCGCCGAAACCCCAAACAAAATTTTATCTTTTGCAGAGCCAGTCATCTGTCTGGGCAGCGGTGTAAAAGTAAGTTCAGAACTATTAACATCTGGTGGCTCAACCTCAATACCCAGCTTGAGACAATTGGCAATATATTTCTGTACTTTATCCTGATCGCCCCTGTTAGCGGTCAGCAGTGCAGCCATGTATTCTAGAGGATAATTCGCCTTTAAATAGGCAGTTTGATAAGTGATATAGGCATAGGCCATTGAATGGGATTTATTAAAACAGTATTCAGCGAATTGCAACATCTGCGCGAACAGTTTCTCAGCAATTCTTTGACTGACTCCATTCTTAGTTGCTCCGTCGATAAACGTTTCCTTTTGCTTCTGCATTTCATCAGCTTTCTTCTTGCCCATTGCGCGCCGCAGCAAGTCAGCTTGACCCAAAGAATAGCCCGCCAAATCTTGAGCCATCCGCATAATTTGCTCTTGAAAACAAAGCGTTCCGTAAGTCTCTTTTAAAATCGGCTCTAATAGCGGATGATCGTACTCAACAGCTTTACCGTGCTTGCAGTCAATAAATTGAGGAATCAAACCTGCATCCAGCGGGCCGGGTCGGTAAAGTGCCAAAATAGAAGAAATATCATCCAGACAGGAAGGTTTGAGTTTTTTCACTACATCCAGCATTCCAGAGGATTCTAACTGAAAAATACCTTCTAAATCTCCTCTTTCTAAAAGTCTATAAGTTTTATCTACATCATCCGGTAACTTTTTGATTCTGCCAAAAGTCTCTTGAGCTCTGCGCTCTATCTCAGAAGGTAGCATTTCTGGATCGACAATGAGATTTTGGGTTTGCTTAATATAATCAACAGTTTTCTGGAGCGTTGTCAAATTTTTCAATCCCAAAAAGTCCATTTTCAGCAGCCCCAAAAATTCCAAATCTTCCATGAAATATTGGGTAATCACAGCACCCTCATTATTCTTTTGCAGCGGTACAATTTCATCCAACGGCTCTGAAGAAATTACAACACCTGCCGCGTGAACACCATAGGTTTTGTTAGTTCCTTCAATGCGAATTGCCATGTCAATCCACTGACGAACTGGGACTTCTGTCCCTGTTTCTGCATTGATGCAAATAGTTTTTTCATAGTTTTCTTTAAATTCCTGTGCAGGTGTTTCCTCGGAAATCATCACTTTAAGTTTTTCCGGTTTTCCCCGGGACACGGGAATTAATTTTGCCATTTCGTCGGCTTTTTTGTAGGGAATACCTAACACTCTGGCAACATCTTTCAAAACAGCTTTTGATGTCATTCTGTTGAAAGTGATAATTTGCGCTACGCGGTCGCTACCATATTTTTCAGTAACGTATTTAATCATATCGTCCCGCCTTTCTATGCAGAAATCGCTATCAATATCTGGCATAGATTTGCGTTCTGGATTGAGAAATCGCTCGAATAGTAATCCGTGGTGTACGGGGTCTATATTGGTGATTTTGAGGACGTAGGCAACTAGAGAGCCTGCGGCAGAACCACGTCCTGGCCCTACTGGAATATCGTTATCCCTAGCATATTTTATGTAGTCCCAAACTACTAAAAAGTATTCCGAAAAGCCCATCTGCTGAAGCATTTTCAGTTCGTATTCTAGTCTTTGTTTGTAGACGGGGGGGATTTCATTTCTGGTGCGGGCTTTGAGGCGTTCTAACAGTCCCAGCCAGGATATTTCTTCTACATAAGTATCGGCTGTATGTTCTGGGGGAATTGGAATTGTGGGAATCCGAGCTTCTCCTGTGAGCTCGTATCTCGATACTTTATTTGCGACCTCTAGGGTATTTTCGATCGCCTCTTTGATTGTTTCATCATCCAAATGGTCTCGAAACAGTTGCGCCATCTCCTCCGCAGACTTAAGATACTCAGTGCCGCTGTAGCGCATCCGCTTGTCTTCTTCAATCAGTTTGTTGGTGTTAATGCACAGCAAAGCATCGTGTGCTTCTACGTCGTTGCAAGAAATATAGTGAGAATCATTGGTGGCAATTATTTTAATGTTAAGTTCACGGGCAATTTTAACGATTTCAATATTAACAATCCGGTCTTCCGGGGAACCGTGGTCTTGAATTTCTATATAGTAATCTTCCCCAAATACTTCTTTATACCATGTGGCTACTTCACGGGCAGTATCTAGCTTGTTTTGCAGAATCATTTGGGGAACTTCCCCCCCCAAACAAGCACTGGTGACAATTAAACCTTCGGAGTATTGTTTTAGCAGTTCCTTATTGATGCAAGGTCTGGCAAAAATACCTCTTTCAGGCATTCCCTTTAAATGGGAAATTGTGGTTAGTTTGACGAGGTTTTTATAACCTTGGGTATTTTTAGCTAAAACAACTTGATGGTATTTTCTTCTACCGCGAACTTTTACTTCTATGTCGCCGTTGACGACATACATTTCATTGCCAATAATCGGCTTGATATTTTTATTTCTGCAAACTTTGATTAGCTCGATCGCCCCATACATCACCCCGTGGTCTGTAAGGGCGATCGCGGGCATCCCCAATTGCACCGCCCGTTCGGCGAGCTGTTGTAGCTGAGACGCCCCATCTAGTAAGCTATAATCGCTGTGAATGTGCAAACCAACGAAGGACATAGGGATTTAAAATATAAGATTTTAGATTTTAGATTGTACACTATCGGCGTGTGGAAAGATCAAATAAACAACAAAGCTTATTATCACTTTTGAGACTATTTGGGATGGGGGGTTTGATGCCGCAACTCATCGGTTAGCTCAGGTATGGATGATTTAACGGGTAAGTTGTTGTCGATCGCGATCGAACTTTTACAAATTTGCTTGTTTCAAATAACCTTCCAAATCTTTAATCCGTTCTTGCGTCACTCTGGCCCTGCAATAACCGTAGGTAGAAGCAGCCAAAGAACCGCCTTCAAACTGTCCTTTTGCATAATCACAATTTTCATCTCGAAATTTGATCCAAGTACGCTGTGCCACCGTCAATCTCTGCTTTTGTCTACTGCTGATTTTTGCTTGCAGTTGCTTATAAAGTTGATTGAGCTTTTTGTCGGCAACCTCAAACTCTTGACTAGAACACATATTCATGTCTAGCGTGGTTTGAGGATTTTTGCAGTTAGGTTGTTGGGCGACTTGTACGGGAATGTTGCTGGCTTGGCTGGGAAGCAATAATCCGGCTGTCAACAACAGCAAACTTGCGACAAATTTTACCCAAATAGTGCTATTTTTCACTTAGTTTCTCCTTTTTTTAATCTTTAATTTTCTCTGCTGGTTGAGCCGATCGCCAAATCCACCAAGCCGCCGCCCACAGAGTAAAATTGCCGATCAGAGTCATCGCCGCTTGCAGGGTAACGAGCCATTCTAGGGCTGGAGAGTTGTCAAAATAGTGCCATGTACAGGCACACATAGCGCTGACGAGAGCGGGCAGCATTGCGGCGGAAAGGGCCCACCAAGCTCGGTTTTGAGTGACTTCGCCGTAAGTCCAAATTAACCAGATGGCGGCAATCCACTCGACGACGCTAGAGATGTGAATAATCCAGGTGGGAATTGACAAAGCGTGCATTTTTTGTATCGTGAACGAAGATGTGTGGCAGTTGACAGTTGACAGTTGACAGTTGACAGTTGACAGTTGACAGTTGGCAGTTGACGGTTGACAGTTGGCAGTTGGCAGTTGACACTTACACCGTTTATGCTAGCAGGTTTGCGGTTCTATTCATGAAGTTATTTGTGTCAATAGCGATCGGGCGGTTGTGATATTTTGTTGTTTTCAAAAGAATCTTTTGGTAACAATAATTAGGTATTGTAATAGTTATATTCGATTCCAAACAAAGAGTAGAAATGCGAGCAATTTTGTGCGGCTATTACGGTAAAGGCAACGGCGGCGACGAGGCGCTGTTGGCATCGCTACTGCAAATGTTACCAGATGGCGTGACGCCGATCGTCCTGTCTGGCAATCCTGTCGAGACAAATCAGCGGTACGGGGTAGCTGCGCGCGATCGCATGAATGCGTTTCAAGTCCTCCAAGCACTCCGCACCTCCGACGCCCTAATTTGGGGCGGCGGCAGTTTAATCCAAGACGCTACTAGCATTGTGAGCCCTTTCTATTATGGCGGTTTGATGGGATTAGCGCAACAGATGGGCTTAAAAACAGTTGCTTGGGCCCAGGGAATTGGGCCTTTGAAGCGGGAAATGACTCGCAAGTTATCTCAGCGCTGTTTTGCTGGATGCACCGCCGTTAGCGTGCGTGATAAAGGCTCAGCTACCTTGCTTGCAGAGTGGGAAATTCCCTTTACTTTAGCACCCGATCCCGTGTGGGCTTTGGAGAATTCCCCCGTGTCGGGTTTGTGGAATTTACCGGCGCCCCGAGTGGCTGTTTGTTTGCGTTCTCATTCTACACTAACTCCCGCCCGTTTGTCAATCTTAACTCAAGCTTTAGTTGACTTTCAAAAAGCAACTCGCACCTTGATTTTACTACTGCCTTTTCAAGCTTCTCACGATTTAGAAATTGCCAAATATTTGCACGAAGCGCTGCCGAAAAGAAGCCAGATTCTGAGTTTAGAAGACCCAAGAAAATTGAAAGGAGTATTCCGGGGAGTTGAAATGGCGATCGGGATGCGCTACCATAGTTTAATTATGGCAGCTTCGGAAGAATGCCGCTGCTTTGCTCTCAGCTACGATCCCAAAGTTAGTCAATTGATGGACGAGTTAGAAATGCCGGGGTACTTATTATCAGAATTGCCCGAAGATCCTTATTTAATCAGCAAAACCTGGATCGAACACTACGCCAACGGCGACGCATTATCGCAGGAAAGGATAAAATTTATAGTAGGGCGATCGCTCTTCCATCGGGAAGTATTGCAAACCGCACTCCAACAATCCTAGTAAGAGGTAAAATACCATGACAGTCAGTACAACCGACTTAAAAATTACCTGGGAAAAATTGCCAGCCGATTTCATTTTAGACGAGGAACCTGTGGAAAATATTGACCAACCTCTCCTAGCTGCGGCCTTGCGAGAAATATTAGAAATTGCAGGCTTCATAGTAGCAGGAATACTAATTGCCCCGAATATGGCGATCTGCGCGACATTAAACAACCAGCTAGTTGTCAAAGCTCCAGACTGGTTTTATGCCCGCAACGTACAGCCATTTCCTAATCAAGAAATTCGCCGTAGTTATACTCCTAATTTAGAAGGAGAAATTCCAGATATAGTGATGGAATTTGTGTCGGCTACTGCCAATGATGAATATTCTAATAAAAGAACTTATCCACCGGGAAAATGGTTTTTTTACGAACAAGTATTGCGAGTCCCAATCTATGCAATTTTTGAACCTGGGACAGGATTTTTAGAAATATATCAGTTGGATTCAGGAGAAAGGTATCAGGCACAACAACCCGATGCAAATGGCCGTTATTGGATCGCTGGAGTTGGGTTATTTCTGGGTATTTGGCTGGGAACAAAAGCTGAAAGAACCGGATATTGGTTGCGCTGGTGGGATGAGAGCGGACAGATGTTATTGTGGGGAACAGAGATGGTGGAAAGGGAAAGGCAAGAAATAGCCCTTGTTCAACAAGAAATAGCCCTTGTTCAACAACAAGCTGAACAAGAAAGAGGACGATCGCAAAAATTGGCTGCACAATTAAGGGCGGCAGGCATTGAACCCGAAGCTTGATACAATAATTAGAAATGAAAAACCGTAATCATGCTATTTTTCATTTCTAATTTGGAGATCCTAATTCGCGAACAAGAATTAAACAACCTCGCAAAAATCAATATTAATCTGCCTTCATCAGCGGTTAAAAATTACATTCAGGAGACATCAAAATTGGCAAGAGTGAGAGTGCGGGAACACGTCAATCCCCTATCCATGAGATATCAAGCATCCGCCAGTCCCCCGGATTGGACAAAAATCTATGCCGACTTAAATTTGCCACTGCATTTAGATATCGGCTGCGGCAGAGGGCGGTTTTTGTGGCACATGGCGCAAATCGAAACAGACTGGAATTTTCTCGGATTAGAAATTCGGGAACCGCTGGTAGAAGAGGCGAATGTTTGGCGGGACGAAAAAGGGTTGACAAATCTCCACTATTTGTTTTGCAATGCGAATAGTTCCCTGAAGCCAATTTTAGAAACTTTGCCCGCTGGTATTTTGCAGCGAATCAGCATTCAATTTCCCGATCCGTGGTTCAAGAAAAAGCACCACAAACGGCGGGTGGTGCAGCAGGAATTAGTCAACGAATTGGCAACTTATCTGGCAATTGGCGGCGAAGTTTTTATCCAGTCAGATATTGAGGAAGTCGAAAGGGAAATGTGCGATCGCTTTTCATCTCACCCTAGTTTTAAACGTCAAAATGGTGGCGCATGGCTACCAGAAAATCCCCTGCCTGTGGCTACTGAAAGAGAAATTGCTACTCTGAAACGGGGTGAACCAGTTTATCGAGCACTCTATCAAAAATAATGCTTGCTTTTGCAAACTCACCTTTGTAACAAACGTTATAGCTCAATACGGTTTACTTAAGGCTTGGGAGGCTTTAAGATATTAAAAACAGGAGCATTCATTTTTATTCCAGTACCTCTGTGTTTAACTTTTTTAGATTTAAATTTTGAAACAGGTTTTTTGA
>Ga0163153_10001427_pt1 | contig 37751 bp, 36 predicted proteins | sample OliLakLV19MP6IB1_FD_148629 | JGI IMG/M metagenome (GOLD analysis project Ga0163153, IMG submission 148629) | Freshwater microbial mat bacterial communities from Lake Vanda, McMurdo Dry Valleys, Antarctica - Oligotrophic Lake LV.19.MP6.IB-1 | ecosystem: Environmental > Aquatic > Freshwater >... | reverse complement strand
CTCATCTCAAGCAAACCACCCAGGCCCGCAACGCCTGGCTGGCGCAGCACCTGCACATGGGCCGCACCGAGGCGCTCAGCAGCCATGTAGCCAAACACCGGAGGGGGCGGTTGAATGCATGAACGACTGCAATATACTCGACCTGACCCCTTTATCTGCCCCTTTATCTGCCCTGACCCCTTTATCTGCCCTCCGACTACGCCGGGGCCAAACGGGGTGGGTCAATTCCTCGCGCCTGCCAGTGGGTCAGTTCCTCGCGCCTGTTTTCAGGAATCGCGAAAGGGGTCTGAATGGGTTGGGTATTCATGGGCGAACTGGAGTCACTAGCGTGTCATCACCAGCATCGCCGCTGCCATCACAGCCATACCCAGGTCTTCAATGAGCGCTACGGTCGAGAGCGGAACTTTGAGAATCGATCCCATGCAAGCGCACTCGAGATCGAGACCTTTGCGCAATGCGTTAAGGACCCCAAGCGAGCCGAAGACCATGACGCCGATCGTGGCTGAATAGACCACCGCGGGATGCCAGTGCGCGAGGTAGCCGAGGCCGAGTCCGAGTTCGATGAAGGGATACACGTAGGCGTAGGGCCGGAACGGCTTTGCCAGCAGGTCATACATTTGAAAGCCGTCGGCAAAGCCTGGCATGTTGAAGAACTTGAACATGGAGAATACGATGAGGAAGAAGCCCATGAAATCGTGCATCCAGCGCATCCAATCCCAGTCAGCCCCGGCCAGATAGGCGTATTGCTTTGCGCAGGCCGCAAGCAGCGTCAGTGCGACAATGACCATGAGTGGGATATAGTCCGTCCACTTCGCGCTGCGGCTCTTTTGCCGTACTTTTTCGCTGTTTGGCTTCATAGGATAGTTAATTTTGCAATCAGCGGCGTTCTGGGTCGGAAACGCTGGAGCCGGCACCTTGCGGAGATGGATTCATCGTTTCTTCTCCAGGTCTGCGATTAACGCCTTCATCTCGGCGATCTCTTTGCGCTGCGCTTCGATAATGTCGTCCGCAAGCTGCCGCACCCGCGGATCGGAAATATGTGCGCGCTCGCTCGTCAAAATCGCAATCGAATGGTGCGGGATCATCGCCTTCATCCAGGAAATATCCTCGACCGTCGCCTGACTGCGCACGAGCCCAAGCGACGTGGCGAAAACCACGGCGCTGCCCACGAAGATGCCGATGTTCGCTTTCCGATTGCCATACATCTTCCGCATGAAGCCGAGCATGACGACGGCCATCGTCGCGCCCATGATCAGCGCCATGTAAGCGCGGGTCTCGCTGAAGAAGATGTGGTCAAACGCGTAGGTATTGAGATACATGAGCCCAAACATCACGACCGTGGAGGTCGCGATCATCGCGGCGAATTTTGGGTAGGGATTCATAAGCGTGGGTGAGGTGAAAACGCGGATGGCTTTGCGGTTAAAAACGAACTCGTAGTCCGCTGCCCCAACCGAACTGGGAGTGCCATTGGCCAATCAGGGAAAAATTCTTGCTCACCAGGTAGCTTGTCCCCGCCCGGCTTTCCCAATGGTCCCTCGTGTCGTATTCGGCCTCGGCATACACCGCGAGTCGCGGCGTAAGTTCGAAGTGCTTGCCGACGTCGAATTGAAATTCACCGGCGGTGTCCACCCACACCCGCGAAGTGAGATTGAACGGCAGCAGGTAACGCAGACCAAAAATGCCCTCGTGCTTTTCGAACTGATCGCCAGCGCCTGCGAGATCAGCCCCGACAAAGACGCTGGCAAACCGGTTCAGGTAGTAATCGTAGGTCGGCGTGACCTCCCACTCCACGTCATCCATGCGCTGCCATCCCGCCTGCCATTCGGCGGAGAAGATGTGTCGCGTGTTGGCGTAAACCAACGTTCCCTGCGCCATCTGCGTGAGCGCATCGACCCGACCATATAAATAGAATGGCTCGTGGTAGAGATGCGGACGGACGGCGGCGGTGGCCGGGTCGGGCACGAAGTCCTGATAATGCACCACCCGCGCCATGCCGCTCATCATGTGATAGAGCAGGTGGCAGTGAAAAAACCAGTCGCCGAACTCGTCGGCCGCAAACTCGATTACGGTGGTAGTCATGGGGGCGACATCCACCGTGTGCTTGAGCGGCGAGAATTCATCCTGCGCGTTGAGCACCCGGAAGAAATGCCCGTGCAGATGCATCGGGTGATGCATCATGGAGCGGTTGATCATAATGAACCGGACGACTTCGCCGCGTTTGATTTCAATGTCATTGGACGCAGCCAGCGGTTGGTTGTTCAGAAACCAGACGTAACGCTCCATGTCGCCATCAAGGGTGAGCCGGATTTCGCGGATGGGTTTAGAGGAATCGAAGACGGTGGACTGCAAGGCGCGCAGTTTTTCGTAAGGCGGCCCAGGACGCTCGGGGCTCATGCCGTCGGCGGCCAATGGGGATCTCGAACTCACGTCCGCGGCGAGCAACCCGAGCCAGGTACTTTTCGCGACAGCGGGTTTCACCGGGGAGCCCATTTCCGTATTCATCGGCATCGTCTCGTGCGCCATACCGCTCATATCGTGACCCTCATGTTTCTCGGTGGGCGCGGATGCCATCCCGGCCTGCTTCGCGTGATCGGTCTCGGGCTTCATGTCGCCATGATCCATCCCTTTCATTCCGTCCATTTTCTTCAACCCACCCATTTCCTTCATCCCGCCCATGCCATTCATGCCTGGTTGGTCAAACTTGCCCGCGCGGACGGCGTCGTCCGGCATGCCCATCGAGCCGCCCGGAGTTAAGGCGAACACGCGTTTGAGCGTGAGACCGCCCATATTGACGTAAAGATTGGGGAACGGAATGTCTGACGCGGCGTGCCGTGGTCCCGAACCAATCCACAACGAGGTCTGCCCCGAACCATCATGGGCCGTGGCGCGAAATTCGTAGCTGCCCTCTGCCGGCACCGTGACGATCACGTCATAGGTTTCGGCCACGCCCATCAGCAGACGCTTTTCCTCGAAGGGTTGCACCGGCTGCCCGTCCGCCGCGACGACGCGCAACGGGCCACCGGCGAACTGCACGAAGAAAAACGTGCTGGCCGAACCATCAATGACCCGGAGCCGGATCTTTTCGCCCGGCTGGGCGGCGAGAGTTTGCTGGGCCGCGCCGTTGAGCAGAAAGCGATCATAGTAAATATCGGCAAGATCCATGGGTGGCATCCGCTGGAGTTCCCTGGATAAATACGCGCCCCACATACCCAACCGGGCCGCGCCGAGAACACTTTGACCGCTGCCTTTGCGGACGGAATACCATTCGCTGCCGCGTTTGAGCGTGCGCAGCACTGAACTCGCGTCCTCATCTGTCCAGTCGGACAACACCACAACGTGATCGCGCAGTCGGTCAAACTCGCCCGTGGCCTTCGGCGCGATGACCAGCGCGCCAAACAGTCCTCGCTGTTCCTGGAGCATGGTGTGGCTGTGATACCAATACGTGCCGGATTGCCGCAGATCGAACTCGTAGGTAAACGTTTTGCCCGGCGCGATGGGCGGATACGTCAGGTGGGGCACGCCATCCATGGCGTTAGGCAGCAGAATCCCGTGCCAATGAATCGAGGTTTCCACTTCCATCTGGTTGTGGACACGAATCACGGCGCGGTCGCCCTCGGTGAATCGCAGGGTCGGCCCCGGCAACTGGCCATTGATCGCCATCGCCTGGACCGGATGGCCGGTGAAGTTCATCGCCTGCCGGGTAATGGTCAGGTCATATTCCACCGTCGCCGCCGACAGCATCGCCCCCGGCACTAACAACGCCAAACGGCCGAGCACGCGCGTGACCGGAATCATCAGATTTGCGACCATCTGGCGAAAGGCGTTTTGAGAATGATTGGGAGTTCGCATTGATTGGCGGAATCAGCTTTCGACGCCTCGGTCATGATTTTGACCATCGTGTCCTCCACTTCTTGCGCCACGCCTTTCAGTTGTGGCGTGTCGAACAGCGCCAGCAGAGTCGTGGGCTTCAGGGTCGCCAGGATGGTTTGGCCGCCGTCCTTATAGATCGAGATGCGGCAAGGCAGAGCCGTGGAGACGCTCATGTTTTCCTCGAGCACCTTCTTCGCCTGTTGCGGCTGGCAGACCTTGATGATCAGGCACTCGTGATCAAACGCCACGCCCTTTTTCGCCATGGTCTCTTGCAGGTTGTGCAGGTGCATGACGCCAAATTGATTTGCCGTGACCCCTGCCTCCAGGGCGGCCGCCGCAGCGTTCACGGTTTTCTTTGTCGGTAGTGTGAACAGCATGATATTCCTTTCGGGGTCGAGGATCTGCCGCTTCAATTCGGCGCGGTGTGAATTATTTTTTCGACATCTTGACAATCGCGACGACAAGCAAAACCACCACCAGCGTGCCGAGCACTGTCCAGAGCCACATCCCTCCCCCCCATCCTCCACTCATCCATCCGTCTGTATGGTTCATTAATCAAATATTACGCCGGTGGGTAGCGCCTCACTATGGGGTGAAACCCACCGCACCTCGGAGCATCAAGTTGCCCACCGATCCCGCTCGGATTTGTCTCCATTGTAAAGCCGTCGGCCCGGGTCGTAAGCTATGCCTGGAAACCGTCGGCATAAGTTCGCAAGCCCTTCGGCATGAGTCGATCATTCGTAAGCGAAAACAGCCTTCGTTGTCGGCCTGACTTCCAGTTTCTTATACATGGATCGATAACACGTCCCAGCCGAAGCCAAGCCCAGCCAACTTCGTTCGCGCACAGATTCATGGCCGCTCAAATTCAGGAGCCGCCAGCGCCTTGCTGGCCGACTATCCGGGACGACCGACACTAGTCCGGATGAGCGCCGCCACCCGGTCCATGTGCTCTTGGAACTTCAACGACGTGTCGAGTGGCATCACGGCGGAGTCGCGGCGACCAGCGCGTAGATCCTCCCCCACCGCCCTCGCCTCGTAGTCGAAACCCAAACTCTGGCGGGCGTCGCGGAAATGCTCCACGCACTCGTCGAGCCGGTAGTGCATCGCCTCCCTGGCGCGCCAGAAGTCGGGTATCGCAATGTAGCCTTCCTCACCGATGACGTAGGCCCAGTTCCGCAGCTTGCAGCTGAAGGAGGTGCCGAGAGTCGCTGTCGAGTCAGCATAACGCCAGAGCATGACCAGGTCGTCCTCGACGCCGTTCGGCGCATGGCGCGCGAGCACCTGCATCTCCACTGGGTCGGCCTGCTGGAACAACCAGGCGATGGCCACTGGGTAGATGCCCATTTCCAAGAGGCAGCCGCCGCCGAGCCGGACATCATATTCCCGGCGGGCCGGATCGAACGGCAGCTGCGGATAACCGAAATCGGCCTGCACCTGCCGGATGCGCCCGATGCGCCCCTCCCCCACCCAGGCCACGGCCTGCCGGATCGCCGGCAGGAAGTAGGTCCACATGCCTTCCATCAGGTAGCCGCCGGTCTCGGCGGTGATCTGCATGAGCGTGCGACAATCCGCGGCGTTCATCACGAGTGGTTTCTCACACAACACCGCCTTACCGGCACGCAAGGCCATGCTCGCGTTGGCGAGGTGATGGGAATGCGGCGTCGCGATGTAGACGACATCCACTCCCGGATCGGTCATAAGTTCGAAGTAGCCGGCATGCGCCCGGGGGCGGCCATACCTCTGGGCGAACTGCTGCGCGGCGCCGGCCCGGCGCGAGGCCACCGCTGCCAAGGTGCCGTTGCCCGTGTGGACAAGATCCTGCGCGAAGGAATGCGCGATGCGCCCCGTGCCGACGATGCCCCAGCGGATTTTTTCCATGAGCGTCAGCCGGTCCGGCGCACCGCCAGTTCCAGCTCCAGTTCTTCGAGCGTGCGCCCTTTGGTCTCCGGCAGAAACCGGATGACCAGCACGAGACCGATGACCCCGAACGCACCGTAGAGGAAAAAGGTCCCCGCGTTGCCGAGCGTGGCGATTTCCCACGGAAACAGGAATTGCACGAGGAAGCTCACGCCGGCGTTGAGAAAACCGATCGCCGCCATCGCGAGCCCGCGGATGTGATTCGGGAAAATCTCGGAGAGCACCACCCACATCACCGGCCCGAGCGACACGGCAAAGGAGGCGACAAAACCCAGGATGCCCGCGAGGACGACAAAGGGATTGATGCGGATAGCCGCGTCCACCAACTCGCCCTCGTGCCGCTTGAAGGAGTCCGCGTCCAGCAGGGCCGCAGCCTCGCGCTTGAACGTCACGTCGTCATTGAACACGTGGTCCTTGAGCGGTTGCAGCTTAGCGACGTCGAATTTCCCCGCCAGCGTCCCGAGGACCGGCTCGTTGAGCACATAAGTCGCCCGGTGAAAGCCCCAACCCGCGACCGCCATGCTGACGACCACGCCCGCGAGACCACCGATGAGCAGCGGCCGCCGGCCCAACCGGTCGATCAGCAGCATCGCGACGACGGTGAAGACGACATTGATCAGACCGACCCAGACCGCCTGGACAAACGCGGCATCGCGGCCGATGCCGCATTTTTCAAAGATGCTTGTGGCGAAAAAGAACACGGCGTTGATGCCGGTGATCTGCTGCGCCACCGCGACAATGACGCCGATGAAAAGCGCAAAGCGGAGCTGGGGGCTGATGAGATCCTTGAACTTCGAGCGGCCGGCCGCGGTGGTCTCGCGCAGGGACTGGAGCACGCTGGCGACCTGCGGTTCGACCTCCTCCGGCGCGACCATCCGGCGAAGCACGCGTCGGGCCTCGTCCAGCCGGCCCCGCACGATGAGCCAGCGTGGGCTCTCCGGCATAAAAAACAGCAGGCCGAGCCACCCGGCGGCCGGGAGGATTTCCAGCCCCAGCATCCAGCGCCAGGGCCAGGTCTTGATGCCGAGGGCGACAATCCAAGGCTCGCTACGGGCACTGAGGGCGACCAGCAGGTAGTTGCCGAAATACGCGGCGGACAGGCCGACAACGATGTTCATCTGGTTGACCGACACCATAACGCCGCGCAGCCGGGCGGGCGCGATCTCCGCGATGTAAATCGGCGTGACCATGAGCGAACCGAAGGCCAGGCCGCCGATCGCCCGCGCGATCACCAAGGTCATGAAGCCCGGGGCAAAGGCGGACGCGACCGCCGAGATGAGGTAGAGCGTCGCGACGATGATGAGCATGCGACGCCGGCCGGTAACGTCGCTCAACGGCACCACGGTCAGGCTCGCGAGGATCGCCGCTAGCGAGGGCGCGCTGACCACCAAACCCTGCTGCCAGACATCGAGCCCATAGGCCTGGCTGACATAGCCGACGACGCCGGAGATGACCGCGGCATCGAACCCGAAGATGAACCCCCCGAGCGATACGACAATGGTGATGAAGAAGATCCCGCGGTTGGAGTGAGGCATGAGAATGAGGCGGAAGCCGGTGGCAGGCACTATTCCGTCAGATTTCCAACACACCCCGGCGTGGGTTTGGGTCCCCTCTGGAGCTGGAATGATGCAGCCGGCTGTAGGGCGGCCGCTTGTCGGCGGGCCGCAACCCGCCCGAGGCACGGCCCGGCGACAAGCGCCGGCCCTACATGCCCTTGAGGGGCCTGTGGTCCGTAGTAGCCCTGGCGAAGGACCGTGCCCGGCAGGGCGGGGGGTGTTGAGGCCGGCGCTTGCATTTAACGGATCAGGGCTAGGCCTTCGCCGCCCCGCGTTCCTCGACGACGGTCTTGGTGGAGAAACGATACCGCATGTTGCGGTAGACGCAGACATCGGTGACATCGTCCGGCGTGTTGGCCGGCGCCGCACGGTAGTTGGTCGAGACGCGGTATTCGCCGTGCACCGGCCGCACCCGGTGCCAGCAATGGCCATGAATCAGGACCAGCGTGCCCTTCTTCGGGTAGAGCGTGATTTGTCCCTCGAAATCGCCCTGCGGATCGCCCGCCGGCAGCGCCCCGCCGGTGTGCGTGCGCGGCACCAACAGCAGTTGGCCGCCGATCCCGTCGACGATGTCACGCGTATAGAGCAGGCGGTTGAGGTTATAGTCGTCCTTGGTCTCGGGCGGACAATCCTGATGCCAGGCCTGACCGTTGGTGCCCTGGGCCGAATACATCACCATGCAGTATTGCGAGTGCCAGCCCGCGCCGAGGACGGCCTGGGTGATGGCCGCGAGCCGCGGATCGTCGTCAATCACATCGAACCGGCTGCCCCCCTCGCGCTGCGGAAACCAGGGCACGATCTGGGTCGCGGCCCGGGTGGCAAACTCGTCGTTCAGACAGCTGTCGAAACCACCCCGGAAGTGGCCGAGGATCAGCCCGTGCAGTTCGTCCATCAGGGCGGCCTCGAAAAAACCGTCGATGACGACATAACCATTGATCCAGAATTGGTCGCGGATTTCCTGCAGATTAAGGTTCATTGGGTGGCGGGCGTTGGGGTGACAGCGGATTCAAGGGGCACCGGCGGCAGCGGCACCGGCCCGTCTGCCGCCGCATGAAGGAAAATAGGATCCTGCAGCGCCCGCACCCAGGCATCGCGCACCAGGGCGTTGCTGCCGAGCCGCGCGTCGCCCCAGTCGTGCCAGCTGAAGCCGAGCCGGTCGGACCACTCGCGCCACTCCCAGTTGATGTAGGCGGTGGCCTTGATCTCGGGCCGGGTGCGGAGCAGGTGCAGCAGCGGAGCGAACCAGCGATCCCAGCTCTTCTGGCCGTCGGTCACGCCGACATAGCGCGGGGTCATTTCGCCGAGCATGACGGGCTTGCGGTGGGCGCGGGAGGCATCGAGGAAGGCGGCGAGCTGCGGCTTGGAGAATTCGTCCTCCGAAAAAACATCCACGCCCCACCAGTCGACCCATTCGTCGCCCGGATAGAATTTCATCAGTTCAGCCATGGCCGGCCAGCCCGAGGAAGCACCGGCCGCGCACCAGACGGTCGCCAACGGCAGGCCGCGGGCGCGGAGATGTTTGGTGATATGGATCCAGGCGGCCGGAAAGGTCTCGGGCCGGTAACTGTTCCAGCTGCCCTCAAACTCGTAGCCGATGCGGAGGAAGACCGGCCGGTCCAGCGCAGCCACGGCGTCGGCGAAGGCGGCCAGTTGTAGATCCCATTTCCCCGCCGCGACCTCGTGGTCGAGGCCGGTGCCGTTGTCCTTGCCGCCCGTGAGATTCAGACCGATCTGCGGCACCACCTGGAGCGGAGCGAGCGCGGCAAGTTCGCCGCGCACCCGCCGGCCCCAGTCCGCAACCTCGTCCACCGGGTGGCAAAGCCCGATATAAGTCATGTAGATGCGCGGCTGGTGCGCCGCGTCGAAGGCGGCCCGGTATTCATCGAAACCGCGCGGATCCTGCCCTGCCCCGTGGATGATCCGGCCGGCCGGCTCCAGCCGGGCCCCGTATTCCAGGCGCGGCAAATAGGTCTTCTCCTCGGCACCCCCGGCCACAAAGGCGCCCAACGGGGACATGGCGGCGAGGAGTGAGCAGGCGAAGAATCGGGAACGCGACGGATTCATGGGGAAGCGACAACCTGCGTTACAGCCGGAGATGAGGCATCTGTGGCCGTCGACAGCGACAAACCTTCGTAGCGAAAATCCGTGAAGGCGGCAGAGATGCCCGAATCCGCGCTATCGTGGGCGCTCAGTGTCACGAAGCAGCCAGTGAATCCCCAGGCCTCGCCCTCCATGACGCGATCATCCGAGAGCACGGTGGCGTCCAACACCGGACCGACCGGTTGGGCCGCACCCGACTCCGGCACAAAGAAGAAACGCAGACTTTCGCCCTCGAGCTCGGCGCGCAGTTCGACCGCCCCGGCATCCGGCACACGCACACCGGGCCCGGCGGGATTGGTGTAGGCGCCATTGTCGCCGCAGAGCAGGCGCAGTTCGCGGCCGCCGCCGTCGCGCCCGGTCATGAGCAGGTGGTGAAAGTTCGTGTGGTTGTAATAAAAAGAAAGCCCCGCGGACTGCTGAAAGCTGGTCGGCGTGAAATCCAGCCGCACCCGGACCCGGCAGCGCGGATGCAACAGACGGAAACCGGCCAGGCTCTGGTCGAACAGGGAGACCAACGTATGCCGGCCGCGCAGCCGGAGCGCACCCGGGCGCCCGCCCAGCGTGAGCCAGGAGGCATCCGGTGGCTCGCGCAGAAAACTCCAATGCGGGCCGGGAGCGGCGCCGGAAAAATCATCATGAAATTCATCCAGATACGGCCGGGCGGCGGGGCCGGAGATTTCAACCGAGGCGGCGGGCACGCAACCGCCCTGCGCCAGGCGCGGCCAGCCACCTTGCGGCCATGCGACGGCTTGCAGGGCGGTTTCGCGGCCGAGGATACAACGACGCCGGGGACCGACGGGCCGGCTGCAAAGATGAGCGAGATACCAACTGTCGTCCGCGGTCCGCACCAGCGAACCGTGCCCCGCCTTTTGCAGCAGGACATCGGGCCGCCCCGCCGAGGAGAGGAGCGGGTTGTCCGGGCACAATTCATATGGCCCGGCCAAGGAGCGGGATCGCGCGACCGTGACGGCATGTGACTCGCCCGTGCCACCCTCGGCCGTAATGAGATAATAGAAACCATCCTGCTTGTAGAGATGCGGGCCTTCGGTGACGCCGAGGGCAGATCCACGAAAAATATTCTCCGGGGAACCGAGGAGGCGGCGCGTCCGGGGGCAGTATTCCTGCAGGGCGATGCCGGCGAACTGGTTGCGGTCGGGCCGGGGATCCCAGATCTGGTTCAAGAACCATTTGCGCCCGTCGTCATCGTGGAAAAGCGAGGGATCAAACCCACTGCCATTCAGCGGCACCGGGTCGCTCCAAGGCCCGGTAATGGCCGGCGCCGTGATAAGGAAATTCCGCACATCCTTGGACGGACCGTTGAAGGCCTTGACGTCGGAATAGACGAGCCAGAACAGGCCGTCCGCATGGCTGAGGGCCGGGGCCCAAACCCCGCCCGAGGGCGGATTGCCGCGCATATCAAGCTGCGCGCGACGGGTCACCGCGTGGCCGGCCGGCGTCCAGTTGATGAGATCATGCGAGTGATGCAACCGGACCCCGGGCCACCATTCGAAGGTGGAGGTGGCGATGTAGTAGTCGTCTCCCACCCGGATAATGGAAGGATCGGGGTGAAACCCGGGCAGGATCGGATTGGTCACACGGGACATGATGGGGCGAAAAGACGGAAAGGGAGAGAGAAATGGTGCGCGCCGGTTCAACGGCGCGCACCAGAAATTGCCGGCCAGTGAAGCCGGCCCTACCCAAAATCAGAAGCGGATGCCGTAGGTCAGCTTGGCGGCCAAGGGTGAGGCATAGATCAGGCCATACTGCTTCTGGTCATTGAGCAGGTTGCTGACGTTCAGCTGCACATACTGCCGGTGGCGGGAGGCCCTGTTCCATTCATACTTGGCCATGGCATCGACGTTATACTGGGAATCCGTGTGGAGAATGACGAGTTTGCCGTTAGCACCGATGATGAGCTGGCCGGATCCGTGCGTCACACCGGAGGCGTATTCGCGCTTGGATTGCCAGAAGCCGCCGAGACCGAGGGAGAGGCCCTTGAGCGCGCCCGTGGTGAAGCGATAGTTGCCCCAGATATCGAAGCGATACTTCGGGGTGTCATCGCCCGAGGCGTTGCCGACGCTGGTCAGACGGGTTTCCGTCCTGGGACCTTCGGTGGCGGTGCCCGGCGTGCCGTAGATGGTGTTGCGCGGCAGGGAGAAGGTGCCCCAAGAGCCGTTGTTGAAATTCCACACGGCCCAGCGGTCCTGCAAGTAGGGATAGGTCATCCACGTGCCATAGCTTGTGGTCGCTACCTCGGTGATGGCGCCGTTGAGCACGATATCCAGGTTGTCCGTAGCCTTGATCTGCAGCTGCATGTCATAGCCCTTCGATTCTTGGGAGGTCAGGTAGGAGGCGTTGCCGGAGCCGCTGCCATGGAACGCCGAGGTGTCCATGGTCGCGATGTTGACAAGGCGATCGGAACCGTCCGCGCCGTTATACAACCAGCCCGGCCAGTTGGCGCCGTTGTCGCCGTCAATCGTGGCGAAGGCGGCGTCCATGTAGGCGGCACCGGTGCCTTTCGACGCATTGAGGTGCCAGGCTCCCGAACCATCCTGGAAGGCGGCACCGGTGCCTACCGCCGCATTCCATGCCGCCACCACAGCCGGCTGATCCAGGGTGGGCAGACCCGTGGTCTTCCATGAGCCGCCGCCGTTGCTGCCGCCGGGGGCGGACGACGGACTGAAATTGCTGACGTTAAAAACAATGTCCTTCGCCGGATTGAACTTGGGATTGCCGAGGGTCACGGGATTCCACCAGTCGGCGTTGGTGTAGCCGGTGCGCTTGATCTTGAACTTGCTAATCGTGCCGGAAATGCGGCCTTCCATCAGGTCAAACTTGATTCCGAACTCCTCGCTCTTGGCCAGGCTCGCGCCGGCGGGCGTGCCGGTGTCGGCGAGCACGCGGCCGGAGAAATTCGGCTGCAGGCCCTCCGAGCGCATGGCATAGACAGAAAGTTCCTTGGTGAGCTTGAAACTCAGGCCCTTTTGGTAGGTCTTCTGGGTCTGGCCGTCGCCGCGCAAGGCGGAAGTGGTCGGCGTGGCCCCCACTCTGGCCCAGTTGATGTCGTTGTTCGCCGCATCATTGGTATCCCGGCGACCACCCACCAGAACAGTCAGACGGTCATCGAGGAACGTTCCAGAGTAGCTGAGGTAATAGGCCTTGTTCCAGGCTAAATCAGCATGGGCGTTGCTCTTGTAGAGTCCCGGGTCGGCAGAACCGTCACCCTGCTTGCCAAAGCGCAGCGGCGTGAGGTCATTGGGTGCCTTGTAGCTGAACGCGCCCGGGACCGTGCTCCAGGTATCCCGGGTGATGTCGTTCCGGAGTTCCGAATAGCCGGCCAGGATCCGGCTGGTGAATCGCACCCACTTGCTGCGGCGCTCGAACAGGGTGAATTTGTCGGTCAACTCGACGCGCTCCTGCTGACGTTCGACGTCCTGGTCAACCCGTGTCCAGTTATACTTCAGGATCGAGTTCGGCACCGTGCCCGTCAGGTAACTGAGGCTGCCGCTGCCCGAGGGCGCGAGCGGGAAAAGCTGGATCGTCTGCCGGAGCGCGACCGGACCCTCGTTGACGAACAGCTGCGCATTCACGTCGCGGCTCTGATAGTCAAACGTGGAGTAATTATAACCCACCAGCAGGTAGAGATTCTTGTAGAGCTGCTGGGTGATTTTGAACTCAAGGTTGGTCGCCTGCGAATTCAGATACGTGTCCGGACCGGTCACGCGGTAGCTGCGCGGGTCGGCTCCGGGCGGCGTGTAGAGGCCGCCGTGTTCGTTCTGGTCATTGTTGAGACCGACGCCGCCGACCGCCTGGCCCGCGACCGACCGGAGCCGGCGCGCACCAATGCCGCTGGTATTCTGTTCGCCGAGTTCATAATCCAGATACACTTCGGTCTTCGCCGTGGCCTTCCAGCTGATCGCCGGAGAAACGAAATAGTGATCCTCCTTGAAGTAGTCCGTGTGGTCCTCGGTCGACTGGGCCACGCCAGTCACCCGGTAGGCGAGCTTCTTGGCGTCGTCAACCGGACCGGTGACATCAAACTGCCCGCGCAGCAGCTGGCTGGTGCCGTAGGTGACATCAACCGAACTGCTCTTGTTGTTGGAAGGCCGCTTGGTCAGGTAATTGACCACGCCACCAAAGTTGCCCGTGCCATAAAGCAGCGCGGCCGGTCCGCGCACGACTTCCACCCGCTCGACGTTGACGGAATCGGTGGAGTTTTGCCGGATGAAGCCGTCGCGCAGGGCGTTCTCGGTGACAAAGCCACGGAGCTTGACCTGTACCGCATTGGGATTGGCGGTCGCGCCTTCAGGATTGTTCACGCCACCCGGACCCTGGTAGGCGCCAGCGCCGCGGTTCGAGAGATCGTTCTGCGACTGCAGGATGATGCCGGAACTGAATTTCAGGGCCGAGCGCAGGTCGGTGGAACCGATGTCGTCAAGAAACTGCCGGGTGATGACCTCGATCGGCATCGGGGTATCCTTGATCGCGGTGTCCAGCCGGGTCCCTGAGATGGAATTGGTCGCGCGATAGCCGGTGTCCTTCTCGGTGGAGACGACAAAAGGCGACAGGACAATCGTTTCATCAAGGCCAGCCTTGCCTGTTTCGGGTTTGGCGAGAGCCGCTCCCGTCTGTCCGCATGCGGCAGACGGAAGAACTGTGTTCAGGACTAGGCTGAACAGAAATGCAAACAATGCATGGGGTGCGAATGAACACCGGTTTTTCATAGGGGCGGATTTTGGTGGTGTTAGAAACTCTGCTGCTTGGAAAAATCAGGGGAACAACAACAGCGTCTCAGGGGTGCCGCGGGGTGCGGTGCTAAATTTACTCACGGCAATAATCGGACCGGTCAATTTTAATGTGCACGTTTGAATAAGATTATTCATTTAAATATTCGCCTGTTTAAAATATTATTAATATGTATATAGTATATAGTTACATATTATTTCATAAGTCTCTTATAGTAATATTGCGCAATTAACGTCGTTTAATTGCACAGCTTTACGGGTTGCTTTTGGCGCCGTCTCGCCCAAACAAACAAAAAAACCTTCCAACGCTTCACCCCATGAAGAAACCCAGCCAGAAACAGCTCGCGCGTTTGCTGAATCTCTCTCGCACAACCATCTCGCGCAGTCTCTCCAATCATCCGGCAATCCACCCGGACACACGGGCCAAAGTGCAGGCTCTGGCGGATAAGCTGGGTTACAACAAGACCCCCACCCGCGTCATCCGTCGGAGCAGGCAAAGCACTCCCCTTCGCATTGGGGTCCTGGTCGGCATGCCTCTTGTCAATCTCGGCATGGCGACCTTCCCCGCTGTTCTGCAAGGCATCCGGGATCGCGCGGCCGTCGATCGCGTGGATGTCGACGTCATCAACCAGGACCCGACCTGCCTTGACGTGGAAAATCTCCGGCAGCCGGTGTTCCAGCGCATTCGGGCGAACGATTGGCGCGGCGCGATCCTGATCTATCCCTTCGCCCCTGAAGTGGTGGACCAGATCTCGCGCAAGATTTCCATCGTCTCGGCGCTGACTGAATACGACCACCTGCAAATCGATACCGTCGATACCGATCACTCCGACATCATTGGAGTGATCGGCCGGCTGGCCAGACTGGGGCACCGGCGGGTCGGGTTTGTGACCTGGCACTACACGGTCGGGGGACGCTGGGCTTCCCGACGCTTTGCCTCCTACGCCGAAGGCCTTTTTCAACACGGCCTGGAATTCGATCCCGCGTGGACGATGAACATCCATCACGAGCATGCCGCGCTGGTCACCCATGAGAGTGTGGCCGACCACGTCGCGCGGCAAACCCGCGAGGCCGGCGTCACCGCGTGGGTCTGCGCCGCCGACCATCAGGCTTACCAGTTGATTGCCGATTTGCGCGCGCGCGGCATTGAAACACCCCGCGATTGTTCAATTACCGGCTTCGATGGCATCGTGCCGCCACCCGGGATGCCCCAACTCACCACCCTTGCGGTCGCCCACGCCGATATTGGCGGCTCAGCCCTCAGCCGCCTGCTCAACCGCATCCTGCACCCGACGTCTTCGCGCCGAAAAATCCTGGTGGAAACCAGCCTCATCGAGGGTGCCACCATCGCGGCCGCCCCGCCTTCCGTCACCTGAATTAAATCTCAATCCTGATGAAAATAATCCCGACATATTTCCGCACCTCCCGGGTCGCCTACGAAGGCCCGCACACCACGAACGCGCTGGCCTTCCGGCACTATAATCCGGCCGAGGTGATCGCCGGCCGGACGCTGAAGGAGCATATGCGCTTCTCCATCGCCTACTGGCATGCGTTCCGTGGGACGGGCTCCGACCCGTTCGGCCCTGGCACGATCATCCGTCCGTGGGAACGCGGCCCGGACCCGGTTTCGGTCGCAAAGGTCCGCATGGACGCCGCCTTCGAGTTCTTCCAGAAAATCGAGTCGCCGTTCTGGTGCTTCCACGACCGCGACATCGCCCCCGAGGGCCGCACGCTCGCGGAGTCGAACAAGCACCTCGATCACATTGTCGCCCACGCGAAGCAGCACCAAAAGGCCACGGGCGTGAAACTCCTTTGGGGCACGGCCAACCTCTTCTCCAACCCCCGTTACATGTGCGGTGCGGCCACCAATCCCGACGCGCACGTCTTCGCTTATGCCGCGGCCCAAGTAAAGAAGGCGCTCGAGGTCACCAAGGAGCTGGAGGGCGAGAACTACGTCTTTTGGGGCGGCCGCGAGGGCTACGAGACGCTGCTCAACACCAATCTCAAGCGCGAGCAGGAGCACCTGGCGAGGTTCATGCACCTGGCGCTGGATTACGCGAAGAGCATCGGTTTCAAGGGTCAGTTTCTTATCGAACCTAAGCCGAAGGAACCGACCAAGCACCAGTATGACTTTGACGTCGCCAGCGGCATCGCCTTCCTCCGCACCTTCGGCCTCGAAAAGCATTTCAAATTCAACATCGAGACCAACCACGCGACCCTCGCCGGACACTCCTTCCAGCACGAGATCGAGGTCGCCGCCTCGCAGGGCATGCTCGGCTCCATCGACGCCAACTCCGGCGACCCGCTCCTCGGCTGGGACACCGACCAGTTCAACACCGACGTCAAGGAGCTGACGCTCGCGATGGTCTCCATCCTCCGTGCCGGGGGCCTCGGCACCGGCGGCTTCAATTTCGACGCCAAGCTCCGTCGCCCCTCCATCGACGCCGACGACCTCTTCCACGCCCACATCGGCGGCATGGACGCCTACGCCCTGGCCTTCAAGATCGCCCATCGGATCCTTGACGAGGGCAAGTTCAAGCAGTTCGTGACCGACCGCTACAGCTCCTTCGACACCGGCTACGGCCGCGACATCGAGAGGGGCAGGGCCTCCTTCAACTCCCTGGAGAAACTGGTTCTCACCAAGCTCGGTGAGCCCACGCCCAGATCCGGCAAGCATGAGTATCTGGAGAATCTGCTCATGCAGTATCTGCATTGATTCCGGTTCGTCCGGATCAATTCCCATTCAGGGCGCCTTTGATTCCGCCGGGAGCCTCACAAGGCCCCGGTGTTACACGGCAATCCCTCACGATCGTTTTTCGACCCCTCCTTCACCTCGGTAGTGCGCAGCAACGCCCGAGTTGCGCGGGAAACCGGCCTGAATCGTTCCCGTGCAACCGGGCAAACAATCGGCACATCTGGCACTTTTCCGACATGCTTCCCGGCCAAATCGCAGCCCATCCCCCGCCACCCACCCCGGTTTACGCCTGATCGTCGCCCACCAGGAAATGACAGCCTTTGTTCACCGGGTTCAGCGCCGCCGCATGGACAACCAGCAGCGCGGTCTGAACCGCGTTCCGCAGCTCGATCAGCTCGGCCGTGGGCCGGCAGTCACGGTAGAACGCCTGGATGTCCTCCCGCAGCTCCAGCAAAATACGCCGCGCCCGGGCCAGCCGGCGCGGCGAGCGGATGATGCCGGCGTAATTCCACATCGTGGTCCGGATCTGGTGCAGGTCCTGTCGCACCAGCATCGGGTCGGCGGGCCTGGCAGGACTGGTCCAGGCCTTCGGCGTGGGCAGATGAAACTGTCCGCCGCGCAATTCCACCACGTCGGCAGCAGCCGCGGCCTTGGCGCCGACCAGACACTCGAGCAGCGACGTGCTCGCGAGGCGGTTGGCGCCGTGCAGCCCGGTGCAGGCCGTTTCGCCGATCGCGTTCAGGTGACGGACATTCGTGCGTCCCTGCAGGTCGGCGTGCACGCCGCCGCAGGAGAAATGCGCCGCCGGCACGACGGGGATGCGCTCGCGCGTGATGTCCAACCCGCCCTCCCGGCAACGCTGATAGATCCCGGGAAATCGCTCGCGGATGAATTCCGGCTTCAGCGCGGAAAGATCGAGGAAGACGCACGCCTCACCGGTCGTGGCGAGGTGCTGCTTGATGGCGCGGGAAACCACATCGCGCGGCGCGAGCGAGCCGCGCGGATGCACGCCGTCCATGAAACGCCGGCCCGCCGCATCGACCAGCACGGCCCCTTCCCCGCGCAGTGCCTCGGTGATAAGGAACGGCGCCGCCCCGGGCAGACTCAGCACGGTCGGGTGAAACTGGACGTATTCGAGATCCATCAGCCGGGCCCCAACGCGGTAGGCCATCGCCACCCCGTGCCCGACGCTCCCGGGCTGGTTCGTGGTGTGCAGGAAAATCCCGCCGAGCCCGCCGGTCGCGAGCACCGTCTTCTTGGCGACGAACGCGACCACCTCGCCCGTCGTCGTGTCGAGGGCGTAGCAGCCGAAACAGGTCAGCGGCTCGTAGCGGTCGCGCGCATCGCTCGAGCTGTGCGAGAGAGTGGCCAGGTCGATCGCGGAGAAACCGCTGCGGCGCGTGATGCCGGGTGTCGTGTCCACCTTGCGTGCCAGCGCCGCGAGGATGGCGTGGCCGGTGGCGTCCTTGGCGTGGATGATGCGGCGCTCGGTGTGCCCGCCCTCGCGAGCGAGGTCGAGGCGACCGGCGGCATCGCGGTCGAAATCCACGTGCAATTCGTCGAGCAGCAGTTCCTTCACCGCGCCCGGACCCTCCCGCACCAGCTGGGCGATGGCCGCGGCGTTCGCGGTGCCGTCGCTGGCCTCGAGGATGTCCTGGGCCAGCTGCGCCGGATCAGGACTCGTGTCGTAGATGATGCCGCCCTGGGCCCAGTCGCTGTTGGCCCGCAGCGGCTCGCCGAGCGACAGGAGCTCCACCTTGAAACCGGCCCGGGCCGCATGCCACGCGTAGGCCGAGCCGGCGAGACCGGCGCCGAGGATCAGACAGTCGGTGTGGATGATTTTCATGATACGCAAAGGGAGGGGCGGCTGCCCTCAACCGGCCTTCCCGCGAGGGCCGTTGGGGGCAACGGCCCCTCCCGGTGCAACCGTCAGGCTCAGGTCGGCCGCGAGCGCCGAGTGCGTGAGCGCACCGATGCTGATGACATCAACGCCCGGCAACGCGTAATCGCGCAAGGTGGCAAAACGAACACCGCCCGAGACCTCCACGGTGGCACGACCGGCGATGAGCTTCACCGCGGCGCGGACCTGGTCCGGTGACATATTGTCGAGCAGGATAACTCCGGCGCCGGCGCGGCAGGCCTCGCGGACCTCCGCCAGCGTGCCGGCCTCAACCTCGATCTTGGCATTGTGCGGCGCGGCGGCCTGGCACAGGCGCACGGCCTCGGTGAGCGAGCCCGCGGCGGCGATGTGGTTGTCCTTGATGAGCACGTGCTCGCCGAGCGACGAGCGGTGGTTGTAGCACCCGCCGCAGCGCACAGCATATTTCTCGAGCGCGCGGTAACCCGGCGTGGTCTTGCGGGTGTCGACGATGCGCACGCCCGTGCCGCGCACGGCGGCGGCGAAGCGCCGGGCCTGCGTGGCGATGCCGCTCAGCCGCTGCAGGAAATTGAGTGCGGTGCGCTCGGCGGTGAGCAGCGCGACTGTCGGCCCCTCGACGCGCAGGACCGCGGCGCCTTGCTTCACCCGGTCGCCGTCGTTGGCGAGCAGCCTGACCTTCAGCGCCGGGTCGACCCGCGTGAAGACCGCGGCGGCGACCTCGAGGCCGCAGATGACCAGATCCTGCCGGGCGTCGATCACGGCGCGGCTGCGGTGCTTCACCGGGAAGATGGCGCGGCTGGTGAGATCGCCGAGGCCCGCGTCCTCCTCAAGGGCGAGGTCGATCAGATGGGCGGTGCGGACGTCAGTCATGGGCAATTCGTCAATTAATACGTTACAAACTATCGGGCGGCAGTGGGCGACTGCGGGGTGAGCTCGAACATGCGCTCGATACTGCGGGCGGCGCGCAGCCGCAGGCCCTCGTCGAGGGTGATGATCTGGTCGGGCCGCGGTGCGGTCATCGCCTGGAGCACCTTCTCGAGCGAGTTGAGCTTCATGTAGGGGCAGAGCCGGCAGCCGCCGATGAAGCGTTTCTCCGGCGTCTCCACCTGCAGGCGGCCGACGAGGCCGCACTCGGTCAGCATGAGGAAATAGGGGGCCGGCGTGTTCTTGACGTATTTCATCATCGCGCCGGTGCTGCCCACGAAATCGGCGGCGGCGGCCACCTCGGCCGTACACTCGGGGTGCGCCACGACCTTGAGGCCGGGAAAACGGGCGCGGGCGGCGACCACATCCGCAACCGTGAACTGGTCGTGCACGATGCAGGTGCCGTCGGACGAGACGATCTCCTTGTCCACCCCCCGGCGCTTCAACTCGGCCCGGACGTTGTCGGCCATCAACCGGTCGGGCACGAAGAGGATGCGTCGCTGCGGCAGTCCGGCGACGATGTCATAGACGTTGCCCGAAGTGACGCAGACATCCGACTCCGCCTTCACCTCGGCGGTGCTGTTGATGTAGCAGACCACGGCCGCGTCCGGATAGAGCGCCTTGAGCTGGCGCACGCCCTCGCCGGTGATCGAGTCGGCCAGCGAACAACCCGAACCGCGATCGGGCACGACGACGGTGGCGTGCGGCGAGAGGATCTTCGCCGTCTCGGCCATGAACACCACGCCGGCGAAGACGATCTTCTTCGCCTTCGAGTCGCGCGCCATCTGGCTGAGGAAGTAGGAGTCGCCCTTGAAGTCACCCACCCCGTAGATGATCTCCGGCTCCACGTAGGAGTGCGTGAGGATGACGGCGTCCTGCTCGCGCTTGAGGCGGTTGATTTCGAGCGTCAGCGGTGCGATACGACGGCAGGCCTCGTAGTTCCATTGGCGGCCGGGCTCGCAATCGACATGCAGGAGCGCCCGAAGCAGCCGGGCGGCCTCGGCATCAACCTCGGCGGTGGTGAAGGGGGTGGCAGGAGTGCTCACGGGAAGGAACACTGATGGGCCATGGCCGGAAATTGGGCAAATTTTATCAGTGTCATCGCTTGATACTCAGTCAGTTCGCCAGCCGGATGGTTCCGATTGGATGACAAGCGCTTGCGCCCCGCGGTTGGCGGATCGTGCGGGTGCAGACCGCGATCGAGCAAGCTGGGGAGTGGCTCAGTTTAGTATCGGTCGGGCGTTATGCCCGACACGAAATTCAAGCCGGCGGGGATAAACCTCGACCTCCACCAGAGCAGGTCGCTGCCCGAAAACCCAAACTGATCCACGACCAAAGCTGTCAGGAGACACGCCTTCCAGCAGATTGACGTCTTGCCACCCGGTCATCGCGGGCAAGTTTCAATTTCGTGGCGTTGCGTTACCTCACCATCGACTTCAACTCCTTCTTCGCCTCGGTCGAGCAGCAGGAGCGCCCCGAACTCCGGGGCAAGCCGGTCGGCATCGTGCCGGTGATGGCGGAGACCACGGGTTGCGTCGCAATCAGCCTCGAGGCCAAGGCCATGGGCCTGACCCGGAACGCCCGCGTGTCCGACGCCCGCCGGATGTGCCCCGGCATCGTCATCGTCGAGGCGCGGCCCGAGACCTACATCAACTACCACCGCCGCCTGAAGGACGTCATCGCCTCGCTCGTGCCGGACATCGAGGTCCAATCCATCGACGAGGTGACCGCCCACCTGCATGAGATGCTGGACCGCACCGAGGCCGAGAAGCTAGCCAGGAAGATCAAGGCCAAGATCACCCGCGAGGTTGGCCCCCTGCTCCGCAGCTCCATCGGCATCGCCCCGACCTGGCTGCTGGCCAAGGTCGCTTCCGATATGCAGAAGCCCGACGGGCTCGTGATCCTGGACGACGAAGACATCCCCGCGAAGCTGCTCCACCTCCCCCCCGGCGACATCGCGGGCATCGGCCCCAACATCCAACGGCGCCTCGGCGAGCACGGCATCACGACGATGGCCCAACTCTATGCCGCCACGATGGCCGAGTTTCGCGGCATCTGGGGCGGGGTGCGCGGCGAGCAGATCTGGCGCCTGCTCCACGGTGAGGACCTGCCCTATTTCGAGCAAAAGACCGGCCAGAGCATCGGCCATGGCCATGTGCTCCCGCCGGCCAAGCGCAACCACCCCGACGCCCTCGCCGTGCTGCACCGCCTGCTGCAGAAGGCCGCCATGCGCCTGCGCCACTCCAAGTTCTATGCCGGCGCCCTGCGCATCGCGATGGATTACACCGACGAGACGCACTGGTCCGACGAGCTCCAGCTGACGGAAACCCAGGACACGCTGCGGCTCACGCACGCCTTGAACGACCTGTGGGGGAAACGCCCGGCGAAATTTTTCCGGCGCACGCCGCTGCGCATTGGCGTGCATCTCACCCAGCTGATCGACCTGAAGCTGCACACGCCCGATCTGTTCGAGGAGCAGACCGTGCAGGCCCGCGGCAAGCTCTTCGAGGCGGTGGACCACCTGAACAAAGTGCTGGGCAAGAACACCGTCTACCTCGGCGGCGCCCACGGCGCGACGAAGGACGCGCCGATGCGCATCGCCTTCACGCGGATCCCCGAGCCGGAGATCGAGGAGATCGACCGCAGCTACGAAGGCCGGCTCAAGAAGCCGAAGAAACCCGCGGCGCCGGAGCCGGAGGCGTGGTAGGGCGGCCAGTCCGCTGGCCGCCGCGGCGCGGCACGGAGTCCGCGCCCTACCTTCAAGATCGCGGACCGAGTTCCCCGCCCATGATGATCCGCGCGCCGCGCTTGTAGGTGAAGTAGGAGTAGACCCAGTTCACGAACACCGAGACACGGTTGCGCAGGCCGACGAGGAAGACGATATGCAGTGCCAGCCACATCAGCCACGCGACCAACCCGCTGAAGTGCAGCCGGCCGATCTGCGCGATGGCCTTGGAGCGGCCGATGGTCGCCATGTTGCCCTTGTCCCAGTAGGCGAAGGCGGGGCGCTCCTCGGATTTCCGCTCGCCGACGACGATGTCGTGGGCGATGAGTTTCGCGACGAAGGCCCCGCCCTGCATGGCGCCTTGCGCCACGCCCGGCACAATCTGGCCCTTCGCATCGGTCAATGTCGCAATATCCCCAACGGCAAAGACCCGCGAATGACCCGGCAGGCTCAGGTCCGGTCGCACCTTGATGCGGCCGGCGCGATCCGTCTCCACCCCAAGTGACCGCGTGACCGGGCTGGCGCCGACCCCGGCGGCCCAGACGATGTTGCCGGCACGCAACGGCGCGCCGTCGAGTTCAACCTCGCCCTCGCGGATGGCTGTGACCTTCGTGTTCAGGCGCACCTCGACGCCGAGCTTCGTCAGCTGCTTCAGCGCGCTGGCGGACAAATCCGCCGGGAAGGTCGAAAGGATGCGAGATCCGCCCTCAAGGAGGAGGATGCGCGCCTGCCGCGGATCGATATGCGCAAAGTCCTGATAGAGCACCGTGCGCGCGAGCTCGGCAAACGTGCCCGCCAGTTCCACGCCGGTCGGGCCGCCGCCCACGACGACGGTGGTCATCAGCTCCTCGCGCCTGGCCGGGTCGGTCTCCACCTCGGCGCGCTCGTAGGCGAGCAGCATGTTGCGACGCAGCCGCACGGCATCGTCGAGGGTCTTGAGGCCGGGGGCGAACCGTTCCCATTCGTCATGGCCAAAATAACTCGTCTGCCCGCCGAGCGCGATGACCAGGTAGTCAAAGTTGATCGCGCCATGGTCGAGCTCGACGCGCCGGGCCACAAGGTCGATGCGCTGCACGCCAGCCATGAGGACGGTCAGGTTCGGCTTGTCGCGCAGGATGGAGCGGATCGGCTGCGCGATGTCGGGCGCCGCCAAGCCGGCGGTCGCCACCTGGTAAAGCAGCGGCTGGAAGACATGGTGATTCTGCCGGTCCACCACGGTGACACGGGCCAGGTGCGAGGGGAAGCCCTTCGCAAACAGGAGCCCGCCGAAACCTGCGCCAAGCACCACGATGTGAGGCAGCTGACCGTGTCTTGCAGCATTCATAGCCGGCCACAGTACGCGCGATTCGCGCGGTGTAAACCAATGCCCGGCGCATTTCCCCTGACCGACCGGCCAATCCTCGCCAGCTTATGGGTCCGATAAGCCGGACCCCGGCGGCCGTTTCGGAGCTTCCCTTCCGCGCCAACTTGGGAGTATCTCGTGACATGGTCGCGCCTATCGACATTCAGCTCATCGGCAGTGAAGTCGCCCTTAAGTGGGCCGACGGCCAAGAGAGCTTCATCTCGTTCGCCACGTTGCGGGCGGCCTCGCCCAGCGCGGAGGTCAAGGGCGAGCGCGACATCTTTGGCCACCAATATGGTGGCGAAGTGCCTAGGAACTTCGTCGGTATCGAGGTGGCCGGTTGGGAGCGCATCGGCAACTACGCCATCCGCTTCGAGTTCAGCGACGGCCACCGCACGGGGCTCTACAGCTACGAACTGCTGCGCCAGCTGGCCGATGTTACCCGGTAGGGGCCGTTGCCCTCAACGGCCCTTCGAGGCCATGAAAGGCGGTTGAGGGCAACCGCCCCCTACCGCAAGCCGCGGCGCAGAACGGAGTCCGCGCCCTACCGCCCCGTCTCCATCACCTTCCCGCCACCACGCCGCGTTCGCTGCGCTCGACGAAGGTGAGGAAATGCTGGAAATCGGGAGCGGCGCCCAGGGGATGCGCATGCATCTGCTCGAAGGCCTGCGTGCGGTTGTGACCCGCCCGGTAGAAGACCCGGAAGGCCTGCTTCACCGCCTCCAGACGCTCGGGCGCGAAGCCGTTGCGCTCGAGGCCGACCTTGTTGATCGAGCGCGCGATTGCGGGATTGCCGTCGGCGATGATGTAGGGCGGCACATCCTGCACGATCTTGGACATGGCGCCGATCATGGCGTAGGCCCCGACCCGGCAGAACTGGTGGACGCCGCACTTGGCGCCCAAGCCGACGTAATCCTCCACGACCACGTGCCCGGCCAGGCCGACCGAGTTGCTCGCGATGATGTGGTTGCCCAGCCGGCAATCGTGCGCGACGTGGCTGTAGGCGAGGATGTTGTTGTCGCTGCCGATGACCGTGAATTCGCCGTCCTTGGTGGCCGCGTGCACGCTGACATACTCGCGGAGGACGTTGCGGTCGCCGATCCTCACCCCCGGGCGGCCGCCCTTGTATTTCAGATCCTGCGTCTTGGTGCCGATGCAGGTGAAGGGAAAGATCTCGCACTGGGTGCCCACCGTGGTGAACCCCTCGACGCTGGCGTGGTGGTGCAGCAGGGTGCCGGCGCCGATGACGACCGAGGGGCCGACGAAGGCGTAGGCGCCGATGACCACATCCTCGCCCAATTCCGCGCCAGGCTCGATGATCGCGGTGGGGTGAATCTGCTTCGCCATGGGGTCAGTCGAGCGCGCTGCTGTCGACGGTGGCGAACATCAGCTCGGCCGAGCAGACGACCTGGCCGTTGACGCTGCACTCACCCTCGGCGCAGGCGATGGTGCCGCGGATCTTGGTGAGCTTGACCTTCACGCTGAGCTGGTCGCCGGGGCGGACGGGCTTGCGCCACTTGACCTTGTCGCAGCTCATGAAGAGGGCGGTCTTCCCTTCCATGGTGCTGCGGCGGATCATGAGGATGCCCGCGGCCTGCGCCATGGCCTCGACCTGCAGCACGCCCGGCATGACGGGGTTGCCGGGATAATGTCCTTGGAAAAACGGCTCGTTGAACGTGATGTTCTTGATCGCGGTGAGCGAGTCCTCGGTCAACTCCACCACGCGGTCGAGCATGACGAACGGGTAGCGGTGCGGGAGCGTGTCGAGCACGCGGCGGATATCCAGGGTGGTCTCGGTGGCGATCTCGGCCTTGGTCGGCGCGGGCTTGGCGGCCTTCTTGCCGCCCTTCTGCCACGCCGTGTATTTCTCAAAGAGGATCTTGGTCAGCTCGGCGTTGACCGCGTGGCCGGGGCGCGTGGCGACGATGTGCGCCTTCAGCGGCACACCGAGGAGCAGGATGTCGCCGATGATATCGAGGATCTTGTGGCGCACGAACTCGTCGGCAAAACGCAGCGGCTCCTTCGAGATGATCTTGTCGCCCTTGATGACCACCGCGCAGTCGAGCGAACCGCCCTTGATCTTGCCCAGCTTGATGAGTTCCTCGATGTCCTCGTAGATCGTGAAGGTCCGCGCGGCGGCGACCTGGGAGGAGTAGACCTCGGGGTCGATGACGAGCGAGAGGTGCTGCGTGTGGATGCCACGATCGTCGGCCGAGGTGCAGGTGATCTTCAGGCCGTCGTAGGGCAGCGCGATGATGGAGGAGTTGCCCCGCGCGACGGAGATGGTCTCGGTCAGCGTGAAATACTCGCGCTCGGCGTCCTGCTCGACAGGCTCGCCCTGCTGGATGAGCTGGACGAAGGGTCGGGCGGAGCCGTCCATGATCGGCGGCTCACTGGCGTCGATGTCGATGATGAGGTTGTCGATGCCGCTGCCGTGGAGGGCGCTGAGCACGTGCTCGACGGTGTGGAGCTTGGCGTGGCCGACCTGGATGGTGGTGGCGCGCACGAGGTCGGTGACCTGGTCCACGCGCGGCTTGAGCTCGGGGTGGCCGTGCAGGTCGACGCGCCGGAACACGATGCCGTGGTTCACGGGGGCGGGTTTGAAAGTCATGTGCACGGCGTCTCCAGTGTGCAGGGCGTTGCCCTTGATGGAGACCTCGCGCAGAAGGGTGCGCTGCTTCATGGGTATGTCGCGGCAGTGTCGGAAACCTCTTGGAAATGACAAGCTTGGAGATGCGGCGGGGCCGTTCGGAGCTTTGGTGGAACCGGCGCTCCGCGCAGGTTCCAGCCCGGGGGGAGAGCGGGCTCCACCTTTATTCGAGCCCGCTGTTGACATCGCCGAAAGGCCACGGGTAATCCTATCCCCTTACGTAACCAAACCAACTTACCCGTCACCGTCATGCCCGCAGCCAACGATCTCAAGAAAGGCCAAGTCATCACCTTCAACGGCGAGCCGCACCTCATCATGGAGACGCAGCATCGCACGCCGGGCAACCTCCGCGCCTTCGTGCAGGTGAAGATGCGCAACCTGCGCTACGGCAAGTCGCTTGAGCAGCGCTTCAACTCCCCCGACCACATCGATGTGCTGAACACGGACCGCCGCACCCTGGAATTCAGCTACGCCGACCGGGAGGTCTTCTCGTTCATGGATCCGGAGACCTTCGAGACCTTCGAGATCAAAGCCGCCATGATCGGCGAGGCCAAGCACTTCCTCGTCGCCAACGGCAAGGCCGACGTCCTCTTCATCAACGACGTCCCCGTCACCATCGACATCCCCTCCTCCGTCACCCTCAAGGTCACCGAGAGTTCCGAGGGCATCAAGGGCGACACCGCCAGCAACGTCCAGAAGCCCGCCACCATGGAGACCGGTCTGGTCGTCAACGTGCCCCTCTTCATCAAGACCGGCGAGCTCATCAAGGTCAGCACCGCCGACGGCTCCTACCTCGGCCGCGCCTAAGGCCGCGACGAGTCAACCACTCCCGCCCGCGGTTCGCCTCGCGGGCTTTTTTGTGCCCTTACCACGGCACCGTGGTCCCGCCCTTGGTGTTGACCGCGTCGATCGCCGTCTTGTAGGCCGCCGCGGCTTCCTCGACGGTGGCGGCCGACATGCCGAGGTCGCGCAGGATGCCGTCGCGCAGGCCGTAGATGCAGGCGTGCACGGTCAGCTCCTGGCCGCGGGCCCAAGCGTCCTGCACGATCGTGGTCGAGGCCACGTTGAAGGCCTGCTCCACGGCGTTCAGCTCGCACAGCCGTGAGCTGCGGGCCGTGTCGTCGGGCAAGAGCCGCAGGCCATGGTCGTGCTTCTCGCGCACGTCCTGCACGTGGCGCAGCCAGTTGTCGGCCAGGCCGACGCGCTCGCAACGGATGACCTTGCCGATGCCACCGCAACCGTAGTGGCCGACGACCATGATGTGCTTCACCTTGAGCACATCGACCGCGAACTGGATGACCGAAAGGCAGTTCAGGTCCGTGTGCACAACGACGTTGGCAAGGTTGCGGTGCACGAACACCTCGCCGGGCAACAGACCGACGATCTCGTTGGCCGGCACGCGCGAATCCGAGCAGCCGATCCAGAGGTATGCGGGATTCTGCTGGCGCGACAACTTCGGGAAGAATTCCGGATCCCGGCGCTTGATTGCCTCCGCCCAGGCTTGGTTCTGATCGAACAAATGCTTCAGGCTTTGCATGCGCCCGCCAGATTCGGCAAGGCGGCCGGGAAGTCCACCTCGAAGAAATGTCTCCCCGCCCCGCCCGGCGCAAACCATTCGCCATCGCGGTTTTTCCCCGCCAGGCTGCCGGCGATGTTCCTGATCTGTCCCCTCTGTCGCGAACCGCTGCGGCCGGCGGAAAAATCCTACCGCTGCGCCCAAAATCATTCCTTCGACCAAGCGAAGGAAGGTTACCTGTCCCTGCTGCACGGCCGGCAGAAAGGCGACGGCCGGGGCGACAGCCAGGCCATGATGCTGGCCCGAGACCGGGTGCACCGGGCGGGAGTCTTTGCTCCGCTGGTGGCGGCACTGGCCGCCTTGCCGTTTGAGCATCCACCCCGGAGCGTGCTGGAGCTGGGTTGTGGCGAAGGATTTTTTCTCGGTCACATGGTGAAGTCTCAGGGCATCGCCGCGAGCTATGGGCTGGATCTGTCGGTCGACGCCGTGAAGCTGGCCGCCAAAACTCTGAAGCCATCGCTCATTCTACGCGCAGATCTGCTCAACCCCCTCCCCTTTGCCGACGGCAGCCTGGACTTGGTCCAGTCGATCTTCGCCCCGCGGCCCCTGGCCGAAATCAGGCGCGTGCTGCGCCCAGGCGGCCATGCGCTCTTCGTTTATCCCCAAGCCGATCACTGGGAGGAACTCCGGGCCTTTCTTCCGCTGGCCGGGATCGGTGAGGACAAACTACCCGCGGAGGGATTGCCCGGATTCACGCCTATCGCCGCGATGCCCGTGGTCGCCAAGTCCGACCTCCTGCACGCCGTGCTGGTCGACCTCGTGGAGATGTCCCCTTCCATCCATCGCTTAACCCGCGAAGGCACGGACTGGCGCAGCCTGCTGCCCGCTCACCTGGAAGCGACCCTCTCTGTGCGCGTGGCACTTTTCCGGAAAATTTAAACACTCTGGGCCGAACCAGTGGCCCGCGATTAACGCGAATTGACGCGAAGGTTCGAGCCCATGGCGGTGGGGGCCATCAGTCCCGCAGGTTGGACCTCAGCGCAGGTTGGCGTCGAGGCACTCGTCGCGCAAAGCGAGGTGCTCGCTCGAAAGCTGGCCGATGGTTCTGCGCAAGCCTCCCGTGCGCACCTGCCGGATGCCACGGATCACCGCGAAGCTGTCTTTGCCCGCAAAACTCCCGATCGCCACGCGCAACGGCCAGAACTCCGGCGCGATGCTCGATATCGGCACGACGACTACGGTGCGCAACACATCATTGTGCGCCGTTCCGGACACGACGATGCCCGGCCGCACCTTGCCCATTTCCGGGGGAGTCGTGTCGCTCAAGTCCACCCACACGACCGTGCCGCGTTTCAGGCTAAACGCCTCGGCGGGTTAACCGCTAATTTTCGCTCATCGGCGCTGATGCAGCAGGAGACCGGATTCCGATGGGACCGTATAGGTTGGCCGATCAGGCAAACCGGCTGGGGCCCCTGCTTGGTCCCTTTTCCTCGAATAGCGTTCATTAGCGCGGATTAGCGGTTTTCGTCTGCCTCATTGAGGCTCACTGCTTCTGTCCCTCAACCTCATTCACCAGCGGCGCCAACTCCCACCCCTCCATGGCCGCTCGCTCCTCGGGATTCTTGTCGAGGAACTGTTGGTAAACATTGGCCGCCGCCCGGTTTTCCCGCGCCCGGTGCTCCTTCTCGATCAGTACACGCACATAGCCCGGGATGCTCTCATCCTTCGGTTTAAGCGCCGTGACCTTTCTGACCAAATCGCCTCTAGCTTTCTGGTAGTCGCTGGCCTACTGAATGGGCAGTCGTCTGGTATTCATTGTCAATTCTGCGGTAGCTTCCCGTTCATTTCGTCTCGGGCACCACTTGCACAGTGCAATCTTGCCAGAATCTCCCTTCGCGTAGAGTCTCTCCGCCGACCCGGGCCGCCTGGGCGAGAGCGCGCGACGGATTCCCGGCAGGGAAAGTTTATCGCGGACACCTGCGTTCAGTTCGATCCGCCCGACCGCGAACCGGTGTTTGCCCTGACCGACCAGCCGTCGGAAGCAACTGACGACTTCATCCAACCCGACGCTCCAGACCATCTCGGAGAGTAACGGCTTGCCTCAGTTGGGGCGCCTCGGCCAATCGTGGCCATGCGAGAGCTTGAGATCATCGATTTGCAGGCTGATTTTAACGGAGGAAGCAACCCGGTCGAGTTTGTGTCCACTTTCCTGAACAAGCACGCCTTCCCCTTAAACCCTTACCCCGGGGCCTCAAGTAATTCGATAATCCAGTTTCCTAGCAGTGATTTCCCCATGGGGCGCGGGTCCAGGTTATCCGGTGCCGTCGCGTGTCTCCTGCTGCTGGTCAGCATGCTGCTCGCGGCACCCGACCCGCGCTACGCGACGATCGACGAGGCCATCGTCCGGGGCGATCTGTCTGACGTGCGCGCCCACGTCGCCCGCGACCCGGAGATTGCGACGCGTCCGCGAGAACGGGACCTGCCGCTGCCCAGGCGATTTTACGCAACAAGACGGAGATCGCGCTTCCCCTGCTGGAGTCCGGCGCGAGCGTTGATGCCCCGGACCGGACCGCGCGCACTCCCCTGCACCTCGCGGTCGAACGGGCCAATGTCGCGCTGGTGACGGCGCTGCTGGAGCGTCACGCCAGGTCCAACGAGCGGGACGCCATCGGCTGGACACCGCTGCACCACGCCGCGGCACCACGCCGCGGCCGAGAACAAGGTGGCGATCGCCGCGCTGTCGGCCGGGGCCGGCAGCAAACCTTGAGAGGCCTTCTGCGCCTGCGGCCAGTTCTGCGCTTCCCATGGTAGAGTTGATAAGAACCTCCGAGGCAGATCGCTCCACCTGGAGCATGGCCGGGGCGATGTTGACCCGGCCCTATCCGCTGCGCCCGCGCGTGGTCGTGCCCGCCGTCACGATGATGTTGCTCGTGCCTTTTTACCTCGTCATCGCCGCGGTGACAGATGAACGAACGCTGTACGCGCCTGAACTGGCCCTGGACCGGATGATGCCCGTGCAGCCGGCCTGGTCGGTGATCTATCTTGCCTACCTGCTCAGCCCTTTCCTGCCCCTGCTCATCATGCGTCAGGAGGAGCACATCCGTCGCACCTTCCTGGCTTGGCTGATGGGGTGGAGTGTCGGGTATGTCTGCTTTCTGGTGTATCCGACCATTGCCCCGCGGACCGATGAGGTCAGTGGAACAGGCTTTTTCGTCTGGTTCCTGCAGGGCATCTACGACGCCGATCCACCGCGCAACTGTTTTCCTTCCCTTCACGTTGCGACCGTGTTCGTGGCGGCCCTGTCCTGCTGGCACGTACACCGGGGCGTGGGACTCGCCGCCGGCATCTGGGCCTCGCTTATCGCCGTTTCGACGGTGTTCACCAAGCAGCATTACGTTGCCGATGTCATCTCCGGCATTTTTCTGGCTGGCGTGGCCTGGGCCATGTTCCTGCGCCGCTGTCCCCGCGCGATTACACCCGAACCCGACCGGCGGGCCGCACCGGTTCTCTTGGCGGGTCTGCTCGGGCTTTACGGGCTCTTCGTCGCCTGTTCCTGGGTGGCCTACCAGCTGGGCAGAGCGGCCTGGGGCGGCAGGGTTTGCCGCATTGCATTTTCGGCCGGCCGGGGAAAGCTGCCCCGCAACCACGCGACCAATGGATTGGGACGAAAAATACCGGAAGGGAGAGGTGTTCTGGAACCAGGGCGCGCCGTCGCCGCCGATGAAGCAGTACCTGGAACGCCATGCGGTGCGCGGGCGCACCTTGGTGCCGGGCAGCGGCCATGGACACGAGGTGGCGCTGGCGGTGGAATTCGGGCTCGAGGCCGTCGGCCTCGACATCGCGCCGACGGGCGTGGCGGAGGCCCGCGCGCTTTATCCCCGACTGGCGGAGCGATTCATGGTCGGGGATGTGTTTGCCCCGCCGACGGAGCTGCGCGGCGCGTTTGAGGTGGTGCTGGAGCACACCTGCCTGAGCGGGCTGCCGCCAGGCATGCGCCCTGACTATCGGCGCGGCATCGACCTGGCGCTCAAACCCGGCGGACTCTTGATCGGCGTGTGGTTCATCAACCCGGATCTCGATCCGGGGGAGAAGGGTCCCCCGTTTGGCATCAGCGTGTCCGAACTGACGGCGCTCTTCGCTGACAGCTACGAGATCGTCGAGGACTATGTGCCGGACGTGGCCTTTGCGGCCCGCATGGGTCGCGAGCGGGTGCGCGTGCTACGGCGCAAAGGGTGAACGCCCGAGCTTGCCGCGTTGGATCAATCCGTCCCGTTCACCGGCGCAGGCCGGCTTCGAGGATGAACCACGCGGGGTTCATCTGGCCCATCGGTCCGCGCAACTGATCGAGCTCGGCTGCGGGACCGTGGATTTCCAGCCGCGTCAGGGTGGCGATCTTGAAGATCTCGGCGAGTTCTGCGCCGACGTTGGCCAGATGAGCCAGCGCCCCGGTGGCACCGACATACGCTTCGCGGCAGAACACCTCGTCCCCATTCATAGTGAACTCATAGTAGAGCTTGTCCCTTTCCGCGCGGGTTTTCTCGATGAACACCGGCATGGCGGCCTTGAACTTGGCCAGCTGGCCGGGATGGGCCTTGAAGTAGGGGTGGATGCTGACGACGTTGGCGGGGTAGGTCATGGGGTGGATTGATTTTGGTGATGGGGACCAAGGCAGCCCGTTCGCGCCCGAGCCGTAACCCCTATCGGCACCGGGTGCCGGCACGGAGCGGGGCGAGTTCGGGCAGGAGTCAGACCTGAATGTACACTGACCATCCAACCCCATGCATGCGTGACATGCAGCTTGAGCGGACCAAGCCAGTGTCATTTAGTAGATGCCACTGGGTTGGGGTGGCAGACGGTTTTTGCCGGGTTGCCTTTGGGGGTCGCGGGGAAAAATTGCCCGCAACCACGCTGCACCTGGGACTCTTGATAAACCCCTACCCCGGCGCCTCGAGTAATTCGATAATCCAGTTTCCTATCAGCAGGGCGCCGCAACGAACTAGTGCTGGCGCTCAGCGAACTCGGCGGCGGCTGGGGTTTCACCTGGGCCTCTTCAACGAGCAGGTCGGCCGCGACTTCGTGACCAAGGTCCACTGCCGGGGCAATTCCACCGATCCCATGCAGCTTTTCACCGACTTCATGGGGCGACCGCCCGACCTGTCCGCCCGGTTGCTCCGGGACGGCTTGGCCTGAGGGTCTTACAACGCTCCTGTCCGTTTCCAACCGGGCATTTTCCGCTGGAACCCCCCTACCCCAGCGTCTCAAGTGATTAGATAATCCAGTTTCCTGTCAGTAACCCAACCAATCAACTGAAAGAACCCTCATGAAATCCTATCAACTCAATGAACCGTCGCTGGAGCAGCAGGCGGGCGAGCAATTCGAGCACGCCGCCAATTGGCTTAATCAACGCTTGCCCCGTCTCCTGATCCTCGTGGCTGGCCTCATTGGCGTGCTCTGGATGTCCTCTGGCGTTTACTCGGTCGATCCCGGCGACGTAGGCGTGGTGCGCACTTTCGGCAAGGAAACCGCCCGCACCGAGCCGGGGCTGAACTATCGGTTTCCCTGGCCGTTCCAGCAGGCCGATGTGGTCAGCGTGGAACAAATCCGCCGCGTCGAAGTGGGCTTCCGTGGCGCGCAACGCGTGCCTGAAGAGGCGCTGATGCTCACCGGCGACGAAAATATCGTGGAGGCGCAAATCGTGGTGCAGTATCGCGTGGCCGACCCCTCCAAATACCTTTTCCGCCTGCGCGAGCCGGAAGTCGCGCTGCTCGCGGCCACCGAGGTGGCGCTCCGCAGCACCGTCGGCAGCATGACGATTGACCAAGTCATGATCGAGGAGCGCTCCCGGGTGCAGGACGACGCCCGCGTTTTTATCCAGCGGCTGATGGATACCTACGAGTCCGGGATGGTCATCACGGAGGTCAAGTTACAGGCCGCCGACCCGCCCGATGCCGTCCGCGACGCCTTCCACGACGTGGTGCGCGCCCGCGAAGACAAGGAAAAGCTTATCAACCAGGCCAAGGGCTATCAAGCGGACATCCTGCCCAAGGCCCGCGGCGAAGCGCAAAAAATCCTGCGCGAAGCCGAAGGCTACAAGGAAAAGCGCGTCCTGCTCGCGCAAGGTGAGGCCTCCCGATTCCTGAGCGTGCTGGCCGAATACGAGAAATCCCGGGAAGTGACCCGCGACCGGCTCCACCTCGAAACGATGGAAAAGATTCTGCCCGACACCGACAAAGTGATTTTGGACGGCGACCTCGGCCAACGATTGTTGCCTTTGCTGCCGCTGAGCACTGCGCCCCTGCTGCCCTCAGCGCTCCGCCCGGCCACTGAACCTGTAAAAGGAAAATAACCATATGAAAGCGAAATTATTTCTTCTCGGCGGTTTGGCCGCCCTCATCGTCGCCGTCGTCATGTTGAAGCAAGTCTTCATCATCGTGGACGAACGCGAGCAGGTCATCGTCACCCAATTCGGCGAATATATTCGCACCATTCAAAAGCCCGGCCTGGCTTTGAAAACGCCGTTTCTCCACGACGCCATCCGCTTCGACCGGCGCATCCTGGTCAGCGACGCCCCCCACGCCGAATACCTGAGTCAGGACAAAAAGCGGCTGGTGGCCGACCCCGTGACCCGTTGGCGCATCGTCGACCCGCTCAAATTCTTCAAGACCGTGCGCGATGAATCCGGTGCCCGCGCGCGGCTGGACGATCTGGTGTTTTCCGAACTGCGCAGTGAAGTGGCGAGCCACACCTTCGCCACCGTCATCGGTTCCAAACGCGAGGCCATCATGGACGCCGTCGCCAAGAGCGTGCGGGCGAAAGCCAGCGAGTTCGGCATCGAGGTGGTGGACGTGCGCATCAAGCGCGCCGATCTGCCGAAGGAAGTTCAGCAGAGCGTCTTTGCCCGCATGCAAGCCGAACGCGAGCGCGAGGCCAAGCGCTACCGCAGCGAGGGTGAGGAGGAAGCTAACAAACTGCGCAGCCAGACGGACAAAGAGCGCACCATTGCTTTGGCCACGGCGGAACAAAGCGCTCAGAAACTCCGTGGCGAGGGCGACGCCACCGCCACGCACATCTACGCGGAGGCTTACGGCAAAGACCCGGAGTTCTACCGCTTCGTGCGCAGCCTCCAGAGCTACGAACTGTTCCTCGGCAAACGCAGCACGCTCCTGCTGTCAGCGGACTCTCAGCTTCTACGTTATCTGGCCGGTCCGCGTCCCGAAGGGGACAAGACACCGCCACACCCCGCGCCGGTTCCACGAGTGATGCCAGACGGACCGCGTGAGTAAAAGAAAACGAATCTTACATGCGATGAACACAAAAACGGCCCGCTATCTTATCCTTTATGGCGGCTTCCTTGTTCTCATGGGCGTGCTCGGCTATCTGTCGAACCCGGAGAAAGCGAAAACGGCGCTGATGACCGGCGGGACGTTTGGGGCGCTCTCGATTCTTTGGGGCGTGTTGGGGGCGCGAGGGGTCCGCTGGAGCCTGCCGGCAGCACTGGTGACGACCGGCCTGCTCGCCCTCGTCTTTACGTGGCGGGCGAGCGTCGGCTGGTTGGCCGTGCTCGATGGCAAAACGGGAAAGCTGTTCGCGGCGAGTTTGATCACCGTCATGCTGGCGGCTTCGGCCGTGATGCTGCCGGCACTGTTCAGGTCTTTGCAATGTCGGCCTCCGGCAGTTCCTCAACCTCGGAAATATCAACCGTGAGCACCATTAGCACAGAAAAAAGCCCATCGAACCCGTCATGATAATCCTCCTCTTCCTCCTCACTCTGGCCATCAGTCTGCTGGCCCAATGGCACGTCAAGCGCGCTTACGCCCGACCCAGCCTCACCCCTGTCCAGTCCGGCTACACCGGCGCGGGAGCCGCGCGCTAAACCCCTCCCCCGGCGTCGCGAGTAATACGATAATCCAGTTTCCTATCAGTAGGGCGCCGCAACGAACTAGTGTTGGCGCTCAGCGAACTCGGCGGCGGCTGGGGTTTCATCTGTCGCTTGGAGGACTACAAGAATTAAAACCATGTGCGCAACGGTCACACGGACTGCCCGAGCACCTTCAGGAAAAGCTCCGCCAAACTCCTTCTCGCTCTAGCAGTGCTACAGCTCCGCGGCCTCAGCGGCTGTGCCCACGCCACGGTCAGCATCTCCGGCGATAACCGCGACGGCTCCGCGCCCGGCAGCTCGAATCCGGATCCCTTCCGCAAGTAATCCGGCAGACCACTTCCGTGGTTGGCAACCTGCGCCGGATGATTTTCCCTCCGGCATGCGCCTTCCCCTGCTCTTCGTGCTGCTTGTCACTTCGGTCGCCGCCCAATCACCCGCTCCGATGAAAGGCCCGCCCAGCGCAACCGAGATCGCCACCCTCACCAAGCTCCGGGCTGACTCCAACGCTGCCATCGCGGCGAACGACGTGGCGCGGATCATCTCGAGCTACGAGGAGGATTATCGCGGCGTCTATGGCCACGGCTCCGCCGAAACCGGCCGCGAGGCCGCCCGCAAGGGTTGGACCGATGAATTCGCCGGGACGCCCGGCATCATCTACGTGCGCACACCGGAGCTGATCGAGCTCAGCACCGCCGCGCCTCTCGCGAGCGAGCGTGGCCGCTGGGTCGGACGCTCGACCAAAAATGACCAAGCGCAGGAATTCCGCGGCAGCTACCAAGCGATGTGGCGCAAAACCGACGGCCACTGGCTCATCCGCTCGGAGCTCTTCGTCCTCTTAGAGCACACCGAGTCTGCGGTGAAGTGAGGCGGTCGATCTTGGTTAACCACTAATCCACACTCATCAGACACTAATTCAGTCAAGGGTATCTGAAGTTAGTGAGCCATTAGTGTAGATTAGCGGCTTGAAACCCCTACCCCGGCGTCTCCCGTAATTCGATAATCCAGTTTCCTAGCAGTAAGTCGGTCAGGAACGCCTCGGTCTTGCGCTCGGGTGTCCACACCTGCGGCAAGCGGAGGCAGAAATCATAGTAGCGGCCGGCCCAGTGACAGGAGGCCGGTTCCGTGCTGGACGCAAAATGGCGGAGACGGATCTTGGCCTGGACCAGCTTGAGGACCTCGGATCGGGACTTCATGGGGAATCGCAACACCGGTGGCCCCTAGTAAGATTGGATTGATTAAGTCGGCAAAAAAAACATCATCCATGAAAAAATGACGTATCGGGTTTCGGGCCGGATCTGATTTTCGCCAAAGCGCACGCATGCAAACGCCTATGAATTTGATTAAGCCACTGCCGGCTGGCTCGATCTGCCATCCGACGCAGGTCCCCTTCTGGAGCGGACCCGATTTTCGACCAACCCTTCACCAACAATCAAATCCCCATCTGATTGAGCCATTGCCAGTGGCCTAAACAACGTTAGGCGACTGACACAACTCACCCTACAACAGACAACCAAACAAGCATATGCAATCCACCCAACACAAACAACTCAGTAGTATCTGTTTCTTCCTCGGATTCGCTTCCATTGCGGGATCAATCTTCATCTGGTTTCTAACCGGGGGCACTACGCCGGACACACAAGCGCACGCGGAGAGGTTCGGAATCTTTGTCGGACTTTGGGCGCCTACGTTCTTTATTCTTTCCAACCGTTTTAGCCGCTACGCAGACCACAAACCCTGATCGCGAATAGGCATACCTCACGCGGTCGAACGTCGCCCAACCATGCGCTGCCGCGAACAGCTCCGTGCGTCACGGCACCTGCTTCCGCCGCCACCTTTACCCCCACCATGCAGGTGCCGCGCCGCACTCCGCTGTCGCTGAGCTTGGGGTCGTTGGCCGGAAAGATGCTCCTATGACATTCAAAGACATCATCGTGCTTGGACTGTCCTTGGTCG
>Ga0163153_10001418_pt1 | contig 37809 bp, 27 predicted proteins | sample OliLakLV19MP6IB1_FD_148629 | JGI IMG/M metagenome (GOLD analysis project Ga0163153, IMG submission 148629) | Freshwater microbial mat bacterial communities from Lake Vanda, McMurdo Dry Valleys, Antarctica - Oligotrophic Lake LV.19.MP6.IB-1 | ecosystem: Environmental > Aquatic > Freshwater >... | reverse complement strand
AAACTGATCAACAAACTCGACAGCACCGATGGTGCCCTGCTGAACAAAGCGGCAACGACTATCGTCGCGCAGGTAGAGGCTTTGCGCACGCTGGTTGATGCTTTCGGCGATTACGCTCGCGAGCCCGTGCTGCAACGCGAAGCCATCAACCTGAACAGCCTGATCAATGAAGTGGTGATGTTGTATCAACAAGGTGACGCCAACACCCAATTTGAACTGAATCTGGCGACGGCTGCCGGTGAGCTGAAAGCCGATGCTGGCCGCCTGCGGCAATTGATGCACAACCTTTTGCGCAATGCTCAGGAAGCCGCAGGAACCGAGTCAGCTCATATTGAAATTTCTACTTCAATACGCGACTTTGAAGGCAACTCCTGGCTGCAATGTGAAATTCACGATCACGGGGGCGGCTTTCCCGATGCCATACTGCAACGACCGTTCGAACCCTACGTCACCCACAAACCCGGCGGCAGTGGTTTGGGTTTGGCCATTTGCCGCAAGATTGTCAGCGAACATGACGGCCGCATCACGCTGCACAATCACCCGGAAGGGGGTGCTTTGGTGACTATCCTTTTGCCGCGACCGGGTTAACCGGGTTTGGTAAAGCCAGCCATCCACCCATGACGGCACTAATGAGCCCAACCCGGAAACCTGCTTGCTGCTCCCGACTTGGGAGTGGTGTGACTTTCATGGTGTTTGTCCGTCTATCCTCAACAGCGGTGTGCGTTGCGTCAGGACCCTCCGCAGGCTCTGGACAGTCGCATGAAAGAGGCTCACTATCGCCTTACCAGCCAAAAGATCAGTGACTGGGCTGAAGATCGGGTTTTGAGCTGATTTGATCACTCCCGCTTCCGCCTGAGACAATCAGCGGAACGCAGGGGCGTGTTGCTGGTGTAATCGGTTCAAGCAAAGACCGGTCTAAACGACAACGGGCGATTTCCACCCGTGTCATCAACCACTTGGAGGTTTACAATTATGTTCAGCAAGAAACTCATGTTCTCCGTCGCAGCAGCCACGCTTCTCGCCAGTGGCGGCGCACTCATGGCGCAGGAAGCCGCCCCGGCAACCGAAGCCACAGTTCATTGTGGTGGCGTGACCAGTTGCAAAGGCACTTCCGACTGCAAGACCGCTGATAATGCATGCAAAGGCCAGAATTCCTGCAAGGGCCACGGTTTCAAAGAAATGACCGCGGAAGATTGCGCGGAAGCAGGCGGCACGGTGATGGAAGCCTGATTTTTCTCCACGTTTCTACGCGCAGTTCGCAGCGGGCGCCTTTTGGCGCCCGTTTCTGCCAGGAAATCGATGTCCTTGAACATTCTTCATACTGGGCGTGACAAGGTCACCGCCCAGATAGCAGACGCATGAGCGAAACCTTTACCCGCATTGGGCAACCAAAGCCTCACTTGGGCTTCGGTCTGGGGCTTCGCCGCCAGCATTACACCGCCATCCTCGAACATCAGCCGGCCGTTGACTGGTTCGAGGTGCTGACCGAGAACTATCTCGTGGCCGGTGGTAAACCCCTGCATTATCTCGATCGCATTCGCGCCAACTACCCTGTGGTGATGCATGGCGTCGGGCTGTCGATCGGTGGCAGTGACCCGCTGAACATGGATTACCTGCGCCAGGTAAAGGCGCTGGCAACGCGAATCGAACCCCGGTGGATTTCCGATCACCTCTGCTGGACCGGAGTTGGCGGACTTAACATGCACGACCTGCTGCCATTGCCCTATACCGGGGAAGCAGTGCGCCATGTGGCTGAACGCGTCCGGCGGGTGCAGGACTTCCTGGGCCGCCGCATTTTGCTGGAAAACGTTTCAAGTTATGTGACCTACACTGATTCGGCGCTGACTGAATGGGAGTTTCTGGGAGCGGTGGCGGAAGCCGCCGATTGCCTGATCCTGCTCGACATAAACAACATTTACGTCAGCGCGCGTAATCATGGCTTCGATCCCCTCGATTATCTCGCCGGCGTGCCGGCGGAACGGGTGTGGCAGCATCACCTGGCCGGTCATACCGATCGGGGCGACTACCTGATCGATACCCACGACCACCCGGTGGTCGATGGCGTTTGGGACCTCTACGCGCATGCCGTGCGCCGGTTCGGACCCGTCGCCACCATGATCGAGCGTGACGACGACATTCCGCCCCTGGAGGAGCTTTTGGCTGAGCTTGAGCACGCACGGCGCATCGCCCAGCGGGTCGTGCTGGAGCAGGCTGCCTGAGCCCATGAATAGGCGGGACAGGACATCAAACGATGGATTTCCCTTGACGAAGCTGCAGCAGCGCTTCCAGCAACACCTGCTCGAACCGGACGCGGATGCCTTGGCGGATGTAATTGTCGAGACGCCGCAGGTGCCCCGCGCCACTCGCCTGCATATTTACAGCAACGCCTACCGGGAACGGATGGTCGAAGCGCTGGATTCCGATTACCACCAGCTTCATGTGTTTCTCGGCGATGAAGAATTCTCCCGCCTGATCTACGCCTATCTCGCAGCACATCCCTCGCGGCAACCTTCCTTGCGCTGGTTCGGCGCACACTTACCGGAATTTCTGCACCGCACCCGGCCTTACAGTGGCCATCCCGAACTCGCCGAACTGGCGGAATTCGAATGGGCGCTCTGTCACGCATTCGACACTGCCGACGCGCCGCTTGTTGACCTTGCTCAACTGATGAAGCTCGCCCCTGAGGAACTAGCCGGGCTTAAACTCGGGTTTCATTCCTCACTGCAGGAACTCCTGCTGCATTGCGCGGCGCCAACGGTCTGGCAGGCACTGAACGAGAATGCTGAAGCAACACCCCCGCCTTTTAACTGGAAGGCAGATCCCGATGCCTGGCTGGTGTGGAGGCAGGAACTGCGCCTGATGTTCCGGCCGGCCGAAGCCGATGAGGCCTGGGCTCTCGAAGCGTTCCGCAGCGGCAAGGCATTTGGTGATGTGTGCGAAGGACTGTGCCAATGGCATGCGGAAGAACAGGTGCCCACGCGCGCGGTGGGCCTGTTGCAAACGTGGCTCAATGAGCAATTGGTTATCAAGCTTCAGTCATCATGACCCATACCATGCTTGCCAATCAGACTTCCACATCCACGTAGCGATAAATCAGACATACAACCCCATTTGCGGCTAGGCAGCCCCCGGCTATTGGAGTAGCATGTTGCGCCTACGCAACAAACTATCCATAAAGCATGACTCAAGCCCATATCCTGGTTGTCGATGACGAGCCAGACATTCGCCAATTGGTCTCAGAAATCCTCGCAGACGAGGGTTACCGCGTCAGTGTGGCTGAGAATGGCGACATTGCCCGCGCCGAGTTTGCCCGCAAGCCACCCGACCTGGTGTTACTGGACATCTGGATGCCGGATGTAGACGGTATCACCCTGCTCAAGGAGTGGTCTTCCGGCGGCAAACTGCGCTGCCCGGTAGTGGTCATGTCCGGCCACGGTTCGGTTGAAACTGCGGTTGAAGCAACGCGACTGGGGGCTTTCGATTTCGTACAGAAACCTCTGTCGCTGGCGCGCTTGCTGGCAGTAGTCAGCCAGGCATTGGCCAGTACCAAAGCCGGGCAGGATGCCGGCCACAAACAAACCCGCTCGCCCGTCAACGAACCCAGGGGCAACAGCGCCGCCATGCAATTGTTACGCAGCAAGGCAGAGCAGGCGGCGCAGCATGAACACCACGTGTTGATAACTGCAGAGCCTGGTTGTGGCCGGGAATCTCTGGCGCGATTCATTCATTCGCGCAGTGGCAGCCCAGGCCCTTTCGTTTGCCTGGATCACTTTGAACTCGAAGGTGACTCCATGCGTGAATACCTGCTGGGCCGCAGCAATGATGGCAATGGCCAATCCGGATTATTCGACCAGGCAGCCGGCGGCACTTTGTTTCTGGCGGACATACAGGACATCCCGCCCGAAGCCCGCCGTTTGATCAGTCAAGTGCTGGAATCGGGCCATTACAGCAAGGAAGGCGAAGACGGCAAGCGCACACTCAACTGCCGCATTATTGCCAGTGGCAGTGCCGATCTGGTGGATCTGGCCTCACGAGATCCCAGCCTGGAACAATTGTATTTCCGCTTGAACGTATTGCCTTTGCAGTTACCGCCCCTGAAAGAGCGCGCTGAAGATGTACCCGAACTGGTGCGCTTTTATGCTGACTGGATTCCCAACCACGAAGACTTGCCCTACCGCGCATTCTCCATGGCGGCTTTGAACCGGCTGCGCAACCACAACTGGCCGGGCAATATCCGCGAGTTGCGTAACCTGGTACAACGCTTATTGATTCTGGGCGGCGAAGGCGAAGTCAGTGTGGCTGAAGTGGAGGACGCGTTGCGGCTCAGCCCTGCCGAACCACCACAGGCCGAAAACCTGCAGGCTGAGATTTTTGAATTACCTTTGCGCGAAGCGCGCGAGCAGTTTGAGCGCGAGTACCTCAGTTACCAGTTGCGCAAAGCTGGCGGCAGTGTCGGCAAACTGGCTGAATCGGTGGGCATGGAGCGCACCCATTTGTATCGCAAGCTGCGTTCTCTTGGCATTGATCCCAAATCAGTCAGCGGAGGCAAGCGGTGAAGATAGTTGTACTGGGAGCCGGCCAAGTGGGCTCCACGGTGGCGCATAGCCTGTCCACTGAAGAAAACGACATCACCATCGTCGATACCAACCCCCGCCGCTTGAAGGAATTGCAGGACCGGTTGGATATCCGCGGCGTGTTGGGCTTTGCCTCGCATCCCAAGGTATTGGTGCGGGCCGGTATTGAGGATGCCGACCTGGTGATCGCATTGACCAACAGCGATGAAGTCAACATGACGGCCTGTCAGGTAGCGTACAGCCTGTTCAATACCCCCACGCGCATTGCCCGAATCCGCTCTTCCGAATACCTGGAACGGCCAGGCTTGTTCAACCGCGAACATTGCCCGGTAGATGTACTGATCAGTCCGGAAACACTGGTGGTGCAATACATTTCACGACTGATCGAATACCCTGGTGCATTGCAGGTGCTGGATTTTGCTGATGGCCGCGCGCAGTTGGTGGCCACCCAGGCCTACGCCGGTGGTCCATTGGTGGGCAAGCGCTTGCACACACTGGCTGAACACCTGCCGGTAGGTGCTGATGCTCGCGTAGCCGCTATTTATCGCCAGGACAAAACTATCATTCCTGACGGCAGCACAGTAATCGAAGAAAATGACACGGTGTTCTTTTTGGCCGCACGCAAGCATATCCGCACGGTGATGAAGGAACTGCGGCCCATGGATCGCCCGGTGAACCGCATTGTGCTGGCCGGCGGCGGCAACATCGGCAGCAACCTGGCGCGCAGCCTGGAGCGACAACATCATGTCAAGCTGATCGAGCGCGATCCCGATGTCGCCGAAATGATTGCGCAGGACCTGGAAAAGGCCATCGTGTTGATCGGCGATTGCGCCGACGAGGCCTTGCTGCGCGAAGAGGCCATTGATACGGCCGACGTGTATTGCGTGCTGACCAACGATGACGAAGCCAATATCCTCTCCTCCATGCTGGCGAAAAAAATGGGGGCCAAGAAAGTCATCGCGCTGATCAACCGTCCGTCCTACGTGGACCTGGTGGAATCGGGTTCCATCGATATCGCCGTTTCGCCGCAACAGGTCACCATTGGTGCTTTGTTGACGCATATCCGCCGCGGCAACATGGTGCGGGTGCATTCCTTGCGCCGCGGTGCAGCCGAGGCCATCGAAGCCATCGCCATCGGTGATCGCCGCAGTTCCCGGGTGGTTGGCAGAAGCATTGAAGACATCGATCTGCCCTCAGGCACCACCATACCTGCCATCGTGCGGGGAGAAGACGTCATTATTGCCCATCATGACACTGTGATTGCAGAAGGCGATCACGTCATACTGTTCGTCCCGGACAAGCGCCAGATCGCCGCGATCGAGCGCCTGTTCCAGGTCAGCGCGACATTTATCTGAGATTTAGGGCCTCCTGAATGGGTTTTGCCGGCGTCCAACGGATCATAGGTTTTCTGATCGCAGGCTCCAGCCTGATGATGCTGCCACCAGTCCTGGTGTCGTGGTGGTATCACGACGGTACCGCCAACCTGTTCCTGATTTGCTCAGCCCTGCTGCTACTGACCGGCACCCTGGTCTACCTGCCGGTACGCAATGCTTTCCGCGAACTGCGTTTGCGCGACGGCTTTCTGGTCGTGGTGAGCAGCTGGGTGGTACTGGTGTTGGTCGGGGCACTGCCCTTCGCGCTGCTGGTTACGCCACAGATTTCCTATGTGGATGCGGTATTTGAGTCCATGTCAGGGTTAACCACTACGGGTGCAACCATCCTTACCCATATCGATACTTTGCCGCATGCCGTGCTGTATTACCGTCAGCAACTGCAATGGCTGGGCGGCATGGGCATCATCGTTCTGGCGGTAGCCATCCTGCCCATATTGCGTATTGGCGGTATGCAACTTTACCGTGCCGAAATGCCCGGCCCGATGAAAGACTCCAAGCTTACGCCGCGCATCACTGAAACAGCCAAAGCGCTGTGGATCATTTATGTGGGCATTACCATTGCCTGCACCCTGGCTTACTGGCTGGGCGGAATGTCGATGTTTGATGCTGTTGGGCATGCTTTCAGCACGGTGGCTATTGGTGGCTTCTCCACTCACGATGCCAGCCTGGCCTTTTGGGACAGCCCTACACTGGAACTCATTGCGATGACGTTTATGGTCATAGCCGGCATCAATTTCTCCTTGCATTTCCTGGCCTGGAGACGGGCCACCATGCAGTACTATTTTCTCGACCCGGAATTGAAGGTTTATGTCTCGTTGCTGTTGCTGTTTACCATTCTGGTCAGCATGGCGCTGTTCCTGGGCGGCACTTACGAGACGTTGGCTGAATCGTTTCGTTATGGCGCCTTCCAGGTCATTTCCACCATGACAACAACCGGCTTTACTACCGCACCCTTTGCTGAGTGGACCAGTTTCCTGCCTACCTTCCTGATCTTTATCGCCTTTATTGGCGGCTGCGCCAGCAGCACGGCCGGTGGTATGAAAGTGATACGCATTATTTTGCTTTACAAGCAATCGACGCGGGAGGTTCATCGCCTGATTCATCCCAACGCAGTTTTTCCGGTCCGCGTGGGGGGACAAAAAACTTCCGATGCCGTGATGGACGCTGTGTGGGGGTTCTTTTTTCTCTACATGGCCTGTTTTGCGATCACCACATTGTTGTTGACTGCCACCGGCCTGGATCCGTTAACGGCTTACTCTACGGCGGCATCCAGCCTGACCAACCTGGGCCCGGCACTGGGAGAGGCAAGCGCGAATTATGCCCACCTCAACAACAGCTCGAAAATTATCATGTGTGTGGCCATGCTGTTGGGTCGACTGGAGATTTACACGCTGTTGGTATTATTGACACCCGCCTTTTGGCGCGCCTGATCAAAGCTGCATTCGCGCATGGACATCACCGCTCTGGAAAGCATGCTCAAAAATGGTCGCGACAGCGCCATGCTGCGTTTGAGCCTGGCAGGCGCATTGCAGCAAAGCGGTGATTTGACTGCCGCCCTTAACCATCTGCAATCGGCGGTTGAGCAAGACCCGAACTACACGGCAGCGTGGAAAGCACTGGGCAAACTGCATTTGGAACTTGAAGATAAAGCTGCCGCGCGCCTGGCCTGGCAAAAAGGTATTGCAGTAGCTTTGCAGCGCGGTGACAAACAAGCGCAGAAGGAGATGCAGGTTTTTGTTAAACGTCTGGACAAGAACCCGTGAACGGCAGCATGACTGCCATTGTGCAGGGATGTGGGAGCGCGCTCTGCGCGCGAATGGGTCGTCCGCCAAGCGGACTCCTGCAGAAAAGGCCAGGAGGTAGGAGCAGGCCTTTTTGTGCTGGGGGAAGGTGAGCCCGCAAAGCGGGCGAGAAGCTGGCCTGGGCCATGCACTTAGATAGCGAAGCACAAGGATGTGCGAGAGCTATCCGTGATTTGGCTGCATGGTCGTCCGCACGGCCGACGGCGTAGCAATCCCGTCAGCCAGTGCTAGCGGAGTAAAAAATCCGATAATCAACATGGCCGCCAGCGACCGGCCATTGCGTGTCATGTTGTCATCTGCCATAAAACGGCGGCTGCCCTTCGGGTTGCGCACGAAAACGCTTGTAAGACCAAAGGTACTGCGCTGGATCGATGGCAATACATTTTTCCACACCACGATTAACGCCAGCCAGCGCTGCATCGAGATCACCTGAATAGACTGCTTCATCAGCGGGTAGTATGTGTACCCGGTAACGGCCACCGGGCAGGCGCTCGCAAACCCCCATCAGCACCCGGCAACCGGTAGCTTTTATAAGTCGCGGGGACAAAACCGCCGTCAATGCAGCGTTGCCGAAAAAAGGTGCAAAGCGGCCCTGGCCATTGGAAGGTTGTTGATCCGGCAATACACCAGCACCTTTACCGGCCCGTACATGGGCATAAAGTTTGCGCAAACCCGGGCCGTTTGCGGCCAGCATATTGGCCCCGCCACGTTCGCGCTTGGACAACAAGGCTTTCTCCAATCCTGGATGGCCGGGTGGCTTGTACAGGATGGCGATATCCGGAAAGCGCTGCAGGTACATACCAAGGTATTCCCAGGCACCAAAATGGGGCGCCAGCAGCACCAGCCCTTCACCGCTATACAATTCCTTCAGCAACAGTTCTTCATTGACGATGCCATCACAAAGCGCCTCCAAGCGGTCGGTATTCCAAAACCAGTTGCGGCCTGTTTCCAGTACCGTGCAGATGTAGTGAATAAAGCTGTCGTGTACCCATTGCTCACGGACTTCCGCCGTCATAGCAGGATAACAACGCTGCAAATTAATGCGAGCCACCCGACGCTTATCTGGTGAACAGTAGGCCCATAGCCCGGCCAGGCGCCGGGCAATCGCATACGGTGCCGGGCCCGGCAACAGGCTCAACAACCACAACAGCAGTTTGACTAAAACGATCACCGTGCCATCACGCTGGCAGTCGCCCTCGCCTGCGTCGGGTTAATATGGGAGCCTGGAATGAGGCACATGTGGAATCCAAATGATTGCATTGTTGCAAAGGGTAGCCGAAGCGGCCGTCACAGTTAAGAACAAAGATAGCGGCGAGGTTGAAATAACCGCTCAGATCGGACCAGGAACGCTGGCTTTGATCGGCGTACAACAAGGCGACAGCGAAGCCCAGGCCAAGCGCCTGCTGGAACGAATGCTGGCTTATCGCCTGTTTGATGATGCGCAGGGTCGGATGAATCTGAACCTGCAGCAGGTGGGGGGAAATCTGCTGCTGGTGCCGCAATTCACCCTGGCCGCCGATACCAACAGCGGCAATCGCCCCAGCTTTACTCCGGCTGCAGGCCCGGCTGAGAGTTTGCGTTTATTCGATTGGCTGGTGACTGCAGCCAGGCAGCAAATGCCGAATGTTCAAATGGGAAAATTCGGTGCAGATATGCGCGTCAGTCTGGTCAATAGCGGTCCGGTAACTTTCTGGCTTCAGGTCGATCCGGTGCGCTGAAATCCTGGTCCGAGTTGATGGTCAGCATCGACTTCACCCACAACTGCTGATTCGTTATCGGCTTCAGCTTCTGACTCGGCCTGCTCATTCTGCAGTTTCAGTTTGCGCGTCAGGGTATTGCGTCCCAGTCCTAACAGTTCTGCCGCCTTGATGCGCTGGCCGCCGGTTTGCTGCAGCACACAGTCAATCAACACCCGCTCCAGTTCTGCCTGGGCGCGACCCACCAGGTTGCCGCCACCAGCCGCCAGTTCAGTTACTGCCCAGTGACGCAGTTGCTCCGGCCACGGCCCTGAACTACGCGACTCAGGTCGCCCCGGCAGGCGCACTTCTGCGGGCAAGTCTTCGGGAAAAATCTGGTCAGCAGGCGCCATCACGCTGAGCTGACGGCAGATATTCTGCAATTGCCTGACGTTGCCAGGCCAATCGAACTGTTCCAGCAGTTTCAGGCTGTCAGCTCGCAGGACTTTTTGTTCCAGGCCCAGCTCATGAGCGGCCTGTTGCAGGAAGCGTCGCGCCAGCAGGCCCACGTCTTCGCGCCGATCGCGCAATGGCGGCAAGGCGAGGTGAATCACGTTCAGACGGTGGTACAGATCTTCGCGAAAACTGCCATCCCGCACTTTTTCTTCCAGGTCCTGGTGCGTGGCAGCAATAATGCGCACATCGGCTTTGAGCAGGTCCCGACCACCGACGCGGTAGTAGTCACCTTCGGCCAGTACCCGCAGCAAGCGTGTTTGCAGGCTGAGTGGCATGTCACCGATTTCGTCCAGGAACAAGGTGCCGGTGGCTGCTTCCTCAAAGCGCCCTACCCGGCGCGCATGGGCGCCGGTGAAAGCACCCCGTTCATGGCCAAACAGCTCAGACTCCAGTAATTCTGCAGGTATGGCTGCGGTGTTGAGGGCAATAAAGGGCCCATCGGAACGCGGGCTGTGCTGGTGCAGGACCTTGGCGACAACTTCCTTGCCGCTGCCGGTTTCACCGGTAATCAGCACATTGATATCGGACCGGTACAGGCGGCCTATGGTGCGAAACACATCCTGCATGGCTGGCGACTCGCCCAACAATTGCCCACTGCTGCTCTGCTGCGGTATCTCAGCCACTTGGCCGCTGGGCGTGATGGCGCGCGCCACCACCGACAGCACCTGGTCCAGGTCAAATGGCTTGGAGAGGTAATCAAACACACCCTTCTGAAAAGCGCTCACGGTTTGTCCGAGATCGGAAAACGCCGTCATGGCAATCACCGGCACCTCGATATCTCGCCGCTGCAAGGTATCCATCAGCGACAGGCCATCATCATCCGGCAAGCGGATATCGGTTAAAACAACCTGTGGAACGCCCTTTTCCAGTGCTTTGGTGACACTGGCAACACTGTCGAAGCACTGCACTTCATAGCCGCTGCGGCGCAACGCCCGTTGCAGGATAAAGCGAATGGTCTCGTCGTCGTCGACCACCCAGACTTCGGCGGGTGAACTCATGAGTCAGTCCCGCTATTACCGCTTGCCGAAACCTGCTCGACAGTTTGGGAGGATACCAATGGCAGGTACAAGCTGAAGCAACTGCCGCTGCCTGCATGCTCATCGCGCGGCTCATAGGTCAGCAACCCACCATGCGCTGCGGCTATCTGCTGCGACAGCGCCAGGCCCAGGCCGGTACCACCGCGTTTGCCGGTAACCATGGGCAGAAACAGCAATTGGCGCAAGGCTTCAGGCACACCATCGCCATCATCCATCACATCCAGGCGCAACAGCGCAGCATTACTGGTTTGCAGCAAAGCACCGCCATGCTCAATGCGGGTGCGCAGCTTGATGCAGGTCGTATGGGCTTCAAAGGCATTGCGCAGCAAATTGAGCAGCACCTGTCGTAAGGCCGAAGGATCACCCAGAATGGGCGGAATGCTGGGGTCAAAATCCCGATCAATGCGTACATCGTGGGTAAATTCTGTAGCCAGCAAACCCAATGCCTCGTCCAGCAGTGGATAGATGGCCACCGACTGTTGTGCCATTTGTGGCTGTCCGAGGCTTTGGATCAGATCGTCAATGCGATCCGACTCACGCATGATCATGCGCGCCAGGGTCGCCAATTCGGGTGTTTCCAACTCAGCAGCCAACATCTGTGCCGCGCCACGAATTCCACCCAAAGGATTACGAATTTCATGGCCCAGGTTGCGTGCCAGCAACTCCAGCAAGCCGGTTTGCAATTCACGTTGTTGCAGCCGTGAGCGACGATTCTCCCAATCCAGATTATGCAGCTCCACGAGCACACCGCCGCCCGCCTGAGCGGTGAGAATGCAGTCGTAGTTGCTGCCGGGCAGTTTCACATCATGCAGGCGTATGCTGGAATCTTCAGCGGGCAATTGCTTTAGCGCTTCTGTCAGCACATCGGGTAAAGGCAGCAGGTCAGCCAAATGGCGGCCAGCCAAACGTTCCCTGCCCAGTGACAGAGCCTGCTCGGCGGCAGCGTTCATCACACTTACGCGATGATGTTCATCGAGGCGCAGTACCGCTGTATCCAGCAAATCCAGCGTATCGGCCCAGCCAAAATTGTCCGTTTGGTGCCCGGCAAGCGAATCTGTCTGCAAGCGTGCACTTTCCATCAAGGTCCGTTGCCCCTCACACTTTGCTGGTGAACATAAAAGGTAACCGTATCGGTGGTAACCACGGGGCGGCCACTGGCATCAACAATGGCTGCGCTGACCGTGTGAGTGCCGCGATCCAGCGTTATTCCCAGCATGTTTTCCGCGCTGGCAGTTTGGGCGGCACCATCTATCGTGAAACGCACCATCAATCCGTCTTGCAAGGGTGCAGAGCTTTCCCAGGCAACGACTACAGCATTCGCAGTTCCCCAAAACGTTTCTTCGGGAGCCGGTCGGCTGATGCGGAAATCGCTGTACATCTTGCGTAAGGCTTTGGTGCTGTTCTCGTCCTCTTCATTCAGAACCGGGTCTGGATCAGCATCGGCCTGGTCAGCCGCGTAGTCCGTGGTCACTACCGAAAGCTCAGGCAAGTCCATGGGTTCTGACCCATCTCCAGGGGCCTGGTCGGTATAGGTGACATTGCCGTCTTTATCGACAATTTTGTAAATCTGGCCGTAAGCATTCAAGCAAAAACACATCATCAGCAACATCATTAGTTTGCTGACAGTCATTCCTTTGTCCATGAGCATGCTCCTTCTTTTGGCTATGCAGTCGACCCCGCCAAACGGCGGGGTGGTGCGAGAAACCGGGGCACGAATATGGGCATGAAATTGTTGACCCCGGAGGTTTACAAAGAATAATACATATCGAATTCAACCGGGTGAGTACTCATCCGGAATCGTGTAACTTCCGTCATTTTCAGCTTGATGTAAGCATCAATCAGGTCGTCATCAAACACGCCACCGGCCTTGAGGAAATCACGGTCGGCATCCAGGCAGTCCAGTGCCTGATCGAGGCTGTGACACACGGTTGGAATGTGCTTGGCTTCTTCTGGCTCGAGATCGTACAAATCCTTGTCCAGCGGTGAACCCGGATCGATCTTGTTTTTGATGCCATCGAGGCCAGCCATCATCATGGCGGCGAAAATCAGATAGCTGTTGCCCGCCGGATCGCCAAAGCGCACTTCGATACGGCGTCCTTTGGGATTGCTCACAAAAGGTATACGGCAGGATGCCGAACGGTTACGGGCTGAATAAGCCAGCATTACCGGAGCCTCGAAACCCGGCACCAGGCGTTTGTAGCTGTTGGTGGTGGAATTGGAAAACGCGTTGATCGCACGGGCATGCTTGAAAATTCCGCCGATGTAGTGCAGCGCGGTTTCTGACAAGCCGCCGTAGCCGTCACCAGTGAACAGGTTGGTGCCGCCTTTGGCCAGCGACTGATGTACGTGCATGCCAGAACCGTTATCACCAACGATGGGCTTGGGCATGAAGGTTGCCGTACGTCCGGCAGCATGCGCTACATTCTGCACCACGTATTTGAGGTCGAGTACTTCATCTGCCTTTTTGGTAAGGGTCGAGAATCGCGTGCCGATTTCACACTGGCCTGCAGTGCCCACTTCATGGTGATGCACCTCAACGACCTGGCCCATCTTCTCCAGCACTTTGCACATGGTGGCGCGCAAGTCATGCAAAGAATCAACCGGGGGAACCGGGAAGTAACCGCCCTTGACGCCCGGACGATGGCCAGTATTACCGCCTTCATACTCGGTGGTTGAGTTCCAGGCACCTTCCTCAGAATCAATGCGGTAAGAACAGCCGTGCATGCTCACGTCAAAACGCACGTCATCAAAAATGAAAAATTCAGGTTCAGGCCCGAAATAAGCCGTGTCGGCAATGCCACTGGCCTTGAGGTAGGCTTCAGCCCGTTTGGCCAACGAGCGAGGGCAGCGGTTGTACCCCTCCATGGTGTTCGGTTCCAGCACATCACAGCGGATGATCATGGTTTTGTGCTCGGGGAATGGATCCTGCACAGCGGTGTCGACATCCGGCATCAACACCATGTCGGATTCATTGATGCCTTTCCAACCGGATATGGAAGAGCCGTCGAACATCTTGCCTTCTTCAAACATGTCTTCGTCAGCCGCGCTCAGGGGCAAGCTGATGTGCTGCTCTTTGCCTCGGGTATCGCAAAACCGCAGGTCTACGAACTCGTAATCATCGTCTTTAAGGGTCTTTAAAATTTTATCGGCGCTCATTTTCTGCACTTCCTCGGGGTGTACCAAAATGGGTCAGGTAATATATGCAGATAGCGTGCCAACAAGCCTGTGTATCTATTACTCAGATTGAACGACTTTTATCTGCATTTTTAGGGAATATCAGCCCTTTTACATACATTTATATGAAACAGCAAACAACCCACCTAAAACCAACGCACCAATTCAGTGCATAAAAGCACCTATATGGTGCAACGTGGCGGCTATATTGCACCAATCAGGTGCAGATGATCAAGAGTAGCGAGGAAGAAAATCGGAGAATCTCTGATTTATTCGGAGATTCCTGCGGCACAGGGAAGTGTTGCTTTGGAGAAATCCAGGATGGCTTTATTCAGAGCTTCACTAATGATCAGAACAACAACCAAAGCAGCAGCACGCCCAAGGCCAGTCGATAAATTATGAAGGGCATTAAGCCCACTCGCTGCAACAATGCCAGAAAAGCCGCGATGCAAACCCAGCCAGCGACCGCCGCAAAACCCATGGCCAGCAGAAATTGCTGCCAGTTGATCGGTGCCTCACCCAAAGCAACTTTCAATGCGCCATAAGAGCCCGCTGCAGCGATGATGGGAATGGCCAGCAGGAAGGAAAAACGCGCCGCTGCATCCGCACTGAAACCCAAAAAACGACCTGCGGTGATGGTAATGCCAGAGCGCGATACGCCCGGCACCAGAGCCAGCGCCTGAGCCAGGCCAATCCACAAAGCGCTGCGCCAACTCATTTCCTGCAAGGACTTTGTCCGCTTACCCAGCCAATCAGCCAGCCATAGCAAGCCACCAAACACCAGGGTGGTGACCGCAAGAATTCGCAGATCGCGTAAATAGAATTCCACCAGATCTTTGACGAGAAAGCCCACCAGCAATGCCGGCACACTGGCCAGAGCCAGAAACCAGACCATGGATCGCGCTCGGGATTGCTGCTCATTACTCGCGTCATTACTCAAGGGGCGCACACAGGCTAACGCCATGTAAATCAGGTCCTGGCGGAAGTAGATCAATACAGCCAGCAGCGTACCCAGGTGCGTGGCCACATCGAATACCAGCCCCTGATCTTCCCAGCCCATCAATTGGCTGCCCAGGATCAAATGTGCCGAGCTGGAAACCGGCAGGAACTCGGTCAGCCCCTGGATCAGGGCCAACACAATAATATGGAATAACGGCATGATTCAGTCGTTCTTATAGCTTATTCGTTAAATGGCATTGGCTTTGTCATCGGCCACCAGCAAAGAGCCGTCGGGTAACGGCAGCACATCAGCGGGGCGGCCCCATTCATCCTTCCCCTGCAACCACCCCGTATCGAACGGCTGCTTGCGTTCTACACTACCATCTTCGTTAAGCTTCACACTCACGATGGCGTAGCCGGCTTTTTCAGAACGGTTCCAGGAACCATGCCGGGCAATAAACAATTGCCCGGAGTACCCGGCAGAAAACATTTCGCCGCCGTAAAAAGCCATTCCAAGGGCCGCAACGTGTGCGCCCAATTTCAGTTCAGGTGGCTGGTAATCATCACAGGATTCGCCCTGACCAAATTCGGCATCAAGAATTTCTCCCTCGTGACAGTAGGGATAACCAAAATGCAGCCCAGCTTGAGGCGCATGATTCAACTCATCATTGGGAATGTCGTCACCCATCAGGTCGCCGCCATTGTCGGTATTGCTTTGAGAGTACCCCCAAGCGGGCATCAGGATGCTGGTCATTGCAGCCAACAAAAATCGCTGACTTTTCATGCTGTGGTTCCGAAGTCTAATCAACAGCAACATGATGCCACAGTCAGGCGTTTATTGAACGACTGACATTACTTGTGTATGTCAATGAACCGCCGCCGATGAAAATTCGGTAAGATTGTCGCGCCAGCATTTTCCAGAAGAGGTTTATAGGTAGCATTCCGGGAAGTGAACAGCAAAGTGATCAGGGAACAAAAAGGAAAAACCCCGGGACCAGAGACATTGTCGCTTTCAGTGGAATGTCAAAAGAAGTCTCAAACAGGGATATAACCAACATGTCACTTTTTGAAGAACTGAAGCGCCGCAACGTAATCCGCGTGGGCATTGCCTACATCGTGGGTTCATGGTTATTGGTGCAGGGTGCTGACCTGGTGCTTGATTTGGTCGGCGCGGACGACTGGGTTTTACGCGCCGTGGCTGGCCTGCTGGCGCTGGGCTTTATCCCTGCCGTGATCTTTGCCTGGGCATTTGAACTGACGCCCGCAGGCGTAAGAAAAGAATCCCAGGTCGACCGCACCCAATCCATTACGCCACATACCGCCAGGAAGCTCGATATTGCCACCATGGTTTTTGTGGTTGCCGCAGTCGCCTTGTTGGCCGTGGATCGTTTTTTACCCTCGGTGCCAGATCCGGTTGTAGGAGGCCGCTCTCAGGCTCCTGCCCTTCGCGGCACCGATGCATCCCTGCATAATGGCCGCCTTGCGGCCGAAAACAGCTCTCCGACCCCATCAGATGATGTTGGAGGCAGCCATGCTGCCGAAAGTCCTGCGGCCGAAATACCACCAGAAAAATCCATCGCGGTATTGCCCTTCGTCAACATGAGCAATGACCCGGATCAGGAATTTTTCTCTGACGGAATATCTGAAGAGCTACTCAATGTATTGGCCAAGTACCCCGGCGTACGCGTCGCGGCACGGACCTCATCCTTCCAGTTCAAAGGCCAGAACCAGGACATCGGTGAAATTGCCCGCCTGTTGAAAGTGCGCAATGTGCTGGAAGGCTCAGTACGCAAGTCCGGCAACAAGCTGCGCATCACCGCCCAGTTGATCCGGGCGGATACCGGATACCACCTGTGGTCTGAAACCTACGATCGGGAACTGGATGATGTGTTTGCCATTCAGGATGAAATCTCTGCGGCGATTGGCGAGGCCTTGCGGGTGGAACTGTCACTGGACGCGGAGCACCCCGTCGAAGCGCCGCGCGTGACCGAGTCTGCCAATACTGCAGCCTACGAAGCTTTCCTGCGTGGCCGTCACCTGGTCAACCAGCGCGGCCGCAGCAACATTCTGGAAGCCACGGAAGAACTGAAGAGAGCCGTTCGATTGGACCCGGACTTTGCCCCGGCGCAAGCCTGGATGGCCATTGCCTGGACCATGATGCTGGACAGCCCTTCCACCTATGGCAATTTGAGCCTGGCAGAAGTAAAAGAGCGCGCCACACCGCACCTTGAAAGAGCCCTGCAACTAAACCCAAATCTGGCCGAAGCCTATGGCGCGCAAACCATGCTGGCCATGAACTCGTCTGATTTCGCCACCGCTATGAGCGCTAGCGCCAGGGCGCTGGAACTGAACCCCATTTATATTGATGCCATGAACTGGCGCCAAATCGCTGCCAGCAATTACGGCGACTATAAAACCTCGCAAGACATCATCAAACGCATGGTAGAGGTGGACCCTTTGACCATCGTGGGTCGCCTGAATTATGCCAACGTATTGGCTATTAATGATCTGGAAGCCGGGCGCGAAATGGCCAAAAGCATCATGGCGCAAAACCCATGGGCCAGCTATACCGCTCTGGGCCAGGTGGAATATTTTGAAGGTGACGGCGTTGCAGCCAGTTTGAAGCCGTTCATGCAAGCCTATGGTGAAGACCCACACGACGAGCTGTCCAATCGAGCCCTGATTCAGATTCTCTCCCAGGCCAACCTGTTCGACGAGGCACGCCGAATTTCCGACGGCAATTTGCAAATCGTCGACATTGCTGAAGGCCAATTGGAAAGCGCCATCCATTCGCTGCAACTGGCACATGCCGGAGATCCGGAAAACACAGCGCCTTTAACCGATCTGGCAGATGCATTGCACCTGGCCGGCCGCTTCGAGGAATCACAAAGGTACTATGAGCAACTGACCCGAATTTCTCCGCTGGGAATGGTGTTCGATACGTTTTCCACATCTCCCATTCCAACGATACGGAAGGCTTACGCCTACAAATTGGCGGGCAATTCAGCTGCTGCTGAAGAATCGCTGAGCAAGCATCGACAGGATATTGCGAAACGTGAATCCCTGGCTTTGATTTTCTACAATGATTTGCTGGCTGAAGCGTTGGCGCAGTCGGTGGAAGAAAACGAGGCGGGTGTTTTTGAGAATATTCGTTTGGCCATGCAGGAAGGCGCCCGCGAAGATGCCTTTTTCCGCGAACCCGCCTTGCAATGGTTGAAAGATCATCCTGAATTTTTGGCACTGAAAGCCGAAATGCACCAATTGGTGATGCAGGAACAGGCCAAGATCCTGCAGCTGATTTGTTATAACAATCCCATTCCCGATATCTGGCAACCCTTGTCCTCTACCTGCATGGGCATTCAAGCCGGCCCATGAGCTATATTTGGGGTCAGAGTAAATATATTTGGGGTCAGAGTAAAAACTGCGAGATCAAACAAATGCGGATCGACAGCTCTAATTTTTACTCTGACCCCAAATATCCTGACCCCAAATATCACCCCAGATATCGGGTTTGTGCGCACGGTTTGGACTCATGAATTTTTTCACCGAATTAAAACGCCGCAACGTAATCCGCGTGGGTATTGCCTACATGGTGGGTTCGTGGCTGCTGGCCCAGGCAGCCGACCTGGCACTGGATGTGATGGGCGCGCCGGATATCATCCTGCGATCCTTGGTGGCCATCCTGGCTTTGGGTTTTGTGCCTGCGGTGATTTTCGCCTGGGCGTTTGAAATCACCCCCGAAGGCATCAAGAAGGAAAAGAATGTTGACCGCACCCAGTCCATCACCAACCAAACCGCCAAAAAACTGGATATCGCCACCATGGCATTGGTGATAGGTGCGGTTGCCCTGTTAGCGCTGGATCGCTTTATCCCATCGGGGCCAGATCAATCTGTAGGAGGTCGCTCTGCGACCGACCATTCTTCAGACACGACCCCAAACCAAAAATCCCTCGCCGTTCTGCCCTTCGTCGACATGAGCCCGGAAAAAGACAACGAATACTTCACCGACGGCCTGACTGAAGAGTTGCTGAACATCCTGGCACAGATCAAATCGCTGCAGGTTGCGGGCCGAACATCGTCCTTTGCCTTCAAAGGCAAAACCGAAGACCTGCGTGAAATCGGCGAAAAGCTGAATGTAAACACTCTGCTGGAAGGTAGTGTGCGCAAAGACGATGTACGGCAGAAAATCCGCGTAACAGTACAGCTAATAAATGTGGAAGATGGATACCACATCTGGTCGGATACCTATGATCGCGATCTGGAAGATATTTTTGCCATACAGGAAGACATTGCCCGCCGGGTTGCTGAGGCGCTGAAAATCAACTTGCTGGGCGAAGAAGCGACACCGATTGTCGAGCATGCCCGTACCGGCATGAACGCTTATGACCTGTACCTGAAAGGCCTGGCATCGCTCAACCTCTACACCTTTGAAAGCCTGCGCGAAGCAGAATCATTATTTACGGAATCACTGGCCATTGATCCGGATTACCAACCTACCAAGCTGGCCCTTGTCAGAACCTGGCTGGACCTTTCAGATACAGGTGCACTTCCTGCTCCAAAAGCGATTGAACTGGCCGAGCCCTTGCTAGATGAAATCCTTGCCGAAGACCCGCTCAACAGTTATGCACATACCTACCGTGGCCAAATCCAGGAATACGATGACGACAAGAAAGGGGCACAGGAATCCTATTCTCAGGCACTGGAATCAAATCCCAGAAACGCACAGGCCCTAATCGAATACGGCCGCTTCCTGTTCAACAACGGCAGCATCGAGGACGGAATGGAGATGCTGCAGACGGCTACCGGCATCGAACCCTACGATATGAAGGTGCAATGGCAGTTATGCATTACCCAGGCATTCCTGGTGGATGTGGAAGGTGCCACGCGTGAGTGCGCACGCATCGGTGAAATCCAGCCCGGCAACCCGATGGAATTCTACGGTCAGGCCTATGTTTACCTGTATAGGGGAGAACTGGCGTCCTTCCTCTACTGGCGCAAGAAAGCCATAGAAGCTGATCCGAAAGACCCGGAATTGCCAGCTACCATGGCTGGTGTGTGGCTGGATCTCGGTGACGTGGAGCAGGCTGAAGCCTGGTTGCAGAATGCAGCCCGATTGGATGCAGATCATCCCCTTACTTTGAGCACGCGAATCCAGGTTCTATTGCAAAAGGAGCAGTTCCAGCAAGCGGTAACTCTGGCTCAAGCTGCTTACGACCAACAATTGCCAAGCAGGCAAGGCTCTAAATATGTAATCAACAATACTCTGATCCATGACGCGGTAATTCGGAATGATTACGACAAGGCTCTCAATATCTTGCTGGAAGAATTGCCGGATGGCATTGAATCTCCAATGACGATTGAAGACCCGAATTATGCCGGCTTGTTGGCAGGCATAGCGCACATCACGAAGCTCCAGAATCCCTTGTCCGAAGAGGTGGGACCTTTATTAAATCTGGCCAATACCTTAAACCAGCAAAATGACGGACGTAATATTCCTTTCGACAAACCGCTCAACCAGGCGTTTATTGAAACAGCACGAGGTGACAAAGCTGCTGCTTTGATCTCTCTGCAGCAAGCCATCGACAAGGGTTGGCGATTGGAATGGCGGGACTTGATGTACCGCGATTTTTGGTTCGAGTCCTTGCGCCAGGAACCAGAGTTCAAGAACATGACCGCCATGCTGGAAGCCGACATGGAAAAACAGCGCGACGAGGCTTACAAATTACTGGGCCTGACGAGATGAAACGAGAGGTCAGAGTAAAGTGCCAGAGTAAGACGGAATTTGCCATGCGCTCTCTACTTGATCCACTCAGGCACTTTACTCTGACCCCAACATTCCTGCTTTTGACTCTGGCAATCGGCTTGACTGCCTGCAAACCAACAGCTTCAGAAGCTCCGCAGCTCAGTGCCCAAGCGCCTGCACAAGCAGACCACCCTTTCGCCGATAGCGTTTTCCTGGGCGCTGCTGTTTATACCTCTAATCCCGAACAAGCCTGGGCCGAGGCCGTGGCGGTGTCCGGAGATGAAATCGTCTTTGTTGGCGAAGAACAGGCGGCGCGTGATTGGATCGGGCCGGAAACCCAGGTGCTGGAACTGGACGGCAAAATGTTGATGCCCGGCTTTCATGATGCCCATGCCCACATCATGGCCGGTGGCTATACGCTGAACAGCTGTGATCTGCAGGATGTGCGCTCGCGCGACAAGTTGTATGAACTCCTGCAGGCTTGCGCCCGTGATCGGGAATATGGCCCGAATGACTGGGTACTCGGTGGTCATTGGCCTTTGGCCATATTTGAAAATGGTGCGCCCACGAAAGAATGGCTGGATCAGGTGTTTGAAGGTCGTCCTGCCTACTTCGTTGATTCCTTTGGCCACAACGCCTGGGTCAGCAGCAAAGCACTGCAGCTTGCTGCTATCGATTCGCTCAGCATTGATCCGACTGGAGGCGTGATCGTACGTGACGCCAACGGACAGCCCAGCGGCACCTTGCGTGAAGATGCCATGGGTTTGGTGGCACAACACATTCCTGCGCCCACGAATGAAAAGCTGAGTACCGACCTGAGAGTTGGCCTGCAGGAAACGGCTCGTTTTGGAATTACCTCGTATATCGAGCCCGGTATCGACCAACAGCAGGCGGAAGTTTATCAAGCTGCAGATCGTGCCGGCTGGCTGAACGCGCGCGTGCTCGCATCGATATCTCCCAACAGCGAAGCCGCCAGCAAGTTCGGTGACGAAATTTTTGCCATGCTCGATAAGCGGAATGCCTGGCGCAGCGAGCATTTCAATGTCGATTCGGTCAAGGTCTACATCGATGGCGTGATCGAAACCGAGACCTCGTTCATGCTCCAGCCCTATCTCAGTGGCAAAAACTTTCAGCCGTTTTATGCGCCAGCGGAACTGGCCCAACTGTATCAAAAGCTGGATGCCTTAGGGCTGCAGATTCACACCCACGCCATTGGCGATGCCGCGATACGTCAGGCATTGGATGCCTATCAAGCCATGCTCAGGGCTAACGGCCCAAATGATAATCGTCACCAGATCGTGCATTTACAACTGATCGATGAAGCGGATATTCCTCGCTTCGGCGAACTGAATGTTGCCGCAAACTTTCAGGGTGCCTGGACCTGGCCGGACCAGTACATTGATGTAGCCGTCGGAGTGGTAGGCATTGAACGTACGCACTTGTTCTACCCCGTAGCAAGTGTGCAAAGAACCGGCGGCATGTTGCTGGGCGGCAGTGACTGGGACGTAACGACGCTGGACCCGCTACACGCCATTGAAGCACTGGTTCGCCGCCAGGACCCTGATGCCGAGGATGGCCCAGTGTTGGGCAAAGATGAACAGATCGACCTGGAGACAGCGCTGGCCATGTATACCCGCAATGCAGCGTGGATCATGCGTCAGGAAAAATTGACCGGCACTCTGGAAGCAGGCAAGAAGGCCGACATGATCGTACTCGACCGCAATCTGTTTGAAGTACCTGCTGCGCAGATCAACGAAGCCCAGGTTGAACTCACCATGATGGGTGGAAAAGTGATTCATTCCAGTGAAGACATTAATTGAATCTATTCGGGGTTAGCGAACCATTTCGAACCCACTTCTGCCAAGGGGAAATGAAATTACTGGTGACGGAAATGGTTCTCTGACCCCAAATACTCTTTCGTGGCAATTGGAAGATGATCTGAACCCAAATTTTGAATCGTTGCGCGCTGACTCGCGCTACCAGGCCATTATCGATTTTCTGCGCAATGATATGGAAACACAACGTCAGGAATACCTGAGTTGGCAACAAGCAGAAGGCCGCTCACTCGCACCCAAGGATTCCTGAACGTCATGACCAACAACCCGCAAGTAAGCTGGGCTGTGCGCTCGCCCTGACCGGCACATTCAGGCAACTGGTCGTTGTGGCATCCGGCTCAATACTGCTGGTATATCTGGGCGTCAGCCTTGCGGTGATTCAGCTGCGCCGAAAGCAGGGCATGCCAACCGCTGGACAGTTCTGTATTCCCGGTGGGCCATTGGTGCCCATCCCCAGTTCGCTGTTTGTGATCTGGCTGCTCGCACAGATGACGGCCAGCGAAGCCCTTGGACTGGGCGGCATGCTGGTATTTGCGCTGGGCCTTTACTTTGCTCGATATGTATACCAACGCCGGGGAAGCAAGCGAGCGTCCGAGGCAAATTAATTTCAGCTAATTCGGCAAAAATTCCAGGGCATCAATGCTTCATTTTTTTGAGCACAAACCCTTCCAGGGAATTGATGGCCGGATTGTCAGCGCGATGCTTCAGCAGCGATACATGGGTGTCGCCAAGCGGTGGCAGAATGGAGTCATACACCGCAGCCAAGGAGTCGGGGATCATGGTATGCGGCATGACCGTTATGCCAAGCCCCGCCTTCACCGCTGCAACGGCACCGGCATAACTGGGGCTGGATAGCACCAGCCGCCAACTGCGGCCAGCCTTTTCCAAGGCCTTGATCGCGGAGGCGCGGTACACGCAAGGTTGAGGAGATAAAACCAGCGGCACCGGTTTCTGAGGATTGATCAGACTGGTATCCCCCACCCATTCCAATGCTTCTGACCAAACATCAAGGCCATTGGGGAAATCCTCCGGCCGATTCATTTTAACCAGAACCAGGTCAAATTCCTGGCGCTTGAAGCGTTCGAACAAATTGAGTGTCAAATCGCATTCGATGTACAACAGGATCCTGGGATGAATACGCGAAAAATCTGCAAGTACTTCAGCAAGGTAAACGCTGGCGAAATTTTCCGGCACACCAAATCGAACTTCACCCTCCAGGCCCGGCTCTTTGAAACGATCTACTGCTTCGCGATGTAGCGTAAAAATCTGCCGTGCGTAGCCGAGAAACACTTCCCCTTCGGCCGTTAGGGTTAAAGTTTTACCACGGTTTAGCAGCGACACACCCAACAAACGCTCCAGTTTGCTGATTTGCTGACTGATGGCCGACTGGGTGCGCCCGACACGCTCCGCGGCCCTGGTAAAGCTGGACGTTTCAACAACGGCAAGGAAACTTTGCAGGGTAGTCGTGTCTATGTTCATCAGATTATCTAATCTAACAATAAGAAATATGAATTTTACTTATATTACCTGCGCAAAGGATAATGTGAAAGTACCTCAGGAGAACGCATGGATATTCTGCAACTTTTTTCCAGCAATTTACTGTCTCCAGCCATATTATTTTTCGCTCTGGGAATAAGCGCCGGCGCATTGAAATCGGATCTGGAAGTGCCCGAAAGCATCAGTCGCTATCTTTCCATTTATCTGATGATGGCGATAGGTTTCAAAGGCGGCGTCGCTATCGCAGAAACTGCCGATTTTAACGGCGAAGTTCTTGCCACCATCACGGCCGGGCTGGTATTTGGGTTTGTTCAGCCGTTTCTCGCCTATGCTTTGTTGAAACTCACCAGCAAGCTCGATAGCGCTACCGCAGCAGCGGTGGCTGCCCACTATGGCTCCATCAGCATGGTGACTTTTGTAACCGCAGCAAGTTTTCTGAGCGTAAATGACGTGGTGTATGCCGGATATATCGTAGCCGTTATGGCGTTGATGGAGGCGCCAGCAATTCTTTCCGGCCTGTTTATCGCTCACCGTGCTGCTCCCGAAACCATCGAAGTCGCAGAACAGGCAAACCCCAGGCTTGCACGTAACATTTTTACGAACGGTGCAATTCTGCTATTGATGGGTTCATTCCTGATCGGCTGGGCAACCGGTAAGCCGGGGCTAGACAAGATGGCTGGGTTTCTGGTCACACCATTTGATGGAATTCTCGCGCTTTTTCTGCTGGATATGGGCCTGCTGGTATCACGTCAGTTGCACTACCTGAAAGAATTTACCGTAAAACTGGTGCTTTTTGGGCTTTACATGCCGCTGATCGGCGCTGCGTTCGGATTGGTCTGCAGCCGTTTGATTGGTCTGGATCTGGGTACCGGCATGTTGTTCATTGTATTGTGTGCAAGCTCATCGTATATCGCCGTTCCGGCTGCAATGCGACTGGCACTGCCGCAGGCCAAAGCAGCGATCTATTTACCTATGTCTCTGGCGATCACTTTTCCTTTCAACATCGTATTCGGCTTACCGCTCTATTTTGCGCTGGCGGAGTATTTCCTGGCGTAAATCCAGAAAGAATTCATCATTAACCACTTGCTTTAACCCAGGAGAAAACATGAGCACACGAAGAAACTTTTTAATGGCTACCGGCGCCGGTGTATTGGCTGTTTCCGGATTGGGCAGCCGTACCTTACGCGCCGAAGAAGTTATTGGTGCCTGCTCGCCATTTAATGGTGAGCTGCAGGCCAAGGTCAGTCCCGACATGGCACTGCAAATGCTGAAAGACGGCAATGAACGCTTTGCCAATGGTGTCAGTATGAATTGCGATTTGCTGTCACAGGTGCAAGCCACGGCAACTCAACAGGCACCGTTTGCTGCAGTGGTTGGCTGCATTGACAGTCGCGTTCCGGTTGAGTTGGTCTTTGACCAGCAGATTGGAGATATCTTTACAGGAAGGATTGCGGGAAATTTTGTTAACACCGATATGATCGGCAGCCTTGAATTCGCGACCCAACTCGCGGGTGCGAAGTTGATCGTGGTGCTGGGCCATACCGAATGCGGCGCCGTCAAAGGCGCGGTAGACGATGCCAAGCTGGGTAACCTGACAGCTACACTCGCGAACATTCGTCCGGCAGTACTGAAAACCACCGGTATCGAAGGCCCACAGACTTCAGCCAACAAGAAGCTGGTGCAAGCCGTAGCCGATCAGAACGTGCTCGACACCGTTGCCAAGCTCACTGAAAAGAGCGAGGTACTGAGCGCTCTGGTTGCTGAAGGAAAGCTGCAGATCGTTGGTGCTATGCACGATGTAGCCACTGGCAGGATCAGCTGGTATTCCTGAGTTTCAGGGCAAATCAGGCAAGCTCTGAATAAATCAGAGCTTCCTTAGGATCATGGTCTGGACAAAATTTCGGTAGTTTCAGGCAGGCGTTTATTTTAGGGCTTTCCTGCTACCGCCTGTTTCAGAACGTTGAAGTAAAACCGAATGGCCATCAGGTAATCCTTCACCGGCAGGCGTTCATCAATACCATGTACAAAGCGCATGGTATCGGGAGTGATCCTGATCATGGCAAATCGATAGACGTTGTCCGATACGCTGTAGAAGTACTTGGCGTCTGTTCCACCGCGCACCATGTAAGGTGCTACCAGGCCATCGGGCTGGAAGGCTCGAATGGTTGAAGCAATCAGCTCGTAACCACGAGCATCGGTGGGTGACACCGGCGAGGGATCACTACCATACTCCGTTGTCACCACCACCCGCTCATCGTCGATGATGTCCACCACGCGTTGGCGCACGGTCTCCACGGTTTCACCAGGCAGGATTCTAAAATTGATCACGCCCTGTGCGCGGGTGGGCAGGATATTGGACTTGGGGCTGCCCGAGGCCATGGTGGCTGCGGTGGTGGTGCGAATGCCGGCCGCCATATCCGGCTGCTTGAGCATACTCCTCTTCACAATGGGCCCAAGCAACCACAGGTTACTCATGGCCAGTCGATCCGTGAATGGCATATAGGCACCGATCGCATCAATAGTGGGCAGCATGTAATCCAGCCGCGCCGGGAAAGGCTGATTTTCAACTTTCACGATCGCCTGGCTGAGTATGCCCAATGCGGTGTGGTCAGGCGGCTGCGAGGAGTGCCCGCCAGCATCCATCACGGTTAATACCAGGTTGACGTAACCCTTTTCGGATACACCAATGATGGCCAGGGGCTGTTCAATACTGCCAACCATGTTCTGGGTCAGAGCACCGCCTTCATCCAGCACAAAATCAAAGCGAATGCCTTGTTCTTTGAAATATTGGGCAACGGCCTGAGCACCATCCGCGCCACCGACTTCTTCGTTGTGACCAAAAGCCAGGTACAAGGAACGTTCGGGTTGCAAGCCTTGCTGTAATAGCATTTCGGTGGCTTCCAACAAACCAATCACACCCACCTTGTCATCGACACTGCCACGGCCCCAGACGATCCCATCCTCGACCACGCCATCAAATGGCGGATGGGTCCAGTCAACCAGGGTGTCGTCCTGTACCGGAACCACGTCCATATGCGCCATGAACAAAACCGGCTGCAAAGAGGGATCGCTGCCCGGCAAGTAATAGACCAGGCTGTAACCGCTGATGATGGTGCGCTGCATGTTCTCGTGGACCAGTGGGTAAGCGGATTGCAGGTAGTCACGAAACCCCGTAAATGCCGCGGCATCAAAATTACTGCGATCATCATGCGATATGGTGGGATAAGTCAGCGCGGTAGCAAAGCGTTGTACGGCAGCAGCCTCATTGATGGTTACATCGACGATGAGCGCCTGCGGTTGTCCCGACTGGTCGGTATAGGCAGTGCTGGCGCGAAAAATCATCACCAGGGCGAGGATAATCAAGGTTAATGCCAGAAGACCGAGTATTTTTTTCATGCTTCTATTTTCCAGTCGGATTAAACGTGATTCAACACAATCGTATTCGTGAGTACAGCAAAGCCCTGGGGGTTTACGACTAGCGTCGATATTGTAGTGGGAACTGACACGCAGCACAGTATCCTGTGCAATGCTCAATGAGATTCGCACCGCAGCTCACCAACTTCATGCAGTTTGTTGGGTAGTTACCTTTAAGGGAGTTTTGGAGTTTTGGGGTCAGAGTAAAGTGCCAGAGTAAACCAGTGACTGAATGGTGTCAGAATTTAAATTTACTCTGGCACTTTACTCTGACCCCAAATTTCGAAAAAATCAGTTACTTGGCAAACAGCCAAGCCAACAATCTTGTTATGATTGGTCGAAATGTACCGCAGTTGCAGAAACGATAATAATCAGGCGTGCGTATGGCAGGACTGCTGGAGGAGCTGAAGAGAAGGAACGTCTTCAAGGTGGGGACGGCTTATGCGTGCTGTCGTGGCTGCTTGCCCAGGCTGCAGACCTCGCCTCCGACACCTTTGCAGCACCCGACTGGGTGATGAAAATGCTGGTCACGCTGCTGGCCCTGTTATTCCCCCTGGTATTGTTTTTTGAAATGGGGTCAGAGCCCTTTTCCTTGGATTCAGCACAAGACAGCATTGCAGCAACTAAGGAAAAGGGCTCTGACCCCATTTACCCCATTTCAGACCCCAAATCCATCGCCGTGCTGCCCTTCGTCAATATGTCGTCCGACCCGGAGCAGGAATATTTCTCCGATGGTATCTCGGAGGAAATCCTCAATGCCCTGTCACGGGTTAGCGAATTGAAGGTAGCAGGGCGTACTTCGTCCTTTGCCTTCAAGGGCGAAAACCAGGACTTACAAGTCATCGGCAAGGCCCTGCGCGTGGCGCATTTGCTGGAAGGATCGGTACGCAAATCGGGCAACAAACTTCGGATTACCGCCCAACTGATCAAAGTGGATGACGGTTTTCACCTGTGGTCAGAAACCTACGACCGCGAGATGGATGACATCTTCGCCATTCAGGATGAAATCTCCAATGCCATCCTGGTGCAACTCAAAGCCAGGCTGCTGGGTGGTGAAAGCGTAGCTATCGAGCAGGTAGATCCGCAAGCCTATGCGCAATATCTATTGGCTAAGCAACGTATTTACGAACGGAACCAAGCCAGCCTGGAATTGGCGGCGGACTTGTTGAAGAAAGCCATTGAGACCGATCCCGGCTTTGCTGCCGCTCAGGCGCAGCTCGGCATCGCCACACTGCTGTTGTCGGAAGAAGACTATGGAACCTTACCGATAGAACAGTCCAGCAGTGAAGGGCTTCAACACTTGAAGGCTGCACTGGCTCTTGAGCCAGAACAAGCCGAAGCTCTGGCGGGCATGGGTTTGTATCACGCTAACCTTCCCGGCGGTTGCCCAGAGGCCATTGCATGGTTAAGGCGCTCGCTGGAAGCTGATCCGCATCAGTCCAACGCCAGCAATTGGCTGGCGAACTACCTGGGTCAGTCAGGTCAACACGAAGAGTCGTTAGCATTGCGTGAAAAAGACTTTGCCCGTGACCCTCTGTACATGCCCGTTTTCAGCAACCTGGTTCAGAGATACACTGTAAGAGGTGATGTGGACAAAGCGCGTAAGGTTCTGGACCAATTGAGACCTTATTTGCATGATGACGCTAATATGCTGATGACGGAAGGCGGCTATTACCAGGTGGCCGGCAATTGGGCGGAAGCCGACAAGGCTTTCTCGGCAGCGTATGCGAAAGAGCCCCGAAATTTTGTAAACCAGATCTGGTACTGCAACAACCTGAATTTTACCGCTCAGTACCAGCAATGTGCTGAGCTCAGCACCGACACACAGGCAGCCATATCACTCACTCACCTCGGCCGCAGTGAAGAAGGCTTGATTCGAGGCCATAAGTCCGCCGCCAAGGGACAGTACCCCGGTTTTTATTTCCAGGCCCTGGTGGAAAATGGCCAGAACGAACAACTGGTGCAATTCGTGGAAGAACGCTGGCCCGACCTGGCTTCACTGGATCGCGATTTCCCCGAGCTGCAGGGTTGGGGAACTTTCACCCTGGCATTTGTGGCGGAGGCCTACAGAAATCTGGGCAATAAAGAGAAGTTTCGTGAAGCGCTGGAACTGACCCGCGCGAGCAACGAGCAGCAACTCTCACAGGGAGCGGATAACTGGTCGATAAGCCTGTCGAGTGCCCAGGTAGCGGCACTGGAGGGCCATCAGGAGCAAGCCATCACCTTGCTTGAGCGTGCTTTCAATCAGGGGCTGGTGGTCGATCTCATTGCACCCAAAGCCTGGCCGGTATTTCAGCCTCTGCGTGGCGACCCTCGTTTTGAGGCCGCCCGCAGCAAGATGCTGGAGCACCTGAACGCCGAGCGCGCCGAACTCGGACTGGAGCCCCTGCAAACATGAGCTTTATCGAAGAGCTAAAACGCAGGAATGTATTCAAGGTCGGCGCGGCCTATATCGTGATGGCCTGGTTATTGGCGCAAGGCGTGGATGTGTTCCTGGAAAACTTCGGCGCACCCGACTGGGTGATCAAGACCGTATTGCTATTGCTGGTCGCTGGTTTGCCGATTGCCCTGTTTTTCGCCTGGGCTTTTGAGTTGACCCCCGAAGGCATCAAGAAAGAAAAGGATGTGGATCGCAGCCAATCGATCACCAATGAAACAGGCCGCAAACTTGACTATGCCATCATTGGCGTATTGCTGGTCGCTCTGAGCTGGTTTGCCTACGACAAGTTTGTTTTAAGTGATGGGCCCATTGCTGATGTAGGAGGTCGCCTTGCGGCCGACCCAGACCCCAATCGCGCGCAGAGCGCGCTCCTACAAAAATCCATTGCCGTATTGCCCTTCGTCAACATGAGCGAAGACGCCAACAACGAATACTTTTCTGATGGCATTTCTGAGGAAATCCTCAACTCGCTCGCCAAGGTAAAGGAACTGAAAGTCGCCGGACGAACTTCTTCTTTTGCCTTCAAGGGTCAGAACCAGGATCTGAGCCTGATCGGCGAAACCCTGGGCGTGGAAAACATCCTTGAAGGCTCGGTACGGAAATCCGGCAACCAGATCCGCATCACCGCTCAGTTAATTCAGGTTGAAGATGGCTTTCACCTCTGGTCAGAGAGCTATGACCGCGAACTGGACAATGTCTTTGCCATCCAGGACGAAATCTCAGCCGCCATTCTGAAGGAATTGAAAGCCACGCTGCTGGCAGGTGAAGCAGAGCTTCTTCCGGTCGCCCGCGCTGATTCCCGAGCCTATGATCTTTACCTGTTGGCCAAGCAGAGGCTCTATGATCGTACCCGGCTTTCCATTGAATCCGCTGCCGAACTACTCGACCAGGCCATTGCGATTGACCCTGAATATGCTCCCGCTTATGCGCAACGAGGCACTGCCGCGCTGCTTTCGGCGGTAACCAGTTATGGCAACATGCCACAAAAACAAGCTCTGTCAGAAGCCAGGCTGTACCTGGATAAAGCTTTGTTGTTGGACAAAGACCTGGCTGAAGCCTGGGCGGGACTCGGTCTGTACTACTCTGGACCACCGCCACAGCCATTGGAAGGAATTCCGGTGCTGGAAAAAGCAATCGCTATTAACCCGAATCTCAATGATGCGGGAAATTGGCTGGCCATGGCTTATTGGAGTGTGAATCGTGGCAGCGACGCCCTGGCCTTGCTAACTGAAATCAACGCGCGTGATCCACTTTACAAACCAGCAATGGGCAACCGTACTTTCCTGCTGGCCATCATGGGCCGGGGTGATGAAGCGCGAGAGCAACTAGCAGCCGCCGAGCCTTTTATGCCTGGCGACCCCAACATCACCAGCGCTATTGCCTGGATAGAAAGCCAGGAAGGCAAAGCCGCCAGCGCACTCCAGCGCATGCAGACAGCGCTTGAATTACAACCTACCGACCGGGTCTACCGTGTCGGCGTTAATGATGGTTATTACGCTACTCACCAGTATGAAAAAGCATTTGATGATGAGTTTTCAGACAATGTGGTTTGGGCGCTGTACAACCTTGACCGCATCGAAGAAGCAAACATCATCGCCCGCAATCGTGCCAGCGACGGCGTGACCAGACCCTACTTTGCTTACCTAAATGCCAGTGGGCAATCCGCAACTCTGGTGCAATATTTCGAGCATCGCTGGGAAGGGATAGAAGACTTTCAAAAGAAATCTCCGCCAACGGTATTTGGCTACCGGGAAATGGCCGATCTGGCTTATGCCTACCGAGCAGATGGCAATACGGAACGGTTCAACCAGGCCATGGCAGCCCTGCTGGCAGCCAATAACGAAACCGAGGCGCAGGGAGTGGTTAGCAATAATTTCCGCGTATTGGTTGCGGCTTATCACGCCATGGCCAGAAACCAGGAACAGGCCTTACGCTGGCTGGAACTGGCCGTCGACGGCGGCCTGATTGCATCGACACGAATAAGCCATGACTACCCGTACTTCAAGGAGTTCGATGGCAACCCGGAATATGAAGCCATTCAAGCCCGCATGATTGAGCACCTGAACCGGCAACGGGCAGAATTGGGATTGGAGCCGATCAGCACATGAACTTTAATTTTGGGGTCAGAGTAAAGTGCCAGAGTAAACCAGCAACCAGACGGTATCGGAGCGAGAACTTACTCTGGCACTCTACTCTGACCCCAATTTCTCTCTGACCCCTGTGTGGAAACGATATGACTGAAACCACCAGTTTTTTTGAGGAACTCAAACGCCGCAACGTGGTGCGGGTGGGCGTGGTTTACCTGATCGCAGCGTGGTTACTAGCCCAGGTGGCCGACCTGATGCTGGAAAACTTTCAAGCACCCGACTGGGTGATTCAGGCCATCCTCGTTGTGCTGATTATTGGTTTTCCCATCGCGCTGATATTTGCCTGGGCTTTTGAGCTCACCCCTGAAGGCCTGAAGAAAGAACGGGACGTGGATCGCAGCCAGTCGATTACCCACAAAACCGGTCATGTCCTGGATCGCAGCATTATTGCCATTCTGGTTATTGCGCTGGGCTACTTCGTGTGGGAATCGCGGTTTGATGATGAGTCTGTAGGAGGCCGCTCTGCGGCCGAACAAGGCTCTGGTCGCGCGCAAAGCGCGCTCCTACAAAATGGCACCGATTCATCTGAGGCAGGAGGCCGCTCTGCGGCCGAACAAGACGCCGGTCGCGAGCATGGCTCGCTCCTACAAAAAGACGCTGCCGACAAAACATCTGCCAAATCCATCGCCGTGCTGCCCTTCGTCAACATGTCCTCCGACCCGGAGCAGGAATACTTCTCCGACGGTATTTCCGAGGAAATTCTCAATGCCCTGGCTAAGGTTAAAGACCTGAAGGTCGCCGGTCGAACATCTTCATTCGCTTTTAAAGGCGAGAACCAGGACTTGCGCGTAATCGGCGAGGCACTGGGTGTTGAAAACATCCTTGAAGGCTCGGTGCGGAAATCTGGCGACAAGGTGCGCATTACGGCGCAGCTTATCCAGGTGGATGATGGCTTTCACCTGTGGTCGGAGAGTTACGACCGGGAAATGACCGACGTATTCGAGATCCAGGACGAGATCGCCAATGCCATCCTGGAACAACTCAAATTGCATTTGCTGGATGAGCAACCGCAATTAGTTGAAACCACCCGAGCGAACACGGAAGCCTACGACTTATACCTGCTGGCCAAGCAGCGTATGTATGAACGCACTGGTCCGACTATTGAATCAGCCGTGGAATTGCTGGATCGTGCCATTGCCATTGATCCGAACTACGCGCCAGCCTATGCGCAACGCGGCATTGCAGCCTTGCTGTTACGTGAAGGTGTGGGTAGTTACGGCAACATCCCCACGGATCAGGCGCTGACGCAAGGAAAGCTGTATCTGGATAAAGCATTGCAACTGGACCCGGAATTGGCTGAAGCATGGGCAGGAATGGGCCTGTATCACAACTCGCGCCCACTTGGAGTCGAAAAGTCAGAAGCACCTTTGCGCAAGGCTCTTGAGCTTAACCCGGGCATGATGGATGCCAGCAACTGGCTGTACATATCACTCAATGCCCTGGGCCGACCGCTCGACGCTAAAGACGTTGTGGAGCAAATGATAGAACGCGACCCCCTCTATCGCCCCGGTGTAAGAAATGCCATTAACAGTTTTGTCTGGTTTGGCGAATACGATAAAGCGGAAGCCTATATTGAGCGCATTCGACCGTTGATTCCAAATGATGCCACCATCCTTTCCAGTCAAGCCGCGATCAATTTTGACCAGGGTCACTACGCTCAAAGCATGCAGCAAGCCGATCAGGCCATTGCATTGCAGCCATCGAACTCGGTAGCCCGCATTACTCGTGGCTTCAACCTGATGGCCACCCAGCAATTGGATCGCTTACTGGAACAAGGCGAGGAGTGGCAACCCATTATCGCTCTGACCCTGTTGAATCGTACCGAGGAAGCCAGCCTTCTGGCATTCAAGCGTGCAGAGCAAATGGCTGATGCAGGTACGCTATTCAATGTTCTCAATCTTGCCGGACGGTCCGCTGAGGTGGTCGAATACCTGGAAGAGCGCTGGCCAAACCTGGACGCTCTTGAGAAAGATTTCCCGCCATGGGCTGGTACCGGCCATTTGATGATGCTGGATGTAGCGTTGGCTTACTCCCGAACTGGCAATGAAGAGCGCTTCAACGATGCACAGTCCCGTACGTTGCGAACGCATCAAAACCTGATTGACCAGGGTATCGACAACCCGCTCTTTTTTATGAGTGAAGCATCGTACTACGCCATGGCAGGCAACCCCGATACCAGCCTGGAATTTCTCGACCGCGCCATCTCACGCGGATTTATTTCTACAGCAACACCCATCACTCGAGAATTTCCCTATCTGAAGACACTGGAGGGTGATCCTCGCTTTGAAGCCATACAAGTGCGCATGATCGAACACCTGAATGCCGAGCGTGCGGAATTGGGATTGGAGCCTGTGAACACATGAAATTTGGGGTGAAATTTGGGGTGAAATTTGGAGTCAGAGTAAAAATTAAGGGCTTTCACTTTTTCCAATTCGGATCAGAGAATGCTTCGTGCTTGCCATCTGCCGAAACTCGATTTTCGAGTTTTTACTCTGACCCCAAATATTAGTGGCTTAATTAATATGTCCGATAAACCGGGTCAGCTCACTCTGACCCCAAACATTATGACCCCAAATATTACTCTAACCCCAAATATTACAAATGAATAAACCCGCAGAAAAAACCGGCTTTATCGAAGAGCTCAAACGCCGCAATGTGGTGCGTGTTGGAGTGGCGTACCTGGTATCCGCCTGGCTGCTGCTGCAACTGGCGGACATTGTGCTGGAAAACATTTCCGCGCCGCAGTGGATCATGCAGGTGTTTATGCTGGCCCTGGGGATTGGGCTGCCCATCGCCTTGATCTTTGCCTGGGCATTTGAACTCACCCCAGAAGGCATCAAGCGCGAAAAGGATGTTGATCGCAGCCAGTCAATCACACCCAAAACCGGTCGCAAGCTTGATTTCGTCATCATCGGCGTCATGGCCGTGGTCATTGTCCTGCTACTGGTTGATCGCTTTACAGGTAGCGAAACATCCACATCTGATCCTGTAGGAAGCCGCCTTGCGGCCGACCAGCACCTCAATCGCGAGCAAGGCTCGCTCCTACAAGCCGACAAACCTCCTGCCAAATCCATCGCCGTACTACCCTTCGTCAACATGAGCGAGGATGCCAACAACGAGTTTTTTTCGGACGGCATTTCAGAGGAAATTCTCAACGCATTGGCCAAAGTGACTGACCTGAAAGTTGCGGGCCGTACGTCCTCATTCGCCTTCAAAGGCCAGAACCAGGACCTGCGCGAGATCGGTGCCGCTTTGAACGTGTCACACATACTTGAAGGCTCCGTGCGCAAAGCCGGCAACCGGGTGCGGGTCACGGCACAGCTCATCAAAGTCGATGACGGCTACCACATCTGGTCGGAAAACTATGATCGCGAACTGGACGATATTTTTGCCATCCAGGATGAAATTTCGGCTTCCATCCTGCAGGAACTCAAGGCGCATTTGATAGGCGAGCAAACCACTAAGGTTGCACGGACAGATACGGAAGCCTATGAACTCTATCTGCTGGCTGGCCAGCGGATTTATGAACGCAACCAGGCCAGCCTGCAAATGGCTTCAGACTTGCTCGGTGATGCAATTGGTATTGACCCCGGCTACGCCCCGGCCTACGCCCAACTAGGTATCGCCACGATGCTGCTTTCTTCCGATAATTACGGCAGCTTGCCAACCGACGAGGCATTCAGCAAAGCCAAAGCCCTGTTCGACCGAGCTTTGGAACTGGACCCCCAACAAGCCGAGGCCATGGCCGGGATGGGTCTGTATGAGATGAATGCTCAACTGGATTACGACAAATCCGTTGACTGGCTGGAGCGCGCTTTGGCCATTAATCCCAACCTCACCAACGCCAGTGTTTGGCTGGCCATCAGCCTCAGCACGCAGGGAGAATTGAAACGCAATGTGGAAATTCTGCAACAAACTTTTGCGCACGACCCGCTGCATCCGCCCACCTTCAACAACCTCGCCCAGGAACTGTCGATGCAGGGCCGTACCGACGAAGCCATGGAGAACCTGGAAAACCTGCAGCGCTTTATGCCATCCAGTGCCAGCCTGAGCTCAACCATCGGTAGGGTGCAGGTCTTCGCCGGAAACTGGGCAGAGAGTGATCAGTATTTGACCCGTTCGGTGGAGTTAGAACCGCTGAACAGCGTCGATCGATTTTGGTTAAGCGCCGTGGCCATTGGTACACATCAATTTGAGCGGGTGGCCGAGCTCGGAACTGAAAGCTTCGGCGCGCTGGCATTGGATAGATTGGGCCGGACCGAGGAAGCTCTTCAGCAAACTGCAGACTGGGTCAGTCGCGGCAATACGCCGGAGTTTGCCCTCGAAATCCTGGCACGTCACGGCCGCTTCCAGGAGATTGTCGATTTTATTGAAAGCCGCTGGCCGGATCTGGACGCGCTGGACAAAGACTTCCCACGTCGCGATGGTTTTGGCGTGTTTCTGCTGGATTACCTGGCTCAGGCTTACAGCCAAACCGGTAATGAACAGAAGTTTAACGAGGTTATGGCCCTCGCTCAGGAATCTCTGGACTCTCAACTGGCTGAAGGTGCTGACAACTGGGTTTTGCACTCTTCGCGCGCGATGCACGCCATGTTGTCCGGCGACTACGCCATGGCGTTGGACATGTTGGACAAAGTAGCTGAACTGGGCGGCATACCTCGCCTGGACTTTGTTGGTGAGTCTTCGCCTTTTGCGCCTTTGCGTGGTGATGAACGCTACGAAAATATCATTAAAAGCTTTGAACAGCATCGTGATGCCGAAAGGGAAAAACTCGGCCTGGAACCACTAACAAGCTGATCTAGTGTAAATGCTTTATATGAGCAAGGAATCATGAGCAGAGGACTGATCAAGGAACTACGCAAGCGCAATGTCTTCAAGGTGGCATTGGGCTATTTGATTGCCGCCTGGCTGCTGGCACAGGTTGCTGATTTGGTGCTGGAAAGTTTCGACTCACCCGACTGGGCCATGCGCGCCTTGTTGATCACCATTGCCATCGGCTTCCCCATTGCCCTGATTATTTCCTGGGCGTTTGAGTTAACCCCGCAGGGCATGATTCCGGAAAGCCGGGTGGATCGAACCATCAGAATGGGCAATGAATCCGGCCGCCGTCTGGACTTCAGTATTCTGCTGATTCTTTCCATCATAATTGTGTTCATGGGCCTGGAGCGCTTTGTGTTCTCCGGCAGGGATGGTGGGCAGCCCGAACGGCCTGCCCTTGAAGACTACGTCAGGCCCGGCGACTCACTGGCGCCAAAATCCACAGCCGCGACACCCGTGGAACCGCCCACCCCTGCTGCAATCATTCTGCACACATCTGTTGCAGTTCTGCCCTTTGCCGTGATGAGCACCGGCCCGAATGATGAATATTTTGCCGATGGGCTGACCGAAGAAATCATCAATGCCCTCAGTCAGTTACCCGAACTGATGGTGACCGCACGTACATCTGCCTTTCACTTTAAAGGGCAAAACCTGCCGGTGGGCGAGATTGCCGGACAGTTGGGTGTGGATCATATAGTTGAAGGCTCGGTAAGCCGCGCCGGAGATCAACTTCGAATTACTGCACAGTTGATTCGCAGCGAAGATGGTTTTCGTCTGTGGTCGGAAACTTATGACCGCCGCAC
>Ga0163153_10001411_pt1 | contig 37914 bp, 39 predicted proteins | sample OliLakLV19MP6IB1_FD_148629 | JGI IMG/M metagenome (GOLD analysis project Ga0163153, IMG submission 148629) | Freshwater microbial mat bacterial communities from Lake Vanda, McMurdo Dry Valleys, Antarctica - Oligotrophic Lake LV.19.MP6.IB-1 | ecosystem: Environmental > Aquatic > Freshwater >... | reverse complement strand
CGGCCTTTGGGCGCGACTGCTCACGCCCCTACCGAATTGCAATGCAGTAGGAATCCGCCCTGCTTCCGCCTAGCAAAATACTACGAAAATCACCTCAATATATCGTTTCCACTGCATCGATACGGCTGAGCCGACCGGCTAAGTTACAGTTCTTAGCGCTTTCTTTTGCCGTCTTTCGCGTGTTTCTTGGGAAACAACCATGAAACTCCTCGTCACCAACGACGACGGCATTAACTCGGTCTTTTTTCACGCGCTCGTCCACGCCATGAAGGCGGCCGGACACGAGATCTACGTCGTGGCCCCTCTGACGGAGCAAAGCTGGACCGGTGCCTCCAAGACCCGTCACCGCACCGTGCAATCCGCCGCCGTCGACCACGGCTTCGGCTGCCCGACCTGGACCGTCGACGGCACGCCCTCCGACTGCGTCAACATCGCCATCGCGCACCTCCTGCCCACCAAGGTCGACGCCGTCGTCAGCGGCATCAACGTCGGTTTCAATTGCACCCTCGGCTTCATCATCGCCAGCGGCACCGTCTCCGCCGCGCTCGAGGGCACCCTCCACGGCCTGCCGGCCATGGCCTTCTCGCAGGACGTCTCCGAGGGCGTCTATTACGACCTCAAGGAACACGGCGGCAAACCGGGCGAGGAACTGTCCGCCACGCTGAAACACTCCGCCGCCCACGCCGCGCGTCTCGCCGGCGAGTTGCTGCCAAAGACGCCCCCGCGCAGCTTTACCGTCCACAACATCAACTTCCCCTTCCCCTGTCGCCCGGACACCGGGATGAAGCCGACCGTGCCGGCGCATTTCTTCGTGCCGGGCCTCTTCACACCGCCCGACGCCGACGGCCGCCACAAGCTCATCTGGTGCGACGGCGAGGACGTCTCCCCGCCCGAACTGCTCACTGACCTCAAGTGCATCGAGGGCGGCAGCATCAGCCACACGATTCTCGACTACCGGAAGCTCGGGCATCCGTGAAGGTGGAGCGCGTTGACCCCAACGCGCTGACGGACTAGCGCTGACGGACTAGCGCTGGGGTTAGCCCGACCCGATGTCCCCGATACTACTTCCCCGCACGTCCCTGTCCGTCTCCCCGCTCTGTCTCGGTGGCGCGCCCTTTGGTAACACAATTACCGAACCGGAAAGCTGCGCCCTGCTCGACCGTTTCGTCGCCCTCGGTGGCAACTTTCTCGATACGGCTCGCATCTATTCGGACTGGATGCCGGGCGAACGGCGCCGCAGCGAACGCATCCTCGGCGACTGGATCGCCGCCCGTCGCAATCGCGGCAAACTCGTCCTCGCCACCAAGGGCGCGCACCCCTTCATCGATTCGGTCGACAAGCCGCGCACCTCCGCCGCCGAGATCCGCGACGACCTCGAGGGCAGCCTGCGCACCCTGCGCACCGCCGTCATCGATCTCTACTGGCTGCACCGCGACGACGGGACGCGCCCGGTCGAACACTTCATCGATCTGCTCAACGCCTTCCTCTGCGAAGGTAAGATCCGCGCCTTTGGTGCCTCGAATTGGACCGCCACCCGTCTCCGCGCCGCCAACGACTACGCCAAGCAATCCGGCCAGCAGGGTTTCTCCGCCAATCAACCGTTTTGGTGCCTGGGTGTCGCCTCATCTCGCCCGCCGCCGTTCACCGGTTATGTGAAGTTCGGCGCCGAGGATTATCGTTTTCACCTCGAGACCGGTCTGGCGGTCGTGCCCTACACCTCCCAGGCCAATGGCTTCTTCTCGAAGCTCGCTCGCGGCGATGCCGGTCTGGAAAAACACGACTTTCACGTTGCCCCCAACCTCGCCGCCGGCCGGATCGTGCAGGAAATCGCCGCCGCGAAGCACGTCACCCCCAGTGTGATCGTCCTTGCCTACCTCCGGTCACGACCGTTCCCCGTCGTCCCCATCATCGGCAGCCGCACGATCGCCCAGCTCGAGGACTGCGTTGCCGCCCTGCCGGTGCAGTTGACGGCTCTGGAGTTGGCCGCGCTGGAATCGGCGAGCGAATCAGGTCTGTCGGCCTGATTTCCATTTGCCGGAGCCTGCTTGCAGGCGATTCGACGTTTGTACCAGAGACGCGCCCTGAATCGCCTGCAAGCAGGCTCCTACATTTAAACTACCGCACCAGCGAAAACCCCGCGCGCACCGTCTCCCTCCACTGGTTGTAGCTGCGCAGGCTCTCGCCGTAGCCGTTCCAGTATTGGATGAGCACGTAGGTGGCGAAATCGAACATCCGGTCGAACTTCACCGGGAACGTCAGGTCGGCCTGCAGGCTGCCCTTGTGGAAGCCCTGGCCGACGCGCCCCGTGAACGCGAGGGCGCCGCGGTCGTTGCGGCCGGTGATAGCCGTGAGCTAGACGTTGCCCCGGTGATCCTGGATGTCGGGGTTGTTCTCGACGTCGACGATGTAGTCGAAGATGCGCGGGATCAGCAGCAGGTTCCAAGCGTCGAGCCGGCCCACGGTGAAGACCGGCCGGAAATAGGCGATGTTCAGGCTGCGCGAATCCGGACCCGGCTGGCCGTTCGATTCGTGCCGCACGCCGATCTGGTAGCCGAGCATCTTGAAACCGCCTTCGCTGCCGGGATCGATGACCGCCTGCGATTCATACATCAGTTCCGGCATGTAGCTGCTGTCGTAGAACGGGCTGGATTCCGCATCGATGTCCCAGAGCGAACGCTGGGGGTAGCCGGCGTAGAGGCCGCGCAGGACCGGCAGGCTGTCGCCGCGCCGGGCCTTCTGCCCCAGCAAGCGATACTTGAAACTGAACTGGAATTTCGCCCCGGGCGCGTCCGGCCCGTAGATGAAATACACCGGCTCGTGCGGGCTGAAGGGTCCGGCGAAACTCCGCTGGATCACCGCTTTCGCCGGCTGCCCGGGCAGGCTGCTGCTCAAGGGGGCCGAGACGATGCGCCGTTCGCGGCCGGGATCGGACGCCGCCTACACCTCGATGAGCGCGCGCGCCGGCTGCGGCTGCTCCAAATCCAGGACCAGCCGTCCGCGCGCCTCGGCGGGGACGGTGAAGATGAACGACCGGTAGGAAAACCCGCGCACGGCGATCTGCGCCCCGCCGCCGGCCTGCCCGCGCAGTTTCACCGGCCAGCTCCGGCGCTCGCTGCTCAGCGTGCCGCTGAGCGTCATCGGCGTCTCGAAGATGACCTCCGTCGGCGTCGGGTTGGAGATGACCAGAGCCGCGCGCACCTCGTCTCCCGGCGTGGCGGCCTCGACCGGGGCCAGCAGGTTGACGACGACGTTCTGGGCGTGCGCCACTGGGGTCAGGACGAGCAGGAGAAAGGCAGTCAGAAGGGTCTTCCCCGCATTGAAAAAAGCGGCAAAGCCGCGAAGGGTAACCCTGGGGGTCTCAGCTTCCTGGTATCTTTGCGTTAACCAGCCCGGCTTTTTCCGCCGGCGTCAGGAACGCGATCTCCAGCGCGTTGCGCTGCGCCTGCGCGATCTCCGCCGGGGTCAGCCCGGATGCCGGCGCCGCGACCTCGAATTCATGCCGCAGGTCGATGCCGCTGATTACCGGATCGTCCGTGTTGATCGTCGCGAGCAGGCCGCGGGCGAGGAATTGCTTCATTGGGTGCGCCGCGAAGCTCGGCACCGTGTTGGTCTGCACATTGCTTGTGAGGTTGATCTCCAGCCCGATCCGGTGGGCGTGCAGGTGATCCAGCAGCCTCGGGTCGTCGATGGCGCGGATGCCGTGCCCGATACGCGTGGCGCCGAGCCGCTGCAGCGCCGCCCACACGCTGGGCGCCCCGCCAGCCTCGCCCGCGTGCACCGTGATGGCCCAGCCCGCATTACGCCCGCGCTTGAAATGCTCGGTGAACAGCTCCGCCGGGAAATTCTTCTCGTCACCCGCGAGATCGAGCGCGACCAGGTGCGCGCTTTGGGTGAGCAGCGCCTCCAGCTCAACCTTGCATGCCTCGGCGCCGAAGGTCCGGCTGAGGATGCCGATGAGGTTCACCTTCAATCCGGTCTTGGCCCGGCCTTCCTCGACGCCGGCCACCACCGCCTCGACGACCTTCGCCGGGTTCAGCTGGTTCGGCCCGGCCATGAAATAGGGGCTGAAACGCAGCTCAAGGTAGTCGATGCCCTCGGCCTTGGCGTCCTCGACGTTTTCCCGGGCGATGCGCCGGCAGGCATCGTAATCGCCGAGCACGGCGATCATCCAGTGCAGCTTGTTCAGCCATGTGAGCAGGTCGGGCATCACTTCCGTCACCTGCACGTGCGGCCGCAGCGTCTCGATCGTGGCGCCGGGCAGCCTGATGTTGTGCATCCGGCCGAGGTCGAGGATGGTCTGCAGCCGGACATTACCGTCGAGGTGCCGGTGGAGGTCGATGAAAGGGAGCTTCGGGTCCATAAACGGTAGGAGGGGCTTTATGCCCCGAGGAATTTGATCAGGCCAGCGCCGCGTGGATCTGCCGGGCGCGGGCATGATGTTGCGCGATGAGGCCCGCGAGGTCGAGGTCGGTGAATTGCCCGCCGGCGATTCGCACGCGGCCGCCGATGATCAGGCTGTCCACCTGCCGGGCGTAGCACAGCAGCAGCGCATCCACCGCGTTCTCGCAGCCGCTGGAGAAAAGATCCACCGCCGGCCAGATCGCGAGGTCCGCGCACTTGCCGGCCTCGAGCGACCCAATGTCCGGCCGGCGCAACAGCGCCGCGCCGCCGGTCGTCCCGATCGCCAGCGCATCCCTGACGGACATTGCTGCCGCGCCGTATTTTACGCGGCAGAGCATGAGCGCCTGCCGCAGCTCGCCGAGCACGTGGCCGGAATCGTTCGACGCGCTGCCGTCGACCCCGATGCCGACCTTCGCCCCGGCGCGCTGCAGGTCGTTGACCCGGCAGATGCCGGACCCGAGCCGCATGTTGGCGTAGGGACAGTGGCTGACGCCGATCTTGTGTGCGCCCAGCCAGGCCACCTCCGCGTCGGTGAAATGGATGCCATGGGCATACCACACGCCCTCGAAGTCCCAGCCGCACTCGGCAAAATATTCCACCGGCCGCATCCCAAACTTCTCCCGCGAGAAAACATCCTCATCCACCGTCTCGCCGCAATGGCTGTGCAGCCCGAGGCCGTGCTCCCGCGCGTAGGCCGCCGACAGTTTCAGTAATTCGCGGCTGCACGATGTCGCGGCACACGGCGCGAGAAACACCTGCCGGTAGCTGCCGGGCTTCGGGTCGTGGTAATCCCGGTGCAGCCGCGCAACGTCGGCCATGATCTCATCGGCAGTCTGGATCGCCCAGTCGCCGATCAGTTTTGACGACACGTCCATGCTTCCGCGCCCGCAGTGGAAACGCACGCCCAGCTCCGCCGCGGCCTGGAATTGCGCCGCAAAATTATCCCCACTGCCTTGCGGCACCACGTAATGGTGGTCTGAGGTCGTCGTACAGCCGGTCATCATCATCTCGGCCATCGCCAGCTTCGAGGCGAGGTGTAGGTCGTCCGCCGTGAACGGCCGCCAGAGTTTGTTCATGTGCGCCAGCCAGGGCAGCAGCGGCAGGTTGTTCCCGGGCGTGTAGGCGCGCGCCATCGTCTGGTAGAAATGATGGTGCGTGTTGACCAGCCCCGGCGTTGCGATACCGCCGCGGGCGTCGTGCACCTCCGGGGCGCCCGCCGGCGGCGTCCCGGTGCCAGTCGCCGTGACAAACCCGTCCTCGGCGAGCAGCCACGCATCCCGCAGCACGGCGCGGGTGGCGTTCATGCTGACAAGATGGCCGATGTTCTTGACGAGTAGCTGGGGCATGGCGGATCAGGTGGCTTCGTCCTCCGCCCGCGGGAGCGTGATGAACCTGGCCAGCAGGAAGATCACCGCCGCCAGCGCGTAGCCGAGCGCCGCGCCGCCGGCGGGGAACAGCGCCCGGCCGGGCGTCCACTGTCCGCTCAGCCACGACAGCAGCGGCAGGTCGATCACCGTGTCGCGCCCGGTCAGGGCGTAGGAATGCATCAGGCCCGACAGGGCGAGCACGGCGCCCACCGTGCACCATCCCGCGGCCCGCAGCCAGGACCGGTCGATGATGCACACCACCACGGCCGACCAGATCATCGCCGAGTAAAGGAACCCTTGCTCCAGCGCGAAGCCGCCACCGAGATACGCACCCGCGGCATGGGCCTTCGCCACCAGCGCCGCATCGAGCGTCGCGCCGCCGGCCCCGATCGTGGTCTTCACGACGAGCATCGTCCACGCCGCCAGCGCGGGGAAGAGGCCGATGATGACGGCCGGGTAGTATTTCTGATCTGTCACCTCGAAAGCCTGCGCCGCGATGATCGTGCCGATCCAGAAGATGATCGCGATGCCGGCCTCGGCCGGGATCAGCCACGTCAGCGCCGCCATCGTGCCGGTCAGGCAAACGAGCGTGATGCAGATGCCGTTGAGCGCCGAGTAGCCCGCGCGCGCCCCGAGCTTCTTCCACGCGGGGTGGCCGATGTAGATCGACGTCGGGAACGGCGACCCAAAACACGCCGCCGCCAGCGTGCCGAGGCCGCTGACGACCAGGCTCGGCGTCGCGGGGTAGTTGTCCCCCGCCGCCGCCGCCGACTCGATGTTCTGCAACGAGGCCAGCACGCCGAGCAACCCGATGGGAATCACCACCGACAGGTAGGCGAGGATGTGCCCGCCAAAGAACGCCGCCCAGAGTTCGCCCAGCACCGGCACGGGAAAATAGACCTTGAAGTGCGCCAACGGCTGCGCGTCCGGTCCGCCGACCGGCGCCAGCCCCGTCGCCCACGCGAGCGCCGTGCCGACCACGAGCAGCACGACCGTCGCCGGCAGCCCGCCGCGGAACTTCATCCGCCCGAAGAACACCATAAAGACGAGCACCAGCATCACGAGCCCGACCACCGGCGCCGCGAACGCCTGGAACAGGAAGCCCAACCCGAGGAACCCCAACCCCACGCCGCCCAGCGTCGCCAGCATCGCCGCCGCCGGCGTGTGCCGGCGGATGGTCTGCGCGAAGAACGAGCAGCCGAATTCCAGCAGACCGCCGAGGAAGCACGCCACCAGACCCGCGTGCCAGGCGAAACGCTCCGGGTCGGCCATGCCGTGGGCGATGGCCAGCTGCTTGGCCGGCAGCATCACGAGGAAGACGTGCGCAAAAAGCCCCGGCGTACTGATGCCGTAGGGCAGCGCCGTCACGTCGGTGCGACCCTCGCGCTTCGCCAGCTGCATGGCCTGCCAGGCATAGAAGAGGTTGCCGACGAGAAACGAGATCGCGACGCCCGGCAGGATGCGCCCGTAGATCAGCTCCGGCGAGAACCCGAGCACCCCGCTGCACAGGGGCGCCAGGATCAGCAGCTGCACGAGGTTGTTGATGAAGGCCACCACGAAGCCCTCGCCGTCGCCGCGGGAAAATAATTTCATACAGGTTTATTCAGAAGCCAGAAAACCAGAAAGGCTCTTCCCGGGGACCGGTTCATGGTTTCGCGGCTTCCGAATAATCATGATTATTGTTTGGCTAGGCACCCCGTGAAATACACCGTCCACCGCGCCGCCGCCTGCGCGGCCTTCTGCCCGAGCCGGCGGTAGTCGTTGCCGGGATTCGACTGCGTCCGGTTGCTGCCGGCGCGAAAAACGAGGTGTGGCACGCCGAGCTGCCAGCACACCTGCGCGATGGCCGCGCTTTCCATCTCCATGATGTCCGGGTTCAGCTTCTTCCTCATGTCGTCGATCTTGGCGTCCGACACCCCGAACAGGTCGCTGGCCGACACCACGCCGGGCAGCACGCGCGGGATGTAAGTCCGGCCGTTTGCCGTCACCGGCGCGGCGGTGTAGCCGGCGACCGACGCCTGTGCGAGCCGCAGCAGCCGCGGATCGGGGCGGTAAAACCACGACGTCATCTGTCCCGGCAGCGGGCCGCGCACCTTACGATAGACCATGCCGGCGTTGGTCAGGCTGCCGGCGGCGTGATGGATTGTCCTGATGGAGATGACCGTGTCGCCGGTGTCGATGCGCGGGTTGAAGCGCGAGCCCGTGCCGGAGACCAGCACCTCCGCCGGATGGAATTTTCCGATGAAAAGAGCGGTGACCATCGCGGCGTTGGTGACGCCCACCCCGGTCACCGCCGTCACCACCCGCCGGCCGCGCAGCACGCCGGTCACGTAGGGGAAGCAGGCCAGCCGGCCGCGCTTCGGTTGTCTGATGTGCGCCTGGACCAGGCGGATCTCCGACGGCATCGCGCTCAGGATCAGGGTGAGCGCGGGAGCGGGCTTGGGCATGGGCAACGCCTACAGCAAAACCCTTACCAAGCCACGCCCGATTTGCGCCCCATGGCCGCCACCTTCAGCTTTCAAGTTTTTCCGACACGTCGCGGCCTGCCAGCCGCAGGCCCGGCGAAGGCTGGTTGCCTTTCTTTTTTTTCCGTGTTCAGTCGGCAGCTCTCCCATGATCGAGGTCAACCATCTCACGCGCGTCTTCCGCACCTACAAGAAGCAGCCCGGTTTCTGGGGCGGCGTGAAGGGCCTGGTCCATCGCGAATTCGAGGAGACCCGCGCCGCCGACGACATCACCTTCAGCATCGCCGAGGGCGAGCTGGTCGGCTTCCTCGGGCCCAACGGCGCCGGCAAGACCACCACGCTCAAGATGCTCTCCGGTCTCATCTACCCGACGAGCGGCACGGCGCGCGTGGCGGGCTTCGACCCCACCAAGCGCGAGAACGCCTACCGCCGCCTCTTCGCCCTCGTGCTCGGCCAGAAGAACCAGCTCTGGTGGGACCTCCCCGCCATCGAGTCCTTCTACCTCCTCCGCGCCATCTACGGCCTGCCGCAGGACCAGTTCCAGGCCACCCTTGACGAGCTCGTCACCCTTCTCGACGTCGGGAAAAAGCTCAACGTCATGGTTCGTGAGCTCTCGCTCGGCGAGCGCATGAAGATGGAGCTCATCGCCGCCCTGCTCCACCGCCCACGTGTGCTCTTTCTCGACGAACCCACCATCGGCCTCGACGTCGTCTCGCAGAAAAAGGTCCGCGAGTTCCTGCGCGACTACAACCGCCGCACCAAGACCACCATCTTGCTCACGAGTCACTACATGGCGGACATCTCGTCACTCTGCGAGCGCGTGATCGTCATCGACCACGGGAAGAAGATCTACGACGGCGCCCTCGACCGCATCACCGGCGCCGGCGCTCGCCAGCGCATCATCAAGTTCAAGCCCCGCGACGGCGCCTTCCCCGCGGACTGGAAGCCGCTGCACGGCGAGTGCAAGGTCTGCGAGGACGGCGAGATCCTCCTCCACGTCCCCAGCGAGCACGTGACCCCCGTCTTCCAGCAGATTCTCAGTCTCGGCGCCGTGGACGACATTACGATTCAGGACGTGCCCCTCGAGGACGTGATCACCGAGCTCTTCTCTCGCGGCGTCGCCGCCAAGACCGCCTAGGCCCCCTCCATCTCTCCCGTGTAGCAGGGGATGCACCCTATGGATTATCCCGCCGCTTCCGGCTATATTCCCACCCCTATGAGCCCCAAGGAAAGCGCCCTGTCTTACGCGGATACCCAGAAAATCCGCGCCGGTCTGGAACAGGCCATCCTCACCTTGGATCAGAATCGGGCCAAGCTCGGGGATACCGAACTCCACCTGCGGGAACAGTTGGTGAAGCTTCACTCCGAGATTGAGAAACTCGCCCTCGATTCGCGGCACCCCTTCGCCCAGAGCACCTGACTTAAAGGTGGCACCCGACCTTGCTCCCCTCCGCCAAGCTTCGCGAGCTGGAGGTCATCGACCCCGACGCCAGGCCAGCGACTCCGGAGAAGCCGTGATTCTCCCTCAAGCAAATCCCGGGCCGCGACGGCAAAGACAGCTTGACGAATCCGGGCGTCTCCGCCGGATAGCGGCATGAAGCTCCTCGCCCCGGGTGTCTGGCGCCTGCACCAGTTCCCCGGACCTTTCGTCAATTGCTACCTCGCGGGCGACGTGCTCATCGACGCGGGCCGGCGCGGGGACCGGGGCCGCATCTTCGCCGAACTGGCGGACCGCCCGCTGTCTCTCGTCGCCCTCACCCACGTCCACCCGGACCACCAGGGCGTCGCCCACGAGATCTGCGCGGCACGCCACCTCCCCCTCGCCTGCCACGCCGACGACGTCGCGGCGATGGAGGGCCGCGGGCCGATGAACCGCGGCCCGGCCGACAACTTCGTCACCCGCCTCGCCACCCGCCTCTGGGCCGGCCCGCCCCACCCGGTCGCCCGCATCCTCCGCGAGGGAGACGAGGTCGCCGGCTTCCGCGTCGTCCACGCCCCGGGCCACGCGCCCGGCGAGGTCATCTTCTTCCGCGATTCCGACCGCGTCGCGCTCTGCGGCGATGTCATCCGCAACATGAGTTTCCTCACCACCCTGCCCGGCATCAATCAGCCACCGGACCTGCTCACCTACGACCCGGCGGAGAACCGGCGCTCCATCCGCAAGCTCGCCGCCCTCCGCCCCGCCCTGATCCTGCCGGGCCACGGGCCCGAGGTGACCGACATGGCGGCGTTCCAGCGTTTCGTTGACCAACTGCCCGGCTGAGGCTTCATCTCCTGCCGCATGCCCGCCTATTCCGACCTGTTCAGCCGCAACCTCGGTGTCGTCACCCCGGCTGAACAGGCCCGGCTGCGCGACGCGTGCGTCGGCCTCGCGGGCTGCGGCGGCGTCGGCGGCGCCTACGCGCTGACGTTCGCGCGCATGGGCGTCGGCGCCTTCCACCTAGCGGACTTCGACGGCTTCGAGGCGGCCAACTTCAACCGCCAGCAGGGGGCCACGCTCGCCAATATCGGCCGGCCCAAGACGGAGGTCCTGCGCGAGATGATCCTCGCCATCAACCCGGAGGCGAGGGTCACGCTGTTTCCCCGGGGCGTCACCGCGGACAGCGTCGAGGCCTTCCTCACCGGTGCCGCCCTCGTGATGGACGGCATCGATTTCTACGCGCTGCCCGCGCGCCGCCTCCTCTTTCCCGCCGCCGAACGCCGCGGCGTGCCGGTCGTCACCTCCGGGCCCATCGGTCTCACGACGACGCTCCACGTGTTCGGCCCGGGCGCGATGCCGTTCGAGGAGTATTTCGATTTCGCCGGCTGCCGGGACCGCACGGAGGAGTTCGCCGCCTTCATCGCGGGCGTGACGCCCGGCCTGCTGCAACTCGGCCAGGTCGATGTCGCCCGGGTCGATTTCGCCGCCCAGCGCGCGCCGTCATTTGCCACCGCCATCCAGCTGTGCGCCGGCCTCGCTTGCACCGAGGCCATGCGCCTCCTGCTCGGCCGGGGCACGCCCTTCCTCGCGCCGCGCTATTTCCAGTTCGACCCCGTGAGCCTGAAGACGGCCCGGGGCCGCCTTCGGTTCGGCAACCGCGGCCCCCTCCAGCGCCTGAAGCGCCGCATGATCGCGCGCCAGCTAGCACGTCACGCCAACCCCGCGGTAGCCCCCGCCCCATGATCGAGCGCGCCAGAGCCTGGGTCGAGATCGCCCGCCACGCTCCGTCGGGCGACAACTCGCAGCCGTGGAATGTCGCGCTCGCCGCGGCTGGCGGCCGCCTGACGCTCACGTTGGGCCTGAATGAGGCGACCCGGGCCCGGCCCACTCTCTTCGACTGCGCCTATGTCGCGTCGTATCTCTCGCTCGGCGCCTTCGCGCGGAACTTCACACTGCTCGCGGCGAGCGAGGGCTGCAGGCTGACCGACCTGCACGAGGACGCGGGGCGGTTCACGTTGACGTTCGCGGCCGGACCCGCGCACCCGAATACGCCGGACCCGGCCGCGACCGCGGCCTTGATCCGCCAGCGCACGACGAACCGCCTGCCGTTCGAAAAGGATCCGCTCGACGACGAAACCCGGCAGGCCCTGGGCCGGCTCGCCCAAACCGACGGGCTCACCCTGCACGAGTTCACCGGCGCGGCGAAGTTGCGGCTCGCCGGCGCGTTCTTCTCGCTCGATGTCGTACGCTACCGCAACGCCCGCCTTTACTGCGAGTTTCTCGCGGAACTCCGTTTCGGCGCCGAGGCCACGGCGTCGCCCGACGGCCTGCGCGACACCACGCTCGGCGCGCCCGCGCCCGCGCTGCTGTTCCTGCGCCTGCTGCGCGCGCTGCGCAATGTGCGCCCCGTCCGCGCGCTTTTCTTCATCGGGCTGGAAAAGATCATGGCCTTTGTCGGCTGTCTCACGCCGATCAAGCAATCGGCCTCCGTCTTCGCGCTGACCTCCACCGATGATACGCCGCTCGGCTGGTTCCGTCTGGGCCTTGGTTTCGAACAGCAGTGGCTCGAGGCCACCCGCCGCGGCCTGGCGATGCAGCCGCTCGGGACGACGCTCCTGGTCTACCGGCTCGAGCGGGAGAGACGCCTAGGCGAAGACTCCTCCTTCTCCCCGGCGGACCGGGCCCGCTTGCGCGCGGCCGCCGGCCGCTTCGCCACTGAGTTCGGCCTGGATCTCGGCCGTCCCGCCATCGCCTTTCGCATCGGCCACGGCCCGGTGATCGCAAACCTGTCCCTGCGCCGGCCCGTCGTGATCCAGAGTTGAACCCCGGCAAAGATCCCGGAAATAACGATTATTTAGCAAACGTCGGCCCCGCGGTCGCCCGTCCGGCCAAGCTTCGCATTGCCAAACTGGGGGACCCCCTCAAGCCTGCCCCGCAATTTCACCCATGCTCGACACCACCACCGCACCGGCCACCACCCCGGCCCGCCCCAAGGTTCTCGTCATTGATGACGAGTTGGGCCCGCGCGAGAGCATGAGCTACCTCCTGCAGGACGAGTTCGCCGTCCAGACCGCCGACCGCGTCGACCGCGGCCTCGACCTCATCCGCCAGGAGGCCTTCGCTGTCGTCGTCATGGACATCCGCATGCCGCAAAAAAACGGCATCCAAGGCCTTGAGGAGCTCCGTCGCATCGACGGCGACGTCGCCGTCATCATGATGACGGGCTACGGCGCCCTCGCCTCCGCCCAGGCGGCCATCAGCCTCGGCGCCAACGAATATCTCAAGAAGCCCTTCGACGTCGATGTGCTCCAGGCCGCCGTCCGCCGCCACGCGGCCCAGGCCCTCGAGCGCCGCAAGCGCGCCTCCCTGCTCCGGCAGCTCGAGGGCATGTATGAGTCGGTGAAGACCGAGCAGAAGAAACACCAGATGCAGATCGGCTATGGCCAGGCCGCCGCCGAAATGGTGCACGACATCTGCAACCCGCTCGTGGTCACCATCGGCTACACCAACATGCTGCTCGACGAAGCCCAGAACCTCCCCGGCAAGTCCGCCTCGATCGACCGTATCGTCCACTACGCCCAGCGCCTCGAGCATTGCTCCTCCTTCTGTCTCCACCTCGCGGAATCGTGGCGGCAAAGCACGAAGAACATCGGCAAGAGCGAGACCTTCACCCTCCGCGGGGCGGCCGAGGAGACCCGCTCCGTCCTGTTCTTCGACTCGCCGCGCATCGAGATTGAGGGCGACGCCGGGGCGCAGATCACCGGCGTCCGCTACGAGATCATGCGGGTGCTGCAGAACCTCATCAAAAACTCCCTCGAGGCCGGCGCCTCCCGCGTCGTCGTCACCATCCGGCGAGAGCCGGGCCAGGCGGTGCTCGCCATCGCCGACAACGGCAGCGGCCTGCCCCCCGAGATCATGAAGGTCATCCTCCAGAAGCCGATCGAGTCGACCAAGGCGCACGGCACCGGCTTGGGCATGACCATCTGCCGCCATATCGCCGTGGCCCACCACGCCGAGATGAAGGTCGAGCCTCGCGCCGGCGGCGGCACCGTCTTCACGCTCGTGTTTCCGCTCGCGGGCTAACCGGCGGCCTGCGCCAGCTCGGTCCGCAGCCACGCCTCGACCGCCGTGTAATCCGGCACCGTCCACCCGCGCCGCGCCGCCACGCTTGCGGTGACCTCGCGGAACAGGGTCAGCTCCGCCAGCATTGCGCCGGCCAGCTCGCGCTGCGTCACGCCCGTCAGCGTCGCCGTCTGCCGCAGCCGGATCTCGCCGAGCCAGCGCTCGGCCTGCCGCGCCTCGGCCCGCGGCGCCCGGCCCTCCAGCCGGGCCTCCTCCGCCAGCAGCGCGTAGGTGTGCTCGCGCAACTCGACATGGAACCAGCGCAGCGCCGTCCGCCCTTCACCGCGCCGGATCTTCTTCGCCACCCACACGGCGTGCCGCCAGAAAGCGGCCGTGTGCCGGGCAAAATCCTCCGGCGGGAAGACGGGTTCCGGCCACGGCACCTCCAACGCCGCGTAGCGCCGCTCCCACGCCGGGCCCCCGACCACGACACGGTAACCCGGCCGGGCAAAAAGCCGCAGATTGCGGATGCCCCGGTTCAACGCCGGGGGAAACCACCCATGCGCCCCCGGGTGCCGCATCGCCCAGCACGCCAGCTTCACCTGCCAGGCCGGCAGCAACACGAAGTCCGCCTCCCACCCGCCGGCAAAAACCGCGCTCAGCTTCAGGACGCCGCGCGGTGTGGGCTCGAGGTGCGCCGACCAGCACGGCGCGATCTGCGCGGGCCAGTCGCTATTCTCATAGCGGGCAGGATCGCGGACGATCAGCTGATAATCCCAGTCGGACCAGGCGTCGACCACGGCGCCCGGCTGCGCCCGCGAGCCGATCTGCACCAGCGCCTCAACGCCGGGCTGGGCGCGGATCCAGGCAACGAGGCGGGCTTCGAATTCCGGGGCGGTCATGCTGGGCGTTGTTGTGGGTTCGCCTCCGTCGCGGCGCAAATCTCTTTTGCGATACCGAGGCTTGCCGTCACCGCCAATGTCCGGCAAAAAAAGTCCGCTCTGCCCGCGGCCGGCGCTCACCCTTTCCAGCGTTCCGACCGTGACCGGGCCCCGCACCGCCACCTCTCCGCCTGCATTGAACCACACCTTGGTGCCACCCACCCGCCAGCCTGTCCGCCTTCCGCGGTCCGCCCATGCGTCGCCGCGTTAAGATCACCGGCATCGGCCCGGTCACCCCGGCAGGCATCGGCCGCGAGGAATTCTTCCGCGGCATCAATGAGGCGGTCAGCCGCGTGCGCGCCATCACGCGTCTGGATCTCGATGCGGCGCCCATCATTGGTGCGGAGGTTGCGGGCTTCGACCTGAAACGCTATACGGCGGACCAGAATCCCCGGCGCCTGTCCCGGCACACGCAGTTCGGCCTGACCGCCGCCATCCTGGCGCTCGCCGACGCCTCGCTCACGCCCAAGCAGGCCGGTGATCTCAACCCGATCGTGGTGACGGGCACCTCTCTGATGGATTTCGACCGGATCAGCCGGGAGATCCATCTTGTGACCAAGAAGGGGCCGCGCGGCGCCATGGCCAGCAACCTGTATGAGACCTCGCTGGTCAACGTGCCGGGCAAGATTGCCGAGTATATCGGCCCCTCGACCAGGATGGTGTCGCTGCAGACGTCCTGCTGCTCCGGCCTCGATGCCATCGGCCAGGCAGCCGAGCTCGTCGCCTCTGGCCAGACCGATCTGGCGATCGCCGGAGGGAGCGAGTCTCCGCTGACTTACCACCCGATGATTGAGTTCAACGCGGCCGAACTTAGCCCGACGAACACCGATCAGCCGGAAAAAACGTGCCGGCCTTTCGACCTCTGGCGTTCCACCGGCGTCATGGGCGAGGGGGCCGCAATGTTTATCCTCGAGCCGGAGACCAGCCCCCGACCGGCCCACGCCTGGCTTGCCGGCTATGGCTACCACAGTGATCCCGATCACATGGCGGGATCCGGCCTCTTCCAGGCTATCAACCTCGCGCTCGCCAATGCCCGGCGTCGACCGGAGGCCGTGGGCTTTATTAACGCCTGGGGGCCGGGCCACCGGGTGATCGATGCCAACGAAGCCCTGGCACTCCAGCGGGTGTTCGGGGCCAGTCTGGAAAATATCCCTGTCTCCTCCATCAAAGGGGCCATCGGCACCGCACTGGCCGCATCCGGCCCGATCCAGCTGGCCAGCGCCGCCCTCAGCCTGCGGCACGGCCTCCTGCCGCCGACCGTGAATTGGGAGACGCCGGATCCCAGCTGTCCACTCAACCTGTCGAGCCGGTCCCGGCGCATCGCCGCGAACATCGCGGTGGTCAATGCCCACGGCATGCTGGGCAGCAACGCGGCGATCATCCTCGAGAAATAATGGCCACCCTGATTTTCCTGGCGGTTCTGGTGACCCTCGCGATCGGCGCTGGCGCGCTGTATGCGAACCCCCGGCGCTTCGTAAACCGAATGTTCGGGCTGCTGTCCCTGAACACGGCCCTGTGGCTTTTCTTCGTCTTCATGGCCCATCACACGGGCAACCTGTTCCTGATCGATCCGAGCTCCAACCCGGTGACCTGGCTGCGGATCACCGCCGCCGTCGCCGCGTTCTTTCCCTGGATTGTCTGGCTCCTGAAGGAGTCCATTCTGACCGACCAGAGCGGGGCGCGCCGGGTATTCCTCCGTTCCTGGCTTTGGTTCCTGGTCGTGCTGGTGCTCGCGGGAATCTGCTTCACCGACTTCTACATCCCGGCCGGATCGACGCCCGACAATCCGCAGCGCGGCCTCGGTTTCCTGGCCTACAACTCGGCCAACGTCTTCCTGTATCTCACGTTGATCATGCTGGCTTACCAGCAGATGCGGCAGGCCACCGGGGTGCAGAAGATCGAGCTGCAATTCCTCACCCTCAATTGTGCGCTGCTGGCCTTCACCGCCATCACCCTGAATGCCATCGGTAACTATTCCGACCTGCGGTTTCTTTCCCGCCTCAATCCGCTCATTGTGCTCGGCTTCTATGCCCTCACCGTCTGGTCCGTCACTTTTCACCGGGTGTTTGATGCCCGTCAGGTGTTTCTGACCTTGGTGCAACGATTCACCCTGATTCTGGCCTTGTGTCTCGGCATTCTGGGCCTCCGGCACCTGCTGGCGATGAGCCTGTCCTCCCCCACCGATCTGGTGCTCAGCGTCGTCCTCGTCAGCTCGATGGCCTTCTTCCTCGAGCGCAAGACCCGCGAGTGGTTCCGGCTCAGCCCGGAGGAAAACATCGCGACGCTCCGCCGCACCATGATCGATCTCGCCCGCAGCGAGCCCAGCCCCGACAAGCTGGTGTCCGCCTTCGAGGGACTGCTGCGCACCTGGGGCCAGGCCAACTACGCCCGCCTGCTCTTCGACAGCGGCGAGATCTACGCCTCGGGCGACCTCGAGTTCACCAAGGACCGCCCGGCCCACGCCGCCCTCTGCCGCAGCGGCTGGACCACACCCGAGAGCCTCCAGCGCCAGCGTGCCGAACCCGGCCTCGTCGACCTCCGCCAGTTTCTCACCGAGTTCGACCTCGGCCTCGTCGTCACCGCCCCGCGCGGCAGCACCACGCCCTCCCTGCTCCTGGCGCTCGGCACCAAGGTGAACCACCGGCCCTTCACCTACCCCGAGGTCCAGCAGGTCCAGGAAATCGCTGAGTTCATGGACAACATCCTCGCGCGCTCCCGCCTGACCATGCAAGCGCGCCAGTCCGAGCAGCTCGCCACCATCGGCCTGCTCGGCGCCAGCCTCGCCCACGAGATCCGCAACCCGCTCGTCTCGATCAAAACCTTCGCCCACCTCCTGCCCACCCGCTTCGACGACCCGGAGTTCCGCCGTCGCTTCAACGTCCTCATCCCTGCCGAGGTCGACCGCATCGACAGCCTCACCCAACAGCTCCTCGACCTCTCCAACCCCCGCCGGCACCAGATGGAGCGCATCTCCCTCCACACCGTCGCCCGCGAGACCGTCGACCTCATGCTCACCCGCGCAGCCGAGGCCCGCGTGTCCATGACCAGCACCTACAGCGCAACCGCCGACTTCATCTGGGCCGACGCCAGCGCCATCCGCCAGGTCCTGATCAATCTTCTCATCAATGCCTTTCAGGCGCTCGACCAGCAGGAGACCGACCGCCGCGTGGATCTGCGCACCCGCAATTCGCCCAACGGCAGCGTCATCCTCGAGGTGAGCGACAACGGCCCCGGTATTCCCCCCGACCAGCGCGCTAGGTTGTTTCACCCATTCGTCTCCACCAAGACCAAGGGAATGGGCCTGGGCCTCGCAGTGTGCGCGGATATCTTGCACGAACACAAGGCCACCATCATTGTGCCTGACATCGAACGCTCCGGCGCTACTTTCCGCATCACGTTTCCATGCCCGCCTCCCTCATCCTGACCACGCCTGACCCCGGTCTCGAAGCCGCCTGGAAGAACCAGCTCCACCCGCGCGAACCCGCCGCCTTCGCCCGCCCCGCCGATCTGCAGCGTGATCTCCTGCGCCCCGGCTCGCGCGTCTGGATCACCGACATCAACGACCCGCGCGCCCGTCTCCCCTGCGGCACCGGCACCCTCGTTATCCTCGTCGGGCAGCCGCACAGCCTGCCCTTCGAACAGGCCCGCCAGAACCGCGCCGCCCGCCTCTTCCTCAGTTACGACGACAGCCGCGCGCGCCTCGCCGAGTCCGTGAGCCTCCTCGAGGAGATCGCCGACAAGAACGCCCAGCTCCAGACCACCCTCGAGCGCTCCCGGCAGAGCGCCGCGCCCTTTGCCCGCGAAGTCACCCCGGCCCAGGCCGCCGGCGAACCAGTCGAGTCGTGGGACTTCCTCGAGAGCTCCCTCACCCACCTCGGCGACCGCACGCGCCTGCTCGACGAGTTCCGCCGCGCCGGCCGCTACATCCTGAAGTCCGGCAAGGTCCTCTTCTTCTTCCGCCAGTTCGACGCCTTTGTGTCCGACGACGAGTCACACCGCGTCGAGGCCGGCCACCCGCTCTGCCTCTGGCTGGAGGAACACCCGGCCGCGCTGGATCTCGCCCAGTGGGCGGGCCCCGAGGATCCGGCCATCGATGCCCCGATCCGCCAGCAGCTCCACCGCTGGGGCGCCAAGCTCCTGATTCCCCTGCACGGCTCCGGCCAGCTGCTCGGCTGGATGGCGCTCGGCCCGCGCGCCGACGGCGCCGCCTACCGCGAGTCCGACAAGTTCCGCGCCGTCCTGCATGGCCGCCTGCTCGAGCGCTGCCTTGAACGCTCCGCCCAGCTCGAGGAATTCGGGCGCACCGAGGCCACGGCCACCCTGCGCGCCAAATACCTGCCCGGCTCCCGCGTCCTGTCCCGCGCCGAGATCGTCGCGCTGGACCTGCCGGTCGAGGTCCGCGCCGTCGCCAGCGAGGCCCTGCACGCCGGCAAGACCATCGTGCAGCCCGCCCGCCCGCCGCACCGCTTCCGCATCACCGCCGGCCCCGCGCCCGAGATCGACGGCGTGTGGGTCCAGTGGGAGGAGGCCGCCCCCGAGATCGAGCGCATCCGCGCTGAGCAAGAACAGCATCGCCGCGCCCTTTTCAAGAACCTCGGCCTCACCCTCAGCCACGAGCTGTCCAACCCGCTCGTCTCGCTCGTCACCTTTACTCAGCTCCTGACCCGCAGCCAGAGCCGCCCGCCCCTGGCCGCAACGCTGCCGGCTCCCGATGGCACCGCCCTGCTCGCGTCCGAAGTCTCCTTGGCCACCGAGGTGCAGAAGCTCCAGCGCCTGGCGGAGCACGCCACCGTCCTCGGCGAAATCGCCGCGCCCACCGCGCAGTCGGTCGAGCTCACCGCCCTGCTCACCGACGTGGCCGTCGCCCGCGGTGTCACCACCCGCTTCTCCGAGGAGCAGATCACTTTCCAGCTCGACCCGACCCTGATGCGCTTCGCCTTCAACGCCATCTTCGACGCGCTCGGCGCCAATCGCCCCGACGAAGGCACCACCGGCCTCTTGCTCACCCTCCGCACCGCCGGCACCGACGCCCTGCGCACCGCCATCGTCACCATCGAGGGCAAGCGCCTCGAACTCGACGGCATCCTGCCCCTGCCCGCCCCGGGCACGACGCCCAACGAGGGCCGCCTCTCCGTCTTTCTCGCCCGCGAAATCCTCCGCCTCCACGGCGGCACCCTCCAAGCCGGCCCCGGCATCAAGGGCACCGACATCCAGATCTCGTTCGGGGCTTTAAGGTAGGGCGCATTGTCCTAATGCGCCGCTGAATTGGAGGGCCGGTCTCCTGACCGGCCGCGGTCGGTCGGGAGACCGACCCTCCACCCATCGAGGGACCAAGCTTGCCCGTGACTCGTTTCCGCGCTTCATTCCCCTCGTCATGGAAATCCTGTACATCCTCGTCGGCGTGGCCATCGGCGCCGCCCTGGGCTGGTTCATCGCCCAGTCTCGCTCCGCCGCCACGGCCGAGCGCGCCCGCCTCGCCACCGAGCAGGTAGCCAAAGTCGAGGCCGAGCTGACCACTCTCCGCGCCCGCGCCACCGAACTCGAGACCGAACGCGGCGCCCTCAAGGAGGCGCAGGCCAAACTCCTCGAATCATTCAAGGCTCTCTCCGCTGACGCCCTCCGCTCCAACAACCAGTCCTTCCTCGAACTCGCTCGTGAGACCTTTGGCAAGCTCCACCAGCAGTCCGCCGATGAACTCGGCAAACGCCAGCAGGCCATCGACTCCATGGTCAAGCCGCTCAAGGAATCCCTCGAGAAGGTCGACGCCAAGATCGGCGAAATCGAAAAAGCCCGCGCCGGCGCCTACGGCCAACTCTCCGAACAGTTAAAGTCTCTCGGCACCGCGCAGGTCTCGCTGCAGGCCGAGGCCGCCAAGCTCACCACCGCCCTCCGCTCGACCACCACCGCCGGCACCTGGGGCGAACTCCAGCTCCGCCGCGTCGTCGAGATGTCCGGCATGTCGAGCTACTGTGACTTCACCGAGCAGCAGTCCACCGGCAGCTTCCGCCCCGACCTCGTCGTCCGCCTCCCCGGCGGCCAACAGATCGTCATCGACGCCAAGGCGCCGAACGACGCCTACCGCGAGGCCGTCAATGCCACCGACGACAATGTCCGCTCCGCCAAGCTCGCCGAGCACGCCGCCAAAGTCCGCTCCCACATCGACGCCCTCGGCGCCAAGGACTACTGGGCGCAATTCCAACCCTCGCCCGAATTCGTCGTGCTTTTCCTGCCCGGCGACCAGTTCCTCTCCGGGGCGCTCCAGGCCGACGCCTCGCTCATCGACCGCGCCATCGGCAAGAAAGTCCTGCTCGCCACGCCCGCCACGCTTATCGCCCTGCTCAAGGCCACCGCCTACGGCTGGCGCCAGGAGGATGTGTCGCGCAACGCCCAGGTCATCGCCGACCTCGGCCGCCAGCTCTACGACCGCATCGCCGGCTTCGCCGACAACCTCGACAAGGTTGGCCGCGGCCTCGAGACCGCGAGCAAGGCCTACAATTCCGCCGTCGGCTCCTTCGAGCAGACGCTCCTCCCCGGCGCCCGCAAATTCTCCGAGCTCGGCGCCAAAGGCGTGAAGGAACTCGCCGACCCCACCACCGTCGAAACCACTCCGCGCGACGTCAGCAAGCGGGCGTGAAGCAGGTCGCTGTGCACCGTGGTCGCAAATCCGTTTCAGGTTCCACAACGCTTCTTCTCTCGCTTGTTCTGATTGTGGGAGTGATCGAAGCGGTGGAAGCCCTTGCCTCTGCGCAACCCCTGGATGCGTATAGGCCCAGCAAATGGGGAGCTGTCACGGGTTCCACCAAATTGATCGGTGGCTGCGTGATGGCAGGCGCGGCCCTTTACGGATTCTATAGAATTCGGAGCAGCCGACATACGCGCGCCACTAAATGAACATCGCCCTCATCGTCTGATGCTTCATCGACTGACTTTTCCCTTCAGCTTTCAGCTTTCAGCTCTCAGCTTTCCCGCATGACCATGCCCTCCCTCTCAGGCACCTGGCAGCCCGTCTACGCTGAGTCCGATGGCGAGGAGGCGCCGAAGATGATGCTCGATAAAATGGAAATCGAGCTGACCAACGGCGAATACGCCGTGCGCTTCGGTGGCGTCACCGCCGACCAAGGCACCTATACCATTGACGGCGAGGGCCAACTGACCCTCGACGGCATGATCGGCCCCAATGCTGGCCGCGCCATTCCCAGCATCTTCAAGTTCGCCGGCGAGATGCTCTCCATCTGCTACGGCCTCGACGGCATTCGCCCGAAGAAATTCGCGACCCAGGGCTGCACGCAGGTCTACCTCGCCAATTACCAGCGGAAATAATCTGAGGCTAACCGCTAATCTTCGCTCATTCGCGCTAATCCCAGAGAGTCGGCCGATTACCCAAATCCGTTTCTATATTAGCGAAAATTAGCGCCAATTAGCGGTTACTCCTGTCTTCCTCTGTTTTTCATGCACGCCTCCGGTCTGTTCCTCTACCCCGTCAAATCCCTCCGCGGCTTCTCCGTGCCGACCGCGGAAATTGACGAGCTCGGCTTCGCGGGCGACCGGCGCTTCCTCGTGATCGATGAGACCGGCAGGTTTCAGACCCAGCGGCAAATCACCCGCATGGCACTGGTCAGCACCGCGCTCGCCAACGCCACCCTCACCTTATCCGCTGATGGCGCCGGCGCCATCAGCGTGCCGACGGCCTCCGATCCGGCCGCACCGCTCCACCCCGTGGCCGTTTGGAAAAGCGAGGGTATGTTGGCCGAGGATTGCGGTCCGACGGCGGCGGCTTGGCTCAGTGATTTTCTCCAGCTCAAATGCCGGCTCGTCCGCATCGGCGAAAAATTCCGCCGCCCCGTCCTGAAGCAGGCCGCGCAACCGGGCGACGCCTTCAGCTTCGCCGACGGCTCGCCCATCCTCGTCACCAGCGCGGCCTCCCTCGCTGATCTGAACGACCACATCCGGGAAAACTCCGGCGAGCCTGTGCCGATGGACCGCTTCCGGCCGAATCTCGTGATCACGGGCTGCCCCGCCTTCGCCGAGGACGAGTGGCCCCGCATCCGGCTCGGTGATGTGATCCTCCGCGCCGCGGGCAAGAGCGACCGCTGCATCATGACGACGACCGACCAGTTCACCGGGGTGCGCGGCAAGGAGCCCCTCAAGACCCTGGCCACCTACCGCCGCGACCCCGCCGACCCCACCTGCGTCTACTTCGGCGCCAACTTCATCAACGAGTCGAAGCGCGGCACGGTGCGCGTGGGCGACGCGGTGCATTCATTGTAGGAGGGGCTTTACGCCCCGATGGTGGAGCGCGTTGACCCCAACGCGCTTTTCTGAACGTCTTGGGGTCAAGCCGTTCCCCCATGAAGTCGCCCGACTACGAAACCCTGCTAGCCATCGGCGTCACCCTCGTGATGGCCGGGGTCATCCTGCGCGGTTTCGCCGCCCAGGTCCGCCGCGACCTGGCCCGGCGCAAGGAGCACCGGATCGACGCGCGCAAATCGACCGAGGCCTACCTGAGCGGGGAACTCGACCGGCCGACCGGCTGGATCGAACGCCATCTCGGCTTGCTCGCCAACGTGATCCTCGTGGCCGGTGTCGTGATCACGGCCGTGGCGTTCACGCGCAACTGAGGCTCACCACTCGCCGCTCACGCGACCGCGCGACGACTTGTGCTTCGCGCGGTGCTTCTTGCTCTCGATCATCCGGGCCTTCTGACCACGGGATTTCTGGCGGGTCTGCCGGCGGGCGAGCTCGCGCTCGGCACGCACCTGATGGGCCGCCGCCGCGCGGCGCCCCTCTAGCTTGTGGACCAGCTCCGCCCAGGCCAGCAGCCGATTGACCGACTGGCTGCGCTCCCGCTGGCAGCGCACCTCCACCCCCGTCGGCCGGTGCCGGAGCACGACCGTCGAGGAGGTCTTGTTGATCTTCTGGCCGCCGGCCCCGGCGCCGCGGATGAACTGCTCCGCCACGTCGTCGGCTTTCACCCCGAGGGAGACAAATCGCGCCCGCAGCGACGCTTCCACAATGTCCGGAAAATCCGCCATGCCTTGGTTTAGCCACAAAGAGTCACAAAAAGACACGAAAAAGCCGCTGCTCCGGCCCGCCTTTGGCCTTGCCATGGTTTTTGTGCATTTTGGCGCCTTTTCGTGGCTAACCCCTGAACTCTCGGTCACTTCGAGAGTCTCAGCTCTTCACTTGTCACCGGCCGGCCGGCCCCCTTCACTTTCACCCGCACTTTCACTCCGCCTTCCCCTATGATCAACGGTCCCACCTGGTCCCAGAAACTCCGCGAAGAAATCAGCCAGGCCGTCATCGGCCAGGATGCCGTCATCGAGCGCCTCCTCGTCGCCCTGCTGGCGAACGGCCACGTCCTCCTCGAGGGCATGCCCGGCCTCGCCAAGACGCTGCTCATCAAATCTCTCGGCACCGCCATGGGCGTCCAGTTCGAGCGCATCCAGTTCACGCCCGACCTGCTGCCGAGCGACGTCGTCGGCACCATGATCTTCTCGCCCAAGGACGGCGGCTTCACGACGCACAAGGGCCCGATCTTCGCCAACCTCGTCCTCGCCGACGAAATCAACCGCGCCCCCGCCAAGGTCCAGTCCGCGCTCCTTGAGGCCATGCAGGAGCGCCAGGTCACCATCGGCGGCACCTCGCACATCCTGCCCAAACCCTTCTTCGTGATGGCCACGCAGAACCCGGTTGAACAGGAGGGCACCTACCCGCTGCCCGAGGCGCAGACCGACCGCTTCCTCTTCAAGCTGATCGTCGACTACCCGACCGCGGCCGAGGAATCCCTGATGATGGAGAAGTGGGGCCAGGTCACCAAGCAGCCCGAGCTGAAGGCCGTCTCCAGCGGCGAGGAACTCCTCGGACTCCGCACCCAGGTCGACGCCATCCACGTCTCGCCGGCGGTGCAGGCTTACATCCTCGCGCTCGTCCGCAGCTCGCGCGAACTCGCCGCGCAGGCCGAGGGCGGTCCCGCCAAGCGCCTCCTCAACTTCGGCGCCTCGCCGCGCGCCTCGCTCGCCCTCTTCCAGGCCGGCCGCGCCCTCGCCTGGCTTCGCGGCGCCGACTACCTCTCCCCGGCTCTCGTCCAGGAAATCTTCCACGACGCCCTCCGCCACCGCGTTGGCCTCACCTACGAGGCCGAGGCCGAGGGCCTCACCTCCGACAAGATCCTCGATCAGGTCCTGATCCGGACTCCGGTGCCCGCCAAGGTCTGAAAGAACGAATGGCTGAAAGGCTGAAATCGATCCGAATCTGATTTCAGAGCCTCTTCCAGCCCTTCCGCCTTTCAGTTCTTCTGTCATTCCCTTGATGTCCGCTCCCGTCCAAACCACCGCCTCCCTCGTCACTTCCCAACTGGCGCTCCTGCGCCAGCTCGAGTGGCGCGTGCGCCATGCGGTGGAGAACGTGCTCAGCGGCGAATACCGCTCCGCCTTCCGCGGCCGCGGCATGGAGTTCGACCAGGTCGTCAAATACACCTTCGGCGACGACATCCGCGACATCGACTGGAACGTCACCGCCCGCCTCGGCGAGCCTTACCGCAAGAAGTTCATCGAGGAGCGCGAGGTCTCCCTGCTTTTGTTGTTCGAGGACAGCGTCAGCCTCCAGTTCGGCTCCGGCGCGCAGTCCAAGCGCGAGGCGCTGCTCGAGCTCGCCGGCCTCGTGATGATGCTCGGCGCCGTCAACCGCGACCGGGTCGGCTTCCTCCACGCCTCGCCCGCCGGCTACAAGCTGCAGGAGCCCGTCCGCGGCCGCGGCCAGATCCTGCATGCCGCCGCCACCCTGCTCGGCCAGACCCCGCCGCCGCTGGATTCCCCCGGACCCCAGACGCCAAACCCTGGATCCCAATTCATCCCCTGGCGTCTGCTCGCCAAGGCCGCGCCACGCCACAGCATTTTGATCTGGCTCGGGGATTTCCCGCCGCGCCTCGAACCCGAGGGCTGGAGCGTGCTCTCGCGCCGCTACCAGACGATGGGCTTCCGCGTGGAGGATCCGTGGGACCGCGAGCTGCCCTTCGACCGCATCCTGACCACTTACGACCCGGTCGCCGGCCGGCTGGTCAACCTCAACGGCGCCTCCTCCGCCCAGCGCGCCGCCCACGCCGAGTGGGTGCAGTCCCGCGACGCCTCCTTCAACGCCATCTTCCCGAACGTCCTGAGCCGCCTCACCGTCCGCAACGACGAGGAACGCCTCGAGGCCCTGGTCCGCTTCTTCCACCGCCGCATGGCCGCGGGCAAACGGCGCTGATGAAATGCGCCCTGCCATTTTTCGGAGCTGAAGCGGCGGTCCATGATCGCCGTGGGTGGAGCGCGTTGCCCCCAACGCGCTTGGCTCGCCTCGTTTCCAAAAAACGTCTTGAGGGCAAGCCGCTCCACCAGCCATGAAGGACTACGCCTTCCATGACCCGCTCTGGCTGCTCACGCTGCTGATCCTGCCGCTGCTCATCTGGGTGCGTGGCCGGCGCGGCGCCCCGGTGCTCGTGGTGCCTTTCGCCGCGGCCTGGCACCGGCCGTCGCTCATCCCGACCTCCCGCTGGCCCGCCGCCTTCGCCATGACCGGGCTCGTCCTGCTCATCGTCGCCCTCGCCCGCCCCCAGATCGTCGAGGACAAGCGCGAGGTGAAGCAGCAGGGCTACGACCTGATGCTCGCGATCGACCTGTCGGGCTCGATGCTCGCCGAGGATTACGAGCGCGGCGGCGAACGCATCAACCGCCTCCAGGCCATCAAGCCGGTCATCCAGGCCTTCATCAGCCAGCGCACCAGCGACCGCATCGGCATGGTCGTCTTCTCCGGCCGCGCCTACACCCTCGCCCCGCTGACTTTTGACCACGAGTGGCTGGGCCGTCAGGTCGAGCGCCTCAAGCTCGGCATGATCGAGGACGGCACCGCCATCGGCGACGGCCTCGGCGTGGCGCTCACCCGTCTCGAGCAGGCCAAGCGCGAGGATGGCGGCATGCGCAAGGGCGCCTTTGTCGTGCTGATGACCGATGGGGCCAACAACCGCGGCGTGCTCACGCCCGAGCAGTCCACCGAGATCGCCAAGTCCCGCCGCGTGCCCGTCTATACGATCGGCGCCGGCCGCGACGGCCTCGTGCCCATGCCGGTGTTCGACGACGCCGGCCGGCGGCTCGGCACGCGCCGCGTGATCTCCGACCTCGACGAGGGCCAGCTCCGGGCGATCTCCGACGCCACCGGCGGCCGGTTTTTCCGCGCCCTCGACATCGACACCGCCGAGAAGGCCTTCGCCGCGATCGACCAGGCGCAGAAGATTGAGTTCACCGCCAAGTCCTACCTGCTGACGACGGAACTGTTCCACTGGCTGGCCGTCCCCGGTGTCGCGCTGCTCTTCCTCGGGGCGTTGTTCGCCCTGCCACCGTCTTTGTCTGGGTGGAACCGGCGCTCCGCGCCGGTTCAGCCCGCGCGGAGCGCGGGCTCCACCACTCCCGCGCCATGAGCTTCCACTCCCCCCATCTCCTCTGGCTGCTTGTGCCGCTGGTGCTGCTCTTCTCCTGGGAGCTGGCGCGCCACACCGCGCGCGCCGTGGCAACCTGGCCGAAGATCGCCCGCGCCTGGGCCGGGGCCTTCGACGTCTCGCTGGGTGCCCGGCACACCACCGCCGAGAACCGCCCGCGCCTCTGGCTCTGGTTCGGCCTGGCCCTGTGCCTCGTCGCCCTCGCCCGTCCGCAGTGGGGCGTGGTCGAGGAGCAGGTCTTCGACCAGTCGCGCGAGGTGCTCATCGCCATCGACCTCTCGCGCTCCATGCTCGCGCAGGACGTCAAGCCTTCCCGCCTCGACCGCAGCAAGCTGCTCATCACCTCCCTGCTCGACGAGCTGAAGGGCGAGCGCGTCGGCCTCGTCCTTTTTGCCGGCACCGCCTTCCTCCAGAGCCCGCTCAGTTCCGACTACGAGGTGCTGCGCGAATTCCTGCCGGCACTGAACCCCGACTACCTCCCCGAGGGCGGCTCCAACTACAAGGCCATGCTCGAGTCCTCGATGTCGGCCTTCGGCACTTCCACCGCCGACCGCTACCTCATCATCCTCAGCGACGGCGAAAGCACCGTGGACGACTGGAAGGGCCAGACCGATTCTCTCAAGACGAAGGGCATCCGTGTCATCGGCCTTGGCATCGGCACGGCGCAGGGTTCGTTCATCCCCGAGGCCGGCGGCGGCCTGGTGAAGGACGAACGCGGCGCCGTCGTCATGTCCCGCCTCAACAGCGCGACCCTGCAGGATCTCGCGCAGGTGACCGGCGGCGCCTACACCGACGCCAGCGCCTGGGTGGACCTGGCCGCCCTGCTCCGCAAGACCGTCGAGGCCGGCCGCAAGGGCGAGTTCGCCGAGAAGAACACCGCCCGTCTCGTCGAGCGCTTCCAGTGGTTCCTTGCCCCGGGTCTCCTGCTCCTGCTCATCAGCTTCTGGACTGAGTTCCCCGTCCGCCCGCGCGAAAGAGCCTTGCCGCTCGGGAAGGCAAGAGGCCGGAGGCTTGAGGTCGGAGGCAGCCAAGCCGTTCAAGCCGCCCTGATTCTTTTTGCCCTTGCCCTCGCCTCAAGTCTCTCGCCTCAAGCCTCGGCGGCCGAGCCGTCAGGCGAGGACGCCCTCGCCAAACCCCTGGCGACCACCGTGGCCCGGCTCGCCGCGAAGGACACCGTCACCGCCAAGGAATACGCGGAGCTGGCCTCGACCACGGTCACCTACGGCCAGCGCGTCAAATCCGCCCAGCAGCCGCCGCTGGAGAGCGTCATCCGCGACGCGCTGCAGGCCGTCGCCACCGGCGAGAAGGCCGACGCCAAGGCCGCCGACTGGCCGAAACTCCGCGCCGAACTCGAGGACCTGATCAAGAAGGAAGAGCCACCGCCGGAGGACAAAAAAGACCAGGACAAGAAGGATCAGGAAAAGAAAGACCAGCAACAGGATCAAAACCAGTCGCAGGACCAGCAGCAGGACAAGGACCAGCAACAGAAGCAGTCTGACCAGCAAAAGCAGGACAAGGAGCAGAAGGAGCAACCGTCGCAGCAGCAGGACCAGGAGGCGTTCGGCGATATGAAGGACAAGTCCCAGACCCCGGACCCCAAACCCCAGACCCCCAAAGATCCCGGCACGCAGAAGGTCGGCGGCCAGCAGGAAAAGCAACCCGCCGAGCCGGTGGACGCCGAACTCGCCATGCCGCTCCAGAAACTCGAGCAGGTCCGCAACCAGGATTCCCCGGCCAAGCTCCAGCAACTCATGCAAGGCCCGCAGCCCAAGCAAAAGCCCACCGGCAAGAACTGGTAATGATCATGTTTCTCCGTTTCATGTCTCAGACCACACACCCCGCCCTTCGGGCACCCCTCTCCAGAGGGGATCTCCCGACCCGCATTGCTTTGATCCCCTCGATGAAGAGGGGCGGCGCGCAGCGCCGGGGGGTGTTGCTTGCGCTCCTGCTTTCGATTTTCGCCTTTCCATTTCTCGGCCGCGCCCAATCCGTCCGCTGGGAGCCGCCCGGCGGCCAGTTGGGTTTCAACCAGGTCAGCGACCTCGTGCTCGTGTTCGAGAACTGCGAGCCCGACGGCGACCCGCGTCTCCCGGCCGTGGACGGCCTGCAGTTCGGCCGGCCCTCACAGAACAGCGAAATGAACATGGTCAACCTGACCGTGACGCGCCGCTTCTCCCTCGTCTTCCCCGTCCGTCCCGCCAAGCGTAGCCCCATCACCATCCCCGCCTTCGAGGTCAAAACCGACAAGGGCGCGATGACGGTGAAGGCCGCCTCGTTCGCCGTGGGCGACGCCTCCGTCGGCGCCTCCGGCCTCTCCGTGAACGACGTCGCTTCCGCCAAGCTCGGCGTCGCGAAGGAGTCGTTCTGGGCCGGCGAGGTCTTCCCCGTCACCTACCATCTCAACATCGTCCGGCGCTATTATCACTCCATCGCCACCAACGCCGACTGGCCGGCCGCGCCGCTCGTGACCGAGGACTGGAGCAAGCCCGAACTCAATGAAGTCCTCCTCCGCGGCGAGCGCTACGTGGCCCTGCAGCAGTCCACCCGCGCCTACGCCAAGCAGCCGGGCCGCTACACGCTCAAGCCCTCCAGCCAGATGGTGAACCTGATGGTCGGCACCTCGGGCTTCGGCCTCTTCGCCCAGCCCACCGTCGAGCAGCGCGCGATCGAGTCGAACCAGCTGGACCTCACCGTCAAGCCGCTGCCGGCCGCCCCGCCCGCGTTCTCCGGCGCCGTCGGCGAGTTCACCTTCACCTCGAAGGTCGTGCCCCTCACCGCCGCGGTCGGCGAGCCCGTCACGTGGACCCTCGAGCTCGCCGGCACCGGCAACTGGCCCGACCTCACCGGTCTGCCCGAGCGCGAGGTCTCCAACGATTTCCAGGTCGTCCAGCCCAAGTCCAAGCGCACCATGAAGGACAGCGCGCTTTTTGAGGGCAACCTCACCGAGGATGTCGTGCTCGTCCCCACCAAAGCGGGCACCTACCGCCTCGCGCCCGTGCGTTTCACCTACTTCGACACGAAGTCCGGCACCTACAAGACGCTCGCGAGCGAGCCCGTCACCGTGACGATCACCGGCGCCTCCGCCCCCGTGCCGGCGCCCGCCGGCTCCGGCGCGCCCGTGCAGTTCTCCATCAACACGCCCGCCACCGCGCCCGCCAGCCCCGTCCTGCCCGAGGCCGTGGCGCCCGTCCCGCCCGACAACCTCCCGCGCGACCCCATCACGCAATCCGCCCGCGGCTTCATCCCCCTGCCCGCCGGCAACCTCGCCGTCGTCTGTCTTCTGTCCGCCGTCCTCTGCGTCCTGGCCGTCTGGCTGGTGCTCGCCGCCCTCCGCTCCCGCGAGCGCGACCCGCAGCGCCTCCGCCGCCAAGCCCGCCAGGCCCTCGCCTCCGCACTGGCCGCTTTGCGCAGCACCGGCTCTCAACCCTCAACCCTCAACTCTCAACTCAAAGTCTGGCAAACAGAGACTGCCAAACTTTGGGAAGTCCCCCACGCCGCGCCCGGCACCCCTTTGGTCCACACCTGTGTGACCAGACATTCTAAGGACGCCGCCTCCACCTGGGCCAAGCTCTGGTCCGAGGCCGACCGCGCGCTGCACAGCCGTGAGAACCAGCTGCCCGCCGACTGGCTGACCCGCGCCGAGGCCGCGCTGTCGGCCGTGCAGGTCCCGGGCTGGCCGCCGTTCTCACTCTTCGCCGGCCGCAATCTGTTCCCGTTCCTCTTCACCTTGGTGCTACTGTTCAGCCTTTCAGCCCTTCCGCCTTCAGCCTTTGGCGCGGCGCCGGCAATTGATGCCTACAAACGGGGCGACTTCGCGATAGCGGAGAGTAACTGGCAATCGGCCATAAATGCCGCGCCGAATGACTGGACCGCCCGCCACAACCTCGGTCTCACCCTCGCCCAGCAGGACCGCTGGGCCGAGGCCACCGGCCATTGGACCAGCGCCTTCCTGCTCAACGCCCGTTCCGACACAACCCGCTGGGATCTCGCCCTCGGCTTGCAGCGCTCCGGCCTGGCACCGCCCGAACTCGTGGAATTCTCCCGAGGCGAGGGCCGCCACGAACTCGCGCGCTGGGCCTCCCCCGGCGAATGGCAGCTCGCGCTCATCGCCGCCGCCCTGCTCATCGCCGCCGCGCTCATTGTCCTGCTCCTGAAAGGCTACAGCCTCATCGGCGGCTGGGCCCGGCCGACGGCCCTCGTCACCATCCTGCTCGCCATCGTGCTCGCCGCCGCCGCCACGCTCAGCCTGCACACCTACGGCCCGCTGGCCCGCCCCGAGGCCGTGCTGGTCTGGCAGGCCACCACGCTGCGCAGCATCCCGACCGACGCCGACACCACCCAGAAGACCACGCCCCTTTCGGCGGGCTCCATCGCTCTCGCCGAGAAAACCTTCCTTGGCTGGACGAAGCTCAACTTCGCCGGCGGCCAGTCCGGCTGGGTGCGCTCCGAGGGCCTGATCAAGCTGTATCGGTGAGGCGCTCTTTTCGGGAATGTAGGGCCGGCGCTTGTCGCCGTGCCGAAACCGTGGTCCGCCGACAAGCGGCGACCCGTACATTTGAAGATCACCTCGTCTCGAACCACTTGGACTCCGCCGACACGTTTCGCGCGGTCTCGATCTGCGTGAAGATGTCGGGCACTGCCGTCGCCACGCGGAACAGGTCCATGTTTGAGGCCTTGAAGAATTTCTCCGCCAGCATCTTTTCGAAGAGCCGGATCAGGTCGTCGTAGAACCCGTCCTGATTGTAGATCACGCAGGGTTTCCGCACGACGTCGAGCTGGCGCAGAGTAAGGATCTCCATGATCTCCTCGAGCGTGCCGAAGCCTCCCGGCAAGGTGACAAAAGCGTCAGCCCGCGCCTCCATCAGCAGCTTGCGCTCGCGCATGGTCACGACGGTCACCAGTTCGTCAGCTTCGTCGTAGGCCAGCTCGCGCGCCTTCATGAACTCCGGGATCACGCCGACCACGCGCCCGCCGGCCGCCTTGGTGCCGCGCGCCACCGCCCCCATCAGGCCGGTCTTGCCGCCGCCATAGACGAGCCCGTAGCCGTGAGCCACGAGCTCATGGCCCAATTGCTCCGCGGCCGCGGCATATTTCGGATCGAGCCGGTCGCTGGAGGAACAGTAAACGCAAAGCAGCTTTTGCATGCCCTGAGTTTGAAACCACTAATCTCCACTAATCAGCACTAATAATCTGAAGGTTGAGGAGAGAGGTTGTCTGCCAAAGATTAGTGCCACATTAGTGAAGATTAGTGGTTAACCCTGCCTTAGCTTCCTACCGCGGCCGGCTCGCGCCGTCGCCTACCGGCCTGCTCCACCTCGGGCACGCCCGGACCTTCTGGACCGCCCAGGAACGCGCTCGTGCCGCCGGGGGCACGCTGCTCCTGCGCAATGACGACCTCGACATCGCCCGCTGCCGGTCGGAGTTCGTCACCGCGATGATCGAGGATCTGCGCTGGTTTGGCCTGCAGTGGGAGGAGCCGATGGTCACGCAAAGCACCCGCATCGCGCTCTACCGCGCCGCCCTCGCCCGGCTGCACGCGGCCGGGCTCATCTACCCCTGCGCCTGCAGTCGTCGCGACGTCCAACAAGCCGCGACAGCACCGCACGAGACCGGCCCTACCCTCGACGACGAGCCACTCTACCCCGGCACCTGCCGCCCGGAAAATCTTCCTCCAACCTCCCCCCTCAAGCCTCACGCCTCGCCGTCCCCCGGGGACGGCGTCAATTGGCGGTTCCGCGTGCCCGACGGCGAAACCCTGGTTTTTCACGACGAGCATTTCGGCGAGCAACGCGCGACCGCCGGCCGCGACTTCGGTGACTTCCTCGTCTGGCGCAAGGACGACGCTCCGAGCTACCAGCTTGCCTGCGTGGTGGACGATGCCGCCATGCGCATCACCGAGGTCGTGCGCGGCGCGGATCTGATGAAGTCTACCTTCCGCCAGTTGCTGCTTTATCGGGCGCTCAAACTGTCGCCCCCTGCATTCTATCACTGCCCGCTCGTCACTGACGACGCCGGCGTACGCCTCGCCAAGCGCCACGACGCCTTTGCCCTGCGCACGCTGCGCGAGCAGGGCCGGAGTCCCGCTGAAATACGCGCAATCTGGTAGCCAGGGTGGAACCGGCGCTCCGCGCAGGTTCAAGCCCGAGCGGAGCGCGGGCTCCACCTCAGTGCAGCAGCGGGTTTCGCCACATTGCCGGCAGGATGTGTTCGGTGCCCATCAGGTAGTTCCGGTAGTAGAGCCAGAAGATCACCGCGCCGAGCCCGAGCAGGAAGAAACCCTCGCCGACCTGGCCGGCGTTGGAACGGCTCGTTCGGCGCAGCGACTGCACGGTCCAGATCAGGCCGGGCGCGATGGCGAAGGCGACGAGCGACGCCCCGGACAACACGAAACCCATGATGAAGAGCGTGCGCAGCAGGCCGTCGTCGATCAGCCGCGCCTTGTAGGCGATGATCTCGTTGCAGAGGTTGAGCAGCAGCAGGCAGCACGGGAGCACATAATAGCGTTCAAGTGGCCGGGAGGATCGCATGGAGGGAAAAGTGAGGGTGAGAGTGAAAGTGGGCAAACTCATCGGGCGCCATGCTTGATTTTCCGCCACTTTCACTTTCCCTCTCACTTTTACTCCTGTGGCCACCTACGTTTACGAAACCATCCCCCGGCAGCCCGGTGAGGCCCCGCAGCGGTTCGAGGTGGCGCAGAGCATGAAGGACGCTCCGCTGGCGCGGCACCCGGACACCGGCGAACCGGTCCGGCGCGTCATCACCGGCGGCTTCGGCCTGATGGGCGTCGGCGACAAGACCCCGGCCGCCTCCCCCGTGGCCTCCTGCGCTCCCGGCTGCGCCTGCCACGCCGGCCCGCGCATACCGTCCGCCTGATCATCTCTCAGCACTCAACCCTCATCCCTCAACAAATCTCATGACCAACCCGAAAACCAAATACCTCAAGCCGGCCGCCACCAAGTCCGGCACGGTCAACTACAGCGCGCCCGACCTCACCCGGCACCCGCCCCGCAGCCCGCGCACCCGGTTGGGCGGTTTCGTGCATCTCCCGCGGCTGATCGACAAGGCGCGCGCCGTCGCCGCCGGCACCAACGGTGACTTCCACTACGATTGCCCGATGGATCAGCGCTTCTGGGCCTTCACCGGCATCAAACCCGCTCCGTTCATGAAGCAGATCAAGGCCGGCCAGAGCGACAGCGAGCTGCTGGCCTACGTGATGGCCAACCTGAAGCCGCGGCACGGCCCCAGCGAGATCAAGGCGTGGTCCACCTGGTATGAACAGCAGACGCCGGACAACCCCGACTCCCGTGGCTTCTTCAACGACGTCCACCGCAAGAACGCCGCCCACCGGAAGGACATCGAAACCTGGTTCGACTGGCTCGAACTCGACGATTTCGTGACCTACGGCGGCCAACCGTGAGGCGTATGATTGCAGGACGGGATCGCTGACCCCGCCCGCTTCATCATGCTGGAGGGTCGGTCTCCCGACCGACCGCGACCGGCCGGGAGGCCGGCCCTCCAAAGAGGGGGTCAATGCCCCGCCCCACCGCGTCACAGCTCCGTATACTTGTCCGAGCGCCCCTTCGCCTTCTCGACCGGATACTTCTTCGCGTTGGCCGCCATCTTCGCCTCGATCGCGGCCGCAAGGTCGATGCCGCAAATGTTGGCGAACTCGAGCGCGTAGATGACGACATCGGCGATCTCTGCCTCAATCGCCGGGCGCTTCTTCGGGTCGCGAACCACGTCGAGCGAGGCCTTGGACTCGGCCCAAAGGAAGTGCTCCATCAGTTCGCCCGACTCGGCGGCCAGCGCCATGCTGAGGTTCTTCGGCGAGTGAAACTGCTCCCAATCGCGCTCATGCACGAAGGCCAGCACCCGTTTCCGCATCTCCGCCACTGTGGTATTCGCGTCGCTCATCGGTTTCATGCTCCGTGGGTTACCGGCACAGTGCCCCCCGCGCAAGCGCGGCCGCTGTCTTGTCATACCGAGCAAATTAATTTGGCGGCTGGCATGAGGTGTGCATTTTGGAGGTCGAACTCAGTCCAATGACGCCCTCCCCACCGCATCAGCGCCGCCCGCAGGCCCGCACTTCGATTACGAAGGCCGGTCTGCCTCTTGGCTGCGCCCAGCAGATGCGCCAGTGCGTCGCCAATTGGCTGAAACAACAGACCGCTCTGGGCTGCCTGGCCTGACGGACCCCGTAAAACACGGAGCAGTCCCAATCAATCAGGAGTCCCGGAGGTCTTACCAGACCGACGAGAATCGAATCATCATGCATACCATAATCCATCGCCAAAGCCACCGTCGCTTCCCGAATCCGGAGTCCAGGCAGGACTTCCGCTCGCCGCACTATGACTGCATGGACCTGCCGTCGGCCCTCAAGCTCACGCTCTACGTCCCCGGCGTGGACGCGAGCGGCGTGGATCTCGCCACGTCGGGCCCCGACCTCTTTGTGACCGCCCGTAAAACCCACCACCTCCGCGCCAACTGGCAGGCGCTGCACCTGGAAAGCGTGCAGCGCGATTACCAGCTCAAGCTGCGGCTGGGGTCCGGCTTCGACTTCGAGGCCTTGCAGGCATCCGTCACCCGGGGGGTGCTCACCATCGTGCTGCCGAAAAGCCGGCTGGCCATCGCCGGTCTACCCGCCCGCCAGCGCCAGGTGGCCTGACCCCGGAGAAAGCTTGTGCGCGCGGCCTGTTGCTTGGCCGCACGCGCAGATTTTTCCGTCTTTATCGCAATCTCTGGGAACTATTCGCCGTCTCGGGGGTTCTAAATATATCCGGTTCTGACCTGACCGGCCCCCAAAACACCATGACCTACTTCCCCCATCATCTTCCCGAGCGCCCCGTGATGCACGCGGCCGCGCAGCCCGGCGAGGTGTGGCAGACGCTCCCCCGCGACATCCTGTGGAACCAGCCCGTCTTCAAGGCGCCAGCCCTTCCCATCCCGAACGTCGCGCCCGAACCCCTGCCGCTCCGCGCCACGCGCATCACCCGGCGTCCGGCAGTCTCGGCCTGATTGATCTCTTGGTGGGAGGGGCTTTAGGCCCCGACTTTGCTCAAGTAGTCTTCGTGGCGGGGCCTAAAGCCCCTCCCACCTCAGCGACGCTCACTTCTCCGGCACCAGCCAGTCGCAGACCGCGCTGGCGCCGGCCTCGGCCCTCAGCCGCTCCCGCAGCACCGGCAGCACCGCTCGGATTTCCCGATCGATCTGCCAAGGCGGATTTAGGATCAGCAGCCCGCAGCCCTTCATCTTGAGCAGCGACTCGGGACCCGCGATGTTCACCTCGGCAAACAGCGTCGGCGTCGCCAGCTCCAGCAAGGCGTGGTGGAATTCCTCCGTCCGCGCCCGTTCGGTGATCGGATACCACACGGCGATCACGGCGCCGGGTAGGCGCTTCAGCGCGTCCCGCAGCCCCCGGGCGATGTCGGCAAATTCCTTCTTCGTCTCGAACGGCGGATCGATGAGCACCAGCGCCCGCTTCTCCGGCGGCGGCAACATCGCCTTCAGCCCGGTGTAGCCGTCGATGACCTCCACCTTGACGCGCGACTCGCGGGCAAACTCGAAGTCCAGCGCCTCGGCGTCGTCCGGCCGCAGCTCGCACAGCGCCATCCGGTCCTGCGGCCGCAGCAGCAGCTTCGCGATCCACGGCGAACCGGGATAAAATTTCAGCTCCCCGCCCGTCGCTCCATTGCGATCGTTGAACCGCCGGACCAGCTCCCGGTAGTCGTGGAGCGCGGGCGGCAGGTCGGTCGCGTCCCACAGCCGGCCGATGCCGGCGGGATACTCGGGCGCGCGCGCGCGGTCGTCGGGCAGCACCGACGGCATCGAGAGGTCGTAGCCGCCCCGGCCGGCGTGCGTGTCGAGGTAGAGAAAACCCTTCTCCTTGCGCTGCATCGCGCGGATGAGCACCAGCAGCAGCGCGTGCTTGAAGACGTCGGCGTAGTTGCCGGCGTGATAGTGGTGACGGTAGTTCAAGGAAGTGAAAGTGAGAGGGAGAGTAAAAGTGTAACAAGAAAATCCGTATAATGAGCGGGGCAGGCCACTCTCACTTTCACTCTCACTTCTTAGGCCACCGGCACCTTGACCACGGTCTTGCGCACCAGCACCGCCGGACCCGCCGCGCGGGAGATGTGGCCGTCCACCGGGAAATAAATCCCCACCAAGCCGTCACGGGCGCTGAGCAGCGAGGTATCGGTGAAGTCATGGTATTTGATCAGGTCGCGCTCGGGATTGTAGGGGGCGTCCACCGTCATCTTCGCAATGTCGACCACTTCCTGGATCTCCTCGCCGGCCACCACGACCTGCACGTCGATATACTTGCGGTGCGACTCGAAGAACGCCTCGGCGCGGGGTTTCGACAGATACGCCTGCTCGAGGGCGAACGACCCGCCGGCCAGCTCGTGCCGGTCCGTCGCACCCACCGCCACGGCGGCGATGCGCGCGTACACGATGGAGACCGGATTCAGCGCCTCGGCGACGTAATCAAACGCCGCCTTGAAACGGGGATCATGCGCCAGCTGGGCGCGAACGGTGGAAAGGGAGCCGAAAACAGCCATGCGGGAAGTTTCGCCCGGCCCGGCGCCCCGGCAAGGTCTGAGTTCGGGTCGGCGGCGGAAAATAAACCCGTGGGCCAGCCTGCTTGCAGGTGCCAAAGGAGCGCGAGCAAGCTCGCTGGCCCACAGACCAATCTACCCCGGCCTACCGCAACAGCCCGGACGCCGTCGTCACGAGCGAGAGGAACTCCGCGCGGTAGCCGCCGACGTCCCGTCCCCGCCCAGCCCGGCCCCAC